>PVBE010650035.1_pt1 | contig 11142 bp, 8 predicted proteins | sample 1631181 | NCBI WGS metagenome assembly PVBE01 (sample SAMN08397723, study PRJNA350692) | Marine metagenome, whole genome shotgun sequencing project. | isolation source: water | place: Pacific Ocean | collected 2012-04 | reverse complement strand
CGCGCCCACGGCGCCGAAGTGGTGCTGGCCGTCGAGGGGGCCCTGCTGCTGGTCTGCGCGGCGGTCGTGTGGCGTCGCTACCCCCACGCCGTGCCCCGGGGCGGAGTCGTGATCCTCCTCCTCTGGTCGATCTACTGGGCGGCGAGCGGTCGAGCGTTCTTCGAGACCTGATCGACTCGATCCCCGATTCGGTCTTGTATAGGTGAAGCCTGCATCTATTAATGTCTGCACACATTATTGGAGGCCCCCATGCAGACCGACCCCAAGACCATCCACGACGCTGTCCGCGACGCCTACGGCAAGACCGCGAGGGACGAAGGCAACTCCTGCTGCGCGCCGTCCTGCTGCAGCCCCGAAGCGGGACCGGACCGAACCGCCCACGCGCTCGGCCTCGGCTACTCGGCCGAACAGCTCGAGTGGATCCCCCAGGACGCCAACCTCGGGCTCGGCTGCGGGAACCCGACCGCCATCGCCGGACTCACCGCGGGCGAGACGGTGCTCGACCTCGGCAGCGGCGCCGGAATGGACGCCTTCGCCGCCGCCGCCCAGGTCGGCCCCACCGGGCGGGTCATCGGCGTCGACATGACCCCGGACATGCTCGCCCGCGCCCGCCGGATCGCCGTCGAGCGCGACCTCGCCGACCGGGTGGAGTTCCGCGAGGGGCTGATCGAAGCGCTCCCCGTCACCGACGCGAGCGTCGACATCGTCCTGTCCAACTGCGTGATCAACCTGAGCCCGGACAAGCCGCAGGTCTTCCGCGAGGCGTTCCGCGCGCTCAAGCCGGGGGGGCGGCTGGCTGTCTCGGACATCGTGCTGACCGCCCCGCTCCCCGAGGCGACCGCGGGGGCCGTCTCGGCGGGGGTCGGCTGCGTGGCCGGCGCCGACCTCGCCGACGACTACCTCGCCGCGATCGAAGCTGCCGGGTTCGTCGACGTCACGTGGACCCGCACCCCCGCCGCGGGCCTGCTCGCCGACCTCACCAGCGACCCCACGGTGGCGGCGATCGCGGCGGCGATCGGACCCGACGCGGTGCAGCGGGCCGCGGAGTCGGTCTGGAGCTACAAGGTCCAGGCGCGGAAGCCGTCGGCGTGAGCGACGCCGCCTCCTTCACCTCGGAGCTGATCGCGATCTGCCGGCTGGTGGGGGCGTTCGAGCGGGACTCCATCTGCTGCGGCACGGTGACCGTTCCCCAGTGCGTCGCCCTGCAGGATCTGCTCGACGGACCGCGGACCGTGCAGGAGCTCGCAGCGGTGGCGGGGGTGACGTCGTCGGCCACGACGCGGCTCGTCGACGGGCTTGCCAAGCGGGGCTGGGCGGAGCGCCGACGGGACACCGACGACCGCCGGAAGGTGTTCATCGCGCTGACCCAGTCGGGGAACGAGGAGGCGGAGCGGCTCCGCGACCTGACCGCAGACGCCGCAAGCGCGATCCTCGCCCGGATTCCCCGGGGGCGGCACGCCGAGGTCTTGCGGGCGCTCGCCGAGGTCCGGGCCGCGGTCGCGGAGGCGCGGTTGGCGGGATCGGTCTCCTGCTGCTGACAGAACTCGCTCAGTACAGATCCGGCACGAACCGTTGGCTGGCGATCGGCGGCCGCACGTACCCGCGGTCCTCTTGCCGCGGCGGCAGATCGATGACTCGGGGCGTCACCTCCTCGTAGGGGATCTGCGACAGCAGGTGCTGGATGCAGTTGAGCCGCGCCCGCCGCTTATCGTCCGCCTCGACGACCCACCACGGCGCCTCGGGGATGTCGGTGTTCTCGAACATCACGTCCTTGGCCCGGCTGTACTCGACCCAGCGCTTGCGGGACTCCAGGTCCATGGGGCTGAGCTTCCAGCGCTTGGTGCGGTCGCTGATCCGATCCTGGAACCGCCGCTCCTGCACGGCGTCGCTGACGCTGAACCAGTACTTGATGAGGATCAGCCCGGAGCGGACCAGCATGCGCTCGAACTGCGGGCAGGAGCGGAGGAACTCGTGGTACTGCTCGTCCGTGCAGAACCCCATCACGTGCTCAACGCCGGCCCGGTTGTACCAGGAGCGATCGAATAGAATCATCTCGCCGGCGGACGGCAGGTGGCGGGCGTAGCGCTGGAAGTACCACTGGCTGCGCTCGCGCTCCGTGGGGGTCCCCAGCGCGACGATCCGACAGGTGCGCGGGTTGGTGCGCTCCGTGATCCGCTTGATCGCGCCGCCTCTGCCGGCGGCATCGCGCCCCTCGAAGATGACGGCGATCCGCAGCCCCTGTGACTGGACCCAGGCCTGCAGCTTCACCAGCTCGATCTGCAGACGGCGAAGTTCGTTCTCGTAGGCGTCGCGGCTGAGCCTCTTGCGCTTGTCGACCATGGACCCTCCGTCGGTGACTGTTCCACAGCCGCGCCCCCAAGGGGGTGCTCGATGCCCGGATGGGTTCTACTCTGAGGCTGATGCTCTCCTGCCCGCACCTCCTGGGACTCGTGCTGCTCGGCCTCACGATGGTCGCGCCCGTCCAAGCGGGGACCCCGCTCGCCCCGGGCCACTACGGCGGCCCCGCGACCGCCACCTGGGCGGTCTCCAGCGAGCCTTCGTGGCTCGTGGGCGCAGCGCTCAAGGTGCTCGCCAAGAAGGAAGGGCTCGACCGGCTCCCCGCCGAAGGCTCCTGCGAAGGCGTCATCGGCCTGGATGTGCCCGACGCCGGCGACATCACGGGCAAAGCGCGCTGTGAATTCCCCGGTGAGCTGGCCCTCTACAACGACCGCGTGCTCAGGCTGGACGCGGTCGAGGCCGGCGCCGGGCTCGAAGGCTCCGCCACCTGCTGCGGCCTCGGTCGAGACCTCCCCTGGAAGGCGCGACGGGTTGGCGACGGCTTCGCCGGCACGGCGAAAGGCTCCGAGTCCGTCGAGGCAGTGTCGGTCGAGACGCGCCTCGGCAGCGTCGAGGTGTCGCTCCGGGTGGACTGGAGCGTGCGGTTCGCCGCCCAGAAGGCCGCCGACTAGGCCCGACTCGCCCGCATGCGCGCGGCGATCCCGAGCACTTCCCGCCGGCGGATGTCCATCCAGCGGAGGGCGGAGCCGTCGTAGTGGACCTGGAACAGGGTGCCGTACAGCTCGTCCAGCGGCCGCTCGATGAGGAGCGGGGTGAGCATGCCGATCGGGCGGACGTCGATCGCGAGGGGGAGGAGGCGGCGGAGCCGCTCGACCGGGTCGGGGAGCGGGGCGTCGTCGTCTCGCACCGCGATGGCGAACGCGTGCTGCGGCTTCAGCCGGCGGTTGAGGTGGAGGAGCTTCAGCGCCGTCTCGGTGGTCTCCCCCGGCAGCCCGAGGAAGCCGACGGTCTGCAGCGTGATCCCCGCGGCCTGGAGGGCGCCGGCCGCGGCCTCGATCGTCCGGTCCGGCAGCGGGGCCCCCACCACCGCCTCCCGCAGAGCCTCGTCCCCCGACTCGACCCCGAGGCGGAGGAGGTCGCAGCCCGCGGCGGCGAGGTCCCGGATCCGCTCCGGGGGGAGCAGATCGGCGCGTCCGGAGCAGGAGAACGGGAGCCCCACGCGCCGGCGGTACCGGGCGAGGAAGTCGGGGAGCCAGCCGTCGTCCGGGCCGCCGGCCAGCAGCGTCTCGTCGAGGAACGCCACCCGCCCCGTCTGCAGCGATCCGGCGAGGCGATCCGCGATCCGATCGACCGCCACCGCGGGGGAGAGGCGGCGCGCAGGGGCGAAGCGGTGGGCGAGCTCGTGCGACGTCGTGGTGCTGTCGGCGTGCAGGTTCTCGAGCTGGCCGCGTCCGACCGCGAACCGGAGCGTGCGCAGTGTCCCCACCCAGGGGTACCGGTAGTAGACGCCCGGATCGGCGGCCGGCAGCTGGTCCACGTCGTCGGCCTCGGGGGGAGCGTCGGCGACGTCGGCGATGGGGGTGCCGGACTCCAACGCTTCGACCAGGGCGGGGAGGGTGAGCTCGGGGTCGCCGCCCCGCCTCAGGTCCACCCCCGCCGACGCCGCATGCCCATCGACGTGGGGCCCGAAGAACACCGTCGGGAGCCCGACGGCCTCCTTGAGCCGGGCCGCTTCGGCGCAGCACCACGCCTCGAAGCCCGAGTGGGGCGCGAACGCGAGCAGCCCGGGCGCAGCCATCTGGAGCGCTTCGATCAGGTCCGCTTCCGCCCCGGGCACGAACACCTCGGCGGTGTGACCGGCGGTGGCCAGCCCCGCCCCGCCGCGCATGACGATGGGATCGGGGAGGGGGTCTTTGACGATGAACGCGACGTGCATGGGCTCGCTCTCGGCGCGGGGTGCTCGGACAGCCTACAGGCCGAAGGCGGGCCTCAGCCGTCGTCCCCCGCGGTGACCCGCCCCAGCGCGGCCACGAGCTCGTCCACCTGGTACGGCTTGCCCAACAGCATCGTCGGACCGGTGTGCTGGAGCGGCTCGATGCCCTCCCGACCGGTGTAGCCGGAGCTGATGATCACGGGGAGTCCGGGCCACTGCTCGCGGAGCACGCTGGCCGCCTCCACGCCGTCGACCACCGGCATCATCATGTCCATGACGACCACGTCGATCGGCTGGGGGGCCCCATCCTGGGCCTGCGCCCACTCGATTGCGGCGCGGCCGTCGACCATCGTCTCGACCTCCATGCCGCGACGCTGCAACGCGCCCCCGAGGTATGTGCGGAGCGCCGGTTCGTCGTCCACCAGCAGCACCCGGAGGCCGTCCGGGGGGGCGATGTCGGCGGGCAGGTCGTCTCTGCGGATCGAGTCCCCGTCCGAGTCCACGTGGATCGGCAGCAGCAGGGTGACGGTGGTGCCGTCGCGGGGGTTGGTGTGGACCACGAGGTCCCCTCCCCGACCGGTCACGATGCCGTAGACCAACGCCAGCCCCAAGCCGGTGCCGGCGCCGCTGCCCTTGGTCGTCACGAACGGCTCGAACACGTGCTCGAGGATCTCGTCGGGGATGCCGGGCCCATCGTCGTGCACCGTGAGGCCGACGTACTGCACGCCATCGTCGCCCTCCAGCAGCGCCGCCTCCACGCCGATGGTGCCGCCGACGGACTCCATCGCGTCGCGCGCGTTCACGCACAGGTTCACCAGCACCTGCTCCAGCTCGGCCTCGTCCAGGCTCACCCACGGCAGGTCGGGCTCGATGTCGATGCGCCACTCCACCCGCTTGCCCAGGGTCCGCCCCAGCATGTCGACCAGGTCCGGCAGCATGGACTCCAGATCGACCCCGACGGGCAGCTCCTGCCGCCCCCGCGCGAACTGCAGCAGCCGCTGCGTCAGCGCCCCACCCCGCCGGGCCGACTCCACGATGGCGCCTACGCGCTTGCTCCGGTCGTCAGCTGACAGCTCCGAATCCGGCTCCAGGTCAGGGGCGCTGGCGAGGATGCCGGCGAGCAGGTTGTTGAAGTCGTGGGCGATCCCGCCGGCGAGCATGCCCAGCGAGTCCAGCCGCTGCGCCTGGGCGACCCGCCGCTCCAGATCCTGGCGTTCGGTCACGTCGCGGAAGCTCATCAGCACCCGCTCAGCGTCCAGCGGGGTCACGAACACCTCGGCCGACACCAGCCGGCCCACCGCCTCGACGATCACCTCGTGACGCTCCACCGCCGCTTCCGCCCCCGCCTCGAACGCCCGGGCGATGGCGGCCCGCAACTCGAACGCCGCTTCCTTGGGGAGGAACGGCCACACGCCGTCGTTGCGGAGCTGCACTCCGGTCCGCCCCAGCAGCGCCTGCATGGCTGGGTTCGACAGCTCGACCCCACGGTCCCGCTTGAGCACCACGATGCCGTCGCGCGAGGCCGAAACCACCCGGGCGGCGCGCAGGTGGGCCAGCCCCGCCCCCATCGCGACCGTGCCCACGAGGGCGAACGCCAGGGGGAGCGAACCCAGCTCGAAGGCGCCTGGTCCGGGGAGCTCGTAGATGCCCGCGAAGACCTCGTAGAACAAGGCCAGCATCGAGCCCACCAACCCCGCACGCACGCCGCTGGCGATCAGCGGCGAGCTGGTGGGGAGCCCCTGCGCGAGATCCAGGGCGTACAGCAGGGTCATCACGGTGAAGAGCCAGGACAGTCGGAACAGGTCCGCGGCGACCACGAACGGGAACGCCAGCGACGCCAGCACGCCCGCCAGCGCGGTCCACGCGAGCACCCGCGCGGGTCGCGCCACCTCCGCGGCGATCGACTCCGCGAAGAACAGAACACCGAAGCCATGGACTCCGAATCGAGCCGCCCACCTCAGCCGGAGCTTCAACTCCGTGGAGTCCCCCAGGAGGTAGAAGTGGTCGTTGTTCGCGAACGCCTGGATCGCCACGCACCCCATCGTGAGAGCAAACAGGAGTGACTGACGGTCGCTCCGACTGACCGTCCACACCGCGAGGTGGAAGAGCATCAGCACGCCGAAGACGAGCAGCAACCCGCTGCTGAGCAGCACCCGGCGCCCCAGCCGTCGGTCGATCGCCCCCTCGGTCCCGAACGTGAAGGCCCCCAGCACGCCGGCGTGGCCCTCGGCGGAGGCGACCCGCAGCGCGAGCACGTTGTGCCCCCCGCGCAGGTTGCGGCGCGGCAGCACGACCTTGGTGAACGCCTCCCGCCCCGCTCCGCTCAGGCCCGCGTTGAGCCCGCCGGAGCGGGCCACGATGCGGCCACCGGCGTACAGCTCCCAGCTCGCGAAGGTCGGAGGGACCAGCACCGCGAGCCCCTCGGGGGGATGCTCGGGGAGCCGGAGGTGGATCCGGTACCAGGCGGTCCGATCGTCCTTGGACATGCCCCGGCTGTGCCACCACGCGGGCACCGGCATGGAGCCCCAGGTGGAATCGTCGAGGCGGGGGTCGGCGTAGCCGGGGTCGTCGCCGACGAGGAACGGAACCCTCTGCGACATCGAGTAGGTGGCGCCGTCGGTGGGGACGAGGATGGGCTCTCGGGCGGACTGGGCGAACAGGTCCCCAGACGCCAGCAACACCAGAAGGCACGCCGCGAGGAACACCAGTCCCCGCGGCCGACGGCTGCACCGATCAAGTCGGCTCCTCATGTCCCTGACTCTACCGGCGGCGCAACCCCAACAAAAGCGGGAGTAGGGCCAAGCTCAGCGAGCCGGTCCCAAGGGCGGCCTGTCCATCGATCGATTGATCGAGGCAACAGCCCCCTTCGCCGGGGATGTAGGTGTCAGCACCCGGATCGATGTCATCCGGCACGCCGTCGCCGTCGCGATCCTCGTCCTCGCCGTCCGGGATGCCGTCGTCGTCGCTGTCGGTGTCGGCGTAGTCGGGGGTGCCGTCGCCGTCGCTGTCAACGTCGCCCTCCTCGGAGTCCGGGACCCCGTCGCCATCGCTGTCGTGGTCGCGGTAGTCGGGGAGTCCGTCGCCGTCGGTGTCGGCGGGATCGGAGCAGTCGGGGCCCACCTCGACGCTGTCGGGGATGCCGTCGTTGTCGCTGTCGGTGTCCAGGTAGTCGACCACCGAGTCGCTGTCGGTGTTGACCGCCGTGTCCGCGGACGGCCCCCACTCCAGGGCGTCGCCCATGCAGTCGCCGTCGCTGTCGACGTCGAGGAAGTCGGGCTGGCCGTCGCCGTCGGTGTCGCCGGTCCCCTCGTCCCCGTCCGGGATGCCGTCGTTGTCGCTGTCGGGGTCCTCGTAGTTGGGGATGCCGTCGTGGTCGTAGTCGCCGTCCCCCTCGTCGGCGTCGTCCACGCCGTCGTTGTCCGAATCCGAGTCCAGCCAGTCCAGGAAGCCGTCGCCGTCGGTGTCCTCGTTGCCTTCGATGTAGTCGGGGATGCCGTCGCCGTCGGTGTCCTGGTCCGGGGGCGGGTTCCACCAGTCGCCCCAGTCCTCGGGGTCGTTGGGCGAGCCGTCGATGCAGGCGCCGGACTCGTACTCGCAGGTGCCCGTGAGGCAGCCGACGTCCTCGCAGTCCGCGGCGCAGGTCGACTCGTAGCAGGTCAGGGTGCCGCCGCAGTCATTCGGCAGACCGCACGCATCGCCCAGGGCGCCGCCGCCGGTGGGGCCCACGTAGGTGAAGCGGAGCGCGTCCCACGGGAGGTTCCCCTCGGCGATGCCGATGTTCCACATCGTCACCCGGTTCCGCTCGCCCTGGATGAACTTGAACGGCTGGTCGGGGAAGATCGGCACCCAGTCGCCTTCGCCGCCGCTCATGTCGACGACGTCGATGGCGTGCCCCCCCATGAACGCGATATTGAACGCGGTCGACGGGTTCAGGCCGGAGACCGCGGGCACGTAGGCGTCCAGCTGGTACAGCCCGGTCTGCGGGATCTCGGGCCGCCACTCAGCCTCGACCACGGGCGTGCCGAAGGACGACGGCTCCAAGAAGTAGAAGTGACCGTCGTACCCGGCGGAGGAGGCTTCCTCGGCGTCGTTCGGGTTGGTCTCGTTGATCCAGGCGAACCCGGGCTCCTGATCGTCGACGATGATCGGCTCGAGCGCGGCCGAGGTGCAGGTCACCGCGGGGATGCCGCCGTGGCTCCCCTGGGCGTTCCACAGCGACGTCGGCTGGGAGCAGGAGCCGCTGAAGGGGTCGACCGCGGAGCCGCCGATGCGGGGCTCGAAGTGCAGGTGGGGGCCGGTGGAGTTGCCGGAGCTGCCGACCTGGGCCAGCAGCGTGCCGCAGGTGACCTCGTCCCCCGTGGCGACCGGGATCGACCACTGCTTGAGGTGGCCGTAGTAGGTGGAGCTTCCGTCGGCGTGGTCGAGCTTGACGTAGTTGCCGAAGCCGCCGCCGCCGGAGCAGCCGCCCGTGGTGCAGCGGTCGAAGAAGCCGTCGACCATGTACGCCACGGTGCCGTCCGCGGCGGCGACGATGTCCTGGCCCGCGTCCATGCCGGGGAAGCCGCCGACGCCGATGTCGGTGCCGTTGTGGCCCGAGTAGTAGATCGACCCGCAGGCCCAGTCCTGGCCCCCCTGGTCCTTGTAGGCGGTGGGGTAGAAGCTCGGGGCGTCCTCGGCCGTGGTCGGCATCGAGTACTGGGCCGAAGCGGGGGCCGACAGCAGCAGGCTGAGGGCGGTGGCCGCGACGACGGCTCTCATCGAGGCACGCTCGCGGTGTACTCGAGGCCCGCGGCGGTCCAGGCGACGGTGCGATCGTCCAGCCAGCGCACGGGCCCGCGATCCGGCGGCGGCACGAAGCCCAGGGGCGCCTTGCCGGGGGTGCGGGCCACGTGTTCCAGGCCGACGTTGGTCAACTGCACGGGCTCGGCGCGTACCCCGTCGTCCCCCGGGAGGGCGACGGCGTAGACCGAAGCGATGCCGGTGGCGCCGCCCACGAACGCGATCCAGACGCCGTCGGGGGAGAGCGCTTCGCCGTCCTCGGCGCCGACCAGATCGGTGACCTGTACGCCGTCGACGTGGAGGTCGCGGTCGGGGTCCATGGTGGCGTGAGCGTCGGACTCGGGCAGGGGGCCCGGCCCCGCGGGGGCACAGGCGGCAAGAAGCACGATCAGGGTCAGCGGAAGCGCACGCACGGCTGAATCGTAGCTCAGAAGTCTAGAAACGAACGCCCAGTCCTGCGTTGACGCCGACGGTGCCGCGCAGTTTGTACATCCCCCCCTGCACGTCGAAGCCGAACAGGAAGTTCCCCTCGGGCACGATGTCGAACCCGACCCGGCCGGCCCACCCGCCGCCGGGTCGGATGGTCTCGCCGTCGGTGGCGGAGTCGTCCAGGGCGAGGCGTCCGAGGACCCCGATTCGGGGCTGGAACACGGGCGTGCCGAAGCGGTAGGAGAAGCCGATCGTGCCCGACGGGAGGATCACGGTGCCGTGGTCGCTGGGGCCCGCGATGGACGCTTCGAGGCCGACATCGAGGAACAGCCCGCCGACGAGGCGCACGCCGAAGTCCAGCGGGATCTGGGCGTACGGGAACGGGTGGATCCAGGCGAAGCCTCCGGAGATGCGGAGGCGGATGCGGTCCTCCACCGCAGCCGGGGCGGTGGGGCCGATCGAGGTGGTGCCGCCGGTCCGGGGCTTGCTCGTGCCCCCTCCCCCGGTCCGGGGCGGCTTGCCCCCGGTGGCGACCTTGCCGCCCGTGCTGGGGGGCGTGAGCCAGGCTTCTTCGAAGGAGAAGGCGTCGTCGGCGGCCCGGTAGAGCCAGCGCACCTCGTCCTCGGCGCTGGTCAGATCCACGAGCGCGGCGACTTCAACGCCGGCGTCCATGGCGGCCAGTCCCAGGGTCGCCGAGACGTAGGCCCGCGCCGCGGGGTCGAGCACACAGTCGCGCAGCGCCCGCTCCTGATCGCCGGCGTAGATGGCGACCGGCTCGGCCCCCTCCGCGATCTCGACCATGGACGTCCACAGGAACCGGCCGCGCCGGTACTGGAGGATGTGGAGCCCCGGCTGGACCTCCTGACCGCCCGTGCGTACGTCCCAGGAGACGCCGTCGAGGCGCACCTCGGTGCTGCCGGGCGCGAACGCTTCGATGGTGACGGGGGCGCGGGCGGCGGCCTTGACGCGCACGGCCTCGAACGCCTCGCCCACCTCGGGGGGGAAGTTGGGGTCGCCGGGGTAGTCCGGCTGGATGGCGAGGGTGCGGTCGAAGTCGCGATCGGCCGCATCGGCGTCCCCCGCCTGCAGGTTCGCGACGCCCCGGTAGTAGAAGAGGTTCTGGGCCATCCGCCGGGGCAGCGGCGTGCTCATGCAGGGGAGCGCCGCGATGGCCACGTCGAGGACACGCAGCGCGCGCTTGGGATCCAGGTTGATCAGCGCGTCCAGCGCCTCATCGACGGCGGCGCCGAGCACCGGCGGCGGGCCCTGCATCTCGCAGCGCCACTCGACCTTGGCGTCCAGCACCTTGAGGCGGTCCTCCGACTCCCCCTCCAGCAGCTCGCTGGTGTGCAGCACCTCCTCGGGGGCGATCCCCTCGACGGCGGCGAGGTCGCGGGCGGCGACCATGGCGGTGAGGTCCGGCTGAGGGCTCAAGTAGATGACGAGGCCGGGCTCCTTGCGGGCGGCGTCGGCGGTGGCCGGGGCGAGGGCGAACGCGGCGAGCAGGAGGGGCGCCGCGTTGTGCATTGTGCAGGGTCTGACCCCGTGGCGGCGGCGGCGGGCGAGGGGGACCAGCAGGAGGAGGACCAGCAGCGAGGCGGGGGCGGGGCCGGCGGTGGTGCAGGCGATGCCGTAGGGGCGGGGGCCGAGCTCGGGCGGGGGCTCGACGGGGCAGTCGGGGTCGTCCACGTCGGGCGGGCCGT
>PVBE010626994.1_pt1 | contig 11142 bp, 8 predicted proteins | sample 1631181 | NCBI WGS metagenome assembly PVBE01 (sample SAMN08397723, study PRJNA350692) | Marine metagenome, whole genome shotgun sequencing project. | isolation source: water | place: Pacific Ocean | collected 2012-04 | reverse complement strand
GAGAAGTTACGCTTATAACACCGTAGCCTCCCAGGGCCATCATGGGAAGGGTATCGCTATCGTTGCCACTCCACAGGTGGAAGCCGTTCCGCTTGACACCATTGACAATACCGGCTGCCTGTTCCAGATTGCCGCTGGCCTCTTTGACGCCTACAATGTTATCTGCCTCAGCCAGCCTTATGACGGTCTCTGCCACCATGTTGGTACCGGTGCGCGAAGGCACATTGTAAAGAATACATGGCAGGTCGGTAGCACCGGCGACGGCTTTGAAATGCTGGTATAGCCCTTCCTGAGTGGGGCGGTTGTAGTATGGCACCACCAGCAGGCAGCCATCCGCCCCAGCCACCGCCGCCTCACGGGTCAGATCCCGGCTCTCAGTGGTGCTATAAGTACCGGTGCCAGCTACCACAGTGCCCCTATCCCCCACCGCATCCTTGACCTCGGCACAGAGCTTCAGCTTCTCTTCACCGGTGAGGGTTGGACACTCTCCGGTGGTTCCGGAGGTCACCACGCCATCGCTGCCCGATTCCAGCAAAGCCAGCGCCAGACGGCGTGCCTGGACGTAGTCCACCTCGCCACGGTCGTTGAAGGGAGTAACCATAGCCGTGAGCAACCTACCCAGCTCTTTCATACAGGCCTCTTTCCACCAAAATCTCCCCTATCTGTACGGCGTTCAGGGCGGCCCCTTTGCGGAGATTATCCGCCACCACCCACATGGACAGGCCATTGGGCAGGGCAGTATCTTGGCGGATTCGCCCCACCACAACATCATTCCCGCCCGCAGCCGTCCAGGCGGTTGGATAAAGGCTTATTTCCGGCTCATCCTGCAGCCTGACTCCAGGAGCATGCCGCAGAACCTCCCAGGCTTCCTCCGGGGTAATGGGATGGGAGAACTCCACCGACATCGCCTCACTGTGTCCGACGAAAACAGGCACCCGTACACAGGTAGCTGATATGGCTATCTCATGGGCATGCAGAATCTTACGGGTCTCCTCCACCATCTTCCACTCCTCCCGCGTGTAGCCGTTGTAGAGGAATACATCTATCTCTGGCAGGACATTGAACGCTATCTGATGGGGGTAAATATGAGGGAAAGCCTGCCTCCCATCCAGCACCTGTCGAGCCTGAGTGTTCAGTTCCTCCATGGCGGCAGAGCCGGTACCAGATACCGCCTGATAGGTGGATACAATTATCTTTCTGATGGGGTTGGTCTTATGCAATGGTGCCAGCGCCACCACCATCTGTATGGTCGAGCAGTTTGGGTTGGCAATAATCCCCTTGTGGTGGTCTAAGTCTCCGGGGTTGACCTCGGGCACTACCAGAGGGACCCATGGCTCCATACGAAATGCGGCGCTGTTGTCCACCACCACCGCCCCTGCCTTGGCCAAGAGGGGCGAGTATTGGCGACTGATATCGGCCCCAGCGGAGAACAGGGCCAGGTCTATGGAGTCAAAGGCGCTACTCTTGAGCTCCCGCACCTCCACCGGCTCCCGGTTGAAATACACCCGCTTGCCTGCCGAGCGATCCGAGGCAAAAAGGTGGAGGGCGTTGACAGGGAAGCTGCGCTGCTCCAGCACCCGCACCATCTCCTGCCCCACCAGGCCGGTTGCCCCCACCACGGCAACATTAGGATGCCTCACTCAACCCCCCTAGAGTCCCAGCAGCCGGTCCAGTCCGTAAACCAGCTCCCGGCACTTCACCACTTCCCGCACGGCAATGAGTACTCCCGGCACATAGCATTCCCGGTTGATCGTATCATGGCGGATAGAAAGGGTCTGCCCGGCAGTCCCTAGCAATACCTCCTGGTGAGCCATCAGCCCTGGAAGGCGCTGGCTATGGATAGCTATGCCATCCACCTCACCCCCCCGGGTGCCGGGCAGGGTGTGCTTTTCCACCGAGGCCATCTGAAATGCCCGGCCCCTGGCCTCGGCCATAGCACGCGCTGTAGCCAGGGCCGTGCCTGAAGGTGAGTCCGCTTTCAAGTGATGGTGCATCTCCGTGATTTCTGCATAGTCAAAATAGCGAGCAGCTATCCGGGCCAAGTGAGTCATAACCACTGCCCCCAGGGCGAAATTGGCGGCTACCACCACTCCCACGCCATGGCTGGATGATAGCTCCCCTATCTCATTCACATCCTCTGTGTTAAGCCCTGTAGTGCCGATTACCAGATTCACTCCCAAGGGCAGACAGGTCCGCGCGGCCGCCATGGCTCCCTGGGCGCTAGAGAAGTCCACCACCACCAGCGGCCTGATACCAGCTATCACCGTTTCCAAGTCTGGGGCCATTGGGATAGAGCAGCCATTGTCTAGGGCAAGCCAGTCACTGGTGGCGCCGCTGTCCACACCGGCCAGAAGATCGATATCCGTGTGCCCCGCCAAGCCGGTTAGCATTTCCCTGCCCACCCGGCCGTTCGCCCCATTGACAATGACACCTATGGGCATTTAGTCTCTCCGGGGATATGGGGGGCGGGGCGGGCCTCTCCGGTCCTGATAACGCCTGTCCCCGCCTCCGGGCCGGGAGGGACGGGGCTCGGTCTCAAACACTGCCTTCCGGGACAAGTTCACCCGGCCGCGACGGTCTATCTCCATTACCTTCACCATCACCTCGTCACCTTCCTGAACCACATCGCCAGCATGCCGCACCTGGTATTCAGCCAGTTCCCCGAGGGGCACCAGCCCCTCCTTGCCGGGTAGTATTTCCACCATAGCGCCGATGGCCATCAGTCGGCTTACCTTGCCGGTATAAATCTGCCCTGCCTCCACATCTTTGGTAAGGGCCTCTATGCGGGCCATGGCCTTGTTGGCCTGATCCTCGTTGGTGGTGCCTATGAATACGGTGCCATCGTTCTCAACATCAATAGACACTCCAAACTCTTCGCTCATGCCCCGGATGGTCTTGCCCCCGCTGCCGATAACAGCGCCTATTTTCTCGGGGTTTATCTTCATGCGGTAAATCTTAGGGGCAAACGCACTGAGTTTGTTGCGCGACTCCGCTATCGCCTCCTGCATAGACTCCATTATGGTCACCCTTGCCTGTCGGGCCTGGTGTATCGCCTGCTCCAGAACCTCCAGGCTCACGCCCGTCAACTTGGTATCCATCTGAAGGGCCGTAATACCCTGGGCTGTGCCGGCCACCTTGAAGTCCATGTCCCCGTACTGGTCTTCCGCCCCTTCAATATCGGTCAGGATAGCTTTGTTGCCATCCTCCCCAGTAACGAGGCCCATAGCCACACCGGCAACATGCGATTTTACGGGTACGCCGGCGTCCATCAGGGAAAGACTGGAGCCACACACGCTGCCCATGGAGGTGCTGCCGTTGGAGCTCAGCACCTCGGACACCAGGCGTATCATATAAGGAAACTCATCTTCGTCGGGCAGAATGGGTGCAATGGCCTTCTCGGCCAGAGCGCCATGGCCCACCTCCCGCCTTCCCGGCCCGGTCATGCGCCTCACCTCCCCAACGGAGAAAGGAGGAAAGTTGTAGTGGTGAAGGAACCGTTTGCTCTCCTCCGGACTGAGTGTATCTATTTTCTGCTCCATGCCTACCGAACCCAGAGTAGTGAGGGTCAGCACCTGGGTAGCTCCCCTGGTGAACAGCCCCGAGCCGTGCGGCCGTGGCAAAAGACCCACCTCGCATCTTATGGGCCGTAGTTGGTCGTAGGCCCTGCCGTCCAAGCGGGCACCACTGCTCAGCACTCGCCGCTTAACCTCGGACTTTACCTTGGTTTCAAAAGCAGAGGAAATCTCTTCTTTGGGAAACTTTTCCGCCAGCTTTCCCATAACCTCCCGGCGCAGGCCATCCAAGCCGTTCTCCCTCATGGCCTTGTCCCCTGCCAGCAGATCCGGCAGCGGCCCCTCCAGCGCAGCAGCGACAGCATCAGCCACTCCGGGGAAAGTGCCCAGGGCCTGGAACTCCATCTTGGGCTTGCCCAGGACGGAAATCATGTCCTCCTGCAGGCGCACTATCTCCAAATTAGCCTCAAAGCCGCGGCGCAGGGCCTCAGCCACCAGCGCCTCCGGGGCCTGCTTGGCTGCGGCCTCCACCATCACCACAGCCTCCCGCGTGCTAGCCACCACCACCTCGAGCTGTGCCTCAAGTAACTGCGCGAAAGTAGGATTAAGCACCCACTCTCCGTCAATATAGGCCACACGCACGGCTCCGATAGGACCCATAAAGGGTGTTTCGGATATACACAGTGATGCGGAAGCGCCCACGATACCCAACACATCGGGGTCATGCTCCTGGTCGGCGGAGAGTATGGTGATTACGACCTGGGTCTCGTTACGGAAACCTTTGGGAAATAGAGGCCGTACCGGGCGGTCGATCAGCCTGGCCGCCAAAGTAGCATCTTGGCTGGGCCGGCCCTCCCTACGAAAGAAACCGCCGGGAATCTTCCCGGCGGCGTAGAGCCTTTCCTCAAAGTCAATAGTGAGGGGAAGAAAGTCCATCCCCTCCCGGATACTGCGGGAAACACAAGCTGTGACCAGGGATACGGTGTCACCGTATCGCACGGTTACAGCGCCACCGGCCTGCCCGGCGAAGCGTCCTGTCTCCACGATAAGCGATTTGTCCCCCACGGGACATTGAAAGGTCGGCATGTACTTTTTCCCCCTTACCTCTTCAGACCCAGCTTTTCCAGTAGAGACAGATAACGGTTACCGTCCTCTCGGGCCAGATAGTTCAGCAACCGCCGCCGTCGCCCCACCATCTTGAGCAGACCCCGTCGGGTGCCTTCATCATGGCGATGCACTTTCAGGTGCTCGGTGAGTTCCCTTATACGATGGGTGAGAACTGCTATTTGAACTTCTGGAGACCCCGTGTCATTCTGGTGCCGGGAATTATCCGACATTATTGCTGTTTTAGTCTCGTTGTCCACTTTTACCTTTCCAACATGGAATTATATTATAACACATGCCGACCAATCATATTACAACGGCGCTCTCCCAAGCCACCTACTGTAGTATAATGAGACCAGCTTATATGCCAAAACTCCCACTATTATAAAGCTTACCCAGCCCGATGAAAAGAGAACCATGAGTGTGGGCACCGTAAAGGTACGGCTGAGACTTGCCGAAAACCACTCCCTTAAAGGCAAACGGCAGGTTATTAAGTCCATTAAAGCCCGGGTGCAGAACCGCTTCAATGTGTCCATAGCCGAGATGGAAGACCAGGACCGCTGGCAGGTGGCCACCATGGGCATAGCCTGCATCTCCAACGACGGCCACCAGGTGAACCGGGTGCTGAGCCAAGTGGTGGAGTTTATCGCCCACAGCCGGATGGAGGCCGAACTGGTTGACTATGACATGGAAATACTGCCCGGGCCCTGAATGTGGATAGTGGTGGTTTTCTACGACATCTACGCTCCCTACCCATTTACCAGGACCAGATAGCCTACCAGGAGTATATACCCGCCAGGGAGGCCCGCCCCGGCGTCCTGGAAAGGCCACTGCCTCCACAGGTAGAAGACCGGCTGAGTGAGCTGCACCTTCTTCCTCTTTACATCCACCAAGCACAGGCCCTCAATACGCTGCGCCGTGGGGAGCATGTTATGGTATCCACACCCAGCGCCAGCGGCAAGAGTCTAGTATACAATCTGGCCACAATAGAAACCCTGGCTACGGATAAGGGCAGCACATCCCTCTATCTTTTTCCCACCAAGGCCCTAACACAGAACCAGTTGCGGGGCCTGCGAGAACTGGCCGTTCCACACTTCCTAGGTGATGAGGAAGCCGGGACGTACGACGGTGATACCCCCACACTGGAGAGGGGGCAAATCCGCCGCCGGGCACGGGTGGTGTTCACCAACCCGGACATGCTCCACATGGGTATTCTACCCAATCACACCGGTTGGGCACGCTTTTTACGCCGGCTCCAACTGGTGGTGGTGGACGAGGCCCACAGCTACAGGGGCGCCTTTGGCTCCCATGTAGCTCTGGTGCTGCGCCGCTTACGCCGCCTGTGCGCAGCCTACGGGGCACACCCCAGATTCATACTGTGCTCAGCTACCCTGTCTACCCCAGACGAGCTAGCCCACAGGCTGATTGGGGTGCCTTGCCAGGTGGTGACTGACGACGGCTCCCCCAGCGGCGGCAAGGACTTCGTGCTGTGGAACCCGCCACGGCTTCCCGGCGGCAGGGTAGGCCGCCGCAGCGCCAATATAGAAGCCGCCAACATCCTCACCGAGCTGCTACTGCTCGGGGTGCGCACGCTGGCCTTCGCCCGCACCCGCAAGCTCACGGAGCTGATATACCTGTACTGCCGGGATGCCCTGCAGGGGAAGGGCTGCAATGACCTTCCCCAACGGCTGCGGCCCTATCGGGCGGGCTACCTGCCGGAGGTGCGGCGGGAGATAGAGCACCAGCTTTTTCAGGGCGAGTTACTGGGAGTTGTAGCCACCACCGCCCTGGAACTGGGCATAGATATAGGCACACTGGACGCCACCATCCTCACCGGTTATCCAGGCAGTATCGCCAGCACTTACCAGCAGGCGGGCAGGAGTGGCCGTAGGGGGAAACGCTCCCTGAGCTTCCTGGTGGGTCTGGATGGCCCCCTAGACCAGTACTTCATGCACCACCCCGAGGCCCTCTTCGGCAAACCTGTGGAAAATGCCCTGCTGAACCCTTCCAACCCCCATATTCTACACCCACACCTGTTGTGTGCAGCCTATGAGTTGCCGCTGGCCGAGGAGGAGCAGGAGTTCTTCGGGCCTGAGATGATACCACTCATACAGGAGCAGGAGCAAGCCGGACTTCTGCGCCATCAAAAGGGGCGGTGGTACCCCTCGGCCAGCCTCAGCTATCCGGCCCAAAGGGTTAACCTGCGGTCCACCTCGGAGCAGGCATACTCGGTGGTGGACACTTCCCAAGGACGTCTGCTGGAAACCGTAGAGGCGGCGGTAGCCTTCCTCCAGGTACATCCGGGGGCCATCTACCTCCACCAGGGAGAGAGCTACTTGGTCACCGACCTGGATGTGTCCGGCAGGGTGGCCTATGTCCAGCCCACTGACGTCAGCTACTACACCCAGCCCCATGACTTGACCGACGTACATATCATCAGAGTGATTGCGGATAAAGCGGAGGGGAGGGGCCGTGTTTTTCTGGGTGAGGTGGAAGTCACCCTGCAGGTCATAGGTTTCCGCAAGAAGCAGCAGCTCACGGAGGAGGTCATCGGCAAGGAGCCGCTGGACCTGCCCCCCTACACCTTCACCACCATAGCCCTCTGGTTCCACATACCGCCCACCACAGGTATAGAGAGCCGGGGGCTGAACTTCGCCGGCGGCCTGCACGCCTTAGAGCACGCCGCCATCGGCCTGCTGCCCCTGTTCGCTCTGTGCGACCGCCAGGACATCGGCGGGGTCTCCACACCGACACACCCGGACACCGGCGGCCCCGAAGTATTTATCTTCGACGGCTACCCCGGCGGCGTGGGCATCGCCGAGAAGGGATACGAGTTGGTGCAAGAGCTATGGCGGGCCACCCTAGAGCTGGTAAGGGACTGTCCTTGTGAGTCGGGCTGCCCTAGTTGCATACAGTCCCCCAAGTGCGGCAACAACAACCAGCCGCTGGACAAAGAGGCCGCGCTATTGATATTGGAGAGGTTATTGAGGCCACAGGGGTAGGCTGACCAGAAAAGGCGCTATGTTAAGCCAGCCGGGGCAAGAGCGCCGTACTGAGTTTGTCGAAGCAGGCCGTTGCCGCACACCTTCCGACAAACTCAAGGTGGCAGCAACACCCTTTTCACCAGTGGCAACGAATGTACGGAAATGACATCTCCAGCCAAACGGCCATTACCATCCAGGTGTCTGAGGGGCGAAGCCCCCTGGAATAACTCTCGGGCGGGTGGGAGGGAAAGACAAAACCTTTAGTTTATCCGCCCGTGGGGCACAGATAGAGACAGTATGCTTAATATCCTCGCTACTGCTGCCTATTAACAATCCTGCTACAATAGAGTCGCAGCTATGATTCAGAATGACTCCGACTTAGAGTTAGTGGAACCCGCAGGAGCACAGAGCGTGTCAGACCGCTCTTTTACGCTCATGGAGTTTGATAAGGTGCTCCGCCTTCTGGCGAGGCACACCACCTCCCCCCTCGCCCGCCAACAGGCGCTGGAGTTGCGCCCCAGTTACCATCCGGACGAGGTGGCCCGCCTCCAGCGACATACGGCCGAGGCCATCAAGGTGCTGGACATAGGCAGGGACATTGACTTGTCCACAGCAGGGGCTATTGCCTCCCTCGCCCAACGGGCTGCCCTGAAAGGGGCTCTCACCGGTGCGGAGCTACGCCAGGTGGCCGCAGCCCTGGTAGCGGCCCGGCGCGCCCGCCACAGCCTCGCCCGCCTGCACAAAGAGGCCCCTGGCCTCTCCGCGCTGGCCGAATCGCTCCCAGAGCTTGCCGGTCTGCAAAAAAAGATCGAGTCCGGCATCAACCCCCAGGGGGAGGTGGCGGACACTGCCTCACCCGAGATACACCGGCTTCGGGAAGGGGTGCGCCAGGCACATGACCGCCTGGTAACCAACCTTCGCCGCATCATCCGCTCTTCCAGGGGACAGGAGGTGCTCCAGGAGCCAGTGTTCACCATCCGCTCGGAGCGGATGGTGCTTCCGGTAAAGGCGGAGATGAAGGGCAGGATGCCCGGACTGGTGCACGATGTCTCTGATACCGGGGCCACGGTGTTTGTTGAGCCATATGAGATGGTGGAACTGGGCAATTCCTGGCGGGAGCTTTTATTGGAGGAGCAACGGGAGGTGCTTAGGGTGCTCCGCCGACTCTCCCAGGCAGTGGGGGAGCACGGTGAGGAGATTGCCCGGGGGGTGGAGGTATTGGCCGAGCTGGACCTGATACTGGCCCGTGGCCGCTTGGGCCGCGCCATGGGGGCCTCCCCACCACTGGCTTGGGAGGGGGAGCAACCTTACCTGCGCCTTGTGGATGCACGCCACCCACTACTGCCCGGCCCCGTTGTGCCGCTCACTTTGGAAATTCACTCTCAACGGCCCGTGCTCCTCATCACAGGCCCCAACGCCGGGGGCAAAACGATAGCCCTGAAGACCCTGGGGTTGCTCACCCTAATGTACCAGGCGGGCTTGCTACCCCCGGCGGCGGAGGGCAGTGCCTTCTCCGTTTTTGACGGCGTCTACGCCGACATAGGCGACCAACAGAGCATAGAGCAGGCCCATTCCACCTTTAGTTCCCATATACACAACATCACCGTCATTCTACGGACCGCCACCAAGCGCACCTTAGTGCTTCTGGACGAGCTTGGCACCAACACAGACCCTGAGGAAGGCTCCGCACTGGCCAGGGCCGTCCTGGGCCACCTGTGCCATAAAGGGACCACCACGATAGCCACCGGCCACTTCCGCTCCGTGGCCAGCTTTGTGGAAGAGCAGCCAGGGATGACCAACGCCAGCGTAGAGCTTAACCCTGAGACCCTGATGCCCACCTATCGGCTCAGTATGGGCCTGCCCGGCCGCAGCTATGCTCTGATCATAGCCTCCCGCCTAGGTCTGCCACAGTCCATCATCGCTCATGCCCAGGAGCTACTACCCCCCGGCGAGCGGCGTACCGATGACCTTCTGCTGGAACTGCAGCAGGAGAGGGCGGTCGCCGTAAGGCTGCGCGCCCAGGCGGGGGAGGCCCAGCAGCAGGCACAGACACTACGCCAGGAGTTGGAGGCCGAGGCGCTCCGGATGGCCTCCAGCCGTGAGGAGATTTTGGGAGAGATGCGCCGTGAACTATCGTCCCGGGCGGAGGAGGTCAGGCGGCGACTAGTACGGGCGGAGCGGGCACTGGAAGCCGAGGCAGACATGGAGCAGGTGCGCCACGCCCTGGACGATACCCGGGCCGTGCGCCTGGGGCTCAAAGGCAGGGAGTGGCGGCCACCGCCTGCCCAGCCCCCATGGTGGCGGGATCTGTCACGCGGCGACCGTGTGAAGGTAAAGGGGCTCAACATGCCGGCCATCGTGCTGTCACCACCGGGGGCCGACGGCCGGGTGGAGGTGCTTATGGGATCCACACGTGCCCGCTTTGATGGCGAACAGCTCGAGTCACGGGCCACAGCCCCAACCCCATCCCCGTCCATCCCGCTGACCCACCAGCCCCCCGAGGCCGACGCCGAGCTACACCTCAGAGGTCAGCGGGTGGAGCCAGCTCTACAGGAAATGGAGTTCTTCCTGGACAGGGCAGTCCTGCGGGGTCTCAACAGGGTACTAATCACACACGGCCGGGGCACAGGGGCGTTACGCCAGGCCCTTCGGGAAAGGCTGGCCCGCCATCCTCTGGTCAAGTCCTTCAGTTCTGCCCAAAGGAGCAGTGGTGGGGACGGCTCTACTATGGTAGAACTGGATTAGAAAAGGGGGCGCCGTATTATGACACAAGCAGAAGTGACCCTGCGCAAGATGACCAGCAACGATGTCCGCCACATCGTGGATATAGACCGTCGCATAACGGGCACCGACCGGGCAACCTCATGGCCCCAAACGGTGAGCCGCTACCTGGAGATGTAATACCCACCCCTGTGCCAGGTGGCTGAAACGGAGGGCCAGGTGGTGGGCTTTATACTGGGAGATGTACGCGGCTGGGAGTACGGCATGCCCCCCGGTGGCTGGATAGACATCATGGGGGTTGACCCCCGGTTCCACCGCCGCGGCATCGGCATCAAGCTAATCCAGGCCTTTGTCCAGGAGGCTAAACTGCAGAACATGAAGACTCATATCGCCATACGCCGTCAAGATGACGACTTACAGAAGTTCATCCGAGCAGGCGGCTTTCAGCCCGGACAGCTTATTGAGTTTGAAATGTAAGCGTGTATAACGGCCCTCACGCTATGGTGCTTATTGGGCTGTGCTCCAAATTGTCACACCGGCCACTAAGTCGGCGCAAAAAACGGTTTTCCGCTCTGTTTGGACAATGGTTGCTTGAAAGCTGCCCCAATAGGGCGTAAGATGAAGCTTCATGGAGGATTAGGGTGAACTACTCGGAGATTGCCAAGCCCAAGACCAAAGAGATGCAGGTAGCCCCCAACCTGCTGGGCGAAGGTGACCTGACCTCTAAGACGCCGTGGCCCGAGATAGAGAGGGAGTTGGGGGTTGATGGCCGGGATAGCTTCAATCTAGCCCAACTAGCCATAGACCGCCATTGCGAGAAT
>PVBE012600036.1_pt1 | contig 11143 bp, 13 predicted proteins | sample 1631181 | NCBI WGS metagenome assembly PVBE01 (sample SAMN08397723, study PRJNA350692) | Marine metagenome, whole genome shotgun sequencing project. | isolation source: water | place: Pacific Ocean | collected 2012-04 | reverse complement strand
TTGGAGCTTCTTCTTTCTTTTCCTCTTCCTTCACTTCTTCCTTTACTTCGTCTTTAGGAGCTTCCTCTTCTTTCTTTTCTTCCTCTGCGGGAGCTGCAGTATCTTTTTCTTCCTTGTCGTCTTTGTCGTCTTTTTTCTCCTCAGATGCTGGCGGTGCTGCTACTGGAGATTCTTCCTCTACTTCCTTCTTCTTTTTTTGCTTAGTATATCTCTCTGTGTACTTCTCAAGACCCTTTACACCGCTATTAGAAAGTAGACGAGCAACAGTATCGGAGGGAACAGCACCATTCTTTATCCAGTGAGTAATTCGCTCCTCGTTAAATTCAAATACTGCAGGGTTACGTGTTGGCAAATAGTGCCCAATAATTTCCATGTATTTACCTTTTGCTGCATTTGTCTTTTCTGAGACCACCATCCTATAGGTTGGGTTGTTCTTATTACCCGTTCTCTGGAGACGAATGCGAAGCATGATAGAAGTAGCTGCGTTTAAATGCAGCCGGGTGAGTTTAGGGTCTTGTAATCGGGCTTGCAAGCCAAATCGGACTAATTTGCTTCGTTTCTCGTACGCTGGAGAATGATGTCGTGCACGCTGTCTGCCTGAAGCTCATTGAGGTATTTCTGAAGCTCATCCTTCTTCTGAGCCATTTCCTGTACTGCATTACTGCAATCTGACTCGATATATAGCAATCCATCCTTCAGACGAGATACAAAAATAGAACCCGATACATCAGCCAAATGCTCAGATATCCACTCTGTTGATCTGTGGGTAACAAGAGCAGCAGTTGCCTGAGATTTGAGGCCCTTCTTGGAGAGTACCCGGGGCATAAGGTCAGAAAGTCTATCCATAGGAGAGGAGTATACCAGCAGTTTTTTTTGCTGCAGACTCCCAAGTGTATCTACTTGGAGAATCTGATGATGTAGGAGGGTCAGCCATAGCTCTTGCAAAAGCCTCTGCGGTAGGTGATACAAGCTTAGCACCTGATCCACAAACCTCAGGAATTGCAGATGTATTTGCTGCGATTACAGGACATCCACATGCTCGAGCTTCAAGAATCGGAAGACAGAAACCCTCATAAAAGGATGCAGTCACAAAGCAACCTGCACCACTATAAAGATGGGGCATATCGTTGATATCAACATCTGAGAGGATATGAACGTTATCTTGCCTGCGAACGTCACGCGTTGTACAGAGTACTAGTGGCAGAGCGTTTTCTAGAGATGCATGTGCGTCTAGAAGTGCCTGTACGTTTTTGTGGGGCTTGTTGTTTCCTACATACAAAAAATACCCAGGGGTAAGCCCGCGTTGCTCTAGATAGTTTTTACATTTATCAGTATTAGTCTTCTTAAAATTTGGATCAACCCCCTCGGCAACAACAGTAGATGTCTCGTTGTAAACCTTTCGTAGCTCTTTCGCAGTGAAATCTGATACTGAAATAATGTGAGATGCCCGCCTTACTGCAGTTCGCATCAAATACCGATAGGCGATTCGCTTTCCAACAGAAGAAGTATTTGGATATCGATGCAAAATGAGATCGTTAATAGTAACTACTGCTTTAACCTTAGAAAGAACTGGCACATTAAAATGAGGTACAAACAACACGTCCAGAGCTGCCTGCTTTATGCGAAGCGGCATTATGAGTTGTTCTAGCAAAGAGTAGTGAGGAACATCTACTCGTATAAGCGTTATGTTTTTGGGGAGATCTTCTAGCCACTGCTCGTTTGTATTTCGTACAAACAATACAACATGATGCCCAGAAAGCTCTTCTATGAGCTTTGGAACAAGACCACGAATGTATGTACTAATCCCCACGGGGAGAGATCCGAACCGACAATCAATACCAATGCTTGCCATTTGTGTATGATAGCGGTGTGACTATAAAAGATGCAATGCAATCTACGGGAATTGACAGGCTTGATGCAGAAGTTCTATTGGCTGCACATTTAGGGAAAGACCGTGTATGGCTTATAAGCCACGAGAGCGACGAAGTTCAAGACGAAAACAATTGGCATCACTGGGTAGAAAGAAGAAAGAAGCATGAGCCAGTTGCGTACATTACGGGTACCAAAGAATTCTACGGACATGACTTTATCGTGAACAAAGATGTGTTGGTTCCGCGTCCAGAAACTGAATACGTCGTAGATCTTGCTCTCGATATTTTTGATATTAACGAAACAACTATTCGCAGTACTGGAGGTGGTATTGTCGCCGCTGCATTTATCTGGGGATCACTAAAAGGTGTAAAGACAGTATGCGATGTGTGCACAGGGTCCGGTTGCATTGCAATTGCCCTAAAACTAGAGAGGCCGAGCCTCGATGTTTTCGGATGTGATATTTCCAAAGAGGCACTATCTGTGGCAAATGAAAATTCACTGGTGCTAGAAGCAGACGTAGACTTCAGGCACGGAGATCTACTTTCTCCGCTTGATGATATCAAGGAGCCATTTCTTATTGTCTCAAACCCACCTTATGTTCCATCTGGTCATGAATTACCCACAGACGTATATGACTTCGAGCCTCATATTGCGTTGTTTTCTGGGGCTCAGGGGGTATACCATACTCAGAAAATACTAGATCTAGCGAGAAACCATCCATACGCCCAAGGAATCGTATTAGAATGCAGGCAAAATCAGCTTGAAGTATTAGATTACAAAGCATAATATAATGTCATGCAAGTTCCACGAGTACTCTCAGGAAGAAGAAAAATAGCATCCGAGCCTAAGCGTGAATCATCGCAAGAACTTAGAAGGCTTCAGGCCTTAGTTGAAGCTGGTGACAATGATGCAGTTGATAAGGCAGTAGACGAATTGATTCGGAACAAATCGGAGTTAGTTGATTTGCTTCTTGAGAAAAAAGAAAAGTACATAAGACATAGTGGAATGGCTCCAGTTTTTAAGGCTATAGGCTGTGGTGTGAGTCGATATAACAGTAGTACAGAAATTCAAGAAATGCTTAATAGAAGCGCCGCAACCATTGCGAGAGCAAATGCTGTGTTGGATGCTGCTAATCCCAGAGCAAAGAATGCAATAAATTCTGAAAAAGAGGAGTAGTTACCCTATACTTACAACATGAAAGAAATGAAGCAATTCCTTGGCCCCGTTACCTCCGTCATCGGAGCACAGTGGGGAGATGAGGGAAAAGGGAAAGTAGTCGACATCCTCGCAAGTGAGTATGACGTTATTGCTCGTGCATGCGGAGGAGCAAACGCAGGACACACTATTGTAGTTGGAGATGAGAAACATGTATTTCATCTTTTGCCGTCAGGGTGTCTGCACGAAGGAAAGAAGATTGTGCTTGGCGCAGGACTGGTTATCCATTTGCCTACACTTCTCAAAGAACTAGAAACACTTGAGTCTCATGGAATCGAGATAATGAACAGACTCTACATATCTCATGCAGCTCATATAGTCTTCGACTATCACAAAGATGTAGATGCTGCCCAAGAAGAAAAACGCAACAATCCAATAGGAACAACTAAGAGGGGAATCGGCCCTGCATACATGGACAAGGCGTGCCGCATAGGAGTACGCATGGAAAAACTTAGTACTGATCTTAGTAACGAACTTACATCTCGAGTATCTCACGTCAAAGACTCATATGATGTCGACATCAATGTAGATCAAGAGCTTGCAAGTATCGAAGCAGCCAAAGCAAAACTCGGAGGCTGTGTTACAAATACGACAGGCTTTCTTCATGCTGCAATGGATGACAAAAGCAGTATTTTGATAGAAGGCGCACAGGCAACACTTCTAGATATCGACCACGGAACATATCCGTTTGTAACAAGTTCATCAACTACACTTGCAGGAGCTCTTCAAGGCCTTGGTCTTCCGCCAAATTGTGTTAGCTCTTGTGTGGGGGTTGCAAAAGCATACTGCACGAGAGTCGGAGAAGGGGGGTTTGCTACAGAAGCAACTGGAGAAACTGGTGACAGGCTCCGAGAACGCGGTGGAGAATACGGCTCTACAACGGGCAGACCGAGGCGTACAGGGTGGTTGAATATTGATGAACTTCGCGTAGCCGCTAAAATCAACGGAATCACGCACTGGAACCTTACGAAGCTAGACGTTCTAGACGAAGAAGAGGTGATCCCATATATGCACGGGAGTGAGCTAAAACAAGTACCAGGCTGGAAATCGAGCACCGCAGGATTAACAGACTTTGACAAATTACCCGATGCAGCGAAGAGCTATGTAGAAATAGTAGAGAAGGAAACAGAGGTACCAGTAACATTCATAGGCACAGGCCCCGGGAGACAGGAGATGATAGTACAAACGTAAACATGAGTGAAATCATTATGCCAGGTCAGGGTGACGAAGATGAGGAGACTCTTCAGCAACTATTTCAAAGAATGCTACAGGAAGGCGGTGAAACAGAGTCGCATGAGACATCAACACCCGTTGATGACTTTGCCCCCAAAAAAGATGATCATCCAGTAATTGCCAATATCAGAGAATCAGTACATATGGTAGATACTAAGATACTAGTATCACAACGATTAGCATTCAAAGCGCCGAGCGGACTTGTGGCAGTAAATGCAGGGCTGTACTTCCCTAGTCAGAAGATAGTTCGGACATCAGATAGTGTGATAAATAAGGGGCCTGTCAGAGTTGTCCATGTTGGTCTTGTTGATATCAATTCTAATCGTAAACCCAAAATACAAATAACAGATAGGAATCACGATGCACATGATCTTGTAGAGAAGGTAGAACAGATGCTACGATCAGTGCAAGACAGCATACTTAGTGTTGCTTAATCAACTCGCTCACCCCACTTGAGCTTTTCTCGTAGTGTCCCAAAGAACGTATCTCGCTCTCTTCGCAAAAACTTCACAGTTCGCTTATCCTCAGTAACTGTAATCCGGTCATCCTCCTGCACCCTTACATAAATCTGACCATCAAGAGTAAGAACTACATCTGTATCTTTATATTTCGATAGTTTTGTCAGCACTTTTATTTCTACTCTAGCATCTGATCGAATTACCACCGGTTTTTGAGTGAAGCTATGTGGACTAATTGGAGTAAGGATCATTGCATCAAGTGTTGGGTGCACTATTGGCCCACCAGACGAAAGATTATATGCGGTGGATCCTGTAGGAGTTGCAATTATCAAACCATCTGCATGAAATGTAGTAAGTGGCTCATCGTTTACAGTTGTCTTTAAATCTACAAGTCTCGCAATTGTACCTTGGGCAATAACTGCTTCGTTGAGAGCAAAGCCCGAGAGTAATTCTTCGTCTCCTCTCATAGCGCATACGCTCAAAAGTTTTCGCTCATCGATCTTTCCTTCGCCAGAAATTAGCTTCGGAATAACTTCCGCAGCCTCTGCAAATTCAATTTCTGCCAGAAAGCCAACTCGGCCTCTATTAACACTAAGAATTGGAGTAGAGCAATCCGATAGTTCACGAACAGCACGCAAAATAGTTCCATCACCACCAATTACAAGTAGCAAATCGATATCATCTTCTGATTTGTACTCAGGCAGATTAGTTGCACACTCTATCCCGCCAACTCTTTTAGGATCCATAAACACATCCGCACCTTCTTTTTGAAGTATGGATATAATTGTATCAACAGTCTGACATTTATCATCAAGACCAGATTTCACAGTTACGCCAATGCGTTTATAGGCAAGCATCAGGTTGATTGTACCGCTTTTTCCATAGCTTCAAGAAAAAGATCTACCGTTCTTTTCCAGCTAAACTGAGCAGCCTGAGTGGGCCCTGCTTCGACCATTTGGTCATACAGATCATTATTTTCAAGGAGAGAGGTAATCCCATCTGCGATAGATTTTTCACTTTCTGGATCTATAGTCACAGCAGCACTGCCCACTACCTCACCAAGACTACCTCTATCTGAGGTTAGTACGGGGATGCCTCGTTGCAATGCATCAAGAACTTGCATACCAAATCCTTCATACAATGATGGAAATGCGAGGATTGTCGCTGTTTTTAGAAGCGTCTGATACTCAGCATCAGGAACGTAATCTCTCCATTCCACCCCCTTTGTTTGCTGTGCGAATTTGATAATTTCGCTGTCATGCCATCCACGCGAGCCAACTATCAATAGTCTATAATCTCTACGTAGATGCTCGGGGAGAGATGCATATGCCTTAATTAGTCTTAATTGATTTTTCCTAGGACACAGAATTCCAACACAAAGAATAGTTCTGCCATCTGGCTTATTGGGTTTTACATTAGGTTGCATAGGGCCGGCATATATTGTTGTGATATTTTCTGCGTTGAGCTTTGGAAACTTTTTAATAAGATCACTTTTTGTAGTTTCTGAAACTGTACAAATGTGAGCCGCTTTGTCTGTAACATCTTTTATCAGGAGTTTTTCTATAAACTTAGCCTTTCTTTCATGCGGTTCTTTTTTAAATGCGATGAGATCATGAATAATCGGGATACATGCAACTCGGGGTTCCAAAATATGTGGAACAATAAAGCTCGTTGGACTGATGTAGACATCGAAATTTTCTGTGTTCATTTTTTTTGCTGCAGCGAAGTGCCAACGCAATCCCGATTTAAAACTATCATCATTCAGAACTGTAACATCAAGGTCACGTGTTTGGAGCTCACGGAGAAACCCCGCTGTCCACTGGCCTTTTCCAGCTTTGTTTGCCTTAAAAGCCTCTCTGGCATCAATAGCTATTTTCACAAGACCAGTGTAAATGCTATGATGCTTTTATGCCAAGCCGCAGTGCTACATCTAAGCTACTTTCTCTCGATCTTGAGGAGAAGATACTAAATGGCGGTTCTCTCGCTGCAGTTGTCTGCATTTTCTTTCCATGGGTAGGAGGTGAATGGCTCGGAGGAACACAAGTAACGTTTTCTGGCCTTGGATTCTTCACGTCATTTATTGGCCTCACAGTATTACTTTTACATGTATTAATATTACTTATTACTGTTGTTCCTCTTACAGGAGGTCCGATCTTTATAAAAAAGAAAAGCAGAGATGTCGTACGTGTGATTTGCGCAATGCTTGCAGCCATTCTTACTATTGCAGTCTGGTCAGTTCTTACGAAATTTACATTTAAGTTCTCCAGACTAGAGATTCACTTCGGGCTATATGGCACACTAATTGGAAGCTTTGTTTCTGCTCTTTATAGCTTCCTAATGCTACAAGACAGCAAGAAATCTGTAGTTGAAGATATATTCCATCATCATCCACATCAAAGTGAGTCTAGTCATAATGCACGTCATCAGAGCCACAGGCCTCCGCCACCAGATAGCCCAGAAAACCACAGAATTCACCATCAGTAAGCGAATTTATGCTACTATTGCCTTATGAGTGATGCCACCTACAACGACGATGACTTTGTGTATGTAGACCCAGACGCACGTGCTGTTGTCGGCCTTGTAGAGTGGGACAAAAAAGGAGATGCAGTCCCAAAAGAATGGCCACGAATCGCACGTCCACCAAAAGAAGGGGAGGATCCAGAAAAGGCAAAAGGAAGACCTCTACGCAAACCAAAGAAACGATACTACCCTTGGGGCAGCTACAAAACTCTCTCTAAGGTATATCGAATAGAGAAGAAAGAGAAAGATGCAGAAAGCTACATCACACTAAACGAAGCAGTCGATAAGCTTCAGGAAGATCCATATTGAAATTAGGCTGCCAAGAGTCCAGTCGTACTCTCTACGTCGTTTTTTGACCCGATAATAATGCCTGTACGCTGGTCTACACCCGTAATTTCTTTATCCAAAATAGCCTGAGTGCCATCGGATGCAGCGCCTCCTGCTTCTTCCATAAGGAAGGCAAATGGCCCGCATTCAAATACATGACGCAGTTTGCCGTCTGGGTACTTAGAACCTTCTCCACCACCTACATTTGTAAATAGACCCTGCCCCTTACATAGTATGTGGTGAATATCTGCGACCATGCATCCTGAGTACCTAAGTGTGCGTTCTTCACCTTGCCATACCTCAACTGCCTGCTTGTATTTGTCGTTTGTAGTAATTGCACGCAGATTCCCAGGGCTGTAATGTTTTCCATCGTCTCCAACTCCAAGATGATCGCGAAGAAGAACAAACTCACCAACGTCATTTAGAATAAATTCATGTACCCCCTTACCGTTACCAAGTGAATATACAAGCAGAGTACGAGGGCCATAGAGAACATATAGTGCAGCGACTTGCTCACGTGGCTTTGCCCCAATTACTGAACAGCCTTTATAGATTCCAAAGATAGAACCAATAGAGAAGTTGGCATCTACAAGCGATGAACCGTCCAATGGATCGAACACAACAGAGTAATCTCCGTTTGGATCCAGCTCTACAATGTCTGGTTGCTCCTCTGAAATATAACAGCACACTATTCCAGACTCACAAAGAAACTCTCGAACAAGATCATCGGCGAGTACATCAAGCTTGATTTGATCTTCCCCAAACGAATTTGTAGTACCAGAGAGTCCAGTTTCTGTAGTTTGAATAGCGTAGCTAATGTATTTACATGCGCGTGAAATATCGACAATCAAGTGGCGCATGTCGTGATCTGCACCACTGTGGTGGCTGAGGTGCCAGTTGAGATTTGGCTTTGCCGGTGCGGGACATGCGTCTGATTTAGCCATAACTACATAAGAGCAATAACTTTCTGGAGGAGTTCGGTGACACGCATTGCGTATCCCCATTCGTTGTCGTACCAACTTAGAACTTGCGCGGTCTTTCCACCGATCACTTTTGTAAATGTTTCATCTACAATAGACGAGTGTGGATTTGTCTGGAAATCGATAGATACGCACTGTTCATCACAAACATCAAGAGCCGTTTTCATTGGGCCAGAGGATGCGCGCTTTTCTAATGCTGCATTGATCTCTTCTGCTGTTGCTTCCTTCTCTAAAGTAAATGCCATGTATGCACAACTTACAGTTGGAACAGGAACACGAAATGACATTCCATCAATTTTACCCTTTAGCTCAGGGAATATCTTTGCACACGCCAGTACAGCACCTGTCTTTGTCGGAATAATAGAAAGTGTCGCAGCTCTAGCTTTACGCAAGTCTGTTCCTTCACCCTTATTATCAAGAAGATTTTGCGATGCAGTAAACGCGTGTACTGAATTTACCAGTAGGCTCGCAACGCCAAATTCTTCGTGAATAACTTTGATAACAGGTGCAATACAGTTTGTCGTACAAGACGCATTTGAGATAATAGGCATGTCACCCGTTAGCAAATCTTCATTGACTCCAAGAACAAATGAAGGAGTCTCATCTTTCACAGGAGCTGTAATAATTACGCGCTTTGCTCCAGCATCGATGTGTCCTTGAGATTTTTTTGTAGATGCGAAATGACCTGTAGATTCAATAACAATGTCTACGTCCAGTTCTTTCCATGGGCACTTTGCAGGATCTTTCTCCTTTACAATGCGAACGTCATTTCCATTTACAACAATCGTGTCGTCATCTTTTACTGCTGTCTTCCCGGAAAAGCGTCCGTGAAGGGAATCATACTTCAATAAATACTCGCGCATTTCCGATGTAGAAGAAGCATTAATTCCTACCACTACAACAGAATCCGCATAATGATCCAAAAGCTGCCGATGGACATTTCGTCCGATTCGGCCGTATCCATTAATTGCTATGCGCTTCATGGCTTGTATCATACGATATCTATGCCTCGAAACAAGCAATTATCCTTTGCGAATAAGACTCAAGATGCAGTACTCTACCACCCTCAATGCAAATCGAATTTATCCCCGTACGGCCAGAAATCTCCATAGGAGAGACCTTAGGATACGCATTTTTCGCATTTATTCTTGGATTGCTGATCACTCCATGGTTCATACAGTTTGTTCAAAGGAATAAGGGAGGAAAGCAACTCCGTGTAGAGACCGTAGACGGCAAGCAAGCCTCTGTATTCCGCAAATACCACAAACACAAGTTTGGAACGCCGACTATGGGAGGAGTGGTAATTTGGGGATCTATCCTCCTAACAGTACTAGTTTCCAGAGCGCTTTCTCTTATGGGGGTCGTGGACCACTCACTTCTACAAAGAGGACAGGTATATCTTCCATTATTTATTTTGGTTTCACTTGGAGCACTTGGTGCATTAGATGATTACCTCAGTATAATCGGCTCCGGAAAGAAGAAGGGGCTAGACTGGATGCCAAAACTAATAACGCTTCTACTGATCTCTGGAATCGGAGCGCTGTGGTTTTATTTCAAACTAGGGTACGACCAGGTACATGTACCGTTTTACGGACCGTGGAATCTTGGACTCCTCTACATACCTGTATTCATGTTTATAATCGTAGGAACTGCAAACGCCGTGAATGTTACCGATGGATTAGACGGGCTTGCTGGTGGACTACTGGTGATTGCATTTTCCTCATTTGGGTTTCTCGCGTTCACAGAAGGACTCTACGTTCTTAGTGCATTTTGTTTTGTAACCGTCGGAGCCATTGGAGCATTTTTGTGGCACAACGTTCCACCTGCACTGTTTTTTATGGGAGATACAGGGTCGCTCGCTCTTGGTGGAGTGCTTGGTGTTATAGCCATGATGATCGATCATATGCTCGTACTTCCACTTGTTGGATTTGTGTTCGTGATTGAGATGCTGTCTGTGATTATTCAGCTGACAAGCAAGAAGTTTCGCGGAGGAAAGAAAGTCTTTAGAGCCGCTCCTATTCATCACCACTTCGAAGCTCTGGAATGGGGAGAGAGCAAAGTAACGATGCGAATGTGGATCGTAGGATCGTTTTTAGCGTTTCTTGGCGTGATTGTTGGTGTACTTGGCTAGATGCCCTGCTGAGTACTGTGTGCTTTATCGATATCATAGAATCGCACATGGTCTTTCTTAAACATAAGTTCCACTCTTCCAGTTGGTCCGTTTCTGTGTTTTCGTATGTAGATGTCACAAAGACCAGGTCTGTCTGAGTCTTCTTCGTAGTAATCTTCGCGGTACATCATCATTACGACATCAGCATCTTGCTCGATAGAACCAGACTCGCGAAGATCAGAAAGAGCAGGAATGTTTCCCGGTCTGCTTTCTACAGCTCGAGAGAGCTGGGAGAGAGCAAGAACAGGAATATGAAGCTCTCGTCCGAGCTGCTTTAGTGAACGCGAAATCTCAGAGATTTCCTGCACACGGTTTCCTGCAAATGATGCATTACCGGTACTCATAAGCTGCATATAATCGATGATGAG
>PVBE011319130.1_pt1 | contig 11143 bp, 3 predicted proteins | sample 1631181 | NCBI WGS metagenome assembly PVBE01 (sample SAMN08397723, study PRJNA350692) | Marine metagenome, whole genome shotgun sequencing project. | isolation source: water | place: Pacific Ocean | collected 2012-04 | reverse complement strand
TCCTCCTCGTCGTCGGCGCCGGTGTTCTCCACGGAGAGCGTGACCACGGTCGCGATCTTTGGCTCGCTTGTCCCCTCGGCCGTCTGGAGTGCGACCTCCATGACATGACCTGTGATCACCACACCCATCCGCTCGCGCACGGCCTTCGATACCGCGACAACGCCGTCGACGAGTTTTTCGGCGGATTCTCCGAGGGAGCTTTCGATATCGAACAACTCGAGCACCGAGGGCGTGGCCACCTCTTCAGGCTCCATCTGTGGAGTGAACGACGACTTGGACACGGTGTTCACCGCCACATCGATGGCAAGGCGCTCCTTGATGATACCCTGCACACGCTGGACAGTATCCTGCACACCGGTCACGTCCCCTTCGCCCAGGCGGCGCCAGGCGCTCTGGAGATGACGCTCCAATCCGGGTGGCGGCGTATTGCTCACGGCCATCTGGACGAGGAGACGCTCCTGGAACAGGGGTGAGGCGATCTTTCTCTCTAGATCGAGCAGGTCCTCGCACGCATCGTCACACCCCTCCGGTCTGCCCGCACAGACCGCAGCACATCCCATCTCTTCGGCGAGGTCATGGATGGCCGCTGCCACAGGATCGGCAGGGATACTTGACGGGATGGACGCCTGATCCAGATCGATACCCTCGGTAACGAGCACACCACTGGGACCGGGTCCTCCTGACACGTTCGTCCCATTGGGATTCATTGCGCTCGCCGTTGGTCCGGGGCCAGGCACGGTAGTAGGCACCATGGTCGGGACCATCGACGGCACCATCGTGGCGACAAGAGTGGGCAGGAGTGTGACGCTACCATCGGGAAGGATTGTAGGTGACACCGTGGGGACCGTGGTCGGTATGAGCGTGGGGACGAGGCTCGGGACCATCGTGGGGACCGGGCCTGTCGAAGGGGTGACGGGAGTCTCATCTCCCGCTGCTTGCTCTACCTCGTTCGTGAGCGCGTTTACGCTCTCGAGCAGACGCTCCATACGCTCGAAGACGGGGAGAGTCTCAGTTCCGGATTCATCCTCTTCAAGGTCCTGGAGCGCATTGCGTAATCGTCCCAGTAGCTCGGCGACCGTCTCTGCGTCGAGAAGACCGTCCCGGCCCAACGCTTCTACTCGCTGGATGAGCGCTTCGAGCCGTGCACGGGCCACAGCGGGGGCGACCCGTCCCACTTCCTCAAGGGCAGCATTCACACGTCCTTGTTCCAATAGCGCACGAGCTCTGCTCAATCCCTGGTGTATCTCCATCGCCTTTTCGGGCGTGATGATTCCGTTCTCCTCGGCGGTCTGGACGTCCTCGCTAAGGGTCTCGATCCATTCCTGTACCGCTGACACCACGGTCTCTGGAGCAAGGCTCGTACCGTCCGCGAGCGGCGGTGTCGGGGCGGGGGCTGCCGTGTGCTCGGCCTCGTCCACCTCGGCGAGGATCAGTTCGATGGCTTCGATGGTGGCCGCTTGCCGGGCGATGACCTGTTCCAGGTCGGCAGTTCCCGTCACGACATCACCCTCGTCGATAGCACGGAGCGTCTCCATCAGCCGTTCGAGTAGTTCGGCGAGGACCGCTCGGTCGATACGCCCCTCCCTACCGAGAGCTTCCAAGCGCTGGATGAGCGCTTCCACGCGAGCTCGGGCCACATCACGTGAGATCGTGTCGGCGATCATTAGCGCCTCGTCATCACGACCGGAGTCGATGAGGTCGAGCGCCTCTTGGAGGCGATGGCGGAGCCGCTGGGCCACATCCGAGGTGATCTCACCGGCACCCTCGGCACGCCCGATTTCCATCCAGAGCGCGAGGACCCAATCCTTTGTTGTCATGGGTCGGGTGGCTGTGGGAGTGGGCCCCTGCGTATCCGACGCCTGTTCGGCGTCCACCACCTCGGTGACCAGGAGTTCTACGGTCTTTAGAAGGTCTTCAGCGTTGGACCGAGCGAGGAGGACGTCCGTCCCGCTGGACACACCGGTCTCGTCGATGGCCTGTAGCGCCTCGCGGAGCCGTTTGAGGAGCTTGGCGAGGGTCTCCTCATCGATCTGTCCCGCCAGTCCCAGAGCTTCCACTCGCTGGATGAGCGCCTCGATCCGTGCTCGTGCGATGTCACGGAAGATGGTGTCGGCGATGTCAACAGCACCTCCAACATCGCCCCCAACCATGAGGCTGAAGGCCTGCTCAAGGCTCCTGCGGAGACGGGCCGCCATCTCAGAAGTGATCTCACCGTTCTGCTCAGCACGGGAGATATCCTCCCAAAGGGAGAGCAGCCATTGACGAACGTTCTCGGAGGCAGGTGTCGGAGTGGGTGTTGGTGCAGCTGTGGGGCCGGGCGTGGTGGTTGCGCCCGGTGTGGGTGTGGGGGATGTCGTCACCGTGGGGGACGCGGAAGGGTCCGGAGTGGACGTGGGCGTGCTCGAGGGTGAGGTGGTAGCCGTGGGCCCTGGCGAACCGCCCGGTGGGGTGGTCGTGGACGGTGTGGCGGACGGTGATGCCGAAGGATCCGCTGTAGGGATGGGAGTAGGTCCAACAGGTTCACCTCCGATGCACTGGAGCGAGGCGTCGCATGTGCCGCCCCTGGTGCAGTCGTCGTCAGTGCAGCACTCGGCACTTCCCTTCCAGACCCCTCCACAGCACGCACCGGGAAGCCTGAGGCAAGCACCCTCGCAGGAAACGAAACCTGGTGCGCACAGGGTGCTGGAGCACGAATACCGGTCGCACGCATGACCGCTCTCGCATTCCTCATGCCAGCAGCACTCGGCACCGACGCGCCATATCCCCCCGCAGCATCTCCCCTCGGTCGAGGGGATGCACCGGGCCTCACAGAACGTGAATCCGGGCTTGCACGGAGTCGATAGACTGTAGTGGACAGCGTACTCACCGTTCCGATTGTCCTCCCATGCCACATGGACGACGCCCTCCGAGTCAACGGCCAAGGCCGGTCGACGCTGCTGTGTGCCCTCGGGCGAATCATCCACACGTGCAGGTTCAGTCCACTTCGTACCCCCCTTCGGTATGTAAGCGGTATAGATGTCGTAATAGCTGTCCCAGACCACATAGGCGTTGCCGTTGCCCGCCACGGCGAGCATAGGTTCGGCGCGCCACCCGTGCGAGGCATCGAACACGAGGACCTTGGTACTCCAGGTCAGGCCCGCGTCATTGCTCTGGCTCGTGTAGATGTCATACTCCTCGTCCCAGGCAAGGTGGAATCCCCCGTCCCTTGCGGCCAGGAGCGTAGGACGGATCTGCCAAGGGCTCGGTGCGGGGTCCACGCGCGACCGTTCGCTCCACGATCTGCCGCCATCGGTGGACCGTGCTGTATAGATGGCCTCCGAGAGCGAGGAACCCTCCTCCCACACCACGACAGCGACCATATCGGCATCGATCGCCACGGATGGGATCCCGACACGAGCGGACTCACCGGACGCGATCAGGAAAGGGCTCGACCAGCTCGCACCCCAATTGTTCGAGGTCACGGCGTACACTGAACGGTAGCCTGATTCGACAGCGGAGAACACGGCCGTGAGCTGGCCTCCACCGAGGGCGATGGCGGCGTCCTTCGGGCTGTCGAGGTCCCCAGAGATGACCCTTGACGGCCCCCATGATGCTCCATTATCGGTCGAACGTGCGACGTACGCGGCCCGTATGCTCCCGTCCCTACCAGTCCACGCAGCGAACATGAGATCACTGGGACCAGTCACCACTGAAGGCGGGCCCTGGTCCCCGAAGGAGATAGAGTCGACCTGGACCGAAGTTGACCACTCGTAGCCGGGAGGTGATGCCTGCGAGGAGCGGACGTGGTAATCGCTCGTGCGGGCGTCCTGCCACATGGAGAGCAGACCGCCTCCACGGAGACCGACGAGGGCGGAATGGAGCTGTTTCCCCGAAACACCGCTGTCCACCATGATGTTCGGTGCGAAGTTCCTAGCAGGGTCTATACAGATGCCATCGACGCACCTTAGCACACCGGGGCAGGGGGTGGAGACCGAGCAGGTGTACGCGCTGCACACATGGTCGGCCCCGCAGTACTGGTCGGTGCGGCAATTATCGTCATCGCAGCAGTCGCCATCCGTGAACCACGTATTATCACAGCAGACCCCCGGTATAGGGCCAAAGGTGAAACCGCATAGGGCGTGGTCGGTACTGCACTCCGTGCTCGAGCAGCGACCATCGAGGCACCTGAAGTTACTGGCACACGGGCTCGTAGCGGTGCACTCCGGCTGTGTGCAGCGATGGTCCGCACCACATATGTTCTCACCGGCACAACCGCCGTCATGGCAGCAGTCACCACCGGCGTTCCACACGTTCTCACAGCAAACGCCAGGGAGTTGATCGCACACCGCTCCACATCGGGTGTGGCCCGTCCTACACTCGGTATCGGAGCACAGATGATCGGTGCATCGGAAATTTCCGGGGCAGTGTGCGGTATCGGTACACTCAGGTTCCTTGCAGAGGTGGTCGTCGTCGCAGTATTGAACTCCGGTACAGTCCTCATCGCCACAACATCCACCCCCGACGAACCAGATACCGTCACAGCACTTGCCGGGAGCGAGTTCGCACCGTCCATCGCACAGGAAGCGACCTGTGGCGCATTCGGTGGTCGAGCACTCACCTTCGACACATTCGAAGCCGCCAGTGCATATCTCACCATCGTCGATATCGCCGTTACAGTCGTTGTCGATACCGTCGCACACTTCGGTGGAGATTTCCTCGTAGGTGACCTCTACGAACAGCCGGACCTTGAAGGAGCCCGTCCGACAGTCGAACGTCCCCACGCAGGCGTCGGTCGGGCAGGCGCTCGCCCACTCGTCCCGAGGTGTGAGGGCAAATCCCAGCAAGATCTTGTCCTCAGCGAACCGGCATGCGGGCAGGGGAATGTCGAACGTCTCTTCCTTTCGCCAAGCATCGCACATAGGGCAGCAGCTTATGGGTACCTCGTTGGCCACGCACGTCAACGTATCCCCATAATCGCCGAACCGACCGATCTCATCACCGTTGGTAGTGATGATGACCTTTTCCTCCTGCACTGCGCAGTCGGCTGTGGTGTCGTTTATTCCGTCCAGGTTCCCCTTGAACCGTGCTTTAGCCGAGATCCCTGTAACACGGTAGTCCTGGACCGGCATGGTCAACGCCCATTCGCCGTTCTGTAAGTACTCGGCCTCCTCCCAGTTGGCTAACCTCACTGAAGCACCGGTACCAAGGCTGAGCACGAGAAGGGCGAGGATACCGAATTGGATGACCTGCCGCTGCCTTTTCATATCGATGATAGTCCCCTCACTATCCAGATTATCCTTTCGTCACGCTGGTATAAATAGGTTGGCGACAGATCTTCGATGTCATAGCTGTATGTGATGTTAATCTGCATTTACACGTTAAGAGATCAGTATCGGTTAAGTTTTAAAGGCCGGACAGCCTAGTATAGTTAGTGTCCCTCATAATGATGTGGAAGAATATATGCCACATTGGAGCAAATGGGGGACGCTCACGGCCGCTCTGGACGCTTGCTGCGACCTTCCTTCTCCTCATCGTCACAACGACCGCTCTTCCCCGGTGCACCGAGCATGAATGGTCGGTCCAGTGGATGGCAGGTATGTACCTTGACGACGACCAAGGATACGTCACCCCCGAGGACCCTCTCATGGACGTGGCCTACAAGCGGATGGACATCACTGTCGAGGTGAACATCCGCATCATGGACAGGCAGGCGTGCTCTCCGCGCACGTTCAAGCTCGAGGTGGTGCCCGCACCCGAGGTGGAGCATGGGACTTGCCAGTCACTGACACCATCTCCTATCGTCTTCTCCGTTGGCAAGGGCTATGAGACCCGTAGCGGTTTGTACACGGCCGTGGTGGACATAAAGACGGGATACCGTACGGGGAACTGTACGCTCCTCTTCACGCTCAAGAACGGTGCGAGCGAGACCAAGCGGCTCGAAATCCCCGTCGAGCTCTCACCGGGAGACTGTGCTCAAGAGCCTGACCTGGCTGTCATCGGTCAGGCCCGCGACGACCAGCGAATCGCTGTACAGCGGCCCGACCTACTGGGTCTGTGTGAACCGGGGAGCAGGTCGGAGAACGGCGTCTGCTGTCCAGAGGGTGAGGTATGCTGCCTCGATGATAGCCAATGCGCACCCTTCGGAAGATGTGTCTTCTTGGACGCGGATGCTGGCGAGCGCGTCGGCTCGCTCTATATGCCGGCTCGCTGCGACATGAACCGGAACGTGTGCGTCCTACCTCCAGCCGACGGCTGGATCACATGCGACGCGTCTAGGGGTGAGATCTGCAGTGAGAACGCACGGGGATGTACGAGCCTAGATGTCTCGGGGGGCGAGCTCGCCATCCTTGATACGACGCTCCGTCCGCTCTGGTTCAACCGGTACCCGAGAAAGATGCATATTCCCGTCACGGTGATGGTCGTCAACAGGACACTCCACCGTGTGCAGGATGCCACGGTCATCGCACGGTTCGAGGGCAAGAGTCATACGCTAAACACCACATCGGGCGGGCTATTCACAGCGTCGATCGAACCCAAGGGGATCGGGGGGAACTACCTCATTCTGGCGGCCCGGAAGAGCGAGGCCTTGGCAAAGGGCGTCACCTATATATCCATGACGGCAAGGTTGGACCTTAAGCTAGATGTCGAGGCCACCGGTCCGGGCGTCTATACGATCGCATATAACGCCACTGACGCCAACGATTATAACGTGCCGGACACGAAGGTTAATGCATTCCTTGATGGGAAGGCGCTGGAACTACCTAGCGACGGAGTGCTCAATCTTCCCGAGAGCTCCGGCTTCCAATTACTTCGCGTGTGCGTCAGTCGCGACCACTTCACTCCATTTCTGTCCTGTGCAGAAGGTGACTTCTGCTGCCGTTCACGCTATCTGATCCCCTTCACATCATTAAAGCCACTCACCCTTTCAGCGGATGCGACCGGGGCCATGGTCGTGCCCCAGGGAGGTATCGCTTCGCTCCTACTCACTCTCCTGAACGAAGGCGACACACCATTGGACATAACAACTGACATAATCACGCCCCCGGGAACACCACAGAGCATTGCTAACATCAGCACTGTACCCTCGTCCCTGCCTGCAGGGGGCGAGGCTAGGATGGAGCTCAAGGTGTCCGTTCCCGACATGTTCCCCTGTCGTGAGATGCCCCTGACGGTCCGGGCGAGCACCGGTGACTACGCCATCGGCCTACCCCTCACCGTGGATATCAAATGTGATATCGCAAACATGGGGCTCGAGCTTGCGGAAAAGGGGCGGATCCTGGATGACTTAGACAGGCGCGCGAGGACGTTCCCCAAAGCAAGGCTCGCATTGACAGCGGCACGCATGGCCTACCTTCAGGCCGTGTATGAGGCGGGGCTCGGGCGGATCGACCGGGCTGCCACATTGAACGCCACGGCACTGACCTTCATGGGGGATGCCCTGGGAGTGCTCAATGAAGCGGGCGCTGCACCGCGAGAGGTCAACACGACGGTCCTTGCCATGTTCCTATCGACGATCCTCATCGCGACCATCTTCATCGTGCGCGAGGGGGGATAGTCGTATCCAAGGCCGATGCGGAACCAGATAGCTTGAAGGACGGCCGCAGTGAGTCCTCGCCCGACGAATCCGTCGACCGTAGGGAGTTCATCAAGAAAGGCCTCATATACGGTGGAGGATTCTGCCTCACCACAGCGATGATCAAGATGCTCCTAGACGCGGGCGTCGCGGATCCCGTCACACCACAGGACATCCCCATCCCTTCGTCGCGAGGTTCTGGGCAGGAGGTCATGCTCAAAGAGGCCCGCTGGGCGACGCCAGGACCTGACGACTTCGTCCGATGCGGGCTGTGCCCGAACCTATGCAACCTCGCGCCCGATGGACGCGGTATCTGCCGCACCCGGTTGAACCGGGACGGGAAGCTCTATACTCTTGCCTACGGCAATCCATGCTCGATCAACCAGGATTCCATGCAGCAGGCGCCTTTCTATCACTTCAAACCTGGCACCACGACGCTCTCCCTTGCGATCGCGGGATGCAACTTCCGCTGCCTCAACTGCCAGAACTGGGAGATCTCGCAGAAAGGCCCGGACGAGACCGACAACGAACTGCTCTCGCCCCTCCAGGCGGTGGAGAATGCGAAGTCACTGGGAGTTTCCGCCATAACCTTCACCTACACAGATCCGTCGGTGCTCTTCGAGTACGTCTATGATGTGTTCAAGGTGGCCCGTGCGGCAGGGCTCGCGACATTGCTGAAATCTAATGGGTACATCAATCCCGAGCCCTTGGAGGAGCTCATCCCCGTGACCTCCGGCGCCAGCATCGACGTCAAGGGCTTTACTGATAAGTTCTACGCGGAGGTTTGTGGCGGGACGCTCCAGCCCGTGCTCGATACATGTGAGCTGCTCCAGGAGAAGGGCGTTTGGCTGGAGATACCCAACCTCATCGTTCCGACATTCTCCGATGACATGGACATGGTACGGAACATGTCGAAATGGATCATGGAGAGCCTCGGCCCCGATGTCCCTCTCCATTTCATGCGGTTCTTCCCCGAATACAAGCTCGATACGCTCCCATTGACACCACTGCTGACCCTTACCAAAGCACGCAACATTGCCCTGGAAGAGGGCCTCAACTACGTCTATATTGGGAATATTCCAGGAGCGAGCATCGCGGACACGGTCTGCCCGAAATGCGGTATCACAGTAGTGGAGCGCGAGGGTGTCGAGGTCATAAAGAACCTCATGAACAGCAACGTGTGCCCATCATGCGGGGAGATCATCCCCGGGGTGTGGACCTGAGGGCTCCGAAAGGTCGAGTGTTGTACACAGCCTGATAATCCTGATGCCTCTGGTCGGACGGGTAGCTCTCTCCCCCCGGTGGTGGGTACGTGGACATACCGTGGAACGGCAGCGGTGCCACCGTGTCATAAACCGGTGATTCCTCGTACAGCTCCTTGAAGAACAGGTCCGCCCTGACCATGAAGGTGCGCACCGAGCCCTCGGCCAATGGCGGGAGGTCGCCTGCGTCGAAGGAAACCGCCACCTCGTCACCAGGGCCCATGACGGTGAACATGTCATCACCGGGGGCCATGAGGGGGAGCACGTCGCCGTACCGTGTCAGGTCACCTGCTACGGAAGGCACATCTGGCCCCTGCCAGTCGCTCCCGTAGTCATACTGCGGAAAGGGGCCCTTGGGTGGCAGTGGGGCAGGGAAACCGCGATACTCGAGCTTGGCCTTGACCGGCGACAAGTGAGTGATAACGGGTGATGCGTGGGGCGGTCCGGTCGAGACCACCACGCGGTCCCAGTAGGCAACGAGTCCTGTGAGGATGCGGACCTTGGTGTCAGCGGGATCTATAAGTCCTGTGAGGTCGAGGGTGACCGTCTTTGAGGGGAGACCGGCGGGGAACGGGGCGTTCTCCATCACTGTCCGCCATCCTCCCGCGCTGTCGGGGACCTGGACGGTGGGCAGGACCATCCGTATCCCGTCGTTCCAGGCCGGGATGGTGGAGTAGGCCTGTGGGTAGCGCGTTCCGCCGGTGAGAAATAGGAGCACGCGGTCCGCACCGGTCACATCACCCACGTCGATGATCAGAGTGTGTGGTTCCGCGAAACCCTCGTAGGGCATGGTCTCGACAGGGGCGTACCGTCCGTCGACGGCCGTGAGCAGTGACGACAGGTCGCGTCCGGCATCATCGGTCATGACAACAGGTGGCCGCAGGTCGTCCGCGAGCACGATACCCTCGGGAAGGTAGGGTGGGAACATCCGTACACCCTCGATGGGGAAGGCCGATGTGCCCGCAGGATGGTCGACGGCAACCAGCTCGATCCCGTCGAGGAATGTGATCTCGGCAAGCTGCTCCACAACCCGGAGCTCGAGGATCCCGTCATGCTCGTAAGGGAGGCCCGGTGGTAGGAGGATCCATTCCACGGGATCATGGTACTTCGTCAGGTCAGGGGTGAGTGGGAAGCCCACCACACCGTTACCGACCATATCGGTGATGAAGGTGAAACCCTCGCCGTCCGAGGCGTACAGTATGGGGCAGGACGACTTCACAGGGATTCCGGGGCAGCTGCAGTCATCGAGACATTCACCAGGGCAGAGCTCTGCGTCCGTACCGTCGCATCGTTCTGTGACGTTGTCGTCATTGGGCTCTTGGATAATGTCGTCGCCGCAGTAACCGGCGCATACGCATTGTTCCGGATTGATGGTCGGGTCCATGTCGCAGGCGATGCAGTCGCCTAGATCAGAACCGTCGCATGCCTCCCCAGCTTCGCGCACACCGTTCCCGCATATACTTTGGCCTGCATCCGTGCGCTCACCGAGACATCCGGCCACGAGGGCCAGAGCCACGATGAGGAGGATGGCACGGCGCACCATGCACATGAACGGCGAGCGTATATTATATAATTGGATGTCGTACATCAGAGAACAGGCGAGTCCCGTGGACGATGATGACAGACTGGATGCTGCGAAAGCACCGGTCAAGGAGAGTTCCGGTCGGTCGGGGACCATCGTGCGGACTTTGCTCACCGTCCTCGTCGTCGGTGTCGTGCTCTCTTCCATCGACCTCGGTGTCTTCACCGACTCCGGACTGCGGATACGGGGGCTCCATCTTGGTATAGCCTGTGCTCTTGCACCGGTCTTCCTACTCCTCAAGGCGGCCAAGTGGCACATGCTCGCCAGGACGGTGAGGGACGTGAGCTTCAAGAAGAGCGTCCGGTCCTTTATGGTAGGGATGAGCGTTGGTGTACTGACGCCTGGTAGGGTGGGCGAGGTGGCCCGGGCGAGTCAGTTCGAGGGCGACAGGAGCAAGATGGTCACCCTCGTCGCCGTTGACAAGGCCATGGACGTACTCGTGGTGGTGATCCTCGGGATCGTGTTCGGGCTCTCTATCGTACCCCCTGCGCTTACTGCTGCCTACGTCGTTGTGGCCGCACTGGCCCTGGCGTTCTTGGCCAGACCGTTCGCAGCCGTAACCCGCTCCGCCGCCGCTCTCGAGCTGCTCCCATGGGTGGGCGAGAGCTCGCTCCCGGAGGAGATCAAGGGGGCGGTCGTGTCCCCCCCCACGAGCGTGCTGTTCAAGACGCTCATTCTGACGGTGCTGGCATATGGTACGGTGATGGTGCAGTTCCATTTCCTTCTCCTGGGCTTCGGTGCCATCCT
>PVBE012637005.1_pt1 | contig 11144 bp, 4 predicted proteins | sample 1631181 | NCBI WGS metagenome assembly PVBE01 (sample SAMN08397723, study PRJNA350692) | Marine metagenome, whole genome shotgun sequencing project. | isolation source: water | place: Pacific Ocean | collected 2012-04 | reverse complement strand
CCACCACGATCTGGCCTGGCTCGCCATGTTCATTGCGGTCGGCTCGTTGTTTGTCGGCTTTCGGTCGCTCATCAAATCGTCTCTTTCACATGTAGACGATCTCTCGTCCTCGAACAGCAAGCTCGTGAACGAGATGGAAGCGCGCGTGCGGGACCTCGACGCGCTACGCCGGAGCGAGGAGCGATACGCCTTCGCGGTGTCGGGAACGAGAGACGGTTTGTGGGACCGGGATCTCGTTACGAATGAGCTTTATCTTTCGCCGCGCTGGAGCGAGATCGTCGGTTACGGCGAGGGCGAGCTCGACGGCAATCGGAATGCGTTCGAAAGCCTTATTCACCCGGACGATCTGAACAGCGTGATGGAGGCCGCGCGGGCGCACCTTGACGAACACGTTCCTTACGACGTGGAGTTCCGCGTGCGCCGCAAGAACGGCGAGTATGTTTGGATTCGTTCCAAGGGCAAGGCGGCGTGGAGCGACGACGGCAAGCCGCTTCGCATGGCGGGCTCGATCAGCGACATTACCGAGCAAAGGCGGATAGAGGAGGCGCTGCGCCAAAGCCGGGAAGAGACCGAAACGGTCCAGGCCCGCCTAATCGACGCGGTAAACACCCTGCCGATCGGCTTCAACCTGTTTGACGCCGACGAGAGGGTGATCCTGTCGAACGACCGACCGGGTCCGCTACAATCCCATCTCGTGGGCCCGATGACCCCCGGCAGACAGTTCGAGGACATCGCCCGGACCACGGCGCGGAGTGGCACTGTCACCGCCGCGATCGGGAGGGAAGAGGAGTGGCTGAATGAACGCATCGCCTATTTTCGCGATCCGCACGGCACGTTCGAGGTCGAATTCGTCGACGGCCAGTGCATCCAGATCATCAACCACAAGACATCGGAAGGCGGCACCGTCGGCATCCGCATCGACATCACCGAGCAAAAACAGCGCGAGCGCGCGCTGCGCGACAGCGAGGAGCGCTACCGCCTGCTGATCGAAACCTCGCCCGACGCGGTGTTCGTCGATCAGGCTGGCAAGATCGTCTACGCCAATGCCGCGGCGATCGAGCTGTTCGGTGCCGACTCGGCCGCGCGACTCGTCGGCCGGGACTTGCTGGATCTCGTGCATTGCGATGAGCGGGACGCCGTGGAGGCGAGGCGCCGAGAGCTGGGCGGCGACCGCCAATCCAATCCTCCCGTCGAGCGGCGCGCATTGCGGCTCGACGGATCGGAGTTCGCGAGCGACGCGCGCGCCTCGAAAACGATATGGCGGGACAAGCCGGCATGGCTGGTCATCATGCGCGACGTCAACGAGAGGAAAGCGGCTGAGGCGGCGTTGCGGCAAAGCCAAGCCAGCCTCGTCGAGGCCCAGCGCATCGGCCAGATGGGGAGCTGGGAACGGGACATCGAAACCAGAGAGACCCGCTATTCAGCAGAGACATGCCGAATTCTCGGGCTCGATCCGGAAACTCATCGCCCGAGCCACGGAAATTTCCTCGAAAGAGTTTATCCCGACGACAGGGAGCGGGTGCTGCGCGAAACCCTCGTGTCCGAACGGACCGGCCGACGTTTCGACCTGACGTACCGGATCGTCCGTCCGGACGGCTCGGTTCGCCACCATCATTCCCAATCCGAAATCACTTGCGACGATGCGGGCAACCCGGTCCGCATTTCCGGCACCGTTCAGGACATCACAGACCGAGTCCAGGCGGAACAAGCGCTGCGCGACAGCGAGGAGCGGTTCCGCAGGGTGTTCGAGGAGGCCGGACTGGGAATTGCGTTGCTCGACAAGAACGGCTCCTTCATCGACGCCAACCCCGCCCTGCAGAAGGTGTTCGACCGCACGCACGAGGAGATGTGCGCATCGAGCATCCGATCGGTGACCGCGCCCGGAGACGTGTCTGGTAGCCTGGAACAATTCAGATCGCTGCGGGCAGGAGAAATCAATACGGCGCGGTTCGACAAGGAATACCTGCGTAAGGACGGCGACACCTTCCCGGCCCGTCTCGTCTCCTCCGCCGTGCATGAGGACGACGGCGAGCTGAGATTCACCGTCGCGATGATCGAGGACCTGACAGAGCGAGTCGAGGCCGAAAGGGCGCTGCGCGATAGCGAGGAGCGTCTCGATGCCTTCTTCGCCCATGCCCCCATCGGCCTCGCCATAATGGAAGACGACTACAGCTACGCCAAGGTCAACGCGGCGTTGGCGGAAATAAACGGCGCGCCGATCGAGGATCATCGGGGACGGCAGGTAAGCGATTTCGTGTCTCTCGACCTCGTCGAGAGATTCGAACTCGAGGTCGAATATGCCAGGAAAAGGGAGCAGCCCAACGTCAACATCGAATTCAGCGGCGAGACCTTGGCGCGGCCCGGCGTGAAACGCCATTGGATCGTCTCCCGGTTCCCGATTCCCGGCAGAGAGGGCGTGCCGAACACAACGGGCCTGGTTTTGAACGAGATCACCGACCGGAAGCAGGCAGAGGAAGAGATTCGCACCCTCAACGCCAAGCTCGAGGAGCGCATCGAGGAACGCACGGCCGAGCTGCACGAGGCGCAGGCCGAGCTGCTGAAGAGCGAGCGTCTCGCCACGCTCGGCCAACTGAATGCAACAGTAAGCCACGAGCTGCGCAATCCGCTGGGCGTGATCAATGTTTCGGCCAGCTTCGTCGCGAGAAAGCTCGGCGGCGGCGACCCGCAATTGGCCCAGGCCGCCGCCCGTATCCAGCGAAACGTCGAGAGATGCGACCGCATCATCGACGATCTGCTCGATTTCACCCGCACGACCGACCCGGATCTGTTTCCGGTTTCCATCGACGGCTGGCTGGCCGAACTGCTCGATGAAGAGCAGCTACCAGAACGTGTCACGCTCGATCGCGATTTCGGCGCACCAGGGATATCGGTCGCGATCGACTCGGAGCGGCTTCGCCGCGCCGTCATCAACATCTACGAGAACGCCTGCCAGGCGATCGAAGCAAAGAAGCCGACCAACGGATCCGCACCGCTTCCCACCATCACGGTGAGGACCGCCGTCCATGACGGCCGGATCGAGATTTCGATCTCCGATACAGGCCCGGGAATCGCGCCGGAGGTCCTGCCGAACGTATTCGAGCCGCTCTTCAGCACCAAGAATTTCGGCGTTGGCCTGGGATTGCCGACCGTAAAGCAAATCATGGAGCAGCACGGCGGTGACGTCGAAGTGGAAACGGAAGTGGGCCGAGGCACGACCTTCCGGCTGCGGCTGCCGCAACCGCCGGCGGCGGTGAAATCAGCATGACGGAACCGATACCCGCCGTCGTCAATGTAAGGAGAGCCGATTGATGCGTGCCATCACCGAACAAGAAAAGCGGCCGGACAATGTTCGTCACCGACGCGTGCTGATTGTCGACGACGATCGTGATTTCGCTGATGCGTTGGCCGAGCTGTTGGAGTTCGAAGAATATTCGGTCGAGACCGTTTACGATGCCGATCAGATCGAGGCCACGTCGCGGCGCTTCGCGCCCGACGTGGCGCTGATTGACGTGATGCTAGACGACGCGAACGGCCTGGACCAGAGCGCCCCGCTGCGCACGCTGCTGCCCGATCTGCTGTGCGTCATGATCACCGGCCGCGCCGACGTGAGCTCCGCCATCACGGCGTTGCGGGTGGGAGCGGACGACTACCTGAGAAAACCACTCGACGACGCCGAGGTGCTGGCGCTACTCAAACGCAGCTTCGACAAGCTGCGGCTGGAGGGTGAAAAGAGAACCGCCGAACTGCTCGCCAAACGGTTCGGCCGGATCCTCGACCATTCGTCCGACGAGATCTACATTCTCGACGCCGAAACGCACCGTATCCTGGGCGCCAATCGCGGCGCGCTGGAGAATCTGGGCTACTCGCTCGATGAACTGACAACCCTTTCGCCGGCGGAAACGCGAACCGCGTTCGGCCTGGAGGATATGACGAACGTCATCGCGTCGCTACGCGTGAGCAAACAGGACCAGATCGTCATCGAGAGCGCCCATCGAAGAAATGATGGCACGTCTTACCCGGTCGAGATTCGGCTTCAGCTTTCCACCACCGAGGATCCACCGGTTCTCGTTTCGATCGCTCTCGACATCACGGAACGAAAGCGAGTACGTGAACAGCTCCACCAAGCGCTGAAGATGGAGGCGATCGGCCGACTTACGGGCGGGGTGGCGCATGACTTCAACAACCTGTTGACCGTCGTTCTCAACAACGCCGAGCTGCTGCGGGACAGGCTCGGTGGCGACGCCGGCCAACCGGCCGAGGCGGTGATACGCGCGGCGTTGCGCGGCGCCGAGCTGACCCAGCGATTGCTCGCGTTCGCGCGGCAACAGCCGCTGTCGCCCAAAGTCGTCGATGCCAGCGCGCTGCTCGCCGGGATGACCGACATGCTGAGCCGCACCTTGGGCGAAACGATCCGGATCGAAACCGCGCTGCCCCAGGACCCATGGCGGATCAAGGCCGATCCGGGCCAACTCGAGAATGCGATGCTCAACCTCGCCATCAACGCCCGTGACGCCATGGCGAACGGCGGATCGCTCGTTCTGACAACGGCCAACGCGCCGGTCGAGGACGCGGACGCCGCCTGTCGGATGGGCATCGCGACCGGAGACTACGTGGCGTTGTCGGTCGCCGATAGCGGCACCGGCATGGTCCAGGAAGTCCTGGAACAAGCTTTCGATCCCTTCTTCACCACCAAGGACGTCGGCGAGGGCAGTGGACTGGGCCTCAGCATGGTGCAAGGCTTCGCCGCCCAATCGGGCGGCACGGTCGCGATCGACAGCAAACCGGGCGTCGGCACGACGGTGACGCTCTATTTGCCCCGCGCACGCGAAATCGTACAAACGTCGGAGATCAAGCACGACCAGGACGAGCCGCGCGGCCGCGGTGAAACGGTGCTGCTGGTCGAGGACGATGCCGACGTCAGGGCACTGCTCGTGGCGATGCTCGGTGGCCTCGGTTACGCGACCCTCGAAGCCGGCGACGGCGCGGAGGCCTTGGCGGTCCTCGACAGCGCCTCGCAAATCGACCTGTTACTGAGCGACATCGTCCTACCCGGCGGGATGACGGGCCCGGAGATCGCAAGCAAGGCGAATCTCATCCGCCCTGCCCTGAAGGTCCTCTATGTTTCGGGGTATCCCGACCAATCGATTCGGCAACACGGCGTATCGGACGACGACTTCGGATACCTCGTGAAGCCGTTCAAGCGGCGGGACCTGGCGCGCAAGGTCCGTAACCTGATCGATCTTGGCGTCGGCGAGGGCTGCTGAGGGACGCCCGCGAATCGCGTAAGATACGCCCTCACACACCGGCCACGAGATCGGCCCACTCCTCGACCGTCTGGTCCTGGCCGTAGCGAATGTGGAACGAGATCTGGTTGAACCCGGCATCTCCGAGCGCGCGGATGCGCTCGCGCAACTCCGGGGCGGTTGCGGTGAAGCTCAACGCCTTGATCAAGTCGCCGCCGATCAGGTGCTCCTCCTCCGGCCTCACGATCATCAGATGGCCGCGGTGGACAGAGAGATAGCGCGCGTCCTCGGGCTCGTAGCCCTCGTAGAGCGTCTTGTATTCGTCGAGGATCGGGCGTAGCGCCTCCGGAATCCTGTAGCCCAACGTGCCGAAATATTCCGCCTCGACCATGTCGTGCAGGACCATCGCCGCGGCCGGCCCGGCCTGCGCCTTGGCACGTGGGCTGTCGGCGGCCTCGCCGTCGCCGAGAATGCAGCCGCCGGCATGGGCGGTGGAGTATAGCCCGGCAACGTCGCGACCGGCGCTCCGCCATTCGTCCTGCATGGCTCGAAGCTGCGCGATGGCGACGTCGTTGTCGCGGATCGGGATGATCCAGTTCATCCCGGTCTCGGCCGCGAGCTTCTTGCCCTTGGGACCGAGCGCCGAGAAGTGGAACGGGATGGGATCGGTGGTGTTGATCAGGTCGAGGTCAGGATTGAGGAACCGGATCTTGCGGCGCTTGCCCTCGAATTCCCATTCGGTGGTTTCGCGCTCCAACAGCGCGCGGACGATGCGGACGTATTCGCGGACATCGTCGAGCTTGACCGCGCCGAGCCCCATGGTGCGGCGCGCGGTAAACCCGGTCGCGACGCCGAAATCGATGCGCCCCGGCGCCAGCTTGTTGAGCGAGGCGAGCGCGCTCGCCGTCACCGGCGCGATCCGGTTGGACGGGATCAGCACGCCGGTACCAAGCCGGATGCGTTCGGTCTTCACGGCCGCCGCGGCCATGGCGACGAACACGTCGGCGTTCAGAAGTTGGGTGTCGTAGAACCAGGCATGGCTGAAGCCGAGCTTCTCGGCGCGCTCAACCACCTTCCAGGAATCCGCAGCCGGCGCCAGATTGATGCCGAAATCCATGTCCCCCTCCCGTGTTTTTTTGCGATCACGCTGAGACGATCACCCCAGCATTACAAGACTGCGTCGCCGTTGTCGAAATCCAAGTTCTCCGGGACACACTCCCGCACCGACGCGAATTCGTCATGTGTGGGACGACAAGATTCAACCGGACAGCAGTGGCTCTGGGGTCGGCATGACACCTCAGGCCTTCGGGGCTAATTGCCGAATGCGATTTTCCTGACCGATCCGCCATACGGTCTTGCGACCGGTGTCCGGCCGTGGCCCAAATCAGCGAAACGTTAATCGAGTATCGCCGGTGCGTCGTCAGCCAAGGTCGGGGCGCCGAGCCGAGCGCCGGAATAGACGCAAAAACGCCGCCGAGTAAATCCGTTTACCCGGCGGCGTTTGAAGAAACCCGGGACTACGCCGCGCGGACCTTTCCCAGGAACCCGTCGACGGCGCCGCGCAATGTCTCTGATTGCTGCGACAGTTCCTCGGCCGACGACAGTACCTGCCTGGCCGCGGCGCCGGTCTCGCTGACCGCCTGAGTGACACCGGAGATGTTTTGGTTCACCTCCTGCGTGCCCGAGGCCGCCTGCTGCACATTGCCGGCGATCTCCCGCGTCGCGGCGCCCTGCTGCTCGACCGCGGAGGCGATGGCGGTCGCGATCTCGTTGACCTCGTTGATGGTGCCGCCGATGCCCTGAATGGCCTCGACCGCCTGGGTTGTGCCAGCCTGGATCTCGCCGATCTGAGAGCCGATCTCGCCGGTCGCCTTGGCCGTCTGATCGGCCAGCGACTTGACCTCCGAAGCGACCACCGCGAAGCCCTTGCCGGCCTCGCCGGCGCGCGCCGCCTCGATCGTGGCATTCAGCGCCAACAGGTTGGTCTGGCTGGCGATGTCGTTGATCAGGGTCACCACCTCGCCGATTCTCTGCGCCGTGTCGGCCAGGCCCTGAACGTGCTCGTTGGTGCGCTTGGACTCCTCGACGGCATTGGCGGTGATGGTGGAGCTCTGCGACACTTGGCGGCTGATCTCCTGGATGGAGCTCGACAGCTCCTCCGTGGCGGTGGCGACAGTCTGCACGTTGGCCGAGGTTTCCTCGGACGCGCTGGCGACAGCGACCGACTGTGAGTTGGTCTGATCGGCGGTCGCGGTCATGGACTGGGCCGAAGACTTCATCTGGCCGGCGGCGGAGGTTACAGCCTGGATCACCTCGCCGACACTCTGCTCGAAGCCGTCGGCCAGCTCGAGCATGGCTTGGCGGCGTTCGGCGCCGGCCCGCTCATCCGCCTGGCGTTTGTCTTCCGCCGCGCGATTCTCGGCCGAGCGGGCCTCTTCCGCGCGCCGCGCCTCGTCCTCCGCCGCGCGCTGTTCGGCTTCGCGCTGCTCGGTCTGCAGACGCTCGGTCTCGATCATGTTCTCCTTGAACACCTGGACCGTCTGCGCCATTTGGCCGACCTCGTCGCGCTGGTCGCGGGCCGGCACCTCGATGGTCTTGTCGCCGTCGGCGAGCCGAACCATGGCGTCGGTCATCGCCAAAACCGGCTTGGTGATGCCGCGTGTGATAAGAAGCGACAGCCCAATTGTCACGGTCAACAGGACCACGCAGAGGATCGACACCATGATGAACAGCGACTGCGCACCGTCGTGGATACCCGCCGCCAGCGATTGCAGGTCGGCGGCGATCTTGTCCTCGACCTTTTTCAGCAAATTGATCTTCTGGGTGATGGTGTCGAACCACTGGGGACCGGTGACGCCCTTCAGGTCCTTGGTGATGGCGGACTCGATGGCGATCTTCCGCATGCGGTCGACCTCGTCGACCGCGCGCCCGGACAGCGTGGAGCGGTGAAAAGCGACCTGGTCCTGGGTGGCATAGTTGCGAAACACCGACAGGAAAGTGTCCTGCATGGCGATGAGCTGCAGGAAGCGGCGATAGACCGGCGGCTGGAACGCCCCCGAGCCGAACCCGCCGGCACCCATGGCGCGCTCGATGCCGGCGCGCTCCTTGGCCTGCAGATAAGATGTATAGGCGGTGATGGCGCCGGTGACCTGGGCGTTGGTGCTGAGCACCGCCATCTCCTCGACGATGGACAGCCAATTGGCGATGGTCGAGGTATAGTATTTGGCCATCTGCGGCACCGTAATCGACAGGCTGGTGACTCCGCCGCGGCTCTGGTCGATCTGCGACAGCGCCTGTTCGGCGGTTCTGACCTTGCTCGCCAGGTGTTCACCAAAGGCGTCGGCGTCGAAATTCGCCAACGCGCCCTTCAGCGTCGTGCGCTTCTGGTCGGTGACCCGGCGCTGGGCGGGTAGCTTCTGGGCGAACTTCTGACCCTTGCTGCCGATGAACCCGGCCGAGGCGCCGCGCTCTTTCTGCATCTCGTGGACCAAGGCGCTGATCGTCGGCGCCAGATCGGCAAGCTCGTTGAGGCTCTCCATATCGGCGACCGTGCCGCGCTGCTCGATCAGCACGAAACTGGAAAATACCAGCATGCCGATTATCGCGGCGGCGCTAATCATGAAGATGCGGTACTTGATTTTCATGTTTTTCATGCTTACGAAGCCGCCGCGTTTCTCCGATGAAGCAACCGCCGCTTCCGCCCGATGGAGAATGGGAGCCGGCGGCGGAACCGATGGCGATGGCTGATCATCGTGGGTCGACGCGCCGAGGGTGTCGGGCGTCTTGGCTTGGTCGGCGGTGCGGTCGCTATCGGTCATCGTTGCATGTTCCTTTTGAGCCGAGCACGGCGCCGTGCTCGGAAACTCACGAAAAATAGGGCTTGATTCCTAATCCAATGAAATTAGGTCAAATTTCTATTATCGCATTGTCAGGTCCTACACCGGACTGGTTACGCAAATATTAAACTAAAAATTTCATTCCGAAGTTATACAGATTGGGTTCATAGGTAGGGATTCAACCTTGCGCGGTGTGGTCGTCCGAGCCAGCCAGCCTTGCGGTCAACGGCATGTCCATATGGAACAGCATGACGGTTAACTGATGGGTCTACGACAACCGGCGTAACGGCCCAAGCCTTTCGCCCAACCCAACCGGAACGGCGATCTTGGTCGCCGGGTCGAGCCGCGAGAACGTCAATGGAAACCGTAACCCGTTACTCGCCTTTCATGATGGCAGCATGGTGTTACCGGCCGGTCTCGAATTTTTCGACGACCTCGACGCCGCGACCTGAGGCTGGCAACAAAAGACCGCCGACGCGCCCGTGGGTCGGGGTCAAGAGATCGGGCCTTCCGAGCCCATGGTGCGCCGAACTTCCTGTTCAGCCCGCTCGACCTCCCCGACCGATAACATCCGCGAGATTGGCGACAAGCTCGGCGGTGTCGGCCATGTTGTGGTGGCGCGCGGCGACGGCGATGTGCGGGCTAAGCACCACGTTGGGGTAGGCCTTGAGCAGCTCGTCGGCGGCGCCGGGCTCGTTGTAGTGGACATCGAGCCCTGCCCCACCGAGCCGTCCGCCGTCGAGCGCCGCGATCAGCGCGTCGCGCACAACGATGTGGGCTCGCGAGATGTTGACCAGGATCGTACCCGGCTTCATCCGGTCGAATGCCGCGCCATCAATCATGCCGCGGGTCGAGGCGTTGAGCGGCAGGTGGATGCTGACGAAGTCGGAACGTTCAAGAAGCTCTTCGAAGGTGACGTAGCGCGCGTCGTACTCGCGTTCGATTTCGTGCGGCAGCCGGGTGCGCTGGTAGTAAAGAATTTCCGCCCCCATGGCCTTTGCCCGGACGGCAACCTCGCGGCCGATCTCGCCGAGGCCGAGCGCGCCGAGGGTCGCGCCTTGCAGGCTTCGCAAGCCACCGATCCGCGCCCAATTGGCGCCGGCGATGTGATCGGTGTCGAATTTCGACGGCTTGTAGCCGAGCGCCTCGAGCGAGGCGAAGTCGAGCGCGCCGTCGGTTTCGATGAGTTTCCGCCCGACGGCAAGCATGAGCAGGATCGCGTGCTCGGCCACCGTGCCGTTGATCCGCCGGCGCAGCGTTCTGAATTCCATTCCGGCTGCCGCGCACGCCGCGATATCGATGTTGCGCGCATCGACACCAAATTTTTGCACCAGCTTTAGATTGCCCGCGGCGGCGAGGTCATCGGCGCCGAAGGTCAGGCTTTCCGTCACCACGGCGTCGGCCTCGGGCAAAGCCTGGCGCATCGCCGCCTCGTCCGCGACCATGTGGACGGAAGACGGATGGATCGCCGCCGCCCGGCGCCGCACCTCGTCGAACCATGCGTCGGGATCGGCCACGTCGAACGACAGATAGTCGCGAAACGCAGCCACGCGCGCTTCCGATGCGCGGGGGTCGAGAATGACCTCGATAAACCGCAGGACCTTGTCGTCCTCGACGACGATGGTGGCCATGAAGCGCCTCGATGTGATTAGGTTCGCCGCATTGATCCCGAGGGGACCCGAACGTCATGGCACGCGTACCACTGATCGAACCCGACGACCATCCCGAACTGGCCGAGCTTGTCGAGCGCATCCGCGGCCAGCGGCGCGGCAACGTCATCAACGTCTACCGGACGCTGCTGCACAGCCCGCCGCTCGCGGAAAGCTGGTTCGAGCATATCAACCGGGTGCGCTGGGGCACCGAGATCGACGGCAGGCTGCGCGAGATCGTCATCATCCGGCTCGGCCATCTGGTTGGATCCGCCTATGTGTTGCGCCAGCACGTACCAAAGCTCGCCGCTGGCGAAGGGATGACCGAGGAAGAATGTGATGCGCTCGGCGACTGGCGGGGATCGAACCTGTTCGACGACCGCGAACGCGCCACACTTGCCTATGTCGACGCCATG
>PVBE010490120.1_pt1 | contig 11144 bp, 10 predicted proteins | sample 1631181 | NCBI WGS metagenome assembly PVBE01 (sample SAMN08397723, study PRJNA350692) | Marine metagenome, whole genome shotgun sequencing project. | isolation source: water | place: Pacific Ocean | collected 2012-04 | reverse complement strand
GCTCGCGCCTGGAGATCGAGCAGGCCCGCCTGTTGGTGCTCAAGACCGCCTGGATGATCGACAACCTGGGCGCCAAGGCGGCCCTCCTCCACAAGGGGGGAGGGAGCCTGATTTTCTCCCTCCCCCTTGATGGGTGGGGGGTAGTTTGTACTCTAACCCTTGATCAAATATGCCAAACAGCCGCTTGGCTCGAGCAGCGGCTCGAGGCGGACCTGGCTGGCCGGATCGAGCACTTCGAAAAGCGCGCGCAGGCGTTCATAGCAGCGCACCTGGTACTTGAAGGTGCCCTGGCTGAAGGGCTGGCCGTTGATCTCCAGCGACATGGTATCGGCACCGGCGGCGAAGGCTTCGGCGTTGGCTTGCAGGAAGGGAAAGTAAATTTCACCGGCCAGTTCGAGCAATTCGACGATGGTTCCGGCAGGCTCGTCGGCCCACCTACCCTCGACGCCCGAGGCGTCATCGTTGCGGCGCAGCCAGTCGTAGAGCCGTTGCGCCTGCCGGCGCATGATCTCGGCCGGTACGGGATCGGTGGCGAGCTGCTGCAGCTGGCCAAACAACGCAAAATCCGCCAGCGCCGGACGGCTGCCGAAGAGGTAGCGCTGGGCCGCCAGGTGGCGCTCCAGGATGGCGATCAGGCGCAGGTAGCTGCCCTCGATCACCGGCGCGTTCTCCGGCGTGCAGCCGACCAGCGGCATGCGCTCGATCTGGCGCGTCGATATTCCCTGGGCCAGGGCCTCCAGGTCGCCCTCGGCACCTGCCGCCAGCATGTCGCCGGCCAGCCAGCGGCCGCAATATTCGATGCACTCGTCGTAGGCCCAGCGGTAGTGAAACATGACTTTGGTCAGCCATTCGTCGGCCATGTCCTCGATCAGGTGATTGAGAAAGCCGAGCACCGGATCCAGCGGCAGCACCGAGCGCTGTCCCGGATGGCGTTCCTCCAGCAGGTGGGCAAGTGGTGTCGAATCGACATGGTAGCTACCGTCTTCGGGCAGTCTGAGGATGGGGATCAGCGGTGGCTTGACGTCGATCTGGCGGGAGCCAACGCGGGGCGAGCCCATCTCCCAGACGAAGTCGAGGCGGCGGTAGCGCATCAGCGCCCGCATCTTGAGCGAATAGGGCGAAGCCGGCATGCCGATGAGGACGTAAGAGGATTCGGTCATAGGGACGCTCCCGCCATCGAGGCTTGGGATAGGTTCAGCTACTTTGCAGGAACTGCAGGATCAGGGCCACCAGGGTCTCCGGTGCGTCTTCCTGACAAAAATGTCCGGCGTCGGGCAGCTCGACGATCGGCGCATCGGGAAAGAGGGCGCGAAAGTCGGCCAAGGCGTAGTCCGGCAGGATGGCCTGGTCCCGCATTCCTTCGGCCAGCATTGCCGGCTTTTGCTTCAGGGCCTCGACACCCGGGAAGCCCTCTTTGACGTAATCGGCAATACGGCCCAGGGCCGCATCCAGGGGGAACTCGATGGCGCCGATGCACGACGCCTTGTCGGGAAAGGGCGCGCTGTAGGCGCGGATCCAGGTGTCGTCGACTGCGGCCGTGTTTTGAAAGCCCAAGAGCTTCATCACCGAAAGCACCGTGATGCCGAGGTTTCCCACCACCTCGTCGAGGCGGCCGTCCTTGTGAGCCGCGGTGATCCAGGTGAACCAGGGCGACATCTCGGCCGGGCGGATGCCGCCATAGCCCAAAATGGTGTTCATGAGGAAAAGCCGCCGCACCCGTTCGGGGTTGCGCACCGTGTAGGCGCCGCTCATGGGGCCGCCCCAATCCTGGACGACGAAATTGATGTCGGTGAGTTCCAAATGATCAAGCAACGCCGCCAGATTCTCGACGTGAGTCTTGAGCCGGTACTCCCGATCCTGGGGTGTTTCCGACTTTCCGAAGCCCATGTGGTCGGGGACGATGACGCGATGGTCCTTGGAAAGCGGCCCGATGAAGTTGCGGTAAAGGTAGCCCCAAGTGGGTTCGCCGTGCAGACAGACGATAGGCTCGCCTTCGCCTTCGTCGACATAGTGCATGCGAAAGCCGGCACCCTCGAAGTACCGGGATGTATAGGGCCACGTGCCGTCAAAGGTTTCGGCTGCCGCGATCATGACGTACCTCCGCGATGCACCGTGGGATTCTAACGCTGTTCGTCCGGAACCTCCACGGTCGGCGGTGGGAACCGCCCAGAGGGGCGGCAACTACCTTGTGGGAGATAGTATTTCATTCATTGTGTCGCATCGGCACCGCCCAACGCGTAGTATTCCCAACAAGGCATTTTGGGGACGCATCGGTTGGGCGAAAACGGCCAGCAAAGACGACTATCCGCGATCCTTGCCGCCGATGTTGCGGGCTACACACGGCTCGTGGAGCAGGACACGGACGGCACCGTCGCTGCCTGGCGGGCCGCTCGTGCTGACATCATCGACCCCGCCATCGCCACGCATTCCGGGCGTATCGTCAAACACACGGGCGATGGTTTCCTGGCCGAGTTCACGACCGTCCAGCAGGCTGTCATCTGTGCCATCTCGATGCAGGAGAGGCTGGCGAACGGTTCGCTTGACTTTCGCATGGGAATTAATCTCGGTGACATCATCGACGACGGTGAAGACATCCACGGCGAAGGCGTCAACATCGCGGCCCGCCTCGAAGGCCTCGCCGAGCCCGGCGGCATCTGCATCTCCGGGGACGTCTACAACCAGGTGCGCAACCGGCTGGATCACCGCTTCGAGGATTTGGGCGAACAGGAGGTCAAGCACGTTTCTGCGCCGGTGCAGGTTTGGCGATGGGTGACAAATGGGGCGCCACTTGAGACCGACAGCGAAAAACTGCCCGAGGTATCACCCGATCCAGCCTCGTCCGACAGACCGTCTATCGCGGTACTGCCGTTCGACAACATGAGCAACGACCCCGAGCAGGAGTACTTCTCAGACGGCATCACCGAGGACATCATCACCGAACTGGCACGCTATCCCGACTTCCTGGTCATCGCCCGGAACTCCACGTTCGTCTACAAGGGAAAGGCGACAAACGTGCGACAGGTGGCCGACGATCTCGGCGTCCGTTTTTTGCTGGAAGGCAGCGTGCGCAAGGCTGGCAACCGGATTCGCATTGTCGCCCAGCTTATCGATGCCACCTCGGAGGGGCACCTGTGGGCGGAGCGCTTCGATCGCGATCTCGACGACCTTTTTGCCGTGCAAGACGAGATCACCGCTCTGATCGTCAGCGCCTTGGGCGAGTCCATTCACGCCGCTCATCTGCGCCATACGCGTCGTAAAAAACCCTCCACCATGGACGCCTATGACAAGTGCCTTCAGGCCTCGGCCAAAATCGTGGAACTGGACCGGACGCTTTATTCCGAGGCGCGCGAGCTTGCCGAGGAGGCAATTGCGCTCGACGCCGGTTTTGCTCAGGCCTATGCGATCGTAGCTGTGACGCACCTCGTGTCCTTCACCTCGGGGTGGGCCGTTGATCCCGAACGGGAACTAAATTCTGCATACGAGACCGTACAACGAGCGGTGGCGCTGGATGACCACAACTACTTGGCCCACACCATTTTGGGACTGTGCCAGACCTGGCAGCGGCGCCACGATCTGGCCATCGCCAGCTTAGAGCGTGCGGTCTCGCTGAACCCGAACAATGCGGACACTCGTGCTCAATTTACCAACGCGCTGGTATTTGCCGGTCAGCCTGAAGAGGCACTGCAGCAGATGGAAGTGGCGATGCGTCTGAACCCCCATTATTCGGGGAGGTACCTGCATTTTCAGGGCCGCGCCTTCTTTGCGCTGCGGCGCTACGAGGAGGCCGAGCACGTCTTTGCGCAGGCAGTGTCACGCTCCCCCGGTTGGCCCTGGGCGCATTTGATGCTGGCAGCGGCACGGGTGGCGTTAGGCTGGAACGAAGCCGCGCGGGCAGATGTCGCAGAAGCGCTGAAACTCAGTTCAGATCTCAACCTTGGCGATGTGCCCCGGTTGTGGCCTTGCCGCAATCAAGCGGACCTCGATCATTTGCTCGAACTTCTGAGGCTGGCGGGCTTGTCAGAGTGATCTCTGAACAATTGCCGATCCAATTGGCTAGCGCCCGTGTTCGGTCCACCAAATGATCGCCAGTGCCGCCACACCGAAGAATGCGAATCCGCCCACGAGCGGCAAGAGCGTGTCGTTGTAGGCCTGGCCGACCAGCATGCCCAGCGGCACCGAGATCAGCGACGACAGCGAGCCCACCACGGCGGCGCCCAGGCCGGCGATGTGGCCCAAAGGCTCCATGGCCAGGGCGTTGATGTTGCCGAACACCATGCCGAGGAAGAAGAAACCGATCATCAGATAGCTCATGAAGGCCCATAGCGGCGGATCGCCGAGTACCACGACGATCAGCAGAAAGATCCCGGTGATGACGCTGAAGACAAGTAGTCCCCCGGCGCTGAGCCGTCGCATGCCCCAGCGCATCACCAAGCGCGCGTTGAGCAACGTGGCGGCGCCGATGGCAAGTGCTACGGTCCCGAAGTAGAGCGGAAAAAGTTCTCCCAAGCCGTAGTGCTGCTGGAAGATCTGGGGCGCCGAGTTGAGGTAGCCGAGAAAGCCGGCGAAGACCATGCCCGCCACCAGGGTGTAGCCCAGCGCCATTCGGTTGCCGAGTATCTCCCTGAGTGCCGCCCAAAGGCGCCGGGCCGAGACCGGAGAGCGCCGTTCGAGCGCCAGGGTTTCCGGCTGACGCCAGGTGAACCAGATCCAAACAACCAGCGCCTGCACCAAAAAGACAACGAAGATGCCGCGCCAATCGGCGAACAGCAGTATCCCCTGTCCCAGCGCCGGCGCTATCGCCGGCACCAGGATGAAGACGGCCATCACGAAGGACATCACCCGGGCCATGGCCCGGCCCACGTACTGGTCGCGCACCACCGCCACCATGACCACGCGCGGGCCGGCGACGCCGACGCCCTGCAGGAAGCGCCCGGCCAGCACCAGCGGCAAGTTGGGCGCCAGGATGCAGATCAGACACCCCAACATGAATAGCACCATGCCGACGTGGATCGGCGGCCGGCGTCCGAAGCTGTCTGACATCGGGCCGTAGATCAGTTGCCCCAGCGCCATCCCCAGCAGCAACCACGAGATCACCAACTGGCTTTCGTTGGGATCCGCGACCTTGAGATCGCGGCCGATCTCCGGTAAGGCCGGCAGCATGGCGTCGATCGACAGTGCCACCAGCGATATGGTTGCCGCCGTCAGCATCACGAACTCGCCAAAGGGCAGCTTCGGCTGTTTGTCTTCAGAAGCCATGATTAGCATCACCGATAGCATCGCCATCGACCCGTCCGAGATCGAAGAAACCTTCGTACGCGCCTCGGGCCCGGGCGGGCAGAACGTCAACAAGGTGTCGACGGCGGTGCAACTGCGTTTCGATCTGCGTCATTCGCTCTCGCTGCCGGCCGACGTGCGCGCCCGCGCCGAGCGCCTGGCCGGCCGGCGCCTGACCAAACAAGGTGTCATCGTCATCACGGCGGCGCGCTATCGTACCCAGGAGAGGAACCGCGAAGACGCGCTGGCCCGCCTGGTCGACCTTCTCAAGCGGGCAGCCGAGCCGCCGCTGCGCCGCCGTCCCACGCGTCCCACGCGGGCTTCGCGGCGCCGCCACCAAGAGGCCAAGATCAGGCAGAGCACCCTCAAGCGGCGGCGCGCCGTCCCTTCGGAAGACGATTGAGACCAAGTCGTTGGTTCAGCCAAGGTAGTCCAGTGCCCAGCCGAGTCCAGCGATTGTGCCTTCCCGAGGCCGGTATTCGCAGCCAATCCAGCCCTCGTAGCCCAGCCCGTCGATATGATCGAAGAGGAAGCGGTGATTGCTCTCGCCGGTGTCCGGCTCATGGCGTTCGGGCACTCCGGCGATCTGGAAGTGGCGGATCAGGTCCAGATTGGCGGTGATGTTGCGGGCCAGGTCCCCCTCCATGATCTGCGAGTGGTAGAGGTCGAACTGGAGCCCCAGATTGTCGCTGCCGACCGCCTCGATGAGGCGCCGGGCGTGGGCCAGGCGGCTGAGGAAATATCCCGGCTGGTCGCGATCGTTGAGCGGCTCGACGAGGGGGCGGACGCCGCGTTTGGCTCCCAGATCCGCGGCCAGACGCAGGTTGGCGACGAAGGTTGCTTCCATCTCGGCCAAGTCGGCGCCTTCGGCCCCTGTGGGGACCTTGCCCGCCATGACGTGGAGATGGGGGCAGCTCAGCGCTTCGGCATAGTCGAGCGCAATCTCCAAGCCTTCCCGGAAGTCGTCTTCACGGCCCGGGATGGCTCCGAAACCGCGCTCGCCGGCCTCGAAGTCGCCAGGTGGCAGGTTGAATAGCACCTGGGTCAAGCCGCTGGCCTCGAGCCGCTCGGCGATGGCCTCGATCGGCCATTCGTAGGGGAAGAGAAACTCGACGCCCTTGAAGCCAGCCTCGGCCGCCGCCGCGAAACGGTCGAGGAAGTCGTGCTCGGGAAACAACAGACTCACGTTGGCGGCCAGCTTGGGCATTGCGGGATCCTATTCCGGGACAGGATCGCAGAGTAGCACCCCTTTTCGTCCCACCGGAATCGGCTAGAATCGAAGGCGACCGGGTGAGAATTGCGGGCTAAGGAGCCAGATCATGCTGCTGGGCTGCGTTGCTGATGATTCGACCGGTGCCACCGACCTCGCTAACACCCTGGTCGGCCAGGGTATGCGCACCATCCAACTGATCGGCGTGCCGGCGGCGGGACGGCCGCCGCCCGATGCCGACGCCGTTGTGGTGGCGCTGAAATCGCGAACTGCGCCGGTCGACCAGGCGGTGGGTGATTCCCTGGCGGCCATGAAATGGTTGCGCGAAGGCGGTGCCAAGCAGATCTTCTTCAAGTACTGCTCGACCTTCGATTCCACCCCCACCGGTAATATCGGCCCGGTGGCCGACGCCCTGCTAGCCGAGCTGGGCGCCGACTTTTCCATCGCCTGTCCGGCATTCCCCACCAACAAGCGCACCATCTACAAGGGATACCTTTACGCGGGCGAGGTATTGCTCAACGAATCAGGCATGCAGGACCATCCCCTGACGCCGATGACGGACGCCAACCTGGTGCGAGTATTGGGGCGGCAGACGGACGGCGGTGTGGGGCTGGTTGAGTACCATGAGGTGGCCGAGGGCGCTGCAGCCATCCGGGCCGCCTACGATCGTCTTCGTGGCGAAGGCAAGCGCTACGCCATCGTTGATGCGCTGAGCGACCGGCATCTCCTGGACATCGGCACGGCCTCGGCCGACCTGGCGCTCGTCACCGGCGGCTCGGGCGTGGCCATGGGATTGCCGCAGAACTTCCGCAGCAAGGGAGGGATGCCGGCAGGCAATGCGGCGGCGCTGCCGGCAGCGGGTGGCCATGCCGCGGTGATATCAGGAAGCTGTTCGCTAGCCACGCTGGCTCAGGTGGCTCATTTTCGCGACCAGGGAGGACCGGTTTTCGTGGTCGACCCGTTGAGCATCGCCGCTGGCGAGGATGTGGCGGCGACAGCCCTGGCTTGGGCCAAGGGTCGGCTGGTTGATGGCCCGGTGCTGGTGGCGGCCAGTGCCCCGGCCGAGGCGGTGAGCCGAGCACAAGCGGAACTTGGACGCGAGCGGGCCGGCGAGCTGGTCGAGGGCGTCCTGGCCGCTGTCGCCCGGGGGCTGGTCGAGCAGGGCGTGCGCCGCTTGGTGGTGGCAGGGGGCGAGACCTCCGGAGCGGCCCTGGCGGCGCTTGGCGTCACGGGCTTGCACATCGGTGGCGAGATCGACCCCGGCGTGCCCTGGACCCGCAGCCTCGATCACGACGATCTATTCCTGGCCCTCAAGTCGGGAAATTTCGGCGCCCCGGATTTCTTTCTCAAGGCCTTCGGCTTGCTAACATGACGGGAGTGCCCGGTTTGGCGTAGACTATGACCATGATTGCGGATACCCGTAACTGGACACTTGGTGCCGTGACTCTGGCCTCGGGCCTGCTGGTGATGTTTTCGCCGGATCTTTTCGCCTTGAGCCGTGACATGCTCGGCTATCTCCTCGATACCTATTTCCTCGTCTTCCTCGATTCCGAGACGGCGCGGTTTCTCTGCTTCTGAGTATCGTACGGGTATGCAGCCGCTTACTTTTGCCGACGTCACCGTCGAGCGCGTCGTCGAGGCCGAGGGACCTGGATTTGCCCCTGGTTTCTTGCTGCCGGAATCGGATCTTGACCTGATCGCCGCCGAGCGCGATTGGCTGGAGCCGCATTTCTTTGACCCCGCCACGGAACGCCTGATCCAGAGCCAACACACCTTCGTCGTTCGCACGCCGCACCACACCATCCTGGTCGACACCTGCGTCGGCAACGACAAGGACCGGCCCTCGTCGAAGGCCTGGCACCACATGGACACGCCCTATCTCGAAAAGCTCGGCGCACTTGGGGTGGCACCGGAAGCGGTGGATTTCGTGCTCTGCACCCACCTCCACGTCGACCACGTGGGCTGGAACACGCGGCTCGAGGACGGCCGGTGGGTACCCACCTTTCCCAATGCCAAATACCTCTTTCACCGCGAAGAGATGGCGTTTTGGGAGGAGCACGGCGACTATGTCGGCCAGGGCTACGGCGCCAGCGACGGCTTCTACGAGGACAGCGTGCTACCAGTGATGGCGGCGGGGCAGGGGGTGCTGGTGGCCGGCGACCACGCCATCGACGATCGCCTGCGGCTGGAGCCGACACCGGGCCATTCTCCGGGCCACGTGGTTATGCACCTCGACAGCGGGGAAGGTCGGGCGGTCTTCAGCGGCGATATGTTGCACCACCCCATCCAGGTCGCCCAGCCCACCTGGAACAGCCGCTACTGTTGGGATCCGGAAATGTCGGCGGCGGCGCGATCCGCCTTCGTCGAGCGCCACACCGACAGCGAGGTGACCATTCTGGCCGCCCATTTTGCCGTGCCCACGGCGGGCCGCATCGTCAGCGCCGGTTCGCGCCGTCGCTTCCAAGTCTGATAAGGTGGTGAGCTAGGGACGGTACAAAGCGGGAGGAAACATCATGCCTGAGCCGAAAACGGCGGTCGAAGACGTCCGCAAGGAAAGTTCGATGCTCAAGCAGAAGGCCATGATCACGGCCAACCACCAACGCCTGGGGCGGGCTCGCGCGGAGGGGCGCAAGGTCGTTTCCACCTTCATTCCCGGCAACCTCAACGAGTTGCTGATGTGCTTCGACGTGGTTTCCAACCTGCCCGAAGCCAACGCTCTCAACAACGGCATGCGCCGGCGCAGCGGCGATCTCATCCGCGAGGCCGAGAAGATCGGCCACTCCGAGGACGTCTGCACCTACGTCAAGGCCGACATCGGCATGTATCTCGACGGCAACGTCGGCCCCACCGGCGAAGCCTTGCCGACCCCTGATCTCCTGCTGCTCTCCTATACCGGCTGCTTCACCTTCATGAAGTGGTTCGAGCTTCTGCGCGACATGTACGGCTGCGAAACCAAAATGCTGCACGTACCCTACATGGGCGACGGCATCGTTACTGACAGCATGCGCGAATACGTGGTGAAGCAGATCAAGGAGGAACTGATCCCGGCCTTGGAACGCCTGAGCGGCGTCAAGTTCGACATCGACCGGCTGCGTGAGCACCTGCGGGAATCGGTCAAGGCCGAGGAGGATCTGGTCTGGGTGTTGCAATCGGCCCGCAACTTCCCCTCGCCCGTCGATGCCTTCTTTGGCGGCGTCTACTACATCGGCCCCATCTTCACGGCCTTTCGCGGCACACCCGAAGCCACCGACTACTACGCCGCGCTGCGTAGCGAGGTGGAGGAGCGTCTGGCTGCCGGCATGGGCCCGATCACGCCCGAGGGCGACATGGGCGAGGAGCGCTACCGCCTGGTTGTCGAGGGGCCGCCGGCCTGGACCCATTTCCGTGAATTCTGGAAGATGTTCTATGACCAGGGCGCCGTGGTCGTGGCCTCGACCTACACCAAGGTCGGCGGGCTTTTCGATTTCGGCTTCCGCCACGACCCCGACAGGCCCTTGGAATCGCTGGCCGACTACTGTTTCGGCTGTTACGGCAATCTCAACATGCCGCAGCGCACCGACATGGTCGAAACCTACATGAATGACTACCAGGCCGACGGTTTTCTGATCAATTCGGTCAAAAGCTGCAACAGCTACGCCGCCGGCCAGCTCCTCATCCTGCGTGAGATCGAGCGCCGCACCGGAAAGCCGGCCGGCTTCATCGAATCCGATCTCGTCGATCCGCGCTATTTCTCGGCCGCCAACATCCGCACCCGACTCGAGAGCTACTTCGAGATGATCGACCAAAAGCGCGCCGCCGCGGCGTAAGGGCGGCAGCCCCCCACCCCAACCCTCCCCCACAAGGGGGGAGGGAGTTGTAAGCGGCCTAATTTCTAGACTAATTCCCCTCCCCCCTCGTGGGCCAGGGTGGGGGTGTTTTTCCTTGTGTCTATCGCAGCCGCTAGGCCCGGCGCTGGACCTGGGCCTCGGATTCTGCGCCCGTCTTCAGCGTACCGATCATGTCGGTCACCAGGCGGGCCAGGGTCTTGGCCAGGTAGGCGGTGTCGAACTGGTGCAGGTTCCAGCCCCGCAGCGGCAGGAAGGCGGTGAGAAAGACGATGACGTTGGCGATCACCGCGACGCGATCGTCGTCCGCCTTCAGGTCGTAGAAGTGATCGATGCCCTTGGCCACCCGGTCGACCAAGGCGGCGTCGCGGTCTAGCACCTCTCCGAGATCGTCCCGGGCCATGTCGCCGGCGGTGCGATAGGTGAGCTGGATGGCCTTGTGGTTCTCGGTCCAGGCGAATTCGAAGAGATAAATCAGGTAAGCCTCGAAGCTGGCAAGACTCGCGGGATCGCAGGGCTCGCCATTGCTCTCGGGCCGCTCAGGATGGTGCATGCGATAAAGCAGCCGGCGCAGGATGTCGTCCTTGTTCTGGACGTAGTCGTAGAGGCTGGCCTGGTTGATGCCCGAGCGGGCACAAATGTCGCGGATGGTGGTGCGGTGGTAGCCCTTCTCTATAAACAGCTCGAGCGCGGCATCGAGGATCTGTGTCCGACGCTCCTGCACCAGGGCGGGATTGCGGATCTGTTTGACACGCTCGATACCCAGATCCCCGCTGGTATGGGATTCGTCTTTTGTCGTCACGGCTCTGTTCCCCCCGATTGCACGCTTCAATCCT
>PVBE010030744.1_pt1 | contig 11144 bp, 14 predicted proteins | sample 1631181 | NCBI WGS metagenome assembly PVBE01 (sample SAMN08397723, study PRJNA350692) | Marine metagenome, whole genome shotgun sequencing project. | isolation source: water | place: Pacific Ocean | collected 2012-04 | reverse complement strand
GACCCATAGCCGTCCTCGTCGGCATCCAGGTACCAGGTGGAAGCGTCCGAGGCGCCCCCGTCGATGTCGCCATCGCAGTCGTTGTCCACCTGGTCACAGACTTCCTCGGCTTCTGGGTTGACGGCGGCGTTGTCGTCGTCGCAGTCGTCCTCGGCTGCGAAGCCGTCACCGTCGGCATCCGTGGTGGTCGGCCCGGTCTCGGTCGGCAGGCCGGTGTCGTCCTTGTCTCCACAAGCAGGAAGCAGCAGAACCAAAACAAGCGGCAAAATACGGTACATGGCGTTCCTTCCAAGTGCGCTGAGGAAGAATCATACACGACCCCCGGAGGAGTCGCGGACTGCGGGTACACTGGGCCCATGATGGCGCCCGCTCCACGCGACCCCCGAGATGCAGGCCTGGGCCCTCGAAATGACGAGAGATTGCCGCGGAGAGGCCGCCCGGCTGGACTGCCTGCAGCGGGCCATGTTCTCCGCTGACCTCGGCTTCGACTACGCCCACGACGAGACCCTGACCGCGGCCCAGGCCTGGTGGGCCCAGCTGGAGGGCGACCTCGAGCGCGCAGACCGCCATGCACGCCGAGCGTCCAGACTGCGCGGCACCGAGCAAGGGCCGGTCAAGCCGCGCTGACGACGGCTCGGGTCACCCTCGAGACCGGCTGGGGAAAGGCCAGAGGCAGCGGCTGTGTGACCCAGGCAGACTGGATCATGCCCCAGCTCTCCCTCCTCCTGCTCTCCGCCGCGCTGGCCGAAGGCCTCCCAGATCCCTTGGACCGGTTCCTGGCCGAGCCCTTCGAGGTCCTCGAGCGAGACGGCGTGCCCCGCGGATTCTACCCCGTCGTCCACTCCCACCTGGCCGAAGCCTGCGTCAACCTGGCGCTGGACGATCCGTCGGTGCACGCCGAGGGTGAACGCTGCGTTGCGCGGATGGTCGAGCTAGCCCTGGACCCCCGCAGCTCACCGTACGATCGTCCCGTGGACCAGGTCGGCAGGCTGGGGAACCACGGCCTCTACCTGGCCCACCTGGGCATCACCCTGGGCGCCTACGCTCGCCTGGTAGGAGATGGACAGTACGACGAGGTCCATGGGCGGATTGCCCACCAGCTGGCAGATCTCTCCCTTGGGGATCCCTTCTTCAACGCCCCTTCCTTCGCGGGCGACGCGCACCGCTGGCCAGCCGATCAGGCCGTCGTGCTGCGCGCTCTTCACCTCTACGACCAGGCTCGGGAGACCCAGCTGCACGTCGCGCCCCTCGAGGCTTGGGTGGAGGTGATGGAGCGACACCGGGACCCCGAGACCGGGTTGTACGTCTCGGAGCTGACGGGTGCCGACACCAGCTCGCCCTCGCCGCGAGGCTGCGCCTTGACCTGGACCGTGCGCTACCTCGCTCCCGTCGCGCCCGAGGTGGCGCGCGATCAGTGGGAGCGGGCCAAGGACCACCACCTGCAGTGGCTGGGCCCCCTGGCAGGATTCCGGGAGTGGCCCCGGGGCATGGACGGACCGGCAGACGTGGACTCGGGGCCCATCGTGATGGGAGTCGGCGCCGCGGCCACCGCGTTCGGGCTGGGCGCGGCCCGCGCCATGGACGACGACCTGACCTACGCTGCGCTGGTGGGTACCACGTGCCTGGGCCGAGGCATCACGCTGCTGGACGCCCACTCCAAGGCCGTCGCGGACGCCATCCTGGCGACGTCCATCGAACTGGCGATGCGAAGCTGGATTCCCTGGTAGCGGTGGCTTGACGGCATACCACGTGACGGCGGATACTCCCGGCACAATCGTACCAGGGAGACACGATGCCTTCGAAGCCCGTCAAGCTCGTCATCTCGGCCATCGCGCTCTCGCTCGGGCTGTCGTCCTGCGCACCCAGCGCCGACAACTTCCCCAGGGCCATGTGGAAGTCCCTCTGCAAGAAGATGTTGGAGTGCTACGAGGACTCAACCTACCTGTACTTCGAAGATCTGGACGAGTGCGTCGAGGTCTTCGACGAATACTCCGACTACATGGGCGACTACGACGACGACTGCGACTACGACCGCGCCTCGGCCAGACGCTGTCTGAGCAGCTACGACCGCGCCCCATGCGAGACCGACGAGTGGGACGACGACAAGTGGGAGGAGCTGTGGGATGACTGCGAGGCGGTCTGGGACTGCCGCTGATCGAGCCCGACCCTTGAGCTTCACGAGGCGCCTTGCGCTGCTGGCCTGCGTGGCGACCGGATTTTCGGTGGCCGAGCTGGGGTGGATCTGGAGTGTCTCGCGGCCCGCCCTCCTGCCCGGTGACGGCGGGCCCGTCACCGGCTTGATTCTCGTGTGGACCGTGCTGCCTACGCTCGTCCCACCGCTAGGCCTCGCCGGGGCCGGGTGGTTGCTGGGCCGCTCGAAGCGGCCGCGGCTTCGCGGGCTCGGCCATCGACTGACAACACTGGCCATGCCCGCTGGGTGGGCCCTGCTACCAGCCGCCGCGGCCACGGCAGCCCTCCCCTCGCTGCCCGATCCCCTCCTGGATCTCGCAACCCTGATCGCGAGCTGTGTCGCGCTCGCGGTCCTCGCATCGCGCTGGCCGCGCCTGTGCCTCGCCTACCCCCTGTTGGCGCTGGCCCTCCTACCCCTCCGGGTGGAGCGATCCCCGCCCCTGGCCGCCCCACCTGGCGCCAGGGCGACGGGACCGGACCTGGTGTTGATCACCCTCGACACCCTGCGGGCCGACCATGTCGGCGCGATCGGGGGCTACGACCGCGACGTGGCCACCCCCAACCTGGACGCCCTCGGCGCATCCGGGGCCATCTTCACCCAAGGCGTGGCCGAGGTTCCCCTCACCTTCCCCTCCCACGCCTCCATGCTGACGGGACGGCACAGCCACGAGAGCGGAGCCACTCGCAATGGACAGGGCCTGGGGGACGAGGTCCGAACCGTGGCACAGGAACTGAGGGACGCGGGCTTCGAGACCGCCGCCTTCGTCTCGAGCGGCATCATCCGGGGCTCCACGGGCCTGGGTCAGGGCTTCGTGCACTACGACGACTGCATGTCCCACTGGTCGATGGCGCTGCGAGCCACCCTGCCCGCCGCCCTGGCCAGGACCGACCTGGTGCGAGGCCGCAGCTTCACCCGCCCGGGAGACCGCACCCTCGCCCGCGCGTTGCGTTGGCTCGAGGACGCCGACCAGCCCTTCTTCCTCTGGGTCCACCTGTACGACCCCCACGCTCCCTACCGCCCTCCGCCACAGTTCGAGCTGCTCTACGATCCCAACGAGCCCGGCATCCCGGGGGCCCCGGGCGAGAACCGGAGGCGAGCGTCCCACCTCCACCCGATGCTGTTCGATTTCCTCCCACGGGACCTGCGCCCGGCCATCGCGCGCTACGCCGGCGAGGTGACCTGGACCGACCAGCTGGTGGGCCAACTGCTGCAAGACATCCCCGAGAGCGCAAACGTGGTCTTGGCGGCGGACCACGGCGAGAGCCTCACCGAACACGGCTACCTGCTCAACCACGGAGCCGACCTTCACGAGCCCTCCTTGGCGGTGCCCATCATGGTCCGCGCCCCCAGCGTGGTCCAGGCAGGCCAGGTCACCGATCGGCCCACCTCCCTGCAACGGATCGGCCCCACGCTGCTGGACCTCGCAGGGCTCGAGCCGGGCGCACCCACCCTGCTGGACCAGCTGCAGGCGCAGGACTCCCCGCCCACACCCATCGTCTCGTACGCTCCAGGCCAGCAGGCCCGGCAGTCGTTCGATCTACGCCGCACAAGCAAGGTGGCCCTACGCCTGGGTACCCTCAAGTGGATCGTGGACGAACACGGCGAGGTCGAACACTACGATCTGGCGATGGATCCGGACGAGCTGGTCGACCTCGCCCAGGATCACCCCGACACGGAGCGAATGCTGGCCTGGGGCCAACAGATGCTGGTCACGATCGAGGAGGCCCAGGACCAGGTCGTGAGCAACGCGGACGCCGAGACCGCCGAGATGTTGAGGCAGCTGGGGTACGTGGAATAGGAACCCGGCAACCTCCCTAGATGCCCCACCACCACGCACAGATGTTGAAGTCGCCGTCGTTGTGGTTGCTCTCGACGTCGACCACGCCGGTCTGCGGGCTGTCCTCGTCGAAGGTGAAGAGCACGTTGAAGACCTCCCACTGCACCCGCAAGGAACCGCTGCTCGGTAGCGGACAGGTGAGGGTGAGGTTGTCGTAGTCCCACTGAACGTCCTCGAACTCGATGTCGAAGCTGTCCCAACCGGCGTCGTAGTCGATCTCGCCGTCTACCAGCATGTAGGTGTACCGCAGGGTGAGCTGGAGGTCCTCGTACAGGGACAGCACCGTGGCCCCGGCGGTGAAGGTCAGGTCCATCTGCTGGAGCAGGTCGATCCCGACGCCCGCTTCCCGGGTGAAGTCCACCCCGAGCTCGCCGTCGATCTCGTAGCCCATGTAGCCAAGCTGGTCGAAAGACCCCGAGATGGCGCGTTCGTCGAGGTCGATGGTGGCGGTCGCGGCGCCGGAGATCTCCCCGAAGACGATGCCGCTGTCAGGGATGCAGCCATCGCCGTAGTCCACCGTCACGGTGCCATCGCCGTGGGTCACGTAGGGGCAGTCGTCCTCGTCCAACATCACCGCCTGCAGCTCGGTGGAGGTGTCCGAGTCCCCTTCGGTGGCCATCGCGTGCCCAGTTCGGTGGCGAAGAGGTTGATCTCCACAGCTTCGGAGATGGCCCGGACCGCATCCTCGAGCTCCGTCTCCGGGTCGGCCGTGTCTCCCGTGTCCTTGTTCCGGTCCCTGATCAAGCGGCAGGCTCCCAAGGCCATGGTGGCCATGAGCAGTGTGCACAGCAGCGCGGTTCCTTCGGTTCGCCTCATTTTCGTTCTCCTCACCCGTCACTGGTGATGGGCGTCCAGCTCGGATGTGGAGCATGGTCGCGAAAACGGGCGGAACCTGTCAAGCGGGCGCCACCGGCAGGCGGGGGAACTGCGCCCAGCGCCCATCCGGCCTGGCGAAGACCAGGTCCACGTGGTCGCGCGAGCCCACCGAGCGGACCGATCCCATGGGGAAGTGACGCCTGAAGATGCCCTCGACCTGCTTGTGCCTTGGCACCTCGGACTCGAGGCATTCGTCGAAGACCACCCTGGCGCGGCGGGGCGTGGGGATGGCGGAGAGGAACGCCGAAAAGATGCCCACCGAACGCCGGATGCGCTCTGGCGTGGCCCGGTGCAGCCGCAGCTCGAAGGGCACGTTCGGCCCGGCGTCCACGGTCAGGGACACGCCCTCCTCCCACACCAACGCGTTGGCCTTGGCGACGACCTCGGCGAGCCAGCCTTCACCCGTGGGGGCATCCGAGACCGGGTCCGCGGACCGCTTGGCGGGACGGGCCCGGCGGGGGGGGCTGCGCCTACGAGCGGTCGGAGTCGAGGTCTTCCGTCCCAGGAAGCTGGCCACCAGCAGCAACAGCCCCACCGCGGCGACGATGCCGCAGACCGGCACGCCCAGCCGGGTGTCCCACTCCACCAGGTCGAGGGCCAGCGGAGAGCGCCGATCGCCATAGGACAGCCAGGCGAGACCGCCCGCGGCCAAGAGCATCAGGATCGCGAGAATTCGAACCATACGGGAAGGTAGCACGCGAACTCGCGCCCCCCGGCCGTTCAATCCGGAGAGTCACTCGTCCGTTGGCCACCAGGTTCTCGCCACACGGAACCCGAGCGTATCGACGGTGGTGCTCGGCTCGACCGAGCCGCGCTCCGCCGAGCGCAGGCTCTGGGGATAGCTACTCCAGGACCCTCCCCGCCTCACGCGCTGGGAGCCACTCGCCGGCCCCGATGGATCCTCCTCGGCGCCGGCTTGCTCTTCGTACCAGTCGTGGCACCACTCCCAGACGTTGCCGTGGAGGTCGTACAGACCCCAGGGATTCTCGTCCCTGGCGCCCACCTCCTCGGACCGGCCCGCGTCGTTGCCGCAGTAGACCGCGATGTCGTCCAGGAGGGTGTCGTTTTCGAGCGCCAGACCGCCACCACAGTTGGAGTTGTCGCCGTCCATCAGATCACCGCCGTTGGAGAAGGCGCTGCTGGTGTCCGCCCTCGCCGCGCGCTCCCACTCCGCCTCCGTCGGAAGGCGATACCCTTCGCAGGCGTAGGGGCTGCCCTTGGGGGCGCAGGTCGAGGAGCTTCCGAAGTCCGAGCACTCGTAGCAAGGGTCCAGCCCGGCCTCGTGCGACATCGCGTTGGTGTAGACGGCGGCCTCGTGCCAGCTCAGGCTCTCGACCGGGCAATCGGGGCAGCCCGACGAGCTGCTCGGCAGATAGAGCAGGAGACTGTAGAAATCACCCTGTGTCACCTCGTACACCCCGATGAAGAAGGCGCTCGTCAGCGTCACCTCGTGCTGATCTTCGTCCGTGCCGCTGCCCACCTCCTCGGCGGGGCTGCCCATGGTGAACGTGCCGTCGCAGACGTAGGCCATCTCGGTGCCCACCTCGACGGAGATCACGCCGGGGTAGAGGGACGCGTCGAAGTCCTCGCAGTCGTCACCGCCTCGCGCGGCGTCGGCATGGCCGTCTCCATCGCGGTCCCTCCAGTCGTCCATGTTCTGGTCCCAGGGCCAGGTCCCCATGGCATGCTGGCAGGCGAGCAGCGGCAGGAGGCCAGCGGCCAGGATCACACGCGTCATGGCCCGTTCCCACCCTGATGGCAGGCGTGTACGACGGAACCCGTGGCGAGCCCAGCGCCGGTCAGGGTCAGGGTCAGCCCGCCGAAGCTGCTCACCAATCCGCGGCGGTAGAAGGCCTCGGCCTCGCGCTCCACGTCGGTGCGCATCATGTTGTTCTCGAGCGCCTCGCCGACGGCCATCCCCCCAAAGCCCAACACTCCCAAGGCCACGCCCGAGAGCAGCAGCGCCCGCGACGGGGGCGCGCAGCTCTGCCGCACGTAGGCCAACGGACCCAGCCGGGGGGCTGGATTCACCACCGGGGGCGGAGCCGGTGGCGCCAGCCGTTCCTCGAGATCCGGCGGCACTTCGCCACCGTCGAGGTACCAGGTCAGGTACCCGTTGCCGGCATCCTGCAGCTGAACCAGGGCCGCCCGCTCGACGGGAAGCTCGTTGGGAACGGGCTTGCCGTCCACGAACCAGGCACCGTCAGGCACGGACCGCAGCGCTCCAGCGCCGGCAACGAACGCGTCCTCCCACGCCCAACGCAGCAAGCTGCCCGGCGGCGCCAGGGACGGCCCGGGATCGAAGTCCTCGTCCAGGACCAAGAGCGCCTGGCAGGCGGCCATGACCTGATCCTCGTCCTTGTGCCGCACGCCGGCCATGGCGAAGAGATGGTGGATGGGCGCGGCCTGGTTCTCGGGGATCACCTCGGACAGGCAGCCCAGATCCTCGCGCACTGCCACCAGGGCATCCTCGAACTCCACCCAGGCACCCGCGTTCCAGGCGAGCGCCGCGATCCGGGTATCCGCCCACAAGATCGCGCTGTCAGCCGGACAGGCAGCGCCTGCCACGTGGACGGCGAGGACCGAGACCAGGTGCAACATGGGATCGAGACCGAGGAATGTTCACCGCGGAAGGTAGCACGACCGCAACGGTGCGGTGCCGCCAGATGGCCTCGAGTGCGGGGTCGCCGAGCACCGAGGGCAGGCACCGGGCGCTGGACCGGATGGACTGACCGGGCGGAGCGCTCTAGCCTTCGAACTCAGCCGCGCGCTTGCGGCGATCGATCTCGGCCTGGACGTCGCGGAGCACGGTCTTGCGATTCTTGTTGGCTTCTTCGTACCGGGCGACCTTGAGCAGGTCGATGCGGTCGAGATCGCCCAACGAAGCGCGCACGGCCTTGACGTTCAGCTCGTCGTAGTCGTCGATGGGGGGACGCGTGATGCGCTCGAGGCGGTCGTGTACCGCGCCTTCGACCCTGGGGGCCACGCTGGAGACCACCGGGACCTCGCTGGCTCGCTCGATGAGGTCGCCGGCCGCACGCAGGGCGCGTTTTTCCATCTCCCAGGCGCGCTCTTCGCCCTCTTCCCGCAGCTCCCCGAGACGCTCCTTGAGCATGCGTCCCATCTCCTGACCGCGGGCTTGCAGCTTCTCGGGAACGTCCTCGAGCTTTTCGGGGACCTCCCTGAGCTTGTCTGGCACCTGGCTGATCTTGTCTCGCAAGTTGTCGAGGATGTCCGCAACCATGATCGTCTCCAAGGAGATGGGGTTCTCGAACTGAATGAGGATTCAGTGCGCCCCATCAATAGACACTGCCGCTGCGAACGTCAAGAAAAATGTGCTGTTTGAGACATTGGGCATGCCGGAGATCGTCATAGCTCCCGGAGGACACACTCGCGGCGGATGCGCTCGAACAGAGCCAGGGCTCTCTGGATGGCCTGGTCGGTGTTGAGGTAGCGGTATTCCGCCAGCCGGCCGGCGAAGTAGAACCCCCCACGGGTCTCACGAGCCCGGGCCATCTCGAAGTACTTGGCGTAGAGCTGGCGAGCGCGCGGCCCCGGCACCGGGTAGGCCGGCTCACCGTGGTCTTCCGGGTATTCGTACGCGATGACGGTGTGGGGGTGCTGCTGACCCGTGATGTGCTTGATCTCCACCGATCGTGTGTAGTCATGGTCGTTGGGGTAGTTGACCTGGGCACAGGGCTGGACGAAGGGTTGCTTGACCAGGGACATCTCCACCCGCACGGCTCGCCACGGAAGGGCGGCGTGGCAGTGGTCGAACAGATCGTCCAAGGGTCCCGTGTACACGGTGGCACGCCTGGGCCGCACCTGATCGCGGATCTGCCGGTACGAGGTGTTCAACCGCAGCTTGATGCGCGGGTGGTTGACCATGGCCTGGAACAGCTCGGTGTAGCCGGGGTCGGGGACGACCTCGTAGCGCTCGTCGGTGTAGCGGTTTTCATGGGTGAACCGAACGGGAATGCGCTCGTAGACCTCGGCAGCCAGCGACAGCGGATGCAGATCCCACTGCTTACGCGTGTAGCCCTGGTAGAATGCCTCGTACAGCTCGCGCCCCAGGTTGGCCAGGGCCCACTGCTCCGCATTGGCGGGCTGGGTGATGGAGGCGTCACGCTTGGCCTCGAGCAAGGCCTTGGCAGCTGCGACATCGAGCTGGCCACCGAAGAAACGCTCGAGAGTCTCGAGGTTGACCGGAAATGGGTACAGCTCGCCGTCCACCAGGGCGCGCACCTCGCAGCGCGTGGAGCGCCACCGTGTGTAGCGGGAGAGGTACTCGAGCAGATCGGAGTCGGACGTACGGAAAAAATGGCGTCCGTAGGGGTGTACGCGGATGCCGGAGATGTGCAGACGATCGTGGCAAGCACCGCCAACGTGGTCGCGCCGCTCCACGATCAGGCTGCGCCAACCCAACTCCCGAGCTGCGCGCTCGGCGATGACGCAGCCCGTGGGACCGGCACCCACGATGAGCAGGTCGATGTTGTCGAACATGGGGTGGGCTCCGGGATGTCGGGGCGGGGAGACAGCTTGTCCGGTCCAGGGACCTGGGCTGGGCCACGGGAGAGGAAGGAAACCACGCCGTGGTGCTCGCAACCGACGACCCTTGCGCCAAGGGTGGGGACTTACGAGCGCCCGTCGGCGTCAGTTGGGCTCCATCTCGATGGCGATGTCGTGCTGCACGAAGTCGGCGTCGCCCGTGTCCGCCGCCTGGGGATCGATGTCCGCCGTGGAGTCCTGGTAGGACCCGTTGTCATCGCCGTCGACGTCCTGGGCAACCACCTGGCAGTCGTCCCCGCAAGGGTCTCCCAACCAGGCCTCGATGCTCCAGGATCCATCCGCCTTGGTGGTGTCGGAGCTGCCCTCGAAGACCACCTTGGCGTCGGGAATCGGGTCACCCGTGCCGGCATCGGTGACCGTGCCCTGCAGGTCGTAGCGAAACTGCATGTAGGAGGTGCCATAGTCGGGCTCGGGAACGCCGTAGGCGGGCTCGTAGTAGGTCTCGCAGGCCACGGCCGTGCCCAGCAGGACCGACAGGCCCTTCAGGATGCGTTTCTTCATGCCTCCTCCGGCGATGCCCTGGGCAGAGGCTACCCCCAGATCCGCTGAGCCACAAGGGATGAATCAGTAGGTCAGCTCGGCGAAAACCACGTCGTCGTAGCAGGACGTTCCGTCGGTGTACGCCGCCAGATACGCCGCGCCGCGGTCTACACCGGTGGGTGCCTGGACGTCGATGAGGATCTGGACCCAGTCGTAGTTGATCAGCTTGGGCTCGAGCATCTGGACCTCGCTGACATAGGTCTCGCCCGTATACCAGCGAAGGCCCAGCATGTACCAGCCGTGGCTGCTGCTGGCGTCCTGCTGCCGCACCATCGCCCGCAAGCGATAGTAGCTACCTGGCGCGACGGAGGCGTCGCGAGAGAGCTGACGGATGGCCGCAGCGCTCCAGCTGGCCGAGATGCACTGGGCGGCCGTGCCCGCATAGGGAGTGTGGTAGTCGAACCAGTTCTCGCCGTGCACCGCACCGTCGTTGGTTTCCCAGCCGTAGCCCACGCCGGTGTAGTCACCCTCGCCTTGCTCGAAGCCGCTGTTCATGAGCAAGTTTGCGCCCTCGGTGGGACCCTGGGGTTCGGTGTCGTCGGGCACGTCGTCGCTGTCCCACGGATTGGTGGTCTCGCTATCGGAGGTGAGCGGGTTGGTGTCCTCGAGCTCGGGCAGGGGATCGAGGGGATTGTTGGGGCAGCTGCAGCCGGCCGCTACGAGGGTTGCGATCAGCGCTGGCAGCCTGGCGGACGGGACGATCATGCTCGCACTCCTCGCAACACCCTATCCCGAGACGAGCACGATAGGGGAGCCCATGCGCACGGCCCCCATGACCGAGGATCGCGCCCGGGACGTCTGCAAGTGGCGCTACCCCTCTCCCTACGAGATCTACGACATGAGGCCGTGGGAGCGGGTGCTCGAGGAAGGATGGGCCCTGGGACTCCGGGAAACCAGGGAGCGCGAGACGAAGGCGGTCCTGGACTCCACTGGCGACCTCGCGGCCTACCCGCACCCGAGTGAGCACCACGACCGCTGGATGCTGGGCAGCGGGCCGGGGGTGTTCGTGCGGATGTGATCGTGGGCTGATCAGCGCTCGTCGGCCCCCAGGTCCCAAGCGCCGCCCTCTGGTCGCGCCTCGCCCTGCATGTCCCAGCGAAGGTCCGTGCGGCCCGGGTGCCAGTCGGGGTG
>PVBE011646057.1_pt1 | contig 11146 bp, 12 predicted proteins | sample 1631181 | NCBI WGS metagenome assembly PVBE01 (sample SAMN08397723, study PRJNA350692) | Marine metagenome, whole genome shotgun sequencing project. | isolation source: water | place: Pacific Ocean | collected 2012-04 | reverse complement strand
CCATCCAGGGCACGGGTGGACTCATGCGAGGCGGTTCCAGGACGGTGTCCGCTGACGATTTCTTCACCGGCCCGTTTGAGACTGTGTTGGGAGAGAACGAGATACTCACCACCATCGATATGCCGGTATTGGCGGCAAACCAACACGCCGAATATGCCAAGATGGCCCACCCAGCCACGTCCTTCGCCGTGGTGGGAGCTGGAGTGGTGGTGACGGTGGAAAACGATGTTTGCACCGCTGCCAGAGTCGCTGTGGGCGGGTTCACACCCATCCCCACCAGGGGGCCGACAGTGGAGCAAGCTCTGGTCGGTAAAGAGTTGAACGAGGAAAATATCGCCGCGGCAACGGCTCTGATCCACGGTGACTTGGGTTCGGACGTCTTTGGAGATGTATTCGCATCGGCCGAGTACCGCCAGGCCATGGCGGCAATCGAACTGAAACACGCTATCTTCCACGCTACCGGGTTAGCTCACCACAACTAAGCCAACCACAAGCTAGTGATAAAAGGGCATCCCGAGCAACAGGGATGCCCTTTTTCTTTTCTAGTGCTAAACGGTGAGCCATTTTTTGTTTTTGGAAATCGCACCTGATAACATACTTAACGACCGTTTCTATCGGTAAATCCACGGTCGAGGCTCAACTTAATCCATGAAGATACTGGTAATCAACGACGACGGAATCAACGCCCCAGGCATCTGGGCGGCAGCCCGTGCCCTGCGGCAGGTTGGCGAGGTCGTCGTGGTTGCGCCAGACCGGCAACAGAGTGGTGTGGGTGCCTGCTTGACCCTCCACGCACCGGTCAAAGCCGGTGAATGGACCGTCGATCAAGAGTTTCAAGGTGCGGAAAACGGGCTACATCCGGTGAGTGCTTTCTCTGTGGAGGGAACCCCGGGCGATAGCTGCATACTGGCCCTGGAGAGCCTGGTGCAGAACGTAGACTTGGTCGTTTCGGGAGTGAACGCCGGTTCCAATGTCGGCTACGATGTCATGGTCTCCGGGACCGTGGGCGGTGCGGTGCAGAGTTACGTGCGCGGCATTAACACGATCGCCATCTCCGTGGCGGCAGTGACCAACACTAAGTACGACATCGCCGAGAAGATACTGAAACCCCTGGCAGAGAAGTTCGTGGATTACTCCGGAGACACGCTGTTCTTGAATGTGAATGTCCCGAAGATCGAGATGAACCAGGTGGCCGGCGTTCGGGTGACTCGCCTGGGAGGCCGTTCTTGGGGGGAGAATGTGCGAGCCGAGAACGTGGGGCCGGAGAAACGGTACTGGATATCCAGGAACAAACCCAGCACGGTGACTCCGTCTGAAGATAGCGACATAGCTGCAATCAAGAGCAATTGCATCTCAATCACGCCGCTACATTTGGCACTGAGCGACGATACGGCCATGCCAGGAGTTGAATCGCTGTTGGGAGACATTCCCCAACAGATGCTGGATCGACCCGGCTAAATCGGCTCACAGCGACAACGGCAGCAAAGCAAAAGACCCCTACGCCCATGTCGTAGGGGTCTTTTATTTTTCGGAACGGTTTTGGCTAGCTGGTCTGGACCGACTCCGGTGAGACGGCCAGACCGCCACCGATCATGCTCTCCTGGGTGATGAGCTTGGCCAGTTCTTCCTCGCTCATACCCTCAGTTCCTTCCGGTCGCTTGGGCAGGATCAGGTAGCGGTAGTCGGCGCTGCTGTCGATGACCCGCACCTGCACGGCTTCGTCCAGCTCGGTGCCGAACTCCTGCAGCACTCCCCTGGGGTCTACCACGACTCGAGAGCGGTAGGCCAACCCCTTGTACCAAGCAGGTGGGCGCCCAATAATCGCCCTGGGATAGCAGGAACACAGGGTGCAGACCGCCATGTTGTGGACGTCATTCGTGTTCTCTAAGACCGTCAGTTTGGGGGCAGTCTCGGGCAGGTCATAGCCCAGTTCCAAAAGGGCGGACTCAGCATCAGCCAGAAGACGGGCTTTGTATTCCGGGTCAACCCAGGCGTGGGCCAATACCTTGGCGCCGTCCTCGGGTGAGCGGGAGTCGATCTGGTCGGCCATGGTGAGGATGTCATCCATGGTGCAGACGCCCTTCTCGATCAATAGTTCTTGGATAGCCTCGGCTCTCAGAGCGTAATATTCTGCGTTTTCCCCGTGGGAATGTCCGTTGTCAGCCATGGAGCGCTCTCCTGAATTAACCGTCTTGTTTCTAGTTAGATGGATTCCAGCCAGTTTTCGTATATGTCTAGGAGCAGGGAGTCCTGTGCTGCGCCTTTGTAATTGCTCCAGAGGTCGGTCTGGGCAAATTTGACCAGGTATAGAGGCTGAGCTGGCAGTCCGTCACCGCCGTAGGCCAGTCCTTCCGGATTGGGGAACGCCCCCCAAGAAGTTTCTATATGGCCCTGCTTGCCCTGTACGTACTCAGGCGTTCTGAAATGGGTCGGTGGGACGCCAACTCGAATGCGGACCTGGTCGCCGGGTCGGTACTTAGCCATGGTTACTCTTGGCCCTGTTTCAGGGCTTCCATCTTGGCGTCGATCTCATCTGTGGTCATCACGCCCTGTTCCACCAGGAGCATCTCCATAGCGGCGGTCCACTTCTCGTAGTAGGCCAGGGACTCATAGGTCTCCAGGTCCATACTCTCGATGGCGCGACGCAGCTGGTCGGAGCTCTTGAGTCCCCTTTCACCGAGCACTCCGTTGAGAGCGTCGACCTTCCGTTCCCATTCCTCCATCGCGTGTTCGGAATGGTCGATGGGGTCTTCGTTGGGCCAGCCACCGCGGTCATGTACTTTAGGCATCCTGTGCTCCTGTAGGTACGAGGTAATCTGCCGTCATGTTAATTCTGATGCAGACCCTTGGCAATAGATTTATCGGGTAGTTAGCCCTAACGCCACATCTGCGCCACATCTATGGCCCGCATGAATTTGACGTTGGGGAAAGTCTTTATGTGTTCGATTAGGCGTTCCAGCATGAGCAGCCGGCCTGGCCGGCCGATGTACTGGGGGTGCATGGTCAGCGTGAACGCACGCCCGTAGCGGTACAGGCCCTCAAACTCCGAGGCCCAAGTCTGGTAAACCTCGTCGGGGCTGCGCATGGGGCCCAGGCGGTTGGCCACCGGCGCGTAGACAAAATTGGGTGCGTCGTCCAAGAGCCAGTGAATTGGAAGTTCCACCAGGGATTTGCCATTGGTCAGGGAATCGACGATGTATGGTGCATCATCGCCCATCAGACTGCTGTCGTAGATGAACCCGTAATCGGTCAACAACTCCAGCGAGTGTTCGGACAACTCCCAGCTTGGCGAGCGGTAGCCCAGCGGTTGTTCTCCGGTGATGCCACAGAGGATGCGGATGCCCGACTCGATGACTTCGATCTCTTGTTCTCTGGTGAGGCTGGAAGGCGGTTCGTGCATGTAGCCGTGGTGGGCGATCTCGTGCCCCCGGTTGGCAATCTCTTTAACCATGTCCTCGTGGGTTTCAGCCACATAGCCCGGCACGTAGAAGCTGGCTGGTATGGAATGGGCGTCCAGCAGGTCTAGGATACGCGGTGTGGCCACAGACGGGCCGTACTCGGCCATGGACATGAGACTTGGGTGGTCTTTGAACGATGGGTCACGGTTCAACCACGACGAAACTCCGTCGATGTCGAACCCAAGAAGTACCACGCACTGTGTTTCACCGGGCCATAGTCCTGACATGCTTTTCCTCCAGCCTGGAATTAGTTGGAGGCATTCTAGCCTAAGCTGGGTTGGCTGTCGAAGCCAGGAACCTGGCTAAGGGCCAAGCAAGATGAGGAAATCATCAAACGCTCGCCGGGCTTCTTTTTGGACAAACTCTGTGGAAAAGCCATCGCAAGCATTTTCCGGAGCGACGGGCCTTCCGTCTACCCGGACAGTCTCCAGACTGAAGCCTTCGCAGCAAAGTCTGCAATGGCCATGACCAGCAGTAGAAGAGCGCCTATTGCTACAATCCTGTTTCGCCCGAGAGTTTTATATAAGTTTTGTCCTTAAACATGGAGTCCGAAACAGAGTGATCAATGTTAGCTGGTCTTGGTCGGGATAACGTCGAAACCGGTGTATGGACGAAGCACCTCGGGGATGACGATCGAGCCGTCCGGCTGCTGATTGTTCTCCATGATGGCGATCATGACGCGGGGCAGAGCCAGGCCCGAGCCGTTCAGGGTGTGAGGGATGCGGGGGCGGCCGCCGTCTTCCGCTCGGTAGCGGATGTTGGAGCGGCGGGCCTGGAAGTCGGTACAGTTGGAGCAGGAGCTGACCTCAAGCCACTCCTGGCAGCCAGCCGCCCAGACTTCTATGTCGTAGGTCTTGGAGGATGCGAAACCCATGTCTCCAGTGCAGAGGGCTAAGACCCGGTAGGTGAAGCCCAATTGTCGGCAGACATCTTCAGCGTCGTCCACCAACTTCTCCAAATCTGCATTGGAGGTCTCAGGCTCAACAAACTGGTACATCTCAACCTTGTTGAACTGGTGCACCCGCTTGATGCCACGGGTGTCCCGGCCAGCGGAGGCCTTTTCCCGGCGGAAGCAGGGAGTCTGGGCCACGTATTTCAGGGGCAGCGTGTTGGCCGGGATTATTTCGTCCCGGTACAGGTTGGTGATTGGGACTTCAGCGGTTGGTATCAGCCAGAGGTCATCTTCAACGTCGTGGTAAAGGTTGTCTTCAAATTTGGGCAGGTTGCCGGAGCCCTCCATGATGTCCCGTTTGACCACGGCAGGCAGAGAAATCTCCGTGTAGCCGTGATTCTTTGAATGCAGGTCCAGCATGAAGGCGATCACGGCCCGCTCCAGCTTGGGTCCGTAGTCCTGCATGGTGTAGAACCGACTTCCCGCCAGCTTGGTGCCGCGTTCAAAGTCGATGATTCCCAGTTCTTCGCCCAGGTCCCAGTGGGGTTTGGGCTCGAAGTCCATGACCGGGGGCTCGCCGCTCTGGCGAATGACAACGCTGCCGGATTCATCCTCGCCAACGGGAACGTCGGACTGGGGCAGGTTGGGGAGGGTCAACATGATCTCGCTCATGCGGTCTCCCAACTCTCGGGTCTTTTCGTTCAGCGCATCGGCCTGGTTGCCGATCTCCCGCATCTGAGCCCGGGCCTCTTCTGAGACCTCTTGCCCCTGTGAACGGGCCTGCCCCAATTCCTTGCTCACCCGATTGCGCTCTGCGTTCAGGTTGTCGCGCTCGGTGATGGCAGTGCGAATCGCCGTATCCAGTTCCAGAACCTCGGTGATGGAGTCGTCTTCCCCCCTGGTTTTTAGGGCGGCACGCACCTCGTCCGGGTGTTCTCGTATGTGTTCGATAGAAAGCATTGTTAATCCGTCGTTTCTTCGCCGGAGTCGATTTCAGTCTCGTCTTCCGTTGAGATGTTTGCCAGTGTCCGCATCTGGGGGAACAGCAGCACGTCTCGGATGGATGGCTGGCCGGAGAGCAGCATTACCAGACGGTCGATTCCGATGCCCAAGCCGCCGGTGGGGGGCATGCCGTACTCCATGGCCGTCAGGAAATCGTCGTCCTGCCGGTCAACGTCTTCGTTCTCGAAGAGTTCTTGAATCTTGGCCTGGTCTTCGAACCGCTCCCGTTGTACCGCTGGATCGTTCAGCTCGCTGTAGGAATTGGCTATCTCCATGCCATAGGCAAAGGCTTCAAAGCGCTCCACATAGCCGGGTGCGCCTGGTTTGGCCTTGGCCAGTGGGGACATCTCCTCTGGGTAGTCCAGGACAAAGGTCGGCTGGACCAGGTTCGGCTCCACAAAGGTGGAGAGGAGCTTGTCTATGAGACGACCCCGGCTTTCCAAGACTGCAGTGTCGATGCCGATCTCTGATGCTTTCTTGCGTAGGGCTTCGTTATCGGTGGATTCAAGGTTGATGCCGCTGCGTTTTTCCAGTTCCTCGCGCAGACTGACCCTGGCCCACGGCGGCGCAAAGTCGATGACATCATCGCCGATGGATATCTTGGTCGTGCCGTTCACGGCTGTGCAGATCGTAGAGACCATCTGCTCGACCATCTCCATGACGTCGTTGTAATCCGCGTAGGCCTCGTAGCTCTCCAGCAGGGTGAACTCGGGGTTGTGGTCCTGGTCGATGCCCTCGTTGCGGAACACGCGACCAATCTCATAGACTTTGTCGAACCCGCCGATTATCAGCCGCTTCAGGTATAGCTCGGTGGCGATGCGCAGATAGAGTTGCTGGTCCAGGGCGTTGTGGTGGGTGATGAAGGGCTGGGCGTGGGCTCCTCCCGCGACCGGCACGAGGATTGGGGTGTCCACTTCCAGAAAGCCCCGTTCGTCCAGAAATCTGCGGATGCCGCTAATCACCTTGCTGCGCAGTACGAACACCGGCATGATCTCGTCCTGGTTGGCGATCAGGTCCAGGTACCGCTGTCGGTAGCGGGTCTCAACATCCCTCAGGCCATGCCATTTCTCTGGTAGGGGACGCATGCCCTTGGCAGTGACGGTCAGTTCCAGGGCATCAATGGTCACCTGGCCGGTGCGAGTGCGCATCAGGTTGCCCCGTACGCCCAGGTGGTCGCCCAAGTCCAGGTCCTTGATCAGGTCAAAGCCCTCGTTCAGGTTGTTCTGGCGGAGTAGAACCTGGATGACCCCGGAAGCGTCACGGATGTCCATGAAGGCAGCCTTGCCCATGGTGCGCATGGAGGAGATGCGGCCGGCCAGTGTGATGTTTTGGAGTTTCTCATCGACTGGCTCAACGCTCTCCAATTCTTCAAAGAGGTTGGTCGCCTCTGCAGTGTCGTAGGAGCGGTGAAAACGGGCCGGATAGGGGTCGATGCCGTTGCCGCGTATACGGTCGAGCTTGGTGGCCCGATTGGCCATGAGTATGTCTTCTGGGTCTGGCATCAAGTCCTGAGGGCCCCAACAGTTCCGAGGCGGCTTGGTTGGGATGAATGGTTGAGATAATCGGCTGAAAAAGCGCCGGAATACAGCGAAATGCGTCGCCATATCTGACTAGCGATTGTAATGCCGAGCCCAATTGTTGTAAAGGAATCTCCAGCCTCCGTAGAGGTGTTCTGAAGGCCCATAGACTCCGATATATTTGACATAGTTTATATAGGTCATTAATATTTTTGATGTGTTAGCCGTAGCATATACAAGCATGAAGACTTCCAACGCCGGTTTTACCTGAGTCAGCACCTGCGGGGCCTGGACAGATCGGCGGTCCCACTGGGTTTTCATGTAGCTTCAGGGAATTTTCCCCTGTTCCTCTCTTTTTCCCACGTCGCCGCCTTTCTTCCAAACCCCAGGTAAGCCGTTGGACTACCAATTTTTAATGGTTATTCATTCGGGCTGATAATCCTGTGTCTTTTGTCAGGCATAGTTTCTGGGTAATCGCTGGCATTTGGAAGTAAGTTGAAGAGTTTGATACGGGTCCCATTTCTCGGATTGGTGTTGGTCGTGGTCTTGCTGCTGGTCTCGGCCTGTGGCGGCAGTGATGCCCCCGTGCTCCGTGTGGGGGGCATCCCAGATCAGGACGCCTCCCGACTTGCCAGGCGGTATGACGGTTTCGCTGAATATCTCTCCCAGCGGTTGGGGGTTGAGGTCGAGTACGTGCCCAGCGCAGATTACGCGGCGGTGGTGACAGCATTTACCCAGGGTAATCTCGATCTAGCCTTCTTTGGCGGACTCACCGGTGTGCAGGCCCGGATACTTGATTCCGGCGCCCAGGCTTTGGCTCAACGTGAGAATGACGCTACATTCCACTCCAAATTCATCGTCCGAAATGATCTGCCAGCCAACTCTCTGGTTGATCTGGCCGGTCTGGCGGAAGACCTGACCATCACATTTGGCAGCGAGAGCTCCACATCTGGTCATCTGATGCCCCGACATTTCTTGCAATCTGCCGGGTTGGATGCGGATGCCAGCTTCAAATCTCCGCCGAATTATTCCGGCTCCCATGACCTGACCTGGCGATTGGTTGAGAGCGGCGCTTTTGATGTTGGCGCCCTCAACGAAGACGTCTGGGAAAGGGCGGTGACAGAAGGGCTGGTGAACACTGAGAAGGTCCGCGTATTGGAAACGACACCAGCCTATTTTGACTACAACTGGACCGCCGCTTCCGGTATGAGTGAAAGATTTGGCGACGACTTCCCACAAAGGGTCCAACAAGCTCTTTTGGATTTGAGCCCTGAAGAGAATCAGGAGATTTTGAGTTTGTTCAGCACGGATCGATTCATCGCCACGGAAAATAGCAATTACAAAGCCATAGAGGATGTGGCGAGGGAACTGGGGATCATCAAGTGAGCCAGACTTCAGGCCCGCTGAACCAAACCACCGTTGATAGTGACCAGACCCAACTCCTTGTTGAAGGCTATGGGATTGGCAAGGCCTTTGGTGCCTTGACGGCTTTGGCCCCAATCGACGTTGCTATCAGCGCCGGGGAGCGGGTGGCGCTGGCTGGGCCCAGCGGCAGCGGCAAGTCGACCCTGTTATACGTTCTAGCCGGACTGATCCCACCAGACACTGGCGAGCTTTTCTTGAACTCCCAGCGAGCCAGCCGTCTTCAGTCCGGCCGCGGGCTTTCCGAGGCTGTGGGGTTGATACAGCAGCAACTTGATCTGGTGCCGCAACTACCGGCGGTGCAGAACGTCCTAGCCGGACGGTTGGGTCAATGGGGATTACTTCGGTCTTTGGTCTCACTTTTCTCTGCCAGAGAGCGAGATGCCGCATTTGCCGCGTTATCCCGCCTGGGCATCGCCGATAAAATCGATGATCCTACTTCCCAGTTATCCGGCGGAGAGCAGCAAAGAGTCGCCATTGCCAGATTAATGCTGCAAAAGCCCAAGATAATCCTGGCAGACGAGCCTGTCTCTTCTCTGGACCCGGCCAGGGCTGACGAGATATTGAGACTGCTGACTGGTTTGGCGGCCGACACTGGTGGTGCGATGATTGCCAGTTTGCACGCGCCTGAAATGATTAGAGAACACTTCACTAGGGTGATCGGGCTGCGTGAGGGTGTGCTCCAATTCGATATACCGAGCCAGGAGCTGACACCTTCAGTGCTCGATGCCCTTTATGATTTGGACCGCCAGCCCTAAATCCACCGGCATTGCCCGGTTCCTTGAGGCCAGGCGGCTGCTGACGCTGGTCTTATTTGGCGCGTTTGTGTGGAGCCTCTCTGGGGTGGACTGGAGGGGCGGTATCATCCACACCGGTGGAAGCGCCGCGCTCAAGGACTTCTGCCTGGCGCTGTTCCCGCCGGAGTTGTCTCCTGGTTTCTTGAGATTGGCTTTCATCGCCAGTTGGCAGACGGTGGTCCACGCCGTCGCTGGCATCACTCTGGCCATCTTGTTTGGGCTCCCCCTGGGAATAATCGCTTCCGGCCCACTTGGAACCCCAGGCCGCGTCCGGTTGGCAGTGGCCGTGGTTGTCCGGTTCATCCTGGCGTTCATGCGCTCCATTCACGAACTGATCTGGGCCGTATTGTTCGTTGCGGCGTTCGGCCTCTCCTCCCTGGCCGTGGTGCTGGCCATCGCCATGCCCTACGCCGGAATACTCGGCCGCATCTATTCCGAATTGCTCAATGACGTGCCTGAGGGACCACTGGACGGATTGCGCTCCGCAGGGGCATCGCCAGCCAGAGTCTTGATCTATGGTCGGATGCCCATGGTACTGACCGACCTGCTCAGCTATGGTTTCTACCGGTTTGAGTGTGCCATCCGCGCCGCAGCCATCATGAGTTTCGTCGGGATTCGCGGGTTGGGCTTTGAGATACAACTCTCGCTGAACGACCTGAAGTTCGGTGAGGTTTGGACCCTACTCTTGTTCCTGTTTGGGTTGGTGCTGCTGGTCGATTATTGGAGTACCAGGGTGCGTCGGAGCCTGAGCACATGAGAACCGACGATTCGGCTCTAATGGAGGCTGTGCGAGGCCGAAGAGGAATGACCGTCGCCAGGGCGTCTCTCTATGGGTTTATAGGACTGGCGGTGGTGTCTTGGGTCTATATCCTGGTTGGCGCTGACAGCGGGTTGGGGGACTTGTTCTCCGGACGCTCCTGGAGCAATGCCAGCAGTTTTCTGCGGCAGTTATTGGGACTGGAAGATGGCTTGGCTGGTGGTGGGACCCCAGCGTTCTTTGACCTGGGCCGTTGGGGCGAGACCGGAAAGCTCGCCTACAAGACCCTGATGATGAGTGTGCTGGCCATTGGCCTTGTCTTTGGTTTTTTTTCTTGGTGTGGAGCGAGACCACGTTATCCTCAGGTAGATTTGTTCCGATATCCGTGTGTCTGTGTAAAGGCCAAATGGGCATTCCAGACCGTGTTCGAAAAGCTCGACGTGAAAGTGGACACTATCTTCCAAACCATCGACAAGCAGGGCATCTACCTTCATGGAGCGTGCCCAGCGGTTCATGCATCAACCTTGTCTTTGGCCTTGTATTTGGCTTTGTCTTGGTGTGGAGCGAGACCACGTCATCCTCAGGTAGCCTTGTCGTTGGCCTTGTCTTTGGTATTGTCTTGGTGTGGAGCGAGGCCACGTTATCCTCAGGTAGACTTGTTACGACGTCTTGTTAGACACAGACATAGACACAGACAGACACAGACACAGATTCACTGATGCGGCTCTCTATTGGGTATATCATCGGCAGCGGTGGGATCTGCCAAGCTCTGACAGCTACTTTGAAAGATGGCCAGACTAGAACGGCGGCCCTCTTGAAGGCGAATAAGTTCTTTGAGGATGAGGAGATTGAGGTTCCGGATCCTTGGAAGCAGGATCTTAGCCACCTGCCCTTCCGCAGACGCACGCAGACACGCACACACACGCACGCACCTGTCACATCCATGTCATATCACAAGTGGCGAGGAGATCAAGAAGCATACCAAGTGATGTGGGATGCCAGCATCGGCATCAATCTGAAGCAATTCGACTGAATTGTTTCGCAGGGGCGGCCGCACACACTGGTGTGTGTGTGTGTGCGTGTATGTGCGCATGCGTGATTGTCTGCGTGTGTGCGCATGTTCTCGAATGTTTTTTTGACGCATCGATCCATTCTCCGGTTGGGAGTAAAACTTGCCAGAATCATTGCTTTGTGTGCTTGCTGCAACCAGTCAAGGGACCCCCCCAGTCAAGTCGAGAAAGTTGGAGAAACAAAGTGCTTGTTTTCGATTGGGAAATGTACGTTGTTCAAGAAACCGGGTG
>PVBE012504395.1_pt1 | contig 11147 bp, 9 predicted proteins | sample 1631181 | NCBI WGS metagenome assembly PVBE01 (sample SAMN08397723, study PRJNA350692) | Marine metagenome, whole genome shotgun sequencing project. | isolation source: water | place: Pacific Ocean | collected 2012-04 | reverse complement strand
GATAAAGCAAAAAGTGTTGCTACTGAAATTGGAGGTGAATCGTATTGTGTCGATGTCTCAAAAGAAGATGAAATTGTCGCTCTTGTTGAGAACGTTGAGAAACGTCATGGCCCCATAGGCGTATTTTGTTCAAATGCAGGTTTCGTGACTTCGGCTGGCTTGGAAGATACGAATGAACGAATCCTGAACATGTGGGAGGTGCATGTTATGGCTCACATTTACGCGGCGCGAGCTGTTCTTCCGCAAATGATTGCAAATGAAGGCGGATACTTATTAAATACTGCTTCTGCAGCAGGTTTACTAACTCAAATCGGGTCACTTTCCTACTCCATGACGAAAAGTGCTGCAGTCTCCTTAGCTGAATGGCTTTCAATAACCCATTACCACCAAGGAATACGTGTTTCTGTTCTATGCCCTCAAGCCGTGCGGACAGATATTTTGGTAAATAGCCCAGATGCCTCAGGGAATGAAGAGGATCCGGAATGGGAGGATGGTGGAGTAGCGAGCTCTGATGGAATCTTGGAATCAGCAACTGTTGCTGAAGCATGTATGGAAGCAATCTCCGAAGAGCGATTTCTGGTACTCCCGCATGAGGAAGTGCAAGGCTACATAGAATTCAAAGCTGGGAACATAGACAAGTGGTTAAACGGAATGCGAAAATTTCAAGACAAACTTTTCGGTGATGAGCCTCTCCCCGGAGATGCAATGGAAAAGTTTCTATAATCCAATTTTTTTTGGGGGGGGAATGTCTGAAGAAGAAAGAATAAGAGCTTCGAATCTGAAGAAATCCGAACGTGTGCCAAACCCAAACCCGTTAAAGTCGATCACAGATTCAGTGATTGGCGAATTTAATGACGTTGGCGTAGTGATGGTGGAAAATGTTCTACATCCCGAATGGTTGCTTTTGCTTGAGCTTGGTTTGCAGAGAGTACTCAATAACAGTAGCCAAGAAATGCACCTTTTTTTCAAAGGACAGGAAGGCGAATTCATTGAAACAATTAGAAATTTTGAAGTAATACCTGAAATTCGGAGATTAATTTATGACTCACCGATCGCCGATCTCATAGGGAAATTGATTGGTTCCGATAATCTTTGGCTGTACTCAGATGAATTCTTTATTAAACAAGGAGGGAATTCGGCTAGGACCCCTTGGCATCAGGACACCCCATTTTGGCCTATTTCTGGAACTCAAATTGCATCGGCATGGATATCTCTGGATCACCTGACATCAGATGAATGCCTCGAATATGTTGCAGGTTCTCATCACGACACAATTTATGATGGATTCAATCCAGCGAAAGTGAATGAAGACCCGACACTTCCTCACTATGGCAAGGAGTTTCCACCTTTGCCTGATATTGAAAAAAATAGGGAAGCATTTGATATACGCTCTTGGGAAATTACTCCAGGCGACGTGATTTTCGCTCATCCAAGCGTTCTCCACGGTGGAGGCCCTACCGGCCCCTCAAGTCAACGTCGAGCAATAACGATTCGAATTTATGGTGATGATATTCTGTATGCTTCTCGACCAGAAACAAAACCTACTGTTCCTTTAACTCCTGGGTTGTCATTGTCATTAACCCCTGGCGACCCTCTACGTTCTCCGTGGTACCCGCGTATCCGGCCAATTCCCGCTCACCTTAAAGCTGAATGGTCGTAATCATGCACTACATTCTCAATCGCTTAATGCTGCTTCTGAACATTATGTAAATTTTTAGTAAGCTGAGTCTATGCAACCTCTTCGCACTTATTTCCACGAAGTTTCTCTGGATGAATTGCATGAAGAGATTAAGGCAGGAAGAGGGAATGGCCCCCTAGCAAAGCAAGCAGCTTTTAGCGTTGGCTTGGGAAGATCAATCGGGATCAAGTTGAACGATGGAAACTGCTGGAGACTAACTGCTACAGAAAACGGAATTGAAGTTGACCAAGAGATCAACGAAGCGAAAGTAATGATCTCAGCGGATGCGCAAGCTTGGAAGGATTTAGTGTCTGAAGCATGGTCAATGATGGGACTGCTTATCCAAAACCGAGTCGTTTTGGAGAAAGGGAACTTTAATCATGTTGCAGCATGGGAAGCACCTCTTCAAGCGTTATACAACGAGCGGCCTATCTTTGAGTCTGAAAATATACGAGGAGATTTCGAGCATGAATTCAGGCTGGGTGATAGCCCTGCAGAGATGGGAAATTCCTTACGTAACCTTGGATTCATAGTAGTCCGAGAGGTTTTCGGTAGGGAAGAGATACTTGAAATGTCTCAAGAGGTTGAAGCTAGGCGGACAACTGCAACCCCAGAAGATAAAAGATCCTGGTGGGCTACTGACAAAGATGGCAAAGAACACTGCTGCAGAGTCACATACATGAATGAAGGCTCAGAACTATTTTCGCAATTAGCGTATGACCGTAGACTATCTACTCTTGCCGAATTAGCTGATGAAAGACTTTACCCAACTCCCGACCATGGAGACGGTGTCTCCGTAGTGATAAAGGTCCCTGATGTAGTTGAAGGATTAGCTGACCTTCCATGGCATCGTGATTGTGGCATGGGAGGGCATCCCTTAATTTGCCCTGGGTTAAATATAGGAATCCAATTGGATGACGCAAACGAACGATCCGGACAATTAATTTTCCTACCTGGTTCCAACCAGTTCTCCGGAGGAGCTGATGTAGCTCAAATAACTAATAAAGCAATTGGTGTAACAGCACAACCTGGAGATGTCACGGTGCACTATGGGCATACATTGCATGTAGCGCCATCACCAAGGGAATCAGGTCGCAATCGGCGAACGGTTTACGTCAGTTTTCATAAAAGTGAGTACCTAGAGGCTTTGCCTCAAGGGAAAGGGTATAACGATGTTTTATTCTCACATGGTGATGGGCGAGTTCGTACCCCGCAAGAACGAATTGAAGTCAATTAGTACCTTTACGCTTCTGTATATTTGCCCATTCATCTCGAAGCCCAACAGTCCTATGGAATAGGTTCGCTTCACTGCCGTCTTTGCAGAAATAACCAAGTCGTTCAAATTGAACGACTTCACCACCCAGAAGTTCCTGAATAGAAGGCTCAAATTTTGCCGAAGTAAATTTAGTTAAGGACCTCTCATTTAAGTCTTGGAAGACATCAGATGACGTATCGGGATGTTCAGACCTGAAAAGCCGGTCATATGTAATTGCTGATCCTTCAACACAGTTCGAGGCTTCAACCCAATGCAGAGTGGCTTTTACCTTTCTGCCATCGGATGCTTTACCACCGCTAGTTTCCGGATCGTAAGTGCATAGCAGTTCAATAGGGTTTCCGTCAGTATCTTTAATCACTTCGGTACACGTAATGAAGTAGCCAAATCGCAGCCGAACTTCTCGACCAGGGGACAGGCGGAAGAACTTTTTGGGTGGATCTTCCATAAAATCTTCGCGTTCTATGAAAAGGTCTCCAGAGAAAGGAACTTTGCGAGAACCCTGCGATGAATCTTCTGGGTTGTTGACAGCATCTCGGTACTCAATCTTTCCTTCCGGCCAATTAGTGATTGTTAATTTTAAAGGATTTATTACAGCCATTTTCCTCTCCGCAGTTTGATTTAGTTCACTGCGGACGAAAGATTCCAAAAGTTCTATTTCATGAGTGCTATTTGTTTTCGCTATTCCTATATGATCGCAAAATGCTCTAATGGCGGAGGGGGGATATCCACGTTTTCTCTGCCCGCTTAATGTGGGCATACGAGGATCGTCCCAACCCTCCACAACCGATTCCTCTACCAAACGTCTTAACAGTCTTTTTGAGAGAACCGTATGTGTGAAATTCAAGCGAGCAAACTCTGTTTGGTACGGGCGCTTATCATTTGTTATAGCTAATTGCTCTAGAAACCAGTCGTAGAGAGGTCGGTGGGAGTCGAACTCTAAGGTGCATAATGAATGTGTCACACCTTCAATTGCATCTGACTGTCCATGTGCCCAGTCATATGTCGGGTAGATAACCCAGTCGTTAGCGGTGCGGAAATGAGATTCGTGGCGTATCCGGTATAGAACTGGATCTCGCATGTTCATGTTTTCATGATCCATAGAGATTTTGGCACGCAGCACACATTCCCCCTCGGAGAATTTACCGGCACGCATATCTCTGAACAGGGTAAGATTCTCTTCTGGAGATCTTTCTCTAAATGAACTATTTACTCCTGGTTCTGTGAAACTGCCGCGTTGGGTAGAGATCATTTCAGCAGTCTGATCGTCAACGTATGCTTTCCCCAATTCAATAAGTGCTTCAGCCCACTCATAAAGTTGGTCAAAATAGTTTGAAGCAAAAACTGGTTCCTCCGACAATTCATGTCCAAGCAGCCATTCAATGTCTTTGCGGATCGAGTCAGCAAATTCTTCGCTCTCAGTGGCCGGGTTAGTGTCATCGAAACGTAATTTGCATACTCCGCCGTATTCCGACGCTAAGCCAAAATTTAAGCAAATGGATTTTGCGTGGCCTAGATGGAGATGCCCATTTGGTTCAGGAGGAAATCGTGTCTGTACTTTTCCAGAGAAACGTTTGGAAGCGAGATCATCATTAACAAGGGCACGAATGAAATCCTGTTTTTGAGTTTCGTCAGTATCGTTGTGATTCATATTAATAAGTCTGCCATTTAGAGCTTCGGATTGTGCCAGTCTAAACTGAGAACCATCCAATAGAGATCAATGGGGGACAAAATGGGGCATGGATTTGATCAAGAGCGACTCTCACGAATCAGTGAACTTTGCGATCGGTATGTAGAAAATGGGAAATTCCCATGTGCGCAGGTGCAAGTGGCACGAGGTGATCAGATTGTCATGCGGCACACAATAGGGAAGGCCGATATCGAAGAAAACATTGACTTAAGAGACGATGCTATCTTCAGGATTTATTCAATGACGAAACCACTTACTTCAATTGGGTTGATGCAACTGTACGAAAAGGGTGAGCTTATTCTAGAAGACCCAGTAGAAAGATTCATTCCTGCATTTTCTGATCCACAAGTACTGATAGGGGGTTCATACCTGAAACCAGCTCTGAGGCCAGCACAAACGACATTGACCGTTCGGGACATGCTTATGCATACTTCAGGATTAACCTATGGATTTCATTTCTCAAACAATCTTGACAAAATGTATAGAAAATCAAAATTTGGAAGTATTTGGGGGCAGAAGGGTGATGCAACAGAAACTTTGGAAGAAACCGCCAACAAATTAGGAGAGATGCCGTTATTGTTTGACCCTGGAACTAGTTGGAATTACTCAATGTCAACTGATATCTGCGGGCGACTAATCGAAGTAATAAGCGGACAGAATTTAGATGAGTACTTAACCAAAAATATCACTGAACCATTAGGGATGGTAGACACCGGATTCCACGTTGAAAAAGAAAAAAGCCACCGATTCACATCCAACTATGCGATCACACCTGAAAATCCATTAACAAAAATAGATGATGCTTCTTCAAGTGACTACTTAGAACCAGCCCGGTTTCTTTCAGGTGGAGGTGGCATGGTCTCCACAACAGATGATTACCAACGCTTTGTTTCTATGCTTTTGAAAGGCGGTGAACTCCAAGGAGAAAGAATTATTGGTAGGCATACTTTGGAATTCATGACCAAGAATCATCTCCCTGGTGGAGCTACATTAAATGACGTTGGCCAGTCAACATTCACTGAAACGGCTATGGAAGGTATGGGGTTCGGGCTTGGTTTCTCTGTGCTTGAGAACCCTGCAGCGAATGCTGCTCTTGGATCAAAGGGAGAATTTGCGTGGGGAGGGGCAGCGAGTACAAGATTTTGGGTTGACCCAGTTGAAGAAGTAACTTGCATATTTATGACACAGTTTATGCCGTCAAGCTATTACCCAATCCGTCGAGAATTAAAAGCAACCGTCTACCAAGCTTTGACATGAAAATATGACCCCTCTTAATAATATAAAAGTTGTTGATTTCACTCAGGTCGTTGCTGGCCCGGTAGCTGGAATGCTCTTAGCCGAATTAGGGGCTGACGTGATTAAAGTCGAATATCCGGGCGTAGGTGATATAACACGAACTTCTGGTTTTTCTAAAGGAGGACTAAATAGCGCCGTTTTGAACTGTAATAGAGGGAAACGCTCCATCCAGATAAATCTTAAAGAAGCAGAAGGCCGAGCGATCGCTTTGAAGCTTATAGAAAACGCGGATGTTGTTATACAGTCAATGCGCCCAGGAAAAATAACTGAACTAGGGCTTGACTATAAGGCAGTTAAAGCATTAAACCCGAAAGTAATTTACGTATCATTATCAGGGTATGGTCAAGACGGCCCATACGCTGACCGGGCTGTCTATGACCCCGTGCTTCAGGCTATGTGCGGATATGTCTCCCTTCAGGTAAATCCGCAGATCCCATTTCCTGACCTTATGAGAACTGCTCTTATCGATAAGGCCGTTTCATGGGAAATGGCTCTTTCCATCACTGCTGCACTATTCGCGAGAGAGCGAGGGGCAGGGGGGCAAGAACTTGAAATAGCGATGATAGATGTAGCTATAGCATTTCTGTGGCCGGATGGCGGAATGGCAGAAACCCTTCTTGACAGTGACGTAGAAAGCGGCACCCATCTAAGCAAATTGATGAATATGACTGAGACCGAGGACGGATACGTTGTTTATTTTGCTGTAGCTGATCACCAAATTGAAGGCTTATATACAGCTTTGGGTCATCCTGAGTGGTTTAGCGATGAAAGGTTTTCTTCAAGGGAAGCCCGGCATACCGGTAACAATAACGAAATTTTGGGTGGGCTTATAGCGGATGCTTTTAGATCATTTCCAACAGCTGAAATTGCTCAGCGGTTACATGCAAATTCTGTTCCATGCGGTGAAGTTATTGAATTAGACAAAGTAGCGGATATCCCACAGGTTGTTCATAACGGAACCTTCTTTGAATGGGACCACCCTACGGCAGGAAGAATACGTACACCACGGCATTCAACAGTGTTTACGGAAACTCCACTACCAATTCTTGACAGTGCTCCTCTCTTAAATGAGCACGATGAAGAGATCCTTTTGGAAATTGGAATAGGGGAAGCAGAACGAAATCAATTAAGAGAAAAGGGAATAGTTGCGTGAATTCGATCCCTATAGCCGTGTTGCGCCCACAAACGAGAGAGTATTCTGGTTACGCAAGGAGTCTTTATGTCTGAGGAAAATTCGAAATCGCTGAATGAAATTTTAAACATTGATGCAGATCTCGGTGGGGCACAACGCAAATTTCCCCACATGCCTCTCGGGGAAGCAGTTGATATGGGATTTACAGAAGATGGCATACCGTTAATAGATCCCCGTATCTTTGATAGCGGTGAATTTGGGCGTAACCCGTACCCCTACTATCGAATCCTTAGAGATCACTATCCCGTCTACTACGACCAACTGCACAATTCTTACTTCGTCACACGATATGAAGACATCACCAACTGTTATTTTGACGAAATCGGATTCAATACGATACCGAAGGGTTCTTCAAGCGGCGTTTTGGGCAACACACAACTTGAATTAAGCGGGATTGAGCACAGAAGGAGAAGAAATATTTACGGACGTCATCTCGTAGGGGCTGCATTAACGAAAAGACTGTACGCTCTTGAAGAAATAGCAGATGAATTAATCTCCGAATGGTGGTTGCCCAGTAACCCCAAAGAAGTTGTAACCGATAATGAGAGAGGGACGGTTACAGTTGAATTAGGGAAAGCATTTGCTAACGAATTTCCAATTAGTGTCGTAGCGCAAGTACTAGGAATTCCCCAAGAAGCCCGTCAGCAATTCACCTGGTGGTATGACGCGATGATGTCAGGTCTTGGAGGTTCTGAAACTCATCATGAAGGTCTAGAGGCACGCCAAGACTTAGAAGAGTACGTAGAAGACCTTGTTGAGCAGAAAAGAAATAATCCGACATATCTCACAGATCAAATGGGGGACAATATTTGTTTAGATATCATTTCCGAATTATGCAACTCGGAAATAGATGGCGATGTAATGTCAACAGAGGAGATCACCTCATTTATTGCCCTTGTTGTCGGAGGAGGGGGCGAAACTACTCGAGGCGCCATTATGAACTTATGGTACCTATTGCTTCAACATCCTGAACAATTAGAAAAAGTTAGAGAAGATTCAGAACTCTGGGATACAGCATTCCACGAAATGCTCAGACATTCCACGTCTATCGGTGGCCAACCTCGGCACAACACGTATGACATAACATTGCATGGTGTCCGTATACCAGCTGGTTCTTTAATCCACATGGTCGATGTGTCAGCGAATCATGATGATCGAATTTTCACAAATCCCGAAGAGTTTAATATTTTCAGAGAGGATTTATACTCTGGCAAGATACTCAGATCAGGGCATGACAAAGAAGGAAAATGTAGCCACATGGCTTTCGGAGTGGGGCCACATCTCTGCCCAGGAGCTTGGATTTCGCATCAAGAAACAGTTATCGGTTCAAAAATTCTTGATAAAACACTTAGAAATGTCAGAATAAATTCAGACCGAATGCCCAAAGACATTGATGGAGTATCTTTAGCCCCTATCGGACTTGGTTCCATTCGAGAGCTTTGGCTGGATTTTGATTTACCGAAATAACGATATGCAAGATCAAGAAAAATATGACATAGATGAAGAACCTGCATCTGCTCCTGGCTATAGAACGTATGAGGTTTACCAAAGAGAGCGGGTTGGCGAAACAACGAATCTTATTAAACCTAGGGAATTGATCTCAGATCAATACCTCCAAGATCCTTATCCACTTGTAGGGCTCCTACGAGAGAATTATCCGTGTTACCGGGACTGGCTTGGAAATAGATTCTGGCTTACTAGATATGACGATGTGACTTCAATCTTTGCTGATGACCGGAACTACGAAACGCGTCCGAAAACTTGGTTTTATAACCTAGAAAACTACGGACAAAATTTATGGAGCGAAGTATCAGTGCAGAAAGCATTTGAGAGCAGCGTTGATGTCCACGTAGAAGCAATTGCCGGCGACATTTTATTTGGTTGGGATAGTGGGCATTTTGATCTAGCTATGGAATTTTGCGCAAAGATTCCTCTTCAGTTGTGGGGTGCGATCCTGAATCTTTCTGAAGAAGAACTTAGCCAATTTATTCCATCATATTTAAAAATGCAGAGAGGTGTTGGCTGGGACCCTCTGAGGAAACAAAATGGCCTAGATGCTTTGAAAAATCTAGAAACGTTATTAAACCCAATTTTTTCAGACCGTAGAAAAGAACCAGGGACAGATTTCATTAGCGCCATTGCTCAATGCCGACTCGCAGAAAGAGAAACGCAAGTATCTGATCTTGTAGTCACGATTCTTGAGCTCGATCACGAAACTTTTCATGGTGGGTTAGCAAATCTTTGGTTTAACTTATTGAAGCATCCAAATGAGTTGGGAAAAATTCGTGAAGATGAGAGAATGCTCAAGTTCGCATGGTTGGAAACACTTCGTTGCACTCCGCCTGTAATATCAGCGAAACGCTTTTCAAGAACTGAAATCGAACGTTTTGGTCGATTATTGCCTAAAGGAGCTTTGATGATGTGTTCTGCTGCAGGCGCCAATAGGGACCCAAGACAATTCAGTACTCCTGAAGAGTTTATTGTTGGAAGAAAGGATCTATGTCAGCGCGAACCGCGAGGACAATACCGAGCAGATGGGCTCCCTTCGGGGATAGCCTTTGGCCTCGGTCAGCCTTCAATCTATCCGGCTGTTCCGAAAGAAAGACCGCGATCCTTATACGCAATCGTTAGAGACAGCGCAGTCGCAGCTTCATCATTACTACTTCATGAAAAGCCAAATATTAAACTGGTAGATGAAAGTAATCCACGACTTAGATCTCTGCTGCTTAATGAAATGCATACTTGTTGGGAGCTTGAAGTATCCGGATAATTCACTCAATTTCGGGTGGAGGTAGTATGCAGTCATACCCTGCGTAGAGTCCAATATTGTCTCCGGTTCTTCCTCCGGGCCCCTCTAAGAAGAGATCAACCACTACACCTGCAACAGTCGCAGAATCCATCCAACTCTCTACCCATGCAGGGTCAGGGTCAGGGCCACTCCATTTCCGAAGCATTTCAGTATCCGTCGCTCCGACACACAAATTATTCACGCGAATATTATATTTTCCTAGCGATTTTGCCCAGTCAAACGTGAGCCCATTTAAAGCCCATTTTGAAGCATTGTACAGATCCATACTTCCATGACCATGATGCCGGAGAGCATGCGGGGCAGGTTTTACATGATCGGTGCTGACGTTCAATATATTTCCTGACTTCTGTTCTGCCATTATTGGGGCGACAGCTCGACCGAACAAATAAGCACCTTTTGTATTAGAGCAAAAGATTCTTTCAAATGTGTCAGCAGCTTGGTCCCAGGGATCCAAAGGGCCAGTCGGGAGAACCTCTCCAGCGTTATTAACAAGAATATCTATGGTTCCAAATAGCTCAACAGTGGAACTTACAACTTGCTGCACATGCTCGCTGTCGCTAACATCGCCCTGAAATGAAAGAGCGCCAAGGCTTTTGCCAACTAAGTCAACCTCATGACGTTTATCGGTGATAGCAACATTGCATCCCTCGCTGGTTAAACGTTCAGCAAAAGCTCTTCCTAAGCCCTGTGCTGCACCAGTAACAATTGCGGTCATTCCATTTAGTTCGTTCATTTATAGTCCCTGATTATCTCGTTTGGAAAATTCCACCAACGTCGCCTGAACCATCATTAGTATTTTTGCCGTCACTTGCGGGAAAGGCGACAGCAACTCCATCTTCAACTTTCACTTTGAAACAGGGCACCCCTTCGTATGCTGGCGGCCCACTATGTTCCCCAGTTCGTACATCAAAAGACGTTCCATGAAGAGGACACGTAAGGTTGTGAGACCGTAACCGACCTTCACTTAACGGTGTATCTGCATGGCTGCAGTTATCTTCGATAGCGTAAAGTTCTCCATCTACTCTGCAAACCACTATCCCGTAATCACCGATATCTTCAAATACCCGCATTTCACCATCTTGGAGATCGTCAAGGTCTCCAAGTAAGTGCGGTTCACTATCAGTCATGATGGATCCATTGCAAGGAAACCGTCAAGAGTTTCATGAAAATAACGTATTCTTCTTTCTTGCAATGGTAGGTATTCTCCTC
>PVBE011964077.1_pt1 | contig 11148 bp, 11 predicted proteins | sample 1631181 | NCBI WGS metagenome assembly PVBE01 (sample SAMN08397723, study PRJNA350692) | Marine metagenome, whole genome shotgun sequencing project. | isolation source: water | place: Pacific Ocean | collected 2012-04 | reverse complement strand
GGGTACACGCTATCCCGCCGGTGGCATGAAGGGTGTGCATATCTGAGGATATTTCTGCCTTGTGGCGGATCTTTAAAGGGCCTGACCGGTACCGGTCAGGCCTTTCGCGTTTTTCCCGCAAGTGCCCTTATTTCGGCGGCAATGTACGCAGATAGGCGACAATAGCGTCGAGATCTTCGGCGCTGATGTTGGTGTAATAGGGATAGGCCATTGGCGGCGCCATCGGCGATCCGTTAGGCCTCTTGCCGGTCGTGACCATCTGCTTGATCTGGGTATCCGTCCAGTCCTCCAGGCCGGTTGGCGTGATGTTCGATGATACACTGACGCCCCACGGTCCGTGGAACTCGGAGCCGCCGGCGCCGAGCCGGTTCTGGATGTCGGGGCCGCGTTCGCCCATCGGCGAATGGCACTCTATGCAATGGCCGGCAGGTCCCGCCAGATAGGCGCCATAGGCGATCTTATCGGTCCTCGGCACGTCGGGTACGTTGGCGACCGGCGGTCCGTAGGACCGCGGCAGCGGGATGCGGTAAACCGACTGCGGAATCTTGTTCTTAATTGGCTTCACCGAACGCAGATAGATAACGATCGCCTTGACGTCGGTGTCGGAGAGGCCGCGGTAGAGGCCGATCGGCATCGGTGGGCCGATGATTGAACCATCCGGACGCTTGCCCTCACGGATCGAGGCAATGATCTGTTCGTCGGTCCAGTTGCCGATACCGGTTTCCTTGTCTGGCGTGAGATTGGGCGAGTGGGCGGTAAAAGCTGGGATGTCTTCGAACGATGATATGCCGGCCAATTCCATGCCCGGTATATCGCCTGTCGGGCCCTTCGGCGTGTGGCAGTTACCGCAGGCGACGATCGACTGCATCAGGTAGGTGCCGCGCTCGAGTGGCGTCTCTGCTATGGCCGCGCTCGACATGGTAAACAAAATAGCTGCTGTGAAATACGCTGCGATCCGGTTACTCAATGCATCCCCCATGCCTAATTTTTATTATACATTCAATAGTACCGGTCTTGGTGGAACATGGAAATAGTTATGTATCATCGGCAGCGCGCGAGCAGAGGCGTTGAACCCAACTTCCACATATTTTCCCGCTAAAACGCTCCTACGAACTGGTGCCGTTCTAGCGGTTACGGAAGGCCAATGCGCCCATTTGTTCTCAACTTCTCGTGTGTCAGCCGATTGCCTTGCCGTAGCGCCAGCGCTCGACAGTCACATTCTCAAAAACGCCGCCATAATTCAGCGGTTCCTTGGCCCAAAAATCTTCGCAGGCGGCCCGCTCGGGGTACTCCATGATCATCATGCTACCGATCAGTCCCGTGGCGTCGTCGCTCTGCATCGGCCCTCTAGCTATGTAGCGGTCCATCACCGTGGCCTGGAACTTGTGATGGTCCTCGGCAACGGCTTTGCGCCGTGCACCGGCCTCCGGTCCGTCGTATGCAGAAATCGCGAACTGCTGCCAGCCCTCGGTGCGCGGGAAGTCAAGCTGGCGTATTTCCATGCTCGATGACCAGCGCACGATGGTTACGTCGCTAAAGGCGCCGGCTAGATTGTAGGGCTCGTTGGCGATCCAAGCTTCGGCACTGGCCCGGTTTGGCGCGTCCAGAAGGGTCAGGGCGCCGGTGGCCTCTCCGTCGTCGTCCAGCAGCGGGCCGGAAAAACGCAGCTGATCGGCACACCCGCGCAAATAGACGACGTGCGCCTCGGTTGCCGCTACCCGCGCTTCGGCGCCGCCGTCGGGATTGAGGCGTGCGCGGATGTACCAACTCGGCGACTTGGTCATGTAGTACTGCTTGAGCGCTGCTTCGCTCAGCCCATAGCGGGGATCGCCGGGCAGGGCGCCGGAGGGGTTATTGGGATCGGACATGGCTTGCCTCTCTTTTATCACTATCGCCCACTTACCCTAGCGGCCCGCGCGGTGCGACTAAACGAAAATTAAATAGCAGTGGTAGGCGTCGCCAGACGGTCCGGTTAAGCTGTTGGGCAAGGGTGCAGCAAAGCGCCATAAAAAAAGGGGAAAGAATCATGGCAAGAACATTTCGTCGCGTCGTCACCGGTCACAACGCCGAAGGCCGCTCGTGCTTCATCAGTGATGGTCCGCCACCGCAAACGCTGGAGCCGCTGCCGCAGCTTATTTTGCATGAAATATGGGAAACCGGTGCGCCGGCCAACAACACAGCAGAGGAAGACCCGGCGATCCGAGAAAACAGCATCGAGCCGCACCATCCGGCGGGTAACATCTTCCGCTATGTGGAATTCCCGCCTGACGAGGCGTGGCAAGACGCCGATGTCGGCGAAGCGTTCGACCAGATGGGCAGCGGCGGCGCGCACGATTCCGACGCCGAAACGGCGGGTATGCACGAAACCCAGACCACTGATTACGCTATTGTTCTTGAGGGTGAAATGTACGCGGTGATGGAAGTGGGTGAGACCAAGCTCAACGCCGGCGACGTGCTCATCCAGCGCGGTACCAACCACGCCTGGTCAAACCGTTCGGGCAAGCCAGCGGTCATGCTGTTCGTTCTGATCGGAGCCAAGCCGCGTAACTAACGGCTGGATGCGGAAAAACCGGAGGATGTAATGGCCCGTACGCTTATCAAAGGCGGCTGGGTGCTGCCGATGGACGACGCCATCGGCGACTTGCACGGCGGCGACGTTTTAATCGACGGCGACGCGATCGTCGAGATCGGACGCGGCATCGCGGCCGGCGACGCTGCGGTGATCGACGCCGCCAACATGATCGTTAGCCCCGGCATGATTAACATGCACATGCATACCTGGCAGACCGGGCTGCGCGGTGTTATCGCCGACTGGACCATGCTCGAATACGGCCAGCGCATGCACGCTATCACGGTGCCTTATTTTACGCCTGATGATGTCTACCTGGCTAATTTGGCCGGTGCGTTTGAGCAAATCCATGCCGGCACGACGACGCTGTTCGACTGGCACCATTGCAACGCTACGGTCGACCATACCGACGCTGCGATCGATGCTCTCGAAGAAAGCGGAATCCGTGCCGTTTACGGCCACGGCCAAACCAAGACGGCGTACAAGCCGGGCGAGCCTCCGTTCACCGAAGTGCCCCATTCGCGCGAGCGGGTCGAGCGTCTGCGTAACTGCCGTCTAGCGTCCGACGGCGGGCTGATTACGCTCGCCATGTGCATACAGGGACCGGGCTTTTCGGTGTGGGAATGCACGGAGCACGATGTGCGACTGGCTAAGGATATGGGCCTGCGCTGGAGCTGCCACACCGGCGCGCAGGGTATATCGTTGTACGCGCCCGACGCTGTGCGCAAGCTCGATGATCTGAACCTGCTTGGGCCCGAGGCTAATTTCGTTCACGCCAACAACTTTACCGACGACGAACTCAAGCTGATAGTTGATCGCGGCGGCTCGATCACGGTGACACCGGAATGCGAATGCAACTTCGGCCATGGCCACCCAGTGACCGGGCGGGTGCTGGCGCAGGGCGGCACGCCGACGTTCGGTGTCGACGTGGTGTCGAATATATCGGGCGATATGTTTTCGGTTCTACGCTTCGGCTTGCAGTTCGAGCGCGCTATGGTAGCTGAGGCTAATCCCCGGCCGACCAAGACGCTCACGCTGCACAACCGTGATGCCCTGGAATGGGGCACCATCGGCAACGCCAAAGCGCTGGGCATGGACGATCGGATCGGCTCGCTGACACCGGGTAAGCAAGCCGATATTATTTTGACCCGCACCGACGATCTCAACACAGCCCCAGTCCATGACCCGGTGCAGACGCTGGTCTATATGGCGACGCCGTTCAATATCGATACTGTATTTATTGCAGGTAAAATCAAGAAGCGGGGTGGTAAGATGGTCTATCCTGAAGCGGCCTTGCGCGAGAAACTGTCCCAACTCGAAGCCTCGGGGCGCCGTATCCTCGGCCAGGCTGGCGTGTCCAAGGCGGCGGCGGGATAGCCGCGCCGAGACCCCGACCCTTTGTCTGCGCCATGATCCCGAACCGCTGGCTCGTTCTCGCCGCGCTGTTTCTGGCGCGCAGTACGCTAGGCTACCAGTATCAGTCGGTAGCCTCGGTCTCGCCGCTCTTGGTCGACGATATGGGCATTAATTTCGCCGAGGTTGGCGCACTGATCGGCTTCTACAGTCTGCTCGGCATCGTTAGCGCGCTGCCGGCTGGGCTGCTCGGCCGCCGCTTCGGCGATATGCGTATCACCTTGCTAGGTGCTGCCATGATGGCGGCGGGCGGGTTCGTCATGGGATTTGGCGATTCCTACGGCGTCGCTTCGGTTGGGCGCATCTTGTCAGGAACCGGTAGCGTATTCCTGACGGTTCTGGTGACCAAGATCGTTGCCGATTGGTTCTCGGGCCGCGAAATCGTCACCGCCCTGGCGATCCTGATGAACAGCTGGCCGGTGGGTATCGCGTTGGGCTTGGTCTCACAAGGCGCTATCGCCGAAACGTGGGACTGGCAGGCGGTGTTCCTGTCCACCGGACTGGCTTGTCTAGTGGGCATGGGCTTGGTGATGCTGGCGGCCCGAATCCGGCCCGAACCGAGCGAGACACCGGCGCAAGCACAACCGTCGGCGGGCTGGAGCTGGACGATCTCGCGGCACGAGGGCGTGCTCGCATCGCTCGCCGGTTGCGTTTGGATTCTCTACAACAGCGGCTTCATTATGATTGTTAGCTTCGCGCCGGCGATGCTGGTGGCGCGCGATTTCGACGTTGCCGAGGCAGGCGTGCTGATCAGCATCGGTACGTGGGTGTATATGCTCGCGATCCCCATTGGCGGCTGGTTGTCCGAGCGTCTGCAACGTCCTAATGTCACCATGGTTAGCTGTTTTTTGCTGGCGACGGTGATCGTCGCCGCGGTTCCGTTCGTCGAAACCATCGTCGTGCTGTTTGCGCTGGCCGGCATCTTCGTCGGCATACCGACGGGCAATGTGATGGCGCTAACGGTCGAGACCGTACGTGCTGAAAACCGCAACATGGGCGTCGGACTCTATTATTCGTTCCACTATATTGGGCTGACGTTTATTCCGATGATCGCCGGCTGGGCTCTCGACCTGAGCGGCAGCAACTCGGCGCCGATGTTCGTAGGCGCGGCCTGCACGGCGCTGGCGGTTGGCGTGCTGGGCCTGTTGCGCTTCGTGCAATTGCGATCGCTTCCTGGCGCGGCGACCTAATTTGGAGTGACTGCTTTGGATGGCGCAACGCCAACCCTAGGTATCGTTATACCGGCGCTCAACGCCGCGCCGTCGATCAGCGCAACACTAGAGGCTCTGAGTGCGGCGAGCGCGGTTATCGATGTGGACATGCTGGTGGTCGATGGCGGTTCGTCCGACGATACGATAATCGTTGCGCAGGAGCACGGTGTGCGAACGGTCACAGCGCCGCCGGGGCGCGGTGGACAGCTGGCGGCGGGTGCGGCGGCGGTGAAGGGCGATTGGCTGTTGTTTGTCCATGCTGATACGTGGATGGAAGGCGAATGGGTTTCTGCTGCCACCGACTTTGTACGGGTGCCGGAGAACGTGCACCGCGCCGGTTACTTTCGTCTAGTCCTCGACGACACGACCCGAGCCGCGCGGCGGCTCGAATGCATCGTTGCCTGGCGCACTCGTCTGATGGGCTTGCCCTATGGCGATCAGAGCTTACTACTGTCGCGCGAGTTGTACGACACGGTTGGCGGGTTCCGACCGCTGGAACTTATGGAGGATGTTGATCTGGTGCGTCGCATCGGCCGGCGACGGCTAGTAGCCCTACCGGCATCGGCGCGAACCTCGGCGGTGCGCTATCGCCGCAGTGGCTATCTGTTGCGATCCGCACGCAACTTGCTGTGCCTGACGCTATATTTTCTGGGTGTGCCAGCGCGTGTGCTGCGCCGCCTATACGGATAAGTCGATGTTGTCGCAACACCTCGTTCTGTTCGCCCGCCGCCCGCAATTGGGTGCCGTCAAGCGCCGGCTAGCTACCGATATAGGCGCTGCCGCGGCGCACGGCTTCTATCGCCGCACTCTACACGATGTCACTTGGCGGCTCGGCCGCGATCGGCGTTGGCGAACCTGGCTCGCGGTTACCCCCGACAGTGATGCTGGTGTGACTGGCTTGTGGCCGGTGCCACTCGGCACGGCGATTATCGGCCAAGGTATGGGCGATCTCGGCGCGCGTATGGCACGCCCCTTGCGTGAATTTCCGCCGGGGCCGGTGGTAATCGTTGGTAGTGATATCCCGGAGGCCGAGGTGGCCGATATCGCCGAGGCTTTCCGCGCCCTAGGCAACAACGATCTGGTATTCGGTCCCGCCGCCGACGGCGGCTATTGGCTGGTCGGGGCGCGGCGGCGGCCAGCGGTGTCTCGAAATCTGTTCGCCAATGTCCGCTGGTCGAGCGCACATGCGTTGGCCGACACCCTGACCAATGTGCCGTCCGGTCACCGTGTGGCGATGGTTTGCGAGCGCTTCGACGTGGACGACGGTGCGGCTTGGCGGCGTTGGCGCGTTCGTCAGCTAGCGGCAAAGAAAACCTCCGCTTAGATAACATTGCTGTGACGGTGTCGGGCGGGGGTATGCTCGCCGGGGCGAGAGGTTACAATCGCCGCTGCCGCAGGGATGGTGATCGGGAGAGAAAACATGGAATCGATTTATTATGTCATGACGTGGCTTTGCCACCGCCGGTGCGTTCATTGCTACGAAGATCGTTTCCGACCGTATGTTCGCGGCGCCCTCGACGAAATAGTCGAGGAGTCGGTGGCCAATTCGTCACGTATCATTGCCAATCTGCCCGACACCATGATCTACCGTAACCTGTGCATCGGCCGCGACCGTTTCCACGAACAGGTACTGGGCCCAGTGCTCAACGAGTTTTGCCAGCAACGATTGGCGCGGCGGGCCGCAGCCTAACCGAATGATGGCGAACAAGGAGTTGATAGGCGGGCTCGCAGGTCACCTAACGGCGTTAGGCGACTTCGGCGAGATAACGGAGGACGAACTGGAACCGATGCGGACGACCGGTCTCGCCCACGACCATGTCCGTCTCAACGGCCACAATCTGCTGGCGCGGGTGCCCAAGCAAAGCCAGATGGCGCTCGATGCGCAGACTAATCTTACCTATCAGGCGGCGTGTTTCGCCCGCGCGGCGGCCAGTGGCCACACGCCGCGTCTTCATGCCGTGTTGCAACCGTCGGCGGACCTGCCCATGGGTGCGCTGATTGTCGATGAAATCGATGGTACGGCGCTGCCTCTGCCCGGCCATATTGAAGCTTTAGCGCATGCTCTGGCGGCGCTGCACACGTTACCGCTTCCGGCCGAGGATGGCCGGCCTCCCTTAAGAAACCCGCTTAACGCACTCGCCGATACTTTCAACGAGGTAATGAAACAGTCGGCGTTTATCGCTGCAGCGGGCCTAGCCTATGGGGCGGAAGCTCAGATTCGCGAAGAGCTGGTGACCGCCGGAACCTTACTGTCACGGTCCGACAAGCCGCCGGTTACGTTGATCGCTTTCGACGCCCATCCAGGGAACTTTCTGTTGGCAGCGGATGGGCGTGCGGTTCTGGTCGATCTGGAAAAAGCGCGCTACGGCGTGCCAGTATTCGATCTTGCGCATGCGACGCTTTACACCTCGACCACCTGGGATGTTGCGACTTATGCCGAGTTAACCGCCGATCAGGTCGCCAGTTTTTATGCCACCTGGCTCGCCACCGTGCCGGCCGCGTTGGCCGAAGCCGCTATACCGTGGCTGCTCGACCTGCGCCGTATGATGTGGCTGTGGTCGGTGACCTGGTGCGCGAAGTGGCGAGTAAGATCGCAGGAGGCGGCAATACAAGGCAGCCGGGACAGCCGCTCGACCGAGGATTGGTCGGTGGATCTGTCCGAGCCGGCTCTGGTGGCCCATGTCGCCGACCGGGTCGATCATTATCTCGATCCAGCGATCATAGAAAGGGTGCGCCAAGACTGGCGTTCCGATAATGCCTTAACTGGCCTGCTAGGCCACAAATCTGTCTAGCCGGATATGTTTTAGGGAGAGGGAAAGATGCGCATTTATGGGTTCCTGGCAATATTTCTTGCTGCGGTATTTGCCGTTGGCGGACAAGTGGCGCAGGCTGAACCATGGGTTGGAACCGTTGCCAAGGCTAGGGGTCAGACGGTGTTTTGGAACGCTTGGGCTGGTGACGAGCGTATCAATGCTTACATCGCTTGGGCGGGCGAGCAGGTCAAAAACCGCTATGGCGTGGCCGTGAAACACGTGAAGTTATCGGATACCGCCGAGGCGGTATCGCGCGTGGTGGCGGAAAAGGCCGCCGGGCGCACATCCGGTGGTTCCGTCGATCTCATATGGATCAACGGCGAGAACTTTGCGGCGATGAAGCGTAGCGACCTGCTGTTCGGCCCGTGGACTTCGAACGCGCCGAATTACAAATTCGTCGACACCGAAGGCAAAATAACGACAACCGTCGATTTTACCGTTCCGGTTGATGGCCTGGAAGCCCCCTGGGGTATGGCGCAGTTCAATTTCATGTACGATAGCAATACGGTGCCCACGCCGCCATCGTCGATCAAGGGGTTGCTCAACTGGGCCAAGCAGAACACTGGTAGGTTCACCTATCCCCAACCGCCCAACTTCCTCGGCACCACCTTTCTCAAGCAGGCGTTAATCGAACTCGTCGACGATGTCGCCATCCTGCAGCAGCCAGTCGACCCCAAGGCGTTCGACAAAGTATTGGCGCCACTGTGGAGCTATCTTGATGCGCTGCATCCGGCATTATGGCACTCGGGCAAGGTGTTTCCGCAAAATGGCCCGGCGCAACATCGCCTGCTCGATGACGGCGAGGTTGATATAGCGCTGTCATTCCAGCCCGCGGAGGCGTCGAGCCTAATTGCCCGCGGCGCCATACCCGACACCATACGGACCTTTGTGCTCAAGGGCGGCACCGTGGGTAACACCAGTTTCGTCGCCATACCGTTCAACGCCAAAGCTCGCGAGGGGGCTATGGTACTGGCCGACTTCCTGATGTCGCCGGAAGCCCAGGCACGCAAGCAGAACCCAGAATTCTGGGGTAGCGGCACGGTGCTGGCCATAAATAAGCTACCGGTCACCGAGCAAAACCGTTTCGGCAATTTGAAACTCGGTATCGCCACGCTGCCACCCAACCGCCTCGGCAAGACCTTGCTCGAACCGCATACATCGTGGGTGACCGCGCTCGAGGCGGAATGGGTCAAGCGTTACGCCGCTGGAAAATAAGCTATGGTCGCGCCATGATGGGCTCGACCTTTGGATTATCTGAATTAGCGGTCATAGCAGCGGTCTTCCTGTTCGCTGGCGTGGTTAAGGGGGTTGTTGGCATGGGGCTCCCCACGGTCGCGATTGGCCTGCTGACGGCGCTGATTGGTCTGTCCGAAGGCATGGTGCTGATGGTGATCCCGGCGTTGGTCACCAATTTGTGGCAGGCGTTTGCCGGGGGCGCATTGGCGGAAATTCTGCGCCGTATCTGGTTTTATTTGCTTACTGTAGTCGCCAGCGTCTGGGTGGGCGTAAATATATTCGGGCGCAGCGATCCGGCATTGTTGACCGCTCTGCTCGGAGTGTTGCTGATCGCGTATTCGATTTTCGGTTTGATGTCACCGAAAATGCCATCGCCGGGCCGTCACGAAGGCTGGCTGTCGCCGGTTCTTGGTGCGGTCAATGGTGTTCTGACCGGCTTGACCGGCACCTTCTTCATGCCCGGCGTGCCCTATTTCCGGTCGCTAGGCTTCTCGCGCGACGTCATGGTTCAGTCCATGGGGGTGCTGTTCCTGATATCGACCGCATCGCTCGGGATCGCGCTGGGTGGCCATGGCAGGCTAGATATGGGGATCGGCGCGGTGTCGGCGTTTGCGACCGTGCCTTCATTATTGGGTATGGTTTTGGGCGCGCGCATCCGGCGCCGCCTGTCGGAGAAGCGCTTCCAACAGGTACTGCTCTCCGCGCTGTTGCTGCTCGGTCTCTATATCGCCGTGCGGGCGTTCGCATAGATGGTTGTTGTCAATATCGTGGCCCAGGGAGCGCCCACGTGCCGCCACCGCTTTTCGGTGCTGCGTGCGATTCCGCTGACAACCTTGCTGTTGTTTCTGGGACCGGTTGCGGCGGGATTGACTGGTACCCTGTTACCAGCGTTCGGATTTTTGCCGGCGCTCGGCGGTGAGGTATTGTCTTGGGTGCCGTTGCGAAGCCTCTTGGAGGCTCCGGGCCTGACCGATTCGATCCGTCTTTCCTTTGTCACCGGTCTGACGACCACGGTGGTGTCCTTGACCGTGGTAATCCTTTTTTGTGCCGGATGGCACGGCACGTGCGGGTTCGCCAAGGTCCAGCGCTTGTTGTCACCGCTGTTGTCGGTGCCCCACGTGACCGTGGCTTTTGGGTTGGCCTTTTTGCTGGCGCCGAGCGGCTGGCTACTGCGCCTGGTATCGCCGTGGGCGACCGGGTTCACCCGGCCGCCCGACGCGATCATTGTGCAAGACCCAGCGGGGCTGACCTTGATCACCGGTCTGGTGATCAAGGAAATACCGTTCCTGTTCCTGATGACCCTGGCGGCTATCGGTCAGGTTGATGCCGCGCGTACCCGCACTATGGCGCGTACCCTGGGCTACGGACCCGTCGCCGCCTGGCTCAAGGCGGTATTCCCGCAGGTCTATCCGCAAATCCGCCTGCCGGTGTTCGCAGTGCTGGCCTACGCGGTCTCGGTAGTCGATGTGGCGATCGTGTTAGCACCGACTACGCCACCGCCATTGGCGGTGCAACTGGTGCGCTGGTTCAGCGATCCTGAACTGGCGATGCGCTTCATCGCTTCGGCCGGGGCGATTCTGCAGCTGGCCCTTGTTGCAGGTGCGTTACTGGTTTGGTGGCTGGCCGAAAGGGCCGTGATCTGTCTGGGCCGGAGGTGGATCCGCACTGGCTGGCGCTGGCGTCACGATGCCTGGTTACGCCATGCCGCTGCTGTTGCCTTGGCGGGCGGTTTCGCCGCTGCCTTTTTGAGTCTGTTCAGCATGGCACTGTGGTCGGTCGCCGGCCGTTGGCGTTTTCCTGCGGCTTTGCCCGATGGTTTTGGCCTCGCGACCTGGGTCAACAACGTCGACAAGCTGACCGCCGCCGGCTGGAATACGCTGAGCGTCGGACTGGTGACGGCACTGGT
>PVBE010559583.1_pt1 | contig 11148 bp, 15 predicted proteins | sample 1631181 | NCBI WGS metagenome assembly PVBE01 (sample SAMN08397723, study PRJNA350692) | Marine metagenome, whole genome shotgun sequencing project. | isolation source: water | place: Pacific Ocean | collected 2012-04 | reverse complement strand
TTTGCCGCCCCCTGCAATGGGGGAACTTTCTCACCACCAAGGAAACGTCCAAAGTTAGTAACTACTCTCTGACCGTATTCCTGCGTGAACTCTTGCGCCCCCTCAAGGGTCATACCTTTAAAGAATGCACCCTTGATTGTCTCCCTGCTAACTTTACCCTTACCTAATCCTAACCTACCAAGAAAAGCACCAAACGGAATAGATGTCACACCTATGATGGTGCCACTCAATATGCCTGAGTCAAATGATGCTTGATTAGCTATCATACTTCTCACGTATGTAGCTCTCTGGTCTGGATGTGAGTCTGGATATTGTTTCTGTATCTCTATGTCTAATGACTTAAACAAGGGGGACTGTTTAACTACAGAGAGATCGTTCTCCATGATGATGTCGTGTACATCTTTAGCTGTACCAGATCCCTCTATCAATGAGGCAGCTGTACTAAATCCTAATGCACCAACAAAACGGGGGTAGTTCTTAGCTGCCTTCTTAGCTACCGTAGATATAGCCTTGGTGAGAGCCGCACCACTAACCAAGCTGGGTACAGTAGACCCTGCGCCACTGGCTACGGTTGATGCTACCGTGCCAAGATTAAAGTTACCAAGGCTATACTCACCCGTAGTAGGGTCTTCATGGATGTACTCTCTCCGACTATCAGCCAGTCCTTCCGGTGTCATCCGGTCTTCATACCACTGTGAGTTCTGGTCAAGAGTGTTCTGCATAGCCCTGCCATACAGCTCAATAGTTGGGTAGCCAAAGTATTTACCAGCCTGCTCTATAATAAACCCCGGCCCAGTCAACGCTTGATTAACAGCAGAACCTGCCAGATTACCAAGGTCACTTAACGTGACATTGCTATCTAACCTGCCACCCGAAGGTTGTTCAACCTGTACTGGTTGCACTACTGGCCCCAAGCTGGGTAAAGTAGACCCTACACTTTGCGCTACTGGTTGCACTGCTGGAGAGTCTAATTGTTGTATAGGCTCAGGAGCAGGTGGTAGCTGTTGTTCATCTGATATGATCCCTGAGAATTCCACTATCTGCTCAGGGGAATAACCATCTCCTAGTAATCCGTTAGCATCAATACCTAGCGTATCAAAGCGTAGGTAATCCTCTTCCGTGAACGTGAACGGATCGTTGTATGTTTGTTGCGACATATATTATCGTCCTGATTTACGGTTTTTGCGGAAGTTGTCTACTAAAATTTTGGTTTGTTTGAAGCCGTCATGCTTACCAAAATAATCGTAGATGTCTTGAAAGCTTTCAGGTTTAACCCCTCTAATGATTTTGAACATGTTGCCAAAGCCAGTATTATAGGTAGCTACGACAAGATCCTCCATCTGCTTAGGATCGTTACGGATTGCATCTGGTAGGGCTAAAGAACTTAGCCGACTATGTAGTAAGTTTAGGTACTGAAGTGATGTGGCTAAACTTGCAGTGGGATCTTCAAGCTTCTTCTCTGCCTTAGCCCAATCTTTAGGATTATTAGGAACCCTTCTGCCACCTTCTTTTTTAGTGGATAGATCAAGCCCCTTAAACAAACTCTTGCCAAACTTAGTATCACTGGCTGCGCCAACTGACATCTGCCCTAAGCCAATAGACTGGATCTCACCCTTGGGATCATGTCTTAGCTTGCCACCAGCTCCTTTAACCAACGGTTTAGTTTTAGCACTAGCATCAAAAATAGCATTCTCTCCCTTAATTACAGCGGTATGAAACTTCTTGCTAGTCCAACCACCTTTGCCATAAAGTCCGTGAACCTGTTGGAGGACTTTAGACACAGCCTTGGGAGCCATTACTTTCCCAGTGGTAGCCGTATCTCCTGTGTCTGATGTGGGAACTGTAGATGTTGGCTCAACTGTACCAGTGTCAGTATCACTGTCATCAGTGATCCTATCAGTACTCTTAAGATATTCTTTACCAAGGTTAGACCTCCTCTCGACTGCATCCTTCTCTATCAACTCCCTATATTTACGTATTGCCCTCTGATACAAGTCTGGGGGTGCTGACATTGGACTTGTACTTTCAACTCCTTTAAGGTAATTTGCAGCCGAACCCGTGCCACCGAAATCAGCAGGTTGCCCTTTCAATTTCCCTTTCAATATATTATCCATCTTATCTAATGCGTCTATCACACCTTGCCACAGTGGAGACGAACTCGGAGGCTTCCCATCTGACAGATCTAACAACTTAGTCGGTTCTGTTTTATATATATTCTCCCACTTAGTTAATGCGTCTTGAACGCCCTGTTTTGCTTTATCTAATTCAGTGTTTGCTTGATCTAATTCAGTAAGATTCTTCTGTGCTGGAGGCGGTGCTGGCTCCACGACTGGCGGTGTCTTGCCAGAAATTATATCTAATGCTTCATCAATAGTTTCGACTTCGGTTTTATTTCCGTTACTATCAACAGCAGTAAAACCAGCCTTCCCTTTATGACTTGTGATAGTCCCATTGTCGTTACCAACTGTTACACTGTTAGGAGTTTTTTCGATTAACCTAATGTCTTTAACTTTATATTCAAACGAACCAGAAGTTTCTTTAACGAAATCTTGCCCCCCATCATATGATGGAGCATTTTTAATCTGACTCTCTGGTGTCTCATCGCTCACATATCTGGGTACATTCTTGAGGGGGTTGTAATGCTTACTACCCTTCATTTTATTTACATCATACTCAGTCAAACTCTTGCCCTGTGAGCTGGGGCTTGCATCTTGTGGGTAAAGATTGAGCTTGTTGAGCCTGTCGTAAGCTTTTTGACCTTCGTCCTGAGCTTGTGAGTTAGGATTGAGCTTGTTGAGCCTGTCGTAAGCTTTTTGACCTTTGTTCTGTGGGCCGGGGCTACCAACACCGCTCTGTGGATCTGGATCAGGGCTACCAACACCTTCACCTTCAGTGTCTTCTTTTTTGCCCCAGACAAAATCCCAGAACCTATCCAATCGACCCTTAACAAACTCTTGTAGCTCTCCAACTTTTCCCTGAGCTATCTCCAAATCTTCGGGAGTACGGGTCTTTACAGACTCCGGGTCTATAATTTCCGGCAAATCAAGGCTATCCCTATACTCTGCTGCCTTTTTACGAAGAGCTTTAAGCTCTCTTTGGTAAAACTTTGCTTTTGCAGGGTCTTTGTTTATAACTCTGGGATCGTTCTCTAGTTTCAACCACTTCTCAATATCCTCAATTTCTTCTTCGATTGCTGCGAGGTCTTTACGGATTTTTCCCCAATCTTTCAGTTTAATGTCAACCCTCTTTCTCTCCTCTCTTCTCTTCTCTCTCAACTCCTTGATAGAACCAAGCGCAAGGTCTACATCCCAGTTATACTTCTTAAGTAATCCCTTTATACCTCCCGGTTGCTGATTAAGGTATGCATCAAAATCTTTATCGTCACTGATAGCGGATTTAAACCGACCAAGTGAATCCTTGTATTTTTTCTCCTCTTCCTCTGCTAGAAGCTTGGCCTCCTTCTTCTTATCATCCTCACCACGTATAATGTCAAACTCATCCTTGATCTGACGCTCATCCATAGCACCCATGATCGTCAACAATAACGCTTCATTAGTTGTTGGATCGAGGTTAACAAGATCCCGTATTCTCTTACGAGCATCCTTTAGCTCATTGTATCTTGCGTTACCAATCCGATCAGTGCCACGTCTGTTGAACAAGAAACTATAGTCGGCTGCATCGAAACCGCCAGTGTCTGCCTGTGCATCGGGGCTTGCAGCTTGTGGGTAAAGATCGATATCTCTGAGCCTGTCGAAAGCTTCCTTACCTTTATCAACAAACCCAACAGCGTTCTGACTCGCTATTTTGTGATTACTCATATTTATCCTTATTAGTGATGTTGCTGTGCTACTACTGTGCGAACTGCATAAGCGGTGATGCTGACACGCTCTTATTTCTATTTATCGCCAAGAGGATTACCTACGTTTTGAATGGATTGAAGTTGTCGTTCCCCAATACACTACCAAGCACACCATAACGCTGTGCATAAGTGTTCCTACGATCTTCACTCTGCTGCCTATAGAGAGCTAAGTTCCTATCGTTGTTAGCTTGGAACTGTTGGAATGCAACATTACGCTGATCCTGAGTATTGGCATTCCTGATGGCTTCTTGATATTTACGCTCTGCATCAGTTGCGCCAATATTGTAGCGTGACATAGTGTCAGCATAGCCAGCACCTTTTAATAGCCTATTAAGACCTTGATCACGAATGCCCTGTAATCCCTGTTGATAATTAAGTATCTGATTCTGTGAACTAGATCTGATGTCACCTCTGTTACGAGCAGCTGCCTCAGCAAGTGAAAGGTTGAGTTGATCATTACGGTTACTATCAAGCGTTCCACGTCCTGCACTTATCTGCTTAAGCCTAGTCTGCTCCTTCTCAACATCATCATTGAACGCAGCAAGTCTCTCTTCATTAAGCTGTGCCATGAGTAAATCCAGTTCATCGGTAGAGGGAACCTTGCTATCCTCTAAGTACTGATCAAGGTTTGCCTGATCTTCTGCGGTGCGCTCATTACGTGTAGACAACTCAAGTAGTCTATTTGAGTCTTCACCACGTCTGGTCAGCTCACTGTGTGCCAAGTTCTTAGTCTGTTCATCACCGTTAAGCAACATGTCCTCAAGCTCTGCACCACTACGTCTGCCAAATGAGTTCTGGTAGTCCATGTTCGCTTGCTGCTGCGAAAAACCTTGACTATAATCTGGCATTTGTGGAGCCTCTGGCGTACTGAACATAGTCGCTGCACCAGCACCCATCATGGCTCCGGTCATCCATCCCATGTTTGCCATCCCTGCGAGTGCAGTACCCATGAAGCCAGATCCAGCAGTAGCTACCATTTGCCCTGCTGTTGCAGTGCCTGCTGCGACCTGCCCTGCTGTTGCAGTAGCTACCATGCCACCACTAGCAGCAGCAGCCCCAATCGCATAAGGAGCAACAGCACCAAGTGCCATCATTCCAATCATCATTCCTGTATTATTATCTCCACTGCCCATATCGTTCTCCTACCCTATTGGGTTATTAAACAGAGTCTGACCCTGCTTATTTCTTTCGTCTTCTTTCGTCTGACCAAATGTTCCAGCACTTGCCTGCAATGCATCCTGACTTAAGCTGGACAACGCATCACTCAATCTTGAAGCTGCTGCCCCACGATCCAGTTCAAACTTCTTAAACGCTGCATTCCGTTGGTCACCTGACTGTGCAGTGTTAAGCAGTTTCTCGAATGCAGTGTTAGCACTATTCAAGTCAGCTTCGTAACGTGACCTTGCTGTTTCTACTGATGTGCCAGCCCTAATGCTTGCAGCTGCATTATCAAGGAATCGTTGCTGATCGTTGATACGTGTGTTAGCTCTGCTCTGTGCTTGATCCAAGATGCCCTGTCTACTACTGTCCCCTAATGCTGTGGCTTCTCCAGATAGTCCAAAGCGTCCCGCAGATGAGGCTTGTCCTCTGCCAGCTTGTCGCTGACGAATATCTTTAAACGAGTTCTGTAGCTGTTCGTTAAGCAACCCAATCTGCGACTGTGCCGCTTGATCAGACTGCCCAAAGATACCGGAACGGAAGTCATCAGTAATCCTATTGTCAGCCAAAAAAGTGTCAGCTTTCATGCTATCTTCCTTAAGCTTTCTTTCAGCCTCTTCTCTTTGTATACGTGCATTAGTCCTTGCGATCTCTTCTGGACTTGGCTGTCTTGGTGCGCTTCTTCCTCCTCCACCCATGTCAATTCTCCTTTAGTGAATGATACTTTTCTTTTGTTAGTCCATAGACTTTCATGCCTGACACATTGCCATTATGAGTGATCCTATGACTCAACTCATGTTCTAGCTCCATGCCGCCACGCTTGAAGTAACCTTCAATTAATCTATTAGGTCTGCATATGTAACCCTCTAACTTCTGTGCTTCTGTATGCTCAAACACATACTCCGTTGCGAAGTCATACATCTTCTGTGCTATCCCTTTACCCCACAGGAGTGGGTCAATGCCACCATGTATTGAGTACACGAGTGGATGCCAATTCATTGTCTGCAAGATTACGTACCCACGTCTTTCTGTTTCGTACTCATTGCCGTGGAATCCTATCCAACCAAGACCCGATGATTTCAAGTACTCTGCGTACAACTTGAGAAGTGTTTGTTCGTCAAGACCATCATAGTAAGTGCGCTTCTTTATCTGCGGATAACGTAGGTACTTAACAACGTACTCGTAGTCAGCTGGAAAGTGACCAAAGGGTGCTACAAAGTTGTTCTGATCCAACCAAACTCTTCCTGCATAATCTGCCGTATACATATCTGGACTACTCTGGACAAAGTTATTCGTCTAAGCATGTCGAACAAGACGATTCGTACTTGATCTGCCAGCCTGCACTCTTTAACCACCTGAAGGCAGTTGGCATTCTCGAAATCGTGTACTTGTGTGGGAGAACTGAAATCCCCCACGTTAATGTTACTCTGTCACCCTCGTCCTTAAGTGGTTGGCACTCCGCTGCTGGAGCTGACTTTAGTATTGGATGTGCATACGCTATGTCTGGCACACCATCTCCGTTCATATCGTAATACACAGACACATTGTTAGGCACTTCGTTTACCTCAAAGTTCACCATGTACTGTATTGGTGGTTCTGGAGGCATCTCATCTGCCGATGCTTTTAATGCATATGATCCAAAGAACATAAGTAGTAATGCGAAAACTATCAACTGTACATAATTCATATTTGTCCTATATCATCCTCCTCACTACTTTGTGGCGAGGCGAATTGGGCTATCACATCTTGTGATGGCTGTGCAGACTGAATGAAGTTATTATTGTAGTAGTCACTAAGATCTTCGTTATTTTGTGCTGGCAATGTCGCTGCCGCTACTTGCGAGTTGAAAGCGTCACCTGATTTGAATGCATCAGAGAATCCAGTGAACGGGTCTACTGGGTTGGGTACTCGTGATGGCAACAAAGAACTTCTAACATGCTCCGTAGTAGGCAACCCAAATATCGTAGACATCGGTGACTTGTTATCGTGAACTTTGATGGGATCATTTTCATCTTTTATGTCCCAAGATATATCACCGCTTCGCCCCTCCAAGGATGCCGCCCTTAGCTTTTCCATATCTACTTCTTTAAAACTAATGTCCTCGCCAGTTTCCCTCTTGGCATTGCCAGTAGGTATCATTGTATCCATGAGTCCAGCACCCATCTTAATTCTCCTTACACTCTTCTAATTGTTTAAGTAAGCCACGCTCTGTCTCGTATCGCTCAAGCAGAAAAGCTCTACTCACCTGACAAGGTTTTGTCTTGTCTTCTGGGCATACCACTTGTCTGCCATCTGGGATTACCACTACTTCCTTCCAAGCGCAGCTTGTCAAAAGCAATAGTGAGAGCATCGTCATCACCATCAGCCAGTGCTTTGTTAAAACCTTTAATGTCGGTATGGAAATCTTCATGCGATTTAGCTTTCTTACGTTTTAAGAACCAGAATAATATTCTCAGAGCCGCTGACAATGCTTGAAGCATTACTTAGCCCTCCTTATTCCGCTTATCCCCTTCTCTTTAAGTAAGTTGATTAAGCTTTCAGCAATATCAATTTGCTCTTTTGTGGGTGCGCCAGAACTAGGATCACCTGCAAGTATTCTTGTGATAATTGTTTCCTGCAATTCACTAGGGTTATCTATGTAATCACTCCCAGTGTTAGTACGGTTATTGCTAAAGAGATTAGTTTGTTCTTCTGTTAGCTTAAATTCAGGCTTTATATTGTTATGCCTCATAAACAAACGCATAGACTCATTAGTCAGAATGGAATTTCTCTCCTCTGGTTTCCACTGTTTAAGTGGATTTATAACAACAGTCCCAGTATCAAAATCAGCCATCCCCCCAACCGTAGGATTGTCTGTAAAAAATTTTATCTCCCCTGTATTCGGAGTTCTTTCAAGTTCGCTGAAGTCCAAACTACTTACCCTTTCTGTCCTGACCCATCTTCCATGTACCCATGCCTGTAATACCAACAGCCCCCCACATCTCAGGGGTGAACGCATGGTATCCCATCATCTGGCAAACCATCATACCCATTGCAACAACCCAAACGACATACGTCTTGTACCCCGGCATGAAGTTATCTATCGCACCTATTAGTCCAGCCATTAACTTATTCATCTCCGCTCTCCTCGTTTTTTGTTTTATGATGTCCGTACTCAGTTCCTCTATGTTTTAATAAATGCGTTAAGATTAATTGGTTGGTTGATTTAATAGGCTCTAAGCTACTGTCAAGATCGTCCCGTGTCAGTAGGCTCCGCTCTAGTGAATCCGTCCTATCCTCCAACCTATCAATTCGCCCGAATAACCTTTTCACGATGTAAGCACAAATGCCAGCAAACCCAGTACACATAGCCAGAAACCAATCATTCAACTTGTCCACAATCACTCCGTACCTCATCCATAACTAGCTCGCTGATAATATTGGCACTTGTAGAAAGTAGCACCGTTTCGACTATCCCACTGCAACCGCTCAACAACAAAGTTGCCACCAACAAATACTTCATCGTTTAAATATACGCCTTGTAATTAATACCAACGCCAGAACCACCACCAACCCTGCCCATACACTCCCTGTCTGCACATCCACTCCCATGAAGGACACGCTACTCAAAGGCTTCGGCTCGATCACAATAGTTTGCTCTATAGGTATGTCAGTAGTGATTACTGCTGTAGAGCCGTTAGCGGTAATTTCTTTGGTCATTTAGGGAACCTCTGCTTTACTGCCAAACAATCTGAGACATACTTATCTATCTGTGCCTGATCCCCTTTGACCACCCCGTCAAGGTAGTCAGTGGCAGGAGGATATTCCGGTTGTCGGTCACGTTGGTATTGAGTCTTTGCTAACTCAGCTTGTTCTTCGGCCCATAGTTTTTCTTCTGCATCTCTAGCTGTTTCTTCTTCTGGTGTGAATGGAACCTGCACACCGTTTATCATATTATGTCTTGCCATTTTATATCCTTATGTGTGTGCTATTCCGTAAACTGACATCCTGCCAGAGGCTATGTTCCCTGACGAAAAATAAAGTTGCACCCTGTCCATTACAATAGCTGACAGCCTCGCCCCTACAAATACTCCACCAGTAGAACCACCACTGGTGTTTCCTCCTATAACAGTTCCTGAGATATGGGGATAACTGGAGTCATCGCTAGACCTATAAATGTAGAACACTATCCCTCCACCTTCTGTGGAAGCATTCCCCCAAGAGCCGTTGGTGCGTATGTAAGCATCCGCAGTAGCACCCACACCGTTGTATGCACTAGAGGCAACATTTAATGCGTTTGCATGGTAGTCGTAATCAGAAGCACCAGAGTCTATCCCTCCGCTATCTCCAAGGCGTATGTGTAAATCAACAAAATCAGTTGCCGGTAAAAATTCTGTACCAACAACCGCATAACAATCGTATGTACTGTCCAGTCCCGTCTGTGTCAATGAAGCAGATGCGGAAGCTGTCTGTGTTCCTATCAATGTCCAAGCACCACCAACTCCACTAGCTAAGTGACCAGCATCAATAGCCCCATTAACTAGCTCATCTGAGTCCACTGAATTAGTTGCTAGGGTATCTGCGGTTACTGATCCCGTAGGAAGTCCACCAGCACTAATTCCGCTGATAGAACCATCCCCATTTATTACGATAGCCATTGGTTATATCTCCTTCGGTATATCTGATTTTACTTTTGCGATATGAGCCTGATACACTTCCATCCCTTGCTCTCCGATCATCTCAAACTGTTCACCAGTTGTGCCATAGCCACCGTTCTCTATATTAGCTAAACGCTTGTCTATCCAATGTGGTTCTGGAGCAACGTAGGGTTCTGGTGTATTACCATCGTCTATCCATTCTTGGATCATTACACGATGGCGGTTGCCCATATCGTCAGGGACAAACGTAGTGTCATTCACCTTGTAACTACCATCTTCTTGTACTACTACTGTTTTAATTTTCATTAATGTCTCGCATCTATAAGGATATAGGGGGTAGCTCCAACAAGTAGTTTTGCCGCTCGGCCCACTGTTAGCCCAGAAGCAACTGTGGCAACAATTCTTGCTGATTTTTGATATAGCTGATCAAACGTCAAGTTTGTCGTAGCCAAAGTTGAATCAGTAGCATGATATACATACCAAGCTGTAGTGCTAGTTGTGGATACGGCTGGGTTGGCTCTCTTATGCCTATAGTTCAAACCCAAATAAGCTGAGGTTGTGCTATTACAGAAGCCTCCAGAAAATTGCTCTGCATTAGTTCCAGCTCCACCCTGTTTCTCAACGTAATACTCCACCTGATCCTTCACAGTAGCTATCGGGGGTGATGTAAAGGTAGGTGCGGTAGAGCCAAGGTAGAGGCCAACTTGTGAAATTCTCATATAATTAGCAGTATTATCCCCACCATTAACTTGACTAGACGTTGTTTCTTTCTGCCCTGCTTGCCACGTTTGAGCAGTTCCGTGATAATTAGTACCATTAAATAAAGTGAACCCAAGTCTTAACCCTTTATCAGCTTCTGTGAGTAACCAAGTTCCTGAAGTATCTAATGTAATAGTTTCTGTGTGTTTCTCCCAAGTAGCATTAGTAGTCTGTGTTACTTGAAAAGGGTAAGACCTATCAGAAGCAGAGTTTCCTAAATAAAAACCATATACAGCACCATCTCCACCAGAACTCTTATTAAATTTATGCCAAAAACTGATAGTTATTTGTTGTTGGTTGAGATGACCAAAATCAGTACCTGTAATAAAATATTCCATTACAGCCTTATCCCCAGCGGCAACCGCCGCCTCTGCCGTAGTAACATCCACCTCCATACAATGTGAAGATGAATGACCAGATTGTGCAACGGTAGGAGCATCAGCAGTTCTCTTAACATCAATTACTATTGAGTCTCCTATCTTATAGTAAACCCATAATGCAGGGCCGTATTTTGTATGAACTAGGCTAGTTCTAGTTTCACCTTCAGGCCACTGGGTGAAGTCACCGTCTATTATAAAATTACGTTTTTCTCCCGTAAGTTTAGTCGCATCAATAGTCGTTGAGGTGAACGCACCAGCACTACTGATACTTGCCTTCTCCACCCCGTTGGACTGAAACTTGATGTCATTCGACCCATCAGCGTTGAGGGTGAGGTCTTCGGAGGAACTTTTTATT
>PVBE012014886.1_pt1 | contig 11150 bp, 9 predicted proteins | sample 1631181 | NCBI WGS metagenome assembly PVBE01 (sample SAMN08397723, study PRJNA350692) | Marine metagenome, whole genome shotgun sequencing project. | isolation source: water | place: Pacific Ocean | collected 2012-04 | reverse complement strand
TGCCGCGCTGCGCATGGCTACACCGGATGCTGCCGCGTCCGATGGTCCGGCTACGATGCGATTAACACTGCACCGGGGACCGAATCTGCCCCTTCATGAATAATGCGGGCTAGGCTCCGCTCGCCGCCTCATGCGCGAGCGACACGAGCGCCGATTCGAGGCTCTGCTTGTGACACGCCGGCGCGTTCATGTCTCCAAGCTCCGAGTGAGATGCCACCGAGCAGCCACCGGCGCACACCGGGACGAACGAGCAATCCCCGCAGCTCTTCCAGGCTGCGAGGGCATCGAACCGAGCCGCAGCATTCTCGTGCGCGGCTCCACCTCCGGCGCCGATGTGCCCCGTCGCGAGGGAGGGTTCCCCCGTGAAGCCGGGGCACGCATGCAGCGAGCCGTCCGGGCCGAGCGTGTAAGCGTGCCGTCTATGGATTTCACAGGGTCCCATGTGGACCCCGTCACCCGTTGGGAAGCCACGGAGTTTCGTTTCCTCTCGAAGAAACGACATCTTCTCGTCAACGAAATGGCAGGTGTCGCAGGGAGACCCACCGGCGCCGGCCGAGGTCATGCACGTGCCGTTGAGCGGCTTGCCGCTGTCCGACACCGGTGTGAGCGGGATCAGACTTTGTGACGGGGCGGGCGTCGTTTGGACGATCGGCTTGAACGACACCTTGACCAGGGAGCGCGCGAACTCCTGCTCGGCGAGGAAATCGAGCAGCGCTGGGTAGCTGTCGACCGACGAGGCGTCGAAGTTCCCCCCGATCGAGACCTGGCAGCGGTCCGCGACCCGGCGGATGTTGTCGATGATCCGGTCGAAGGTGCCCTGTCCTCCCCGGAGCGGCCGCATCCGGTCGTGCGTGTCACGGTCTCCGTCCAGGGTGATCTTCACGCCGTTCAGCCCGTAGGGCGCGAGGCGGTCGACGATCTCCGGCGTGAGAAGCAGACCATTCGTGATGATGTTGGTCAGCATCTCGACGTTACGCTGTCGGCACAGCTCCCACGTGCGTTCTGCGAGGGCGTACATGACCGGCAGGTTGAGGAGCGGTTCGCCGCCGAAGAAGGTCAGGCTGAATCGCTCGGGCTCGAGCGTGTCGAGGCGGGTGGCGATCCAGTGGGCGACTTGCTCGGCCGTCTCGAGGCTCATCTTCTGGGCGAACTTGTTGTAGTCACCGTGGTCGCCCTGGAAGCAGTAGTCGCAGGCGAAGTTGCACTGGAGTGTCGTCAGGACCGTGACCCGGAGCAGGCTCGTGTCCTCTCTGAGGTCCGTGAAGAAGCGGTTCAGCGACCGTCGCTCGGTCTCGCGGTCCTCGACGATGAAGCCGTGCTCGGTCAGCTGGGCCAGCGCGTCCTGCTCTTCGTTGTCGAAGGCAAGCCCACGCGGGTTGTCGTCCGCAAGTCGATCGAGGAGCGATGCCACGTCTTTCGAGACGATCAGCTGCGCGTCCGAGAACGTGTTCATCAGAAACACTTCGCGGCGGTCGGGTAAAGGAACCTGGACGTTGAACGTTGAGGCGCGCATGGTCGTCGTCCCCATTCCTCGAGCCGGATTGCCGATCGGTAGCGTTGAGGTGGCGCGGCGTAGGTACCCGCACGCGGTTGCGTATATGTGCAACCGCCGTTCCGATGCCAGGAGGAACACGGTGCGCGGCTCGTTCGGGCAGATTGCACGGGAAGAGATGTGCAATCAGGCGCAGAGATGTGTGGCGGAGATGGCGCGAGGAAGGTGGCTAGGTAGCAGAATCTGCCGTGCGCACGGTCCGGGCGGTACGCAGTGGCTGCACTCCAGTGTCAATAAGCTGGAAAATCGTCAAGATCTTGACGATGTGCGGATGTCTGGCTGCTAGTGCTAGGCGCCGCGAAGTCGCTTGGCGAGCTCGCGTATCTCGAGCCGTCCCATCTTGTGCTTGAGGGTGCTGAGGGGGATTCCGAGCTGACGTGCCGTGGCCGTCACGTTCCAGTCGGCTCGCTCGAGCGCCCGGAGGATGAAGTTGCGCTCGAAGGTGTCGCAAGCTTCTTGTAGCAAAGAGCTACCGGGCTTCTGTGACGAGGCATCGAGCGTGGCCAGGTGGTAGTCCACCGGGAGATCCTCGTCCGTGATCCAAGCCTTGTCGGAGATGGCCACCAGCCGTTCGACGAGGTTCTCGAGCTCCCGGATGTTGCCGGGCCACCAGTAGCTCGAGAGGATCTTGAGCGTCGAGTCCGCGATGCCCTGGACGCTCTTGCGGAACTTCGCGTTGTATCGGCGGACGAAGAACGCCGCGAGCTCCGGCAGATCCTCGCTCCGCTCCCGCAGTGGTGGCATCTTGATCGGGATGACGTTGATCCGGTAGAAGAGGTCCTCGCGGAAGCGGCCTTCCTTGATCGCCCGCTCGAGGTCCACGTTGGTCGCTACGACCAAGCGAAAGTCGGTCCGGATGGGCCGTGTACCTCCCACCCTCTCGATCTCGCCCTCCTGGAGCGTGCGCAGCAACTTGGCCTGCAGGTCGAGCTTCAGGTCCCCCACCTCGTCGAGGAACAGCGTACCGCCCGACGCCAGCTCGAACTTACCCAGCTGTTGACGGTGGGCACCGGTGAAAGCACCGCGCTCGTGGCCGAACAGGGTGCTCTCGACTAGGTCGGACGGAATCGCCGCCAGGTTGATGGCGATGAAGGGACCGTCGGTGACGTCGGATTCCTTGTGGATGAACCGCGCGAGGAGCTCCTTCCCCGTCCCACTCTCACCGAGGACGAGGACCGTTGCCGAGAGCTTCGCCACCTTGCGGACGATCTCCACGACGTCACGGGCGAGCCGGCTGCGACCGACCACGAACTCCCGCGACTGATCCGCGACCTCCGCCCGGAGGGTCATCACCCGCCGGTTCAGGTCCTGCCGTTCGCTCGCGTTATGCACGAGCGAGCGGAGCGCGTCGTAGTCGAACTCCTTGGTGATGTAGTGGTAGGCACCCAGACGCATCGCCTGCACCGCGGTGTCGACCTCGGTGATCGCCGAGATCATGATCACCTCGATGAGCGGGTGCTGCTCCTTGACGAGGGGCAGCAGCTCGAGGCCGCTCATGCGTGGCAGCCGAATGTCGAGCAGCATGAGGTCCACGTCCTCTCGCCGCAGGACGTCGAGCGCCGCGTGGGCGCTGGCGACCGTCAGGATGCGGTAGTCATGCTTGAGAATGGCAGCGAGCGTATCCCGCATGCCCTCGTCGTCGTCGACGACGAGAACGGTTTTCGCTTTGGAGCTCATCGTTCGGACGGCAGGAAGCGCGCCATTGTAGGCTCGCACCGCCGGTGAATTCAAGGTTTCCGCGTGCGCTCGGCTCGGATCGTAGCGGGCAAACCATTCTATTGCAGTGACTTACGGCGATCAAGACGCGCCGTCGTCCTTGACACGCCGATCGGCCTCCGCTCCCTCGTCGCGCCTGGCCACCCGGGCGCCGCGCCACGAATTGACGCCCCGTATTTCGGACGCACTACACTAGGAACGCGGTTACGGTAAGAGCGAAGGGAGACGTCGTGTCGAACGAGTATGACGTGGTGGTCGTCGGGGCCGGAACCGGGGGGTACGTCGCGGCTATTCGGGCGGCACAGCTCGGCCTGCGGACGGCGGTCGTCGAGAGGCAGCCGAGCCTGGGAGGGACTTGCCTGAATTGGGGCTGCATCCCGACGAAGGCGCTGCTCGAGCACGCACACGCGCTGAAGGTCGCCCAGAACGCCAAGCAGTGGGGGCTGACGCTGGGCGAGGCGGCCGTGGGGATCGACATGAACCAGGTCCAGTCCCGCAAGGACCGCACGGTCAAGGGCCTGACGAAGGGCGTGGAGTTCCTCTTCAAGAAGAACAAGGTCGACTGGATCAAAGGAACGGCACGGCTGACCGGTGGTGGCACTATCGAGGTCACGGGCACGGAGTCCCGCCGTCTCCAGGCCAGGGAGATTGTCGTCGCCACGGGTTCGGCGCCGCGCAGCGTACCCGGAATCGACATCGACCGCGAGCGGATCATCACCAGCGACGAGGCGATCGGCCTTCGGGAGGTGCCACGGTCGCTGGCCATCATGGGCAGCGGTGCGGTCGGGGTGGAGTTCGCGTCCCTCTTCAACCGCTTCGGCAGCGACGTGACCCTGGTCGAGCTCCTCCCGCGGCTCGTCCCGGTCGAAGACGAGGCCGTGTCGGCAGAGCTGGAGAAGGCCTTCAGGAAGCAAGGCATCCGGTGCCTGACCGGCACCAAGGTTACCTCCGCGACGTCCGACGCCGCCGGCGTTACGCTGGAGGCCCAGCTGCCAGATGGCGCGGCCGAGACGATTCGAGCGGATTTCCTCCTCGTAGCGACCGGGCGCGGGCCCGTGACGGATGGACTCGGTGCAGGGGAGGTAGGACTGGAGCTCGACCGGGGCTACATCCGGGTCGACGACCAGCTGCGCACAGGGGTTCCGGGGATCTCGGCGGTCGGCGATGTCGTGACGCTCGGGTGGCCCGGTCATCCCCAGCTGGCGCACCTGTCGTCGGCAGAAGGGATCCTGGTGGCCGAGCGGATCGCCGGACGTGAGACCCGCCCCCTGAACTACGATCACGTCCCGGGATGCACCTACTGCGACCCCGAGATCGGCAGCGTTGGCCTGACCGAGCGGCAGGCCCAGGAGCGGGGTTTCGAGGTGAAGGTCGGCACCTTCCCGTTCGGTGTACTCGGCCGAGCGAAGGTGGCAGGCGAGCTCGACGGCTTCGTGAAGATCGTGTCGGAGGCGAAGTACGACGAGATCCTGGGGGTACACATGATCGGAATGCGGGCCACCGAGCTCGTGGGGGAGGCGACGGTCGTCCTGCGTCTCGAGAGCACCGCCGAGGAGCTCATCCGCACGATCCACGCACACCCCACGATGGCGGAGGCCATCGGCGAAGCGGCGCACGCGCTGCACGGCGCGGCGATCCATATGTGAGTCCCGCGTCGTGGTCGTTCCGAACGCGAACGGACCAGGAGTGGCAAGATGCCTACGCACGTCGTGATGCCACAGATGGGTGAATCTGTCGCCGAGGGAACGATCGTTCGCTGGATCAAGCAGGTCGGGGACGCCATCGACAAGGACGAGCCGTTGTTCGAGATCTCGACCGACAAGGTCGACGCCGAGATTCCTGCCCCGGCGGCGGGTGTGTTGGCCGAGATCCGAGCCAAGGTCGGGGAGACCGTGCCGGTCGCGACCGTCGTGGCCGTGATCGGCCAACCCGGCGAGACGCTGGAGCCCGCCGCGGTCGAATCGGGCACGGCGGAGGATTCGGCCGATCCCGCGATGCCGCCACGGGAACCCGACGACGGCGCCCCCGGGCGCTCTCGGAGCACCCCCGACGCGGTGCGTCGCCGCTCCTCACCGCTCGTCAGACGCATCGCCAAGGAGCACGATGTCGACCTCTCGGGGATCCACGGCTCCGGGATCGGCGGACGCGTCAGCAAGGACGACATCCTGGCGTATCTCGAGGGACGGCGCCGCGGGGAGAGCACCCCGAGCGAGCCCGTGGGATCTTCGGAGCCGCGCGTACCCGCGTATCGCGCCGGCGAATCCGTCCGGGTCGTTCCGATGTCCACGATGCGGCGTGCCATCGCGGATCACATGCTGCTGAGCCGCCGGGTCTCCGCTCACGTGCACTCGGTATTCGAGGTCGACTTCTCTCAGGTCGCCAGCATCCAAGGAGCCAGGAGGAGCGACTACGCCAAGTCGGGCGCGAAGCTCACCTACCTGTCGTTCATCACGAAGGCCGTGGTGACCGCGCTGCGCGCCGTTCCGATCGTCAACGCTGCGGTCGACGGCGACCGGATCGTGTACAAGAACGACATCAATATCGGAGTCGCCGTCGCCCTGGAAGACGGGTTGATCGTCCCGGTCATCAAGCGCGCCGACGAGAAGAACCTGCTCGGCCTGAGCCGTGCCATCGCCGACCTGGCGCACCGCGCGCGCTCGAAGCAGCTGCAGCCGGAGGAGGTCCAGGGGGGCACGTTCACGATTACGAACCCGGGGGCCTTCGGCACCGTGCTGGGCATGCCGATCATCAATCAGCCGCAGGTGGCCATCCTTGCGGTCGGGGCGGTGGAGAAGCGCCCCGCCGTAGTCGACGACGCTCTCGCGATCCGCCTGCGTGCCTACCTCACCTTGGGCTACGACCACCGGCTGATCGATGGGGCCGTGGCCGACGCGTTCATGTCTCATGTCAAGAGCCATCTCGAGGGCTTCGATCCCGCTTCGGCCTAGTACTGCTTTGTCAGATCGATGAAACGTGGTGCGGAACCCCGTCCGGCTGACCCGCAGACCTCGTCGCGTCGGCTCGAAGTGCGTCGTCTCGGCCGCGTGGCCTACGCCGAGGCGCTCGAGCTGCAACGGTCCCTCGTCGAGGCTCGTCGTGCCGACCGGGTACCGGACCTGCTGTTGCTCCTGGAGCACCCGCACGTCATCACACTCGGGGTCAACGCCCGTGGAAGTCGAACCCACATCCTGGCGTCACCCGGGTCGCTCCAGGCGCGCAACGTCACGATCGAGGAGGCGGGCCGCGGCGGCGATGTGACCTACCACGGGCCCGGCCAGATCGTCGGGTACCCGATCCTGAGCCTGAAGCCCGACCGCTGCGACGTGCATCGCTACGTGCGTGACTTGGAGGAAGTGATGATCCGCACGGCGGCGATGTTCGGTGTCCGAGCGAATCGCGCCGCGGGGCTGACTGGAGCTTGGGTTGGGGGCGACAAGCTGGGGGCGATCGGCGTCCGCATCTCGAGGTGGATCACGAGCCACGGCTTCGCGTTCAACGTCTGCCCCGACCTCGAGTACTTCCGCCTCATCGTGCCCTGCGGCATCGCAGACCGGGGGGTCACGTCACTGTCCCGCCTGCTGGACCGCCCCGTGAGCCTCCCGAAGGTCCAGGACGCCCTGGTACAGCATTTCGCGTCGGTGTTCGAGCGAGAGCCAAATTCTCGCACCGTCTGATTCCGCTAACTCACTACAAATAAGCATGTTAGAGGTCTCGATCCCGCGGCTCGGGCTGGGTGCTCGGCGGGCTCCGGGAATAAGTCGGAGGCTCTCGGGGTTCTTGCGTATCGGAGGGAGATGATGGGGCACTCTGTGGCGGAACAAGACATGGTTCAACGCATGCAGGCCGGCGACGGCTCCGCCGTGGCGGATCTGTCGAGCCTTTATGGTCAGAAGATCTACCAGCTTGCGTTCAGGTACATGCGGAATCGGGAGGACGCCGAAGAGGTGGCGCAGGACGTGCTCTTCAAGGTGTACCGAAAGATCGAAGCCTTCCGTGGAGATGCCGCGCTATCGTCGTGGATCTACCGGATCACGTTCAACACCGCGATGTCTCGCCTGCGGAACTCGAAGTTCAGCCGCTCGGCCGAGGTCAAGCAGGACGAGATCCTGGGAGACGATCGCGATCCCCGGTCGCGCCCGACGCGTGACTTCGCTGACTGGTCTTCACTGGCCGACGACCAGGTCATGCGGGGAGAGCTGCGTCACAAGCTGGTCGGCGCTCTCAAGGATCTGCCGATGATCTACCGTACCCCGGTGATCCTGCGCGACATCCATGGGTTGTCGACCGAGGAAGCCAGCGCCGTGCTGCGGATCAAGACTCAGACGTTGAAGTCCCGACTTCACCGGGGACGCTTGATCCTCCGCGAGCGATTGGGCGAGTTCGCGGGCGGATTGTCGCTGCACGCGGTCGTCTAGCACTACTTTGTCAGTTCGCACCCGCGCAAACTGACAACATAGCTCACGGTCGTCCCGCCCGGTCCGGGCGAACGAACTCGGGTCGCTCGTCCCGGTCCGCGATTCGCCGCAACACGCCGAGCGCCAGCCTCGCCACCTCGGCGCTTCCGACCAAATCGATCTTCTCCCAGTCGTCTCCGGGTCGATGGTAGTCCTCGTGAAAACCGGAGAAGAACGCGAGAGCCGGCACGTTGCGGCGGAGGAACGACGTGTCGTCACTCGATCCGAATCCCGCGCCGGGACCGAACGTCTGGACGTTGATGTCGAGGTCGGCCGATGCCCATTCCACATCCGGCTCGAGCGACGGGGACACCTCGAGACCGCTCAGCATGACCCGACCGTTCGGACGACCGATCATGTCGAGATTCAGCATGGCGACGGTGTCCTCCAACGGAACCGAAGGCTCATTCGTGTAGTGGGTCGAGCCGAGCAACCCCAGCTCTTCACCCGCGAAGGCCGCAAAGACGACGCTCCGATCGAGGCCGTGAGGATCGGTGGCCACCACCCGGGCGATCTCGAGCATCGCAGCGATTCCGGAGGCGTTGTCGTCCGCACCATTGTGGACCTGCCCCAGTAGCCCTGGGGACAGGGAGTGCCGTCCGCCCAGGCCCAGATGATCGTAGTGTGCGCCGACGACGACGGCCTCGTGGGCCCGATCGGGGTCGGTGCCGGGAACCACCGCGAGGACATTGCGCACCCGGCGTCTGGCCCGAGTCAGCCGCTCGGTCAGCGTGACCGTGACGCCCGGGAGCTCTCTGGAGCGAGCTCGTTCCCCCCGGTGGATGCGGCGGTGGAGCTGTTCGAGGTCGACGATCTGGCCGAGGGCGTTGGTGACCGGCGACGGTCGAAACCGAAGCACCGGGAGCCCGTACTCTCCCCATGCGGGTGGGCCGCCAGAGGACTGCGTCGGTCGCCCGCGGGCCTCGGACTCGAGCACCATGAGCAGCCGGGCTCCCCGCGACCGAGCCTCCGTCGCCAGGCGCATCACCGCATCGCCGGGCTCGGCGCTGCCGACGGCCTGAGCGGCCGGCTGGCCGTTTCGAGGGGCGTGCCCGAAGACGAGCACGGCCTTGCCATCGACGTCGATGCCGCTGTAGTCGTCACTAGCAGGAGCCACCGATCCCATCCCATGGCCGACGAAGACGATCGGCAGCCGGAGGGTCCGCCCCGCCCGAGGCTCCACCGTGGTGAGAGAGAGGGACCGATAGTCCGTCGCGTGCTGGAGGGTCGTGGTGAAGCCGTCTCCCTGGAGGACTACCGGGCTCCCGGGTGACAGTTGCAGACCGGCCACCAGCTCGAAGGTCTGGAAGTACGTACCCTCGGATCCACCGGGCTGCAGCCCCGCCGAGCCCAGGTGTCCGGCGATGTAGTCCGCTGCGGCCTCGAGACCGGCCATGCCGTTGCCTCTCCCCATCAGGTCATCAGCCGCCAGGAACCTGACGTGCTCGAGGAAACGGGCCTGGTCGATGTCCGCTTCCTCGGTCCGAGCGAGACCGCGCGGGGCAGGGGCAAGGCTCCAAGACGCGACACAGAGCCCAGCCGCGAGCCAGACGCTGTGCACGCGACGCGCCTCGCTCATGAGCGCGCCTCGATCGATCGCGGGGAGTGGCTATCTGCTGCCAGCGTGGAGAACCGACCCCGGCCTGGGTTGGAGAGCGTTCTCGAACTGCACCCGTTCGTGCGCGGACAGCGTGGGGCTGATGAACCGTTCGATACCCCTGGTCCCCAACGAGACGGGGAAGGCAAGCGCATGCCTTCTCACCTCCAGCTCGCCGTCGAGCACCGCGAACCCACAGAAGACCCGCCGCGAGCCAAGCGCGATTGCCTCCGAGACCCGGGCGCAGGCCGAGGCGAGCGCGTAGGGGCCGGGTGGCCAAAGCGCCCGCGCGCGCTCACGGAGCCGTCGGAGGCGCGGGGGCGACAGGACCGCGGCGAGGGGCTGACCGGCGAGCGTCGCATCGTTCCAGGGTACCACGATGCCCTCTGGTGGGATTCCGAGCATCGCGATCGAGACATCGGTCGCCGCGCCACCAGCCTCGAGCGCCGTTAGCGCGCGCAACCCGGCCACGAACGCGCCCGGGGCCGAGCCGAGCAGCCGTTCGCGCGGTAGGCCGAGCCTCCCGACGCCGCGCTCCACCACCCACCGGTGGGCGGCACGGGCGCACACGATAACGCTCGCCGGGGTGAGACGTGCGACGTGGTCCAGCATCGCAAGGCCAGCCGCACCATCCCACTCGTCGGCGCCGAGCCCCGCCGGATCGGCCACCACGACCGTCGGCGCGCCCGCCAGCGCCGAGAGGTCGCTTGCCGCCCGGATCGTGGTGTCGAACCTCTGAATCGGACCCGCCTGCTGGATGTCGAGGGCTTTCGCCCTCGCGATGTCGCCGGCGGTCGGGTCGATCAGCCGCACCTCGGTCAGCCGGTTGCGTGCCGCCAGTGCGTGGGCCAAGGCGCCGCCCAGCTCGCCGGCTCCGACGATGGCTACGACTCGCATGGTGTTCGCTACTAGAGGAGAAGCGCAGCGCGGTCAGGGTTGGAACTCGTGCAGTATTCTAGTGACATGGATGGTTCACCTCAACTCGGCGGTCGCGCTGCCATCGTCACCGGTGGGTCCCGCGGCATCGGGTTCGCCATCGCAGAGGCGTTGGTGGCCCGTGGGGATCACGTGGCGATTTGCGGCCGAGCCCAGACGGCGTTGGACACGGCCCGGCAGAGGTTGCAGGAGCGGGCCGACGGGTCAACCGTACGGGTCCTGGCCATGACGGCGGACGTCTGCGATGCGCGCGCCGTGCGGCGCTTCGTCGACGGGGTGGTGGGTGAGCTCGGCGGCCTCGACGTCCTCGTCAACAACGCCGGCATCGGTGATTTCGCCGAGGTGGCCGACCAGTCTCCCGAAGCGTGGTCTCGCACGCTCGAGACCAACCTGAGTGGTGTGTTCCACTGCTGCCATGCCGCGATTCCACACCTGAGACGGCGCGGGGCCGGTTGGATCGTCAACATCAGCAGTCTCGCGAGCAAGAACCCCTTCGCTGGAGGGGCCGCGTACTGCGCCTCGAAGGCGGGCCTGAATGCGTTCAGCGAAGCCCTGATGCAGGAACTACGCTACGACGACATCCGTGTGAGCTACGTCCTGCCGGGCTCCGTTCAGACGGACTTCTCGGGACCCGACGGGTCGCGCGGCGCCGGCTGGAAGCTGGCGGCGCAGGACGTCGCGCGGGCGGTCGTCGATCTGCTGTCCCACGATCGACGAAGCCTGCCGAGCCGGCTGGAGATCCGGCCAGCGAAGCCGGGGCGCTAGCAGCCCGTGGTGAAAGTCCTGCGTTGCACCAAGACCGGCGCAGCGCCCGGCTGGCGAGGCGCAACGAGCGAAAATACCGGGAGTATTTGACCGAGGAGCAACGCGGCCAGCCGGGATGCGGCGCCGGTCG
>PVBE011753464.1_pt1 | contig 11150 bp, 7 predicted proteins | sample 1631181 | NCBI WGS metagenome assembly PVBE01 (sample SAMN08397723, study PRJNA350692) | Marine metagenome, whole genome shotgun sequencing project. | isolation source: water | place: Pacific Ocean | collected 2012-04 | reverse complement strand
CCTTCAATGGCAGGAATACCCGATCGTCTACTTCGAGGATTCCAGCGGCCGCTTCGAGGCGTTGGGCGACAATCCACGCAGCCGGATCCTCTCGGGATGGGAGCCCAATGCAAAACAGATGGAGACGATCATGAACGGCCCCCGGGTCAATTCCCGGGGTGCAAAGACCAAGACCCTGAAGGGATCGAATTCCGAGGGCTGGCGTTCGAGCCGACGCAGGGCCCAGACCTCGGCATCGGTCCTCGGCTATCACGAGAGCCTGAGCATCGAGAAGTTGGAGGGCCAGCCGATCTTCGAGCGCAGGGATATCGTAGGCAATGCTCTTTCCCAGTCGGCGGAAGGTCTGACGCGCTTCGAGGTGACGGAGATCCTTGAAGCCGGCAAGACCCTGATCGGTCGCTACGAGCGGGACGGACGACATCGAGGGGTCTTCAGGATGTGGCGCACGCCTCCCGCTCGCGGACTCGAGAAGAAGGATCGGACTCCCAACGAGCGCGCCAGGGATGCCCTGCTCAGGAAGGCCGGCGAAGCTCCCTGAGTGCCGAATGGCCGGCTGATCTCCGGGAAACGATCCGGGGGAGCCTTTTCCCCGCTCCGAAGCTCGAAGTGAAGCGGCGAGCGGAACTCTCTCCACGACCTCCGCCACCTCGACGACGAATCGTGGCGAGGCATCCGCCGAGGCCCGAAACGAGCCATGCCAACGCCAGCCACTCCACCTCTACGATGGTTTCGCCGAGGGGCGGAACGGCCCGGAAGGGCTCTACCAGCAGCCGCAGAAGCCCGAAGCCCCCGAAAAATACGGCGGGAACCCAGCGGTCCGGAATCCTCTCGAGCAGCAGCGTGAGAAACAACCAGCCGAGCATCTCGTAGAGGGGAACCCCGTGGCTCCAGCCCCCTTCGGATACTCGTCCCGAACAGCATCCCGCGAAAATACAGCCCGAGCGCGCGAGCGCGAAGGCCGGGGGCAGCGCCCGTCCGAGCCGCACGCAGTCATCGAAGCGGACTTCGGGCTCCCGCTCCGACAGAGCCAGCAGGAGCAGCGGCCCGAGCGGAAAGAAGAGTATCGTGAAGCCCGCTCCGGGGCGCAGCAGAATTTCGGGCATCGAGAAAAGCTCGGGAAGGTGGAAATGCAGGAGCCCCCAACCCAGACGTGTCAGGGCTCCGCCCAGGCCGAGCCCGAGCACAAAAAATTCTGCCCGCACAAATCCGAAGCGCCCCAGGGCCAGCCAGAAAGCCGCCACATGGCAGAGCCAGAAGTAATGAATGAGCGCGATTCCGACGTCCACCGCCCTTCCTCGGCCGGGACGAGGACCGGGGCATCAGGGCAAACTGCCCCGGGTCGGCTGGATCGGAAAGGGGCGGAACCTCAGAAAAGGATCATGATTCGAGAACCAAAGCCCGGGGGCCTCGCGCCGCTAATCCTTCGCCTCCGCGATCGAGATATCCACCATCAGGTTCCCGGCGATCTTCTCCAGGGTTTCTCGCAACTCATCCACGGAGTTCGAGATCGGATGGTGAAGCCGAGCCGTCGCACTGAAGAGAGGCTCCCCGGACATCGGGGCGCTCGAGCACTCCGTCGATAGTTCCACAACATTGACCCCGGCAGCCGCCAATCCCGCCGAGATATCGCGAACGATGCCCGGACGATCCTGACCCACCAATTCGAGACAGAGTTCTCGATAGGCCGAGATCTCCGAATCTCCCCGGGCGTCTTCGACCACCACGCGAAGACCCCGCTCTTCCAACTCATGAAGCGCCTTGAAGAGGGAGGCCGACGCCTCGGCGGGAACGCTGACCTCAAGAATCCCGGCGAAGAAGCCCGCCAGTCGGGACATGCGGCTGCTCTCCCAACTGCCCCCATGAGCGGCAACCGTCTGGGCAACCGCCTCCACGAGTCCCGGTTGATCGCTTCCGATCACCGTCAGAACCAGGGATGTCGGCATTTCACAATCTCCTTGCCGGGGACGCTGCGATCACGGCTGAACCGTAGCCGCCGGCGATAAAAGGCGGGCGAAGCGGGCGGTCATGGCAGGACGACCACGATCCCTCCGCTTCGATGCACGGATTCCCGCATCGCAAGATCGAGATCCCAAAATCGACGGATTCCGCTCCGGCCTCAGCCTGCGGCCAGCGACCAGAGAACTCGGGAGGAAAACTGCCTCGCGCGAAAAAAAAATCACGAATCTCCGCCACCTCCTCCGCAAACCGGACACTCTATTAGTGCATCCACAAAATATCCCCTTCCCAGGGAGCCCCGGCCACCACGCAGGTGTGCCGGGGCACTTTTTTTGGGGCCTCCGCCAACCCTCTGGAGCCACGAACCGCCTTTGAACGTTTCACTCCTAGCCCAGACCCCCACGGGGCCAGCGGTTCGCACGAGGCATGGCCGGGAAGTCGCTCCGGCGCCAGGCATGGGAGGGGGGGGGAAAGCAAGCGAAAAGGGCTCAGCTCCGGGGGATTTCCGCGAGCACAGGCCCCTCCTGGCGCATCCCGGAGCGCGCCCCGGCCGCCTCGCCAGATGCATCTCCGCTCGCCCGCACTCAGCAGCAGGCCACTCAGTCGCAGGGGGAAGAGGCGCCCTCCAGGCCCCCCAAAAAAAATTTCGCCGATCGCAAGAAATCCGCCACCAATCTCTCGCCGAGGACACTCTATTAGTGCATCCACAAAAGATCCCCTTCCCAGGGAGCCCCGGCCACCAAACAGGTGTGCCGGGGCACTTTTTTTATGGGGCCGCCAGTACGGAAAGCCAGTACGGAAAGCCAGTGCGGAAAGCCAGTGCGGAAAGCGCCTCGGGCGATTCTGCCCGAATCCTCCGTCGTGGGCCTCCAGACCCGAATTGGTGATCTGAGATTTTTTCTTCTTTTCCCCTGAAAACTTCGACACAAAGCCCCGCCAGGAACCACTCCCCAGTACATAAAAAAAGTATCCCCTTCCCAGGGAACCCCGGTTTGCTTCGTGCAAGCCGGGGTGCTTTTTTGGGGGGGGATCGCGGCCGCAGAACGGGCGCCTCGCGATGCGACTTCCGAGGCGAAGAAAGACGCGGCCCAGACGGGGTTCCGGGCCCGTGGAACTCTCGAGCAGATCGAGAGTCTTGAGAAATAGTTTCAGAAAGTTCGCCACCCATCCCGCGCCCGGGACACTCTATTAGTGCATCCACGAAATACCCCCTTCCCAGGGAGCCCCGGCCACCACGCAGGTGTGCCGGGGCACTTTTTTTGGGGGGGGGCGCGGCCGCGGAGCGAAATTTTTTTCGATAGGCAATCCGGCGGTCCATCCCAGCGAGGCGACTGTAATTTGTAGTGTGATTGAAATTCCCTTCCAGCGGAATGCAAAGGAATTTCGACACGAAGACCTATTCCGGTCCACTTACTTACAGAACGTCCCTGGTGTACTGAAAAGTATCCCCTTCCCAGGGCGGCCCCGGTTTCGTTTAGCAGAAACCGGGGCCATCATTTTTGGGCTGCCTGAGCCCCGATTCGGCGGATGAATTCCGCTCGATCCACCAGGGCTCGCAGGGCGCCCACAGCGCGGTGAGCACTCGGATAACAGACTCGCCCCGCCCCGCGCACCGCCGCCGGACCCGGATTGTCGGGATTCGAGATGGCCAGTTCGGTCACCGAGAGAATCGGTTTCCCATGGCGCTGCGAGACTTCGCAGGCGGCCAACGCGAAGCGCTCATCCTGTTTTTCGTGATAGGCCACGATCCGGGAGAGCCCGTGATCGGGATGAAAGCGTCCGCTCTTGAAAACCTCGGCCTGGGCGGATTGGATCCCCAGACCCAGATGAATCACGGCATCCACTTCGGGATGCGCGGCCACGAGATCGAGTACCTCCGGAACCGTATCCCGCGTCTCCCCACTGGCCAGATCGATGGGATTGCCACGGCTCCAACGCGCCGGAACCCAGGTGTCGATCTTCGCCCGAACCTCATCCGGCAAGGGAATCAATTCGAGCCCCGCCCGGGAACAAGCATCGGCAGCCAACACCCCCCAGCCCCCGACGGTGGTGAAGACCAGGGTTCGGGCACCCCGGGGCAGGGGTTGGGTCGCCAGGGTCGCTGCCCACTCGAAGGCCTCCTCGACGGTGGTCGCCCGCAGAACGCCGAGTTGTCGGCAGATCCCGTCAAAGACCCGATCATCGCTGGCCAACGCACCCGTATGGCTGGCCGCGGCACCAGCCCCCTCGAGACTCGTTCCCCCCTTGACGAGTACCAGCGGTTTTCTAGCCGTGAGGCGGGCCACTGCACGCTGGAATCTGCGGCCCTCTCCCACTCCCTCGACATAGGCGAGAGCGACGTCGGTCTCGGGATCGACCGCGAAATACTCGAGCAGATCCGCGAGTCCCGTCTGGGCGGAGTTGCCCAGGGATACGGCCTTGCTCACTCCCACGCCACTGGCGACGGAATAGTTGAGAAAGGAGGAAACGAGATTTCCGCTCTGGGAGGCCACGCTGATGCGGCCGGGCGGAGGATAGGGGGATACGATCTGGGCGCACATCCGATCGGATGTCGAGATGACGCCCTGCCCGTTGGGACCGACCAGGAGCATTCCGAGTTCTTCGGCCGTTGCCACCAACTCCCGCTGGAGCTTGCGCCCCTCTTCTCCGGCTTCGCCATAACCCGCGCTGGCGATGAAGGCCGCCTTCACGCCCTTCTTCGCGCACGCTCGCAACAACTCGACATTGGCTGCCGTGGGCGTACAGACAAAGACCAGATCTGCAGCGCCGTCGGAGATCTGCGAGACGTCTCGCAGAGTGGTATTCCCCAGCACTTCGGCCCCATCGATCTTCAGCGCTTGAACTTCTCCCTCGTACCCGTATCGCAAGAGGTTGTGCAGGGTGACGAAACCGAATTTCCCCGGATGCCCCGAGACCCCCGCCACCACGATGCCGCGCGGATGAAAGAGCGGGCGAAAGCGTTCCAGGATCGCAGCGTCGGACAGACCCGTGGAGGAGGACAGATCCGAAGCAGACAGACCCGTGGGCGCCTCCGACATCGAGACCTCGGGACACAATTCGACCAGGGCGTCGACGGCCACCGGCCGCCCCCCGGATACGATCAGCGGGTTCAGATCCACGCTGGCGATGTCTTTTCGCTCGACGGCCAGGCGCGAAAGGGCGAGGAGCAGATCGGCGAGGGCCCCGCGGTCGATCGCAGCCTCCCCCCTGAATGGATGAGTCAGAAGAGCGCTGGCCGACAGGCGGTCCACCAGGCATTCCGCCTCGCCGCCCTCGAGGGGTGCGGCGGCGAAGACGACATCCTTCAGGGCCTCCGTCAGCACGCCCCCGAGCCCCAGCAGAATACAGGGGCCAAATTGGGGATCCGCCACCACGCCGGCGATCAATTCCCGCTTTCCCTGGACCATCTCGGCGACCAGGAGATCCGCGCTGCCATCCTCGGGACGCGCCCGCCCCAACAACTCCCCGGCCGCGGCCTCGACCGCGGCCGCATCCCCGAGTGATAGACGCACGAGATTGCGCTCGCTCTTATGCGCTATGCCCTCTCCGTTGAGCTTCAGGGCCACGGGAAATCCGATCGCCCGTGCGGCAGCAACCGCTTCCGCGGCATCTTTCGCCCTCTCCTCCCGCGCAAAGGGAATCCCATAGGCCTTCAGCAGCTCTTTGGAATCGGCTTCCGAGAGGGTCGAGTTCGAAGGGGGTTCCATGGCTCGTGCAGCTTAGTTGAATGCGGTCGCTCCGCCAGCAGATGCGGACGCGGCCATTCGTCCCGAATCGATTATGTTCTCGATCCTCGAGAACGATTTAAACCGACATCGCGAGCCGAAGTTCGGCGGATCCGAGCCAGTTCGCAATGTCCCATCCCGGGAGACAGGATGTACGCGCAGATCCAGAACGGATTGATCGCCCTCGACAAAGGCTTCACCGACTACATCGTCTCTCCCATCAGTCGCCTCTTCTTCTTCGATATCGTCTTCTGGGACAACGGGCAGAGCGGCGAAATCAACCTTCCGATTGTTGTCGTCTGGCTCATGGCCGGCGCGATCTATTTCACCCTGCGCTTTCGATTCATCAATCTTCGGGCCTTTCGCCACGCCGTCGATTGTGTGCGGGGCCGCTATACGAATCCCGATGAAAGCGGGGAGATCTCGCATTTCCAGGCGCTCTCCGCCGCGCTCTCGGCCACGGTCGGACTCGGAAATATTGCCGGGGTCGCCGTGGCGGTCGGGGTGGGGGGGCCGGGGGCGATCTTCTGGATGGTCGTCGCCGGGGTGCTCGGCATGACCTCGAAATTCGTGGAATGCTCCCTGGGGCAGAAGTATCGCATCATCGATTCCGAGGGCCGGGTTTCAGGGGGACCCATGATCTACCTGCGCGACGGCCTCGCGGAGCGGGGCTTTCCACGCCTCGGCACCCTGCTCTCCACCGTCTTCGCCGTCATGTGCATCGGCGGCAGTTTCGGAGGCGGCAATATGTTCCAATCCAACCAGGCCTTCGCAATCGTATCCTCCCAGATCCCCTGGCTGACGGATCATTCCCAACTGGGTGCTGCCCTTTTCGGACTGGTGATCGCGAGCCTCGTGGGGCTGGTCATCGTCGGGGGAATTCGACGCATCGGAGAAGTCGCCGGATTCCTGGTGCCCTCGATGTGCGTTCTCTACGTGCTCTCCGGTATTTCCATCCTGCTCTTCAACGCAGCACGCGTGCCGGAGGCCGTGGCCACAATCTTCTTTTCGGCCTTCAGCCTCAAGGCGGGCATCGGAGGCCTGGTCGGCGTGATGATCCAGGGTTTTCGCCGCGCGGCCTTCAGCAACGAGGCCGGCGTCGGTTCTGCGGCCATCGCCCACTCCGCGGCCCGCACCAACGAACCCCTGCGCGAGGGTGTCGTGGCCCTGCTCGAACCCTTCATCGATACCATCGTCGTCTGCTCGATGACCGGGTTGGTCATCGTCGTCACCGGCGCCTACCAGGCCCCCGAAGCGGGAGAAAAGATCGCGATGACCGCCTACGCGTTCTCCACCGTCTTCCCCTGGTTCCCAGCCGTCCTCTCCGTGACGGCGGTCCTCTTCGCCTTCAGCACCATGATCTCCTGGAGCTATTACGGCGAGAAATGCTGGGAGCACCTCTTCGGAGCGAATTCGATCCTCGTCTACAAATTCCTCTTTCTCTTCTTCTGCTGGGCGGGGGCCGTCGTCAACGCGAATAGCGTGGTGGATTTCGGCGACTTGATGATCCTCGGCATGGCCTTTCCCAACATCCTGGGCCTGCTGATCCTGGTGGGCCCCCTGCGCGAGGATACCCGGAAGTATTTTCAGAAATTGAAGGCGGGGGAATTCCCAAGATTCGGCTGAGGCAAAAATGGCCGGCGAGCGGGCCAATGGGTTAATCTGATCTCCGCTCCCACCCCGCTTCAGGGAATTCGCGCATTCATTCCATCGCCCTCGAGCGCACTTCCCTGGCATGGAAAGGATCAGAAATGACTCTTGAAATCGGCCGACTCGGCGTGTGGGCGTCGCTGGATGGATTCAGCGCCTGCCGGGCACTGGCTTTCGCGCAACAGGTCGAGGCCTGGGGCTATTCCGCCCTGTGGATTCCCGAAGCCGTGGGCAGGGATCCCTTCAGCTTGATCGCCCACCTCGCGGCCAATACGGAAAAACTCGTCTTCGCCACGGGCATCGCCAACATCTACGCGCGGGATCCCATGGCCCTCAAATCCATCCACAAGACCCTTTCCGAATTGGCTCCCGATCGCTTCATCCTGGGCCTCGGTGTATCCCACGAACATCTCGTGAACCGCGTCCGGGGACACGAATATCGGAAACCGCTCTCGACCATGCGCAGCCATCTGGACGCCATGGAGCAGGCCCTCTTCATGGGCCGGGAACCCGAAGCGGAAGCTCCAATCGTATTGGGGGCTCTGCGGGATCAGATGCTCAGCCTGGCGGCGACCCGCACTCGCGGTGCCCACCCCTACCTCGTACCCCCCGCCCATACCGCCCGTGCCCGAAAAGTGATGGGCCCCGATGCCTGGCTCTGCCCGGAACAGATGGTGCTGCGCGAAAGCGATCCCGACAAGGCCCGACAGATCGCCCGGGCCCAACTCGCCGTCTACATTCGCCTGCCCAACTACCAGAACAACCTGAAGCAATTCGGCCTGACGGAAGCGGACTTCGAGGCCGGGGGAAGCGATCGCTTCGTCGATGAAATCGTGGCCTGGGGGGATGAAGAGGTCATTCGCGAACGCATTCAGGCCCATTGGGATGCGGGGGCCGACCACGTCTGCATCCAGGCCTTCCACCCCGATGGCAACGCCGAACCCGACGAAGAATTGCTGGCCGGACTGGCGCCCCATGCCTGAAGCCAAGACGGGGCGGAGAAAATTCTGGGGCTGGGGGGCCGAAGGTGCCGGGCCGAATCCCGAGCAGCAACTCCATATCAAGACCAGCATGGAGGAGCAATTCGGGCGCGCCCTGGATCTCGTCCCGGAGCCCGCCCTGGAGGAGATCGAACTTCCCCCAGCTCGGCTCGCCCCTCCGAGCGCCCTCGAGAAGATCTGCAGCGCCGCAGCCTACGACCGCGCCGGCCATAGCTATGGCAAGAGCTACCGGGATAGCGTGCGCGGAATTCGCCGGGATTTTTCGAGCCCGCCCGACTTCGTGGCCTTCCCCGGCGACGAAGAGGAGATCCATGCCCTATTGGATTGGGCGAACGACGCCCGATGTATCGCCGTCCCCTACGGCGGGGGCTCGAGCGTCGCCGGAGGCGTCGAAACGATTCTTCAGGGCGACTATCGCGGCGTCGTGAGCATCGACCTGGGAGGGTTGGATCGCGTGCTGGATATCGATCGCCAATCCCGGGCCGCCCGGATCCAGGCGGGAATCTACGGGCCAGCCCTGGAAGATGCCCTGCGGCCCCACGGCCTGACCCTGCGCCACTTCCCCCAATCCTTCGAGTTCTCGACCCTCGGCGGTTGGATTGCGACGCGCTCGGGGGGACATTACGCAACCCTCTATACCCATATCGACGACTTCGTGGAGGGCCTCCGGGTCGTGACCCCCAGCGGCGATCTCGAGACTCGACGCCTGCCCGGTTCCGGGGCGGGGCCCAGCCCGGATCGTTTCTTTCTGGGCAGCGAGGGCAGCCTGGGCCTGATCACGGAAGCCTGGATGCGCCTCCAGGATCGACCGACCTTTCGCGCCTCCACCGCGGCCCGCTTCCCGGGAGCCGACGGTTTCATGCGCGGCGCCGAGGCCGTGCGTGCACTCAGTCAGTCCGGCCTGGCCCCCACCAACTGTCGGCTCCTCGACGCCGGCGAAGCCCGGACTTCCGGCGCGGGCAGTGGGGATGAGGCCATCCTGGTTCTCGGATTCGAATCCGCCGACCATCCGACGGAAGCCTGGATGGAGCGCGCCCTGGAAATCTGCCTGGATACCGGTGCGAAACTGCCGGAGGATGCCGGTCGCGTGGAGACTCAAAGAGGCGGCGGCAGCGGCGGATCCCAGCGCGAAGGAGCGGCGGGAGCGTGGCGCAACGCCTTCCTGCAGGCCCCCTACGTGCGCGACGTATTGGTTCGCATGAGCGTGATCTGCGAGACCTTCGAAACCGCCATCACCTGGGATCGTTTTCCGGAATTTCACGCAAGTGTGACGACCGCAGTCGAGGATGCCATCAAACGGGTATGCGGAGCCGGCAGGGTCCAATGCCGCTTCACCCACGCCTACCCCGACGGCGCGGCCCCCTATTACAGCATCATGGCCCCGGGACGGCGGGGCAGCGAACTCGAGCAATGGGCCGAAATAAAATCGGCGGCCAGCGAAGCACTGCTCGCCGCGGGCGGAACCATCACGCACCATCATTCGGTTGGCAGGGATCACCGACCCGGGTACGACCGCCAGCGGCCGGAACTCTTCGGGCGCGCCCTGCAGGCGGCCAAGCGAGAACTCGATCCCGGCCACATCCTGAATCCGGGCGTCCTGCTCGACTGAGGCCCGCTTCCACCCCCTGCCCCTCGACCGACGGCCGCGGGAATGTCCTCGCAAGAAATTCTCCCGCGGAGAGGATTCAGCTCTTGAAGGCCGCCTGCCACCCTTCTGCTTCGAAAGCCTCTCGGCTGGTATGGCTGGAGCGCGGGACATAATCGTCGATTTCGGGATCGGATTCCCCGAGGTCGATCGCATTCTTGAGTCTCGTCAACCACTCGCCGCGCCTCAACAGCATCCGAAACGTCAGCTGACCGTCCAGGTAATTCCCCCAATCGAGCCAGGTCACGCCATTCTCGGCGGTCGCATTGGCCGGCCGATCCTCTTGAGTCGAAACGACGATCGTATAGTTGCCCTCGCTATCCACCGGAATTTCATGGTCGACCACCGCGGCCTCACAGATGCCCGCCCAGAAGTTGTAGGTGGTGATCGTAAAGCCCCGGATCTGACGCTCCGGCAGCCAGGTCGGCTCCTTCGGCGTATGGGGGGTCGTAAACTTCCTGCCACGGGTCACGTGCACCCGACCGAGGCGACTGGTGTAGGGGGTAACCAGGTAGAGGATATCGTCGCTGGCCAGGATGTCGTAGGGAAGCCCCCAATTGGATTTCGTACTGTATTTCTCGGGCCAGCAGAGGGCCCGGTGATCCGGAATCGGAAGAGGCGCAAAACGGGTGGTCTCCACGGGGGGTTCCTGGCCTGGCGGATGGGGATCGATTTCATCGAAGAAGGCCGTCTGCCTGCCCTCGGCATCGTAGACCGTGATCGAGGGTAGGAGCACGCCGGTATTGTTGGGAGGCATCGCTCCCAGGACGGAATCCGTCGTGCGGTAGATGTTGAAGACCGCCTGATTGGGCCCCCCATTCTTCTTGACTCCGCAATAGGTGGTATTGGCCTCCGGATGCTCCGGCTCCTCGCTGAAGACGAGGTGCGCAGTAAAACGTCGCCCCATGCCCTCGGGTACTTCCTCGCGAAAGGGATTCCGGCTGCCGGGATCCGGATCCAAGTCTTCGTCCACCAATGTCGCCAGATTATTCGTATCGAAATCCGAGGGATGAAAGGCGAAATAGCGGGAATAGGGAAACTCTCCCCGGAAGCTCACCCGCCCGCCCTCGGGCACGGGAATGAAGCCATGGGGTGCATTCTCTCCGTGCCAGAAGCGATTGCTGAAATAATTTGAAGCCGATGTATCGAGGAGGTATGGGAAGCGGTTATTGG
>PVBE011782502.1_pt1 | contig 11152 bp, 9 predicted proteins | sample 1631181 | NCBI WGS metagenome assembly PVBE01 (sample SAMN08397723, study PRJNA350692) | Marine metagenome, whole genome shotgun sequencing project. | isolation source: water | place: Pacific Ocean | collected 2012-04 | reverse complement strand
TATAACTTTCCGAACCTTCCTCTTCCGAAGGAAGATAACGAACCACTTCGGCTTTCAGTTGCGTATTTTCCACTTTTGCGCTTTGAATAAAATCTACAAAAATACTGGACCCAATTTCCAACTCGCGGCTGATTCATCCTAAGCCACTTTTCTAAAAATTATGAAGAACGGTCAGTCTTCAATTTGCGCTTTTTGTAAAGTACCGCTGTAGTCGACGTACACTGCTTTCCATTCAGTAAAAACATCCAACGCCGCCGATCCCGCTTCCCGGTGACCGTTACCCGTCCCCTTGGTACCACCAAAAGGCAGTTGAATCTCTGCCCCGATAGTAGAGGAGTTAATATAAGTGATTCCCGTATCCAGCGTCTCAATCGCCTTGAACGCACGGTTGACATCCCGAGTATAAATCGCCGATGACAAACCATACTTCGAATCGTTAACTATCTGCACCGCGTGGTCCAGGCTCCTGCAAGAAATAATGCTGAGGACCGGACCAAAAATTTCCTCCTGCGCAATACGCATTTTTGGAGATACGTTCGCAAATAAAGTAGGTTCAAAAAAGAATCCCTTGCTCAAACCCTTTCCAGAAAGACAAGAGCCTCCTGTTAAAAGTTTCGCTCCTTCATCCACACCTATCTTACAATAGTTGAGAACCTTTTGTCGTTGCGCCTCATTGACAAGCGGACCCATCTCCGATTTTTCATTGAGTCCGTCCCCCACCCTTAAATCTTTGGTGCGCTTGAGAAGCATACTGGTGAACTTTTTAAGCACCTTCTTATGCACGATGACTCGGCTACACGCCGTGCACCGTTGTCCAGTGGTACCAAATGCTCCCCACAAAACACCTTCAACAGCCAGATTCAAATCCGCATCATCCATCACGATGATCGCGTTTTTACCGCCCATCTCCAGCGAGTACTGCTTCATCTGCTTCGCGCAATGAGCGGCGACGATGCTTCCCGTGTCCGTCGAACCGGTAAAAGAAACCAGATCTATTTTTGAGTGGTCCATAAGCGGGGTCCCCACGCTTTCCCCGGAGCCTGTGACCATATTCAGCACACTGGGCGGAAGACCCGCTTCCTCGCATATTTTAACCAAGTGGTAAACAGAAAGCGGAGTATCGCTCGCGGGCTTCATCACGACCGTATTACCGCAGACCAGTGCAGGGATCAGTTTCCATGAAGGGATCGCGATAGGAAAATTCCACGGAGTGATCGCGGCAACCACACCCACCGGCATACGTACCGACATATTGAACTTGTTATTGAGTTCCGAAGGGACTGTTTCCCCGAGCAAACGTCGGCCTTCGCCTGCTGTGTAATAAGCCATGTCGATCGCTTCCTGCACATCGCCACGAGTTTCCTTGATGATTTTGCCCATCTCCCGTGTCATGTCCTGAGCCAGCGATTCCTTGTATTTCACTAATAACTCTGCAACACGGAACAGGATTTCCCCTCTATGAGGCGCAGGAGTTTTTTTCCATTTCGGGAGAGCGGCGGTAGCGGCTGTTACCGCATCATTAACATCTTTACGGGTGGACTGCTGAAATCGACCTACTATTTCGCGGGTGTTCGCGGGATTGACATTGTCAAAGGTTTCTCCACTCGACGACGCCTGCCACTTGCCGTTGATGTAGTTTTTAAAAACCTTTACCCTAGCCATGATCCGCTCCTTGAAGCTTTGGATTTAAAGTAGGCGGATTGAGGAAGAAAATAAGAAGAAAGGAGACCCCTCACAGTCGCCATTTTTTTGGATTTTAGGGCAATGATACCCGTTAGGATGAAGGCCGAAACAAGCACACTCCCACCGCCCTATGATACCAGAAACGCCTATAAAATCAAGTGTTTTAGGTGTTGACGGTCGTCAGCTGAGGGGACTGGAGACCACGTTGTCGAATTGAGCTTCACCCTGATCGGTGATGATGGCGACTCCGCCGCTGGTATAGTTGGCATCGGGTGCAGTATCAATCTATGTACTTATAAAGCAATTATCGAACCAAAAATAAAGGTATTCCATGGTTCGCGAGCCTTTTGAACGAAAGCTATTGTTGTTAAAATGCTTGATTAGTACAAAAAAATTAAGCTATTTCTCCAAGGCTTTTTTCAGTTAGAAAAACGCCCGGCAAGTTACAATTTTGGATACAGTAGGTTACCAAAAATTGTCCTAACCCGCTTTTTCCAGCACTGCTTTGATCGGTGTTTCGGGAACGTCATCTACGATCTCGATAGATCCTATATCCTTCACCAGTATAAACCGAAGCTGATCGCGTTCTGTTTTTTTGTCGTGGTACATCGACTCAATGACATCCTGTGACTTCACATCAGGCGGCTGGGTAGGCAAACCAAATTTTTTCAGTAAGTCTTCTATTCGTTGGGGCACATCTTCGCTACACCTTCCTGTTTTTGCCGAGAGCCATGCGGCCTGGACCATACCTATAGCCACAGCTTCTCCGTGAAGGTATCCGGTATAGTTGGTCAGGGTTTCGATGGCATGGCCGAAGGTATGACCAAAGTTAAGAATCATTCGGTGACGGCTTTCGCGTTCATCTTTTTCTACTACATCGGCTTTGATGGCGCAGGAGGTTTCGATGATATGCTCCAGACAATGACTGTCCAGTAAAAGAATTGCCTTGGCGTTTCCTTCCAGAAACGCAAACAGGTTCTTATCGGCAATAACTCCGTATTTAACCACCTCGGCAAGTCCGGCTCTGAATTCTTTTTGGGGCAGGGTGTGCAGGGTGTCGAGATCGATAACGACAAGCTTGGGCTGGTAAAACGCGCCGATCATATTTTTTCCACGCGGATGATTCACTGCGGTTTTGCCGCCGACACTGCTGTCCACCTGTGACAGCAGTGTGGTAGGTATTTGTACAAAGGGAATTCCACGCTGGTAAGTGGCCGCGATGAACCCGGTGAGGTCCCCCACTACTCCGCCACCCAAGGCGACCAATGCTGACTTGCGGTCGCAGTTCATCTCCAGCAAACGGTCGTAAATGGATTCCGCCTGTTGCAGTGACTTTGATGATTCGCCTTCGGGAACTTCTATGAACTCGGGAACATGACCGACGGCGGTTAGCCCAGATTCAATTGGCTCACCAAATAAATTTCTGATGGAAGGATGTGTGATGATCGCAACCCGGCTGGGATTAAATCGCTCGGCAATTAACTCCCCAGTTTTGGCCAAGAGGTTCCGACCGATCAGGATGTCGTAACTCCTGTCGGCCAGATCAATGTTCAACCTCTTCATAAGTATATTTACCTAGCTTTGATAATGGTAGGAGTAACAAATATGAGCAGTTCGGAAACTGTATCGCTATCGTCTACGTTTTGAAAGAGCAGCCCAAGGACCTTCTGACATTCCTTAAATGTATTGAAAATACGGTGGTTAAGCAAATCACTCACAAGCGCGAGGCTATAAAGTGTTAATTTTTGTATATAGATGCGGTTGATTTTTTTAACAGAATGAGTCATTTTTCAATCTTTTTCTAAAGTTTGCCGAGATTGTTCCGATATGCGCATTGAGTCAGTGTAATAAATATCGTTTTTTGTAAACGCTGAAACTTTTTTCTCATCTTCACCCACTCTTAAACCTTTGTTAACTTGTTTTATTTAAGGTGCGGTAAAGGGAACTCCCCCATCACACATTCAAGCTTTTTCCGATTTCTTTTTGTTGGCAGTCGGCTTTTTGCCTAGCCCTTTTAGACCTTTCTTAACTAAAGATCCTTGATCGATCGGCTAGTTTATAGCCTAGCGCCAGAATAATCTTACGCTTCGTGTCGAGTCGGCAGTCGTTTCCCTTCTCTATTCGATCAATTGTTTGGACAGTTACATCAGCCTTACGCGCCAGCTCTGCCTTGCTCATCATCTTTGCTTCGCGAATTTGACGAACCGAATTAGACTTGGCCACCACGTGAACCCTCCTTCAAATTTGACCCTAAAACAGCTCCAACTGTATAGATCTTTTGGTTTCTTTTATTGGATTCATAGCAGGTTAGTTTAAAAAGAAATTTTTGTCAACTAAAAATATGAAAATAGTTAAAAATAAACATAGTTTATGTTAATTTATATTAATCATGTGTTTTTTGACTCTGACGCAAAGCAACCTCTTTTACTCATTTCCTGATTGAATGGTGGGCGGGCTTGGCTTAGAGTTTCTATTACTACTAGCTTTGGGTCACTTGAGGTTCCTGTTATGAATGCTGACTATTTTATTCACCTAAAAACACCTTCCTTTATAGGGACAGCCTTTGTCGTTTTGTTCTTTATCGGCTCTGATCCGGTAAACGCTGGTGATGAAATAATTTACGGCGTAGCTCCTGGACTGAAATACCTGGATCCTTATACTCTAGCGGGACCGAAGAATCTGCTGAACGACTATCCCAGTCAAGCTGATGAGGACAGGATAAATGTGGTTATTGAAATTCCTGCCGGCAGGACGGAAAAATGGGAGGTACGAAAACCGGACGGTGTTTTGGCCTGGAACTTCAAAAAGGGAAAACCGCGGGTCCTCAAATACATCGGGTACCCGGGAAATTATGGCATGGTTCCACGAACTCTGCTTCCCAGGGAATTGGGCGGCGATGGTGATCCTCTTGATGTTATTGCGTTGGGTCCGCCTGCCCTCCAGGGTTCTGTCGTCGAAGCAAAATTAATAGGGGTGTTAAAATTAAGTGATCGGGGTGAAAGGGATGACAAGCTAATCGCGGTGCTCTCCAACTCGCCATTGTATAAAGCGGATTCAATCGAGGAGTTGGATGAAAAGTTTCCCGGGATCTCTCAGATTCTGGAGGTCTGGTTTGTTGGCTACAAGGGACCCGACAAGATGCTGTCCACGGGTTTTGGCGGCCCTGAAGAAGCCCGGGCGATACTCAAGGAAGCCTCGGAATATTTCGAACACCACTAGCCGTGGGGGCACTGGGTGAACCTTTCGGTGGCGTGTAATATTTCTTGAGTCCAATCCGAAAAAAGAAATCTCAGAATGTTTCAAACAATTCCGCCGACTGCCCAGCATGGCACCCTCGACCTCTCCCCCACAAGAGGATGGTCACTCAGTGTAATGATACAAGTATTGTTTACCCGCTCAAAACTTATCAACTGTCGAGAATAGTTTTTTTCGCTGGAATCGAAACACTCTTTTAGTTATAAAATAGTAACTTATTCCCCGCTTACCTGTGAATTTAGGTATAGCGTATGGTTATAAACCCCAGTTCACACTCCCCTCCTGTGTTGATATCATGCGTTATCCTGATATCCTTATAGAATCTTGAATCGAAAGGCTCGCTCTGCTATGCATAAACTTGATCTTAATGAATCCGTTTCAACGGTTTCGGAAAATGTTTGTGCTGTTCTTGCCTTGCCGCGTCCGCCGGAAGAATTGTCGGCCATAGATTGGTATTGGGAGAAAATTTGCGGGGTCCCATTGTTAGTGAGAAACATAATCAGTCTCCAGCGAGCTGGCCTCAACTCTCTTCTCATTTACCACAATGGTGAGGGAGCAGAACTTTACAAACGACTCGGTGAAGAAAAAAAAATATCCATCAAATTGAATTGGATAACAGATGCCAGCGAAGTTATTAAATCTATTGAGAATTATCCGGCCCTGATTTTTAACGGTGCCGCGCTTCACAGCAAGCAGGAAATTCAATCTGCCATGGATTCCATGACCAACAACATTGAAACTTCCTTGCGATATATCGAGCGCGATGCCATGACTGAATCCCTCAATCAAATAATTCTCGGAAACGAATTATCATTGACTCAGTCAGTGGGCGATCAAGAATTAAGCGTTGCCTTCTTGCCGGGAAAGGAAGACAGGCGGATGAGCAAGCCGCAGGACTTTCTCACTCAACACGAGCGTCTTTTGAAAGGTAGCGGGCTCAGCAATGACACTTTTATGGATAGGACTGTCACCCGTTTTTTTTCACGTCAATTCACGAGGTTGTTTTTACAAACCCCCCTCAGTCCCAACATGATCACTCTATTGAGCCTCGTTATAGGTTTAATCTCAGCGCTGTATTTTTTTCAAGGTACGTATGAAAACAGCATAATTGGAAGTGGACTGCTTTTGCTTTCTGCTTGGATCGATTGCACGGATGGGGAGATCGCGCGGCTTAAATTCATGGAATCAAAAATAGGGGGAAAGCTGGATATCCTTTGCGATAATCTGGTGCATTTTGCTGTGTTTTTTGCCATTGGTATGGGACTGTATCAGTCTACCGGACAAAGTATTTATAAACTCGCTGGCGCTTTCGCTGTGTTGGGAAGCCTGATTTCCTTTCTTCTCCTCAGTTCATCTATTATTGATGGAAAGGAGAAGGCCTCGGGTAGCGCATCGGGTGCAAAAGCGAAAAATAATTTGAACGATAAGCTGGCCAACAGGGATTTCATTTATTTTCTATTTTTTATGGCAATGGTCGGCAGAATGGATGTTTTTATATGCATCACCGCTGTTGGCTCAAATATCTTCGCGGGCTATTTGATTTATTCGCGGTTTAAAAACACATCCGCTGATCGATTGAAGGTATGAAAATTATCTTTCTGAGAGAATGTTAAGCAAATGATGAATGCGTGGGTTCCAATTGACCGAGTGATCAAATCACTTGAAAAAGCTAAGGAGAAAAAGCGTGGCGTCGTTTTGCTAATGGGTGCCGGTTGTTCGGTAACTGTAACTCTCCCGCCACACTGAGAGTTATCGAACCTGCTGATTATGCTCAGGCCTTTCAATCCTCCAGCGAATAGGTTGTTCGCAAACTTGAAAAAAATTTCTTCACCTCGACCAGATCTTCCACCACACGGCAGGGAGGCAACGAAGCAATAAACTGTTTGCCATAACCCCGGCGAACAATTCTCGAATCCAAAATAGAGACAATCCCCGTATCTGACTTTTTGCGGATTAACCGACCAAAACCTTGCTTCGTTTGAATGATCGCGCGTGGTATCTGGTAATGCGAGAATGGATCAATCGACCTTTGGCGCAAATCTTCAAGGCGGGCCTCGGTAAGAGGTTCGCTTGGAACATCAAAAGGAAGTTTGGTGATGACAACACTTTTGAGAGCTTCCCCCGGAATATCTACTCCCTGCCAGAAAGAGTTGGTCCCAAAAATAACAGAAGGCGTTTCCTTGAATCGTCGTATCATCTGCCCTGTTGGAATTTCTCCCTGCTTGAGCAGTTGCAGATGACTGGATAAATGCCTCAGTCGATCAAATACCTGATGCAGTAAAGCATAACTGGTGAACAAAATAAAAGTACGTCCCTCAGTTATTTCTACCAACTCGCCACATCGTTTGGCCATGGCCGAAGCGTATTTCCCCATCTCTTCAGAAGGTTCGGGCAAGTCGCCGGAAGTATAAAGAAGAGCCTGATTTGGATAATCAAAGGGAGCATCCAGAATGCTTTCCTCCTTTGGCTCAAACCCAATTCGCTCCTGAATAAACTCAAATCCTTTGTGCGTGGTCAGCGTTGCCGATGTCAACACAACTCGGTCTATTTTTGAAAATACCTGGTCTTGCAATTCTTCCGCCGCGTTAATGGGAACACCCTGAAGAACCACACGGCTGAATCGTTTCTTCTCTGTTATTTCCAGCCAGTAAACATATCCATTGAGATGCTGATTCAGGAAAGCGGTTAGAGTATTGTTGAACTCCATGCACCGATTCGCGGCGGCTGTGACTTCCACGCGTTCTTCTTCCGTCTGTAGCATTCCTTCGAAAGTTTTTAAACTTTCATGCAATTCCTTCATAGGAATATAGATGGAATTGTCCATCGCGATAGGTTTGTAAAAACGAAGCACACGGTCCTTCTTCCCGAACTCCTCCAGAATGCGAGTGAAGAAAGTATCTACAGCCTGCCGAACAGAGGCAACCTGGTTACGCAGTTGAAGTACATAATCATGCTCAATGCGTGAGAGCATGCCCTTGCGGGTGCGCGGGTGGTACAATCTGTCCAGAAAATAAAACAGGTAGGAGTTGGAAATTTCCAATCCAAGAAAAGACGTGGCCGACTCTTCAATATTCTGCGCTTCATCAAATACAACAGCGTCAAACCTGGGGAGCACCGCCCCATTGCTTGCCACGTTGGCAAAAAAGAGATGATGATTGACAATCAGTAAATGTGCGCTGAACCAGCGTTTTCGTTCCTTGAAATAATAGCAGGAGCTGTATGTTTCGCAGTTTTTGCCAAGACACAAATCTTTTTGTCGCCCCACATCTTCCCATACGGATGAGAGAGGCTCGAAAGGTAAGTCCCCTCTGATACCCGTTGGCGTCTCACGGATCCAATCGAAGATAGCCCGCATCTGTCCATCCTCCTCCGCCTTGGTGAACAGGCCAGTCTGGCTCGCACGCTTCAATCTTCTTAGCGAAAGGTAGTTTTCGTGACCCAGGCAAAGCGCATAGCGAAATGGGATTTTCAGTTTTTCACGAAGGAGGGGGATGTCGTGGTAGAGAAGTTGTTCCTGCAAGGCTTTGGTGTAGGTGGAAACCACAACCTTTTTATTGAATTTCACAGCCCATAAAATAGCGGGAATCAGGTAAGCCAGACTTTTTCCCGTACCGGTTCCAGCCTCTACGATTAAATGGTGTTCATTGTCAAAGGCCCTTCCCACAGCTTCGGCCATGGCAATCTGTTGAGGGCGGTGCTCGAAATCTTGTATGCCGGTAGACAAAAGCCCGTCTTTATCAAGGTATTTCCCTGTTTCCTTCTCAATCATAGCCAAGCATGTTATGCGGACAAGGTCCGGCGGTAAAGAAAATTCTCTATATTAATTCCCGTTATCCTATTTGCTCTATTGACCTTGGGCATTAAATTTTTTATTCTGACCTAAGGCGATGGCCCAAATGTCTATCTGGAGATTTTTATGAAAAAAATAGTCTTGTTTATATTACTCCTCTCATTTTGTTCCGCAAATGTTCAAGCCGAGGAAGATGAGAGACGGAAGCTTCTCAGAGACTCAGTATCTGTGATGGAAGAAATAATGAACACGCCCGATCAGGAAATCCCTACAGAACTAATTTCCCAGGCAAGGGCTATTCTCATTTTTCCAACCTTGGTCAAAGCCGGATTTATGCTTGGGGGCAGATATGGTAAAGGAGTAGCTTCGCTCCGATCAAAAAAAACAGGGAAGTTTGGTCCGCCAGCATTTCTTATTCAAAGCGGATTGAGCTTCGGATTTCAAATTGGCGCGGAAGCGGTGGACCTTGTCTTGTTGGTAATGACAGAACGTGGATTGGAGGGCTTGCTTAAAGATAAGTTTACTTTAGGAGCCGATGCGGCAGTCTCCGCCGGACCGATCGGACGTCATGCCGAAGCGGCGGCGGACATCATGATGCAAGGCGAAATATATTCTTATTCCCGAAGCAAGGGGGCTTTTGCTGGTATCTCATTCAAAGGGACGGTCATTACGACAGATGAAGACGCCAACAATAGCTACTATGGACAGCCTTTTAAATCCAAGGACATCCTGCTAAGAGGTAAGATTAAAAAACTTCCGCAATCGGGCCAGCGTTTTATCAAAGGATTAAATACTCTGGTTCCGGCTAAAAGAAAGAAAAAATAGTCAGGCCTCTAAAACCTCATGGCTTGAGTTCAGGAGATTATTTTTTCACGCACTCTGGCGCTGATCATATCCAGAATGATCACTACACAGGCGATTGCGAGAAGCGCTGTTCCCGCCTGATTATACTGTAATAGATTGATCCACTGCTGGAGCAGAAACCCGATCCCTCCTCCACCCACAAACCCGATGATGGTCGACATGCGGACATTGATGTCCCAACGATAAAAAGTCAGCGCAAGAAACTGAGGAAATACCTGCGGGACCACAGCAAACAAAACCACCTGCACGGGCGTTGCCCCTGTCGCGGTAATCGCCTCGACAGGGCCGGGATCGATGCTTTCCACCTGCTCTGAAAATAGTTTTCCCAACGCGGCAATGGAATGAATCGCCAACGCCATCACACCCGCGAACGGACCGATCCCCACCCACACAGCAAACAGGATTGCCATAATCAATGGTTCTACCGAACGCAAGACATTAAATATGGTGCGGATTGTGTAATAAACAGCTGTGTTCGTCAGGTTTCCCGTCATCAAATTCCGCGCACCAAGAAAGCTCAGCGGAGCCGCCACGAAAATAGAAAATGTGGTTGCCATCAAAGCGAGAAAAACCGTTTCCATCATTTTATCCATCGTCAGCTTCAAAGTATCGCTGACTCGCCATTCGCCTGTCTGCCATTCCAAAACGGCTCTAACCGTTTGCGTGCTTCCTTTCGCGGTAGGCGGAACAATAATTTCACGATGAAAATTTCCATCTGCATCTGTTGCAAACGAACCTAGAGGGTATTCCTGTTCTATCGAGTTGAACCAGGCAATCGTTCCATTTGCATGAGGACGGAATCCCTTTCCTGATACATTGATGCTGTCTCCTGTTTGTCCCGTGTGTTTTGAAAGAACGAAAGATGGTCCTGAATCGGCGTTCTTCAACGGAGGAACCTGAGATTGCTGGCTGGATAAAACAAAGAAGGCGTTCGCCGATTCTTTTTCAGTTTCAAAAGTAAGAAGATCGGGATGTAGAAGGTCCCGGACCAAAGGTTTAACCAGATGGATATCGCGGACCAGTTCGCCCGGTTCAATTTCAGTCACACGCCAGCCATAACTGTAAACAGCGGCTAGCAACAAAGCGACAAATAAAAACCGAGTCTGGGCGTAAAAAGGACGCTCATAAGAAACATTGGGAGGTGAGTTAGAGTCTGCCATGAGAAATCGTGGAAGAAAAGTCACGTGTATTTTTTAAGGAGAGCTCCACAAAACCTGAGAATATTATCGGTCCGGCGTCTTCGCGAGTCGCCGGAGGCGGCGTGGCGACCCAGGGTCCTGGACTGCTTCGCCTTGCTCGCAAAGACAGGCAAAACCATCACTTTTCTTTCTTACCCAAGGGTTTCCTTAACAAAAGAGCCCTTAATCTAACTCAAATTCATTGCGCCAGTCGGTGTCCTCATCAAGGGGCTTCTGGTCTACTTTATCGAGAACAAAATTCTCTAAAACCAGCGTGTCCATTTCAGTCCTCATGAAACATAGATAGGCTTCTTCGGGTCGACAGACAATGGGTTCGCCCCGCACGTTGAATGACGTGTTTATAATAACCGGGCATCCAGTC
>PVBE012264035.1_pt1 | contig 11154 bp, 9 predicted proteins | sample 1631181 | NCBI WGS metagenome assembly PVBE01 (sample SAMN08397723, study PRJNA350692) | Marine metagenome, whole genome shotgun sequencing project. | isolation source: water | place: Pacific Ocean | collected 2012-04 | reverse complement strand
CCTGTCGCCTCGAAGCGCCTCAAGCGCGACCTTGGCCTTGAAGTCCCCTGTAAACCGTCGTCGTGTCGTCATCTCGTATTCCTCCATCAAATGGTGGAATACACCTTAAACAACTGTCCGATTTTCTGGGACCACCTCACTCCGAAACCTATTTGAAAAAGCCATGGGGGGATTGATCTGTGGACAAGGGGCTTGGTCGCGTGGTTTGTTACGGTCTTTCAGATATGTGGTAAAGGGCAATGGGATAAATGTTTTTAAGGCAATTTCACTATCTGGTCATGCTTGAGAAGGAAGAGCATTTCGGCCGCGCCGCCCATCGTTGCAACGTTTCACAGCCTAGTCTTTCCAGCGCCGTCAAGCAGTTGGAACTGGAACTGGGTATTCCCATAGTTTTGCGCCATCAGCGATTCCAGGGATTTACCGAAGAAGGCCGCCGCGTCATCGCCTGGGCGAAACGCATCCTTTCGGATCGGGACGCCATGGTCGAGGAACTGGCTATCATGCACCACGATCTGCATGGCCGCCTCTGTGTCGCCGCCATGCCGATGAGTTCGCCGGTGCTTCCCATCATCAGTAAATTGATTCTCAACGAGCATCCGTCCGTGCAAATAGAATTCCGCTTTCAGGGCCTGGAGCCGATGAAGGTCGGTCTCGCCAATTTCGAGTTCGATGTGGGCATCACCTACCTTGGGGATGAACCGCTGGAGCGTCTTCAATCTTCACCCTTGTATGAAGAACATTTGCTGTTGCTGGTTCCCGAAACCGGTTGGCTGGAAGGCAAAACGGCGACTACTTGGGCGGAAGCGGTGGATCTGCCGCTGTGCTTGATGCCGCAGTCCATGCGGGAACGCCAAATCGTGGACCAGGCTTTCGCGGTGCACGACTGCGTCCCCCATCCCATGGTCGAAACGGAGTCGATAATCAACCTCGCCTTTCATGTGATGAAAGGCGAGGTCGCGACGATCATTCCCAGCAATTTTGCGCACGTAATCGGCGCCTTCCCGGGGACCCGGCAAATCTTGATGGAGCAACCAAGCGTCAGCCTGGAAGTCGGATTGGTCTGGGTGGAAGGCAATCCGATGCTGCCGATGACCAAGACGATCGTCGACATCATGGCTGAAGCGACCAAAAGCGGGGAATTGGACCGCCAACTGAAAGTCAATGAGGGTGTCGTCACCTAGGTCGTGTAGTCATAAACAACGTCCCGTAATTAGACGATTGCTTACCGCGCCGATATTGGCTGAAAGGGGACCGGTACGATGAAAAGACAGGCGGTGATTGCCGTTCTTGCCGACTGTACATTGTTCTTTCCTTTTTCGGTAAGACCTTCTCGGCAAAAAAACAAGCCGCCACCAAAGCGGCCCAATCAATTGGCCGCTGGACAGTAAATGGTGTCGAGCGCGAAACCATCACTGCCGCAAAGAAAGATGCGAGGCGCGATGGCGTGTTTCTTGGCGCATGGGTTAACAGGACGCTACGGGACGCCGCCACATCCCGCCTCAAGCAAACGCCGGTGCCAGCGGTGCCGGACGATGCTGTGATAACCGCCATCGCCACTCTTACGGAAAAAGTTGAACAGCTGTCAGCGCGGCACGGTTTTTTTACCAGGTGGTTCGGCGGGCAAGAACGCGAAGCCGCCTAGCACCGGCCATCTAATCCATCAACCAAGACGTTGCTTCCTTCAGCGGATTGGGACTCGGCAAGTTCTATCAGCGCAAGCCCGAAAGAGAGCAAACTATCCGGGTTTGCCTTCACGCGGATTCTCATTCGCCGAATGCTGGATGAAGAAGGTTTAGGGCCGGTTTCTGGCCACAAGCGGCATTCCGAGTCGAGGCCGGGAAAAGTCCGTAATGACGGCAAGAAGCAGATCCTTGGTTTATAAGTACAGAGACCCTGGTTTGCCGCCTTATTCCAGCAATGCGGGTTTGCGTTTGCGGCGGACAAGGTGAACAAAGGCGGCAAAAAGAAGAACGAAAAAGGGACCTGCCAATAAGTTAATCACGATCAAATGTCGGCCAAGGCTGTCCACCTCCTCGCGGATCCGGTGGCGAATATCACGCAGTTTCTTGCGCATGGGCAAGAGCTTTTGCTGGACTTTCCGCACCTCGCTCTTAACCTCGGCGGGCAACTGGTCATAGTTGTCGATGCCCTCTTGGCCGGCAAGCACCTGGACGCGTTTTTCGATTTCGGCAATCTGGCGGGCCAAGCCCGCCTCTTGTTCACGGTATCGCTCCTCGGCCGCTTGAAAGAGTTTGACAACCCGTGTGAACGGCCGTTGCAGCCGGCCGCGCGAGCGTATGGAAATGAGCGCCGGGTCACCGCTGGCGTATTCCACGAGATTCAAAAGCAAGGCCAGGTTGTCATTGAGAGGGCGGACCACGAGCTGTCCCCCCACTTCCATGCTCTGCAGCGCAAACGGATCAAACAGCCAATCCACGTCGGCAATAGCGAAAATAACCGGGCCATCTTCCGAACGCCGCAAATGCTTCGTCTCGCCAATCTCCCGAGGCGGCTTTTTGAAGGCGCTTTCGAAAGGCCCTCGGAGGGCGGCGGCAATGACGCGGCGCCGCCCGTCAGGTTTGAAATCCAGGGCCAGCTGGCGGGGAGTTTTTTCATTAAATCCTTGGCGCTGGCGCGAGCCGCTCTTTTCGGTGGTTGTGACCAATGCCTGGGCGCGATTGCCGGCTTCCAGGGACAGGGCGCCGGCTTCAACAAAAAAAACTTCGTTGAGCGCCGCCGTCACCGGGTGAGAAGCGGACAGCTGTTCTTGGCGCAGCCGCATCCAGAAGGGAAAACTCATCTTTACCTGCCGCCGGTCCGCGACCGGTGCCGCCAAAGTCACGTCCCCGACAACATCCTCGCCTAGATAGCGGATGCCATAGACCAGCAAAAGATCGGATATATCGTTGATTTCCTTGGATGGTTGCGGGTTGACCTGATTGCTTGCCCGGTGAAAGCGAACATACGGGTCGATCATTAAAATCAGGTTGCCGCCGGCCATAATAAACTGGTCGATGGCGTACAACATCTCGCGCCTGAGGATAGTGGCGTCCAAGACGATGACCACATCAAGGCCCTCGGGCAGGGCCTCTCTGAAATGGGGGATAACGGCAATGTCATAAGCTCTCTTGAGCTCGGCCATGAATGACAAGCCTTCCTGGTTTTCGATCGCCGCGATAGACGGCAATAGAGGGCTGACGACGCCGATCTTGGGTATTTGGGCGGCGCCGAAACCGTTCAAGGCGACGGCGATGTCGTATTCGGCCAACCGGTCCCGGCGGATATCGAAATAGGGAATGTTGCCGACGCGTCCGCCATGGTGGAAAACGGCTCCGAAAAAGAAACTGTCTCCCGATGACATAGGAACGCGCCTGAGACCGCCGGCCAGGGCTTCCAGTTCCTCGTCCGAATCGGGTTGTGGATCGACGGCGGCGAATGTGAGCTTGCCTTGTGATTTTTCGGCGAGGCCGGCGAACATGTCCCCGACCCGCCGGGCATGGGATTTTATGGCAACGGGAACGCTTGCCTCGCCGGCGCTCCAATAAAGGGTCACATGGACACCGTCTGGCAAACGTTCAACAACCCGCAAGGTGCCCTGGTGGAGGGTGAACTCCCCCTCGGCGGTCAGATCGAACGCGAGGGGAACCCGGGACATTGCCGGAATGACCACCGCCAGTGCCGCAAGCAAGGCCAACGTCACCGCCAAGCCTTTGAGCGTGCAGGCCAGCGAAGACGTGCCGCGCCGCCGGGCGTTGATCACCAGCGTCGTTCCCCATAGGGCGGTGAGAATTACCAACAAGAAATAAGCGACACCGGCAAAATCGACGAACCCGCGGCTGATGCTGTCGAGCCAGGTTTTGGGACTGTAGACCGCCAAAACGGCGATCACCGGCGCCGCTACCCAGCCTTCCAAGAGGCGGCTAAAAACATTCCACCCCATCAACAACATGACGAATAGCAATAAAAGCGCGATGACAAAGGCTCCCACCGGCTCGCGGGCCAGCGCTGAAGCCAGCAGTGATACCGCGAAGTAGAGCCCGATCAGCAGCGCGGCGGCCAGATATCCTGCCGCCAACACGCCGGCATCCGGCGCGCCCAGGTAATAGACGCTGGCCACCATTGGTGCCGTGAACGCCAGGGAAATCAGCAAGAGCGCATAACCAGCGAGAAACTTGCCGGCGACCACCGCCGACAACCGATGCGGCAAGGTCAGCATCAATTCAATTCCACGATCGCTGTGCTCGTCAACCCAAGCTCGCATGGCCAAGGCCGGCACCATTATCATCGCCACCCAAGGAAGAAACACCAACATCGCTCTGATAGATGCTTCGTCGGTGGCGTAAAAATCGGCGACCAGAAACATGCCGGCGGCAAGAGCGGCAAGAAATCCAGCCAGGAAAATATAGGTGAGCGGCGAAAACAGATAGAGCCGCGACTCGTGGCGAAATACGGCAAGAACATCGCCGGCCACGGACTTGCTGTTTTCAGCCACCTGCCTCGCCCCCCCGTTGGTGATCCACGCTCAAGCGGCGAAAAGCTTTGCCAAGACGGCCCCTTGCATCCGCCAGGTTGGCCGGCACGTCGTCGGCGACGATGCGCCCGCCGGCAATGATGATGACCCGATTGCAGATCTCCTCCGCCTCCTCCAGAATGTGCGTGGAAAGCAAGATGGCTTTTTCGGGCGATAGGGTTCGGATCAGGTCGCGGGTGTGCTCCTTCTGATTGGGGTCAAGGCCGTCGGTCGGCTCGTCCATGATCAAAACCGGCGGATCGTGCAGGATGGCCTGGGCCAACCAGGCCCGTTGACGCCAGCCCTTGGAGAGTTCTTTCATCTTCGTATCCAAGACTGGGCCGAGATGGATTTGCTCACCTGTTCGCTCGATCGCCGCCACCAGCAAGGTTCGTTCAAGCCCCCGCGCCTCGCCGCAAAAGGTCAGGAATTCGCGCACCGTTAGACTGGGAAAACCGGCCGTCGCTTCTGGAAGATAGCCGAAACATGATTGTGCGGCGCGGCGCTGGCGCTGAATATCGTGGCCTTGGATAAGCGCCGTTCCGGCGACGGGAAGCAAGAAACCGGTGAGTAGCCGCATGGTGGTTGTCTTGCCAGCGCCGTTGGGTCCCAGGAAACCGACCACGGAACCCGCCGCGACCGTAAACGACAGGTCGTCGACCACCAGGCGGCCACCGAAACGCATGGATAGTTGCCGGGATTCGATCATGGCGGGAGAGCTTATAGGAAATTCACGCCGTCGCTGGCGGGAAAAAAAAATATTTTAGAAAAATTCTTGATCAAGGTCCAAAAAACCCCACAGCAATAAAAATTCCGACACTTGCCCAGGTGACGGCATAACCGCATCTTAACACCAGACGAGCCAACCGGGGATCAGCCCGAGAACCCTTGCGCATCATGAAATTTCCCGCCGTCGCAATGACTGCTCCAACAACGGCGAGAGAGATGATAACCGATCGCTGCAGCAACAGGTTTATGACATCCATGCGCTCTCGCGCCCAGGCCAAGGTGCGAAAGCGCCGGTTCTACTCGGCGCGTTTGGAGAAGGCATCGAGGAAGTCGTCTTGGCCGCCAGCCCGCTTGAAACTCTTGAGTGCTTCTTCGTGAAGGATTTCCATCGACTGGCGTTTGTATTCGAAGGCTTCCGGTGAGCTCAGCATGTGAAAGTCCCGCGGCCTGGGCAGTTTGATGTCAATGATTTCACGCACCGTAGCCGGGCGGTTGGACAGAACGACCAAGCGGTCGCCAAGGAAAATTGCCTCTTCGATTTCCGAGGTTACGAACAGATGGGTGCGGTGGGTTTCCTCGAAAAGCCGCAGGAAAAATTCCTGCATCAGTTCCCGTGACATGGCGTCCAAGCCGCGGAAAGGCTCGTCCATGATCATTAACAGCGGATGGTTGATCAGCGCCCGGGCAAGTTCGGCGCGCCGTTGCATGCCGCCCGATAGTTGCAAGGGATACTTGTCCTTGAATTCTCCCAATCCAACCTTTTCCAAGAGTTGGTTGGCCTCGTCATCTATTTTCTGGCCTTGCATTTGGCCGCGAATCTTGGGGCCAAAAATAACGTTCTGATAAGCGGTGAGCCAAGGCAAAAGGGCGGTCTCCTGAAACACCACCATGCAGTCTTGGCTGGGCCCGGTGACGGCCCTGCCGTCAAGTGTGATTGATCCACTTTCGGGTAATTCGAAACCTGCCACCAAATTGACAAGGGTCGTCTTTCCACAACCTGACGGACCAACGACAACGGTCATTTCCCCTGGCGTGATGACCAAGTTGAAATCTGTGATCACTTCCTGGCGCTGCCATTCATCGCCGTAGCCCTTGTAGACGTCGGTCAATTCGATCGTCGATTGGACGGAAACTTCGCCAACATCAGGGCGGCGCGTCATTTTGTTTGCGGTCGATGCGGCAGATTGTTGCATGGTTTCTAGACCCTTAGGGATGTGATTAGAACAAACGCCGCCACGGCATGGAAATATAGCCGAGGTAACGGATCAAACTGCTTGAAAGGTAGCCGGCGATGCCGATGCTGATCATGCCGACGATGATTTGTTCCATTGCGCCGCCCATATATGAGCTCCAGATGAAGAAACCGAGTCCACCGCCGGCTTGCTGGCCGCCGCCGGAAATCATTTCGGCCGCCAGCACCACCTCCCAGGTGATGCCCATGCCGACGGCGGCGCCGATGAAAATGGACGGCAAAGTTCCTGGCAGGATGATACGGGTGAACAACCCCCACTGAGACGCTCCCATCGACTGGGCGGCGCGTAAATACTGGATGTCGATGGTCCGGGCGCCGCCGAGCACGTTGATGACGATGGTGAAAAAAGCTCCCAGGAAGGTGACGAAAGCAATCGACATCTCGGTCGTCGGCCAGAAGATGATTGCCGCCGGAACCCAGGCCAGTGGCGGTATCGGCCGCAAGATCTCGAAAGGCGGGAAGAAAATTTCGCGGAAATGCCTGTTGACGGCGAGCGCTAGACCGAACGGGATGCCAATAATTTGGGCGACTAAAAAGCCGGCGAAAACGCGAAAAAAGCTCAGATACCAGCTTTGCCAATAGCCGGGCTCGGGAAGAAGGGTCGCCCAAACCTCTACGACATTGGTCGGCGGCGACACTTTGCCGATCCACCAAATCTCGATGCCGAACCATTCTTTGAATCGGGAACAAATTTCCCAAAAACAGATAAAAATAATGATGGCGACGATGCCGCGCCAAACGGTCCTGTTCGTCAACACCTTGCCGAGTGCTGTCTTCCTGAAATTATATTTCGGCGTGGACATGCTTTGAACGACTTCGGACATAATTGTTTTCTCTTATTAAATACCTGAAACTTAGGCCAATTCCCGTTCGCCCGCCTCGAAGGCCTTGATGGCCTCTTCGTGGACGGCATCCTTGGCCTCCTCGAAAAGGATTCGGAATTGTTCCGATGATAGAATGCGGTAGTCCCGTGGCCTGGGAATATCAACGTTGACGATGGTCTTGATCTTGCATGGGCGGGTGGTCATGACGGCGACGCGGTCGCCCAGGAAGATCGCCTCTTCCAGATCGTGGGTGATGAAAAAAATCGTCACCTTGGTGCGGTCATACATTTCGAGCAGGGATTCGTGCATGATCGACTTGGTCAGGGCGTCCATGGCGCGATAGGGTTCGTCAAGAAGCAGCACCTTCGGATTGTTGATCAGGGCGCGGACGATCTCGGCGCGCCGCGCCATGCCCGAGGAAACCTCTCCGGGGAACTTGTCCGCCACGTCGCCGATCCCCGCTTCGGTCAGCAAATCCCTTGCCTTTTCCCGGGCTTCCGCCTTGCTCATGCGCTCTTGCACGATGGGCCCGTAGGCGACATTGTCGGTCAGTGTTTTCCAGGGGAACAGGGCTCCGTTCTGGAAAACCACCACCCGGTCGGCCCCTTGCTTGGCCAGGGGCTTGCCGGGACCGCAAAGGAACTCGCCGTCAATGTATATCTCGCCGGAAGTGACCGAGTGGAACCCGGCGATGGCGTTCAAAAGTGTCGTCTTGCCGCATCCCGAGGGACCGACGATCATACACACCTCGCCGGCCGCTATTTCAAGCGAGCAATCGTCGACCGCAAACACGTTGACCCCATCGGGATCATATATCTTGGTGACGTTTCGGATGCTGATCGCGCCCTTGCTGGTGGTGGATTGGGGACCCGCTATGCTGTCTGTTGGCGCTGCCATCGTTCCTCCTGATTGAAGACTTTGTTGAACTGGCATTTGCATGCTCAACGCCCCTCCAAGGCCAAGGCCCTGACGCGCCATTGCATCATCCTGTTGCCAGCCCACCTGACCATGCTCGATGTTGCCCAGCCGACGAAACCCAGTGTAATCATGGCCATGACCATGGGAACGTATCTGCTGGTCATGTAAGCATCCATAATCATGTAGCCGAGGCCGAATTCGCCGGAAATCATTTCCGCCGCCACCAGCGAGAACCAAGCGACGCCGACACTGATCTGCAGGCCGGTGAAGATGAAGGGCATGGCGCCTGGGACCACCACATGCCAGAAAATATGGTGCGGTTTGGACCCAAGGCAGCCGGCGGCCCGGAAGTAGGACTCGTCGATGGATTCGACACCCAGCAAGGTATTCAATGTGGTCACGAACAGCGACGCCAGGGTCGCCAGGAAAAGGATCGGCGTCTCAAATCCCGAGAACATGACGATGGCCAGCGGCACCCAGGCGAGGATGGGGATCGGCCGCAGGAGCTCAAGGATAGGAAAAGTGTAGTCCTTGAACTTCCTCGACCAACCCATGAGCAGACCCAAAGGCACGCCTATGCCGGTGGCGATGCCAAAGGCGAAGACAATTCGCAAGATGCTGGAGATGATGTTGTCGTGGTAGGATTTCGTGAAAAGAGACCATCCCCAAAGTGGATCCAGGCTTATCCACTCGAGGACTACGGCGACCGGGCCCGGCAACTTCTCGAAGCGTGGCAGTTGCCACACCTCGCATAGCAACCAGTAAGTGACCAGCCACGAGGTGATGCCGATGGTCATGAGGTAAGGCGACGAAGTCTTCAGACTGCGTTTTGTCCGGTACCAAACCATCGCGAGGCCCGTGGGTGGCGCCTGAATGGCGGCGGTGCCGATGGGGGCAGTCATTTGCTCGCTCATGAAATCTTCGCCTTGCCTGATCTTGCCTTAAAAGGCCCCTGTCCCAGCTAGAAAATTTTACCGGCTTTGTCGGCATCTTTGCCGCGCCAAGCTTTCTCGCCATGACAGACTGCTTTTATTGACGCGCCGCGCACACAAAAATTACGAACAAGTATATCAAAAAAAATACGGAATGAAAAACCTGACATTCATGGTCATGCGGAAGCGAGTCCTGGGATATCCCCAGGACTCGCCACGCAACCCTTATAACCCGGAAATTTCTATTTGAAGTTCGAGAGCGGTTGTTCTTTCACGCTTCCGATCGGGCTCGACAAGCCACGCGCCTTGAGGAGACTGCGGGCCACTTGGTCCGCAATGGCCTCGGTGCGCAGTTTGGCGTTCGGCACCACCTTCCTGCCGTGCAGGAATTTGGTTGCCGCGCTGACCAGGGCCTGAGCCTTATCGTTGAAGATGAAATCGAAAGTGAGCTTGTCACCACCTCCCCCGATAGCCGTTGGGTTGGCACCGTACATGGAGGCCCACAAGGTCTTCCGCGAAATGCCTTCCGTCTGGTCGTCGGCCATTTTGGCGACCGCGCTGGCGTTTTTGAGGTCAGTGAGGAAGAGTTGAGCGTTAAGTTCAGCCTCGAGCCAGCCCTTGAGAACATCGGGGCGGGTCGAGATGATCTCTTGCATCATCACCAGGAAGCCGGCATCGCCGCCTTCAACTCCCTTGAAGCTTTCGCCACTGGCGGCGCGCCGGGCGATGCCGGAAAGCTGGATCTTGGCCGCCGTCGGCTCCCAGATGATCGCTGCGTCAAGCTTATTGTTCCTGAAGCTCGAGGTGATCACCTCGATGTTCATGTTCAGGTATTTTTTGGGCTTGATGCCGGCTTGTTCGAAAGCCCACCGCCCGAAACGGTCGGTGCAGGCACCGTGCGGCGCGGCAACCATCTTGTTGTCCATCCATTTGACTGCCTCGAAGCCGTTTTTGAATTTCGGCGCGTCGTTGCGGACCAAGAAGACGTTGCACTGCTGGCGTGAGGTGCCGAGCACCGCGATCATCCGCAGATCCACCTTTTTCCATTTGGTGGTGGAAACGATGGCAGGCATGTCGCCCATATAACCGATGTGATTTTTTTCACCGATCAACTTGCCGACGATCACCGATCCTTGCAGGCCGACCTCGAACGTGGCGGTGGAGCCTTTAGGCAGGTGTTTCTTCCAAGATTGCTGGCCGTTGATGACCACACCCGACCACGACTCTGTGTAATAAGGTTGGTAGCCGACTATCACATGCACCGGCTCGCCCGGCTTGCCAAACCCTACCTTGGCAACCGCTGGCTGGGCCGTCGCGAAGGCCAGAATGATGGCGATGGACGCGAAAACTAGTTTCGCTTTGTTCAATACCCCAGACATATATTTATCTCCCTCTAAGATTACGTTTGTTTTGCCCAAAACTGGCGGCTTGCCCAATTTCGTATTTTCAGCAAGTCTCACTTTGATTTTGTATACGTGCAGGTAATTTTTTTATGTTTAATACCCGTTCTTATGCCTTTTTTTATACCCGTTTCTTTTAAGCATATACCTGATTAACCCTGTTGTCACAATGAAATGCCGCTTTGCCTATAATCCAAGTTGGCTCCAGCAGCATATATATCATGTAGATCGTCAATCCAAACCGCATGCCAACGCAATCTGAATCATTTGTAAAATCGTTCAATTCAATGAATTGATAGAGAGGTGCTATTATTAGCTATTTTGTTTTGAGCTAACCCTATTGCCACTGTGCTTAAATTATTTGAATCCTAGCCAAAATATTTACCACTATATAGTGGCAGGGTGTATCGCTTGTCATGAAAAGGTGGCAACAAAATTCTTTCCGGTATTGAGGTGGTCCTACATAGTTGGACAGTTTGGCAGCCAAGTTAAGGTGTATTCCGATTACTGATCATGCTGCCTGAATCCTGTTTATCACATCTTGTTGTGGTTGTTGACCCTGTGGGGATGTGGGCAAGGCGGGAGCCTT
>PVBE011138304.1_pt1 | contig 11154 bp, 12 predicted proteins | sample 1631181 | NCBI WGS metagenome assembly PVBE01 (sample SAMN08397723, study PRJNA350692) | Marine metagenome, whole genome shotgun sequencing project. | isolation source: water | place: Pacific Ocean | collected 2012-04 | reverse complement strand
CGACCTGCGACTGCCAGCTAACGGATTTCGGTTCAGGTTTTGGCTGTGTCGCCGGCGTCGGATTGGGCGGATCCTCGGGTGTTCCCGGACATCCGATTACGAAGGCGATCGAGACCGCCAGGAGCAGACTAAAAAGTACGTTCGTTTTCATATCCGTATCCTTTCGTTGTCAACTGATCAAGATTATTAACGAAGACTACAAAACTGCGACCTGTCGGTCAACCGGTCACCAGGACCTGTCTTTCAGGACCAGCCGCTTGTCGTACAGGAGCCTTCCGTCGGCTTGCCTGTCCGGCGTCTTTTCGTGGAGTTCCAGAAGGAATCTGTTTCTTCGATACTCAAGCCCGCGAGCCCTGTCCCTGACGAACGTTCGCGATTCGTTCCATTCGGAGATATCGCTGATGTTGTCGACGATGGTCCACACGGTTATCACGTGAGCTATCTCATCGTTGGGTGGTTTGCTGCTGTTGAGATTCGCCAGGGGATCGCCCTGGTCGGCCTGTTCGCCGAGCAGGATCGGTGATGTAAGCACGCTGGACAGGGCGACGATCCGGTTCGAGTCGCTGATCGGACACCACAGATCGATCCGCCTGAGGTGTCGCTTTGCAGGGGGCCCCGATGTTGCGTAGGAGAATCGCTGCAGTCTTCGCCCGTCGAGCGTTTCTATTGCTCCGTCGGCGTTGAGCGATATGTATTCGGATTTCCTCAGCATCACCATCACATCGATCATCGGCGGGAATTCACCGTTGGGCGAATCGAATGAAATTCCCGGTCCAAAGCCCGGGCGGGTCAGGAAGTAGACCGTTACGCCCACGACGCCTATGACCATGCCGAACATAACTTTCCAGAACAGGACCATAAGATCCTGTTTTATTCGTCCCTGTCTGGCGCGTACGTCTTTTCGGACCTTGACCGCAGCTTTGCTCCGCGATTTGGCGACCGGTCTTGCTGACGGCTGGGCCGTTGTCGGAACGATAACCGTCCGGCCGCAGGACGGGCATGGTTTGAACTGGCCGATCTCAGACTTTTCAGCCGACATCGGCGCCTGACAGAATATGCATTCAAATTCGAGTATGATCAGATCCTCTGGTCCGAACAGAGCGTCTGTTTACGTTCATATACTCACCGGAACGAATCTCCTGGTAATGGGTTTTCTAGTCGGGCAGCTCAAAGGACCAGGCGATAGCGTCGTCCAGCATCGCCTCAATGTCGTCGGAGTCCTTTCTGAAGGAATCGCCCCGTCCGGGCTTTGAAACCGACACCGTTCGTTTGTCCTCTTTTCGCTGTCCGTCCCATTTCAAAACAACCACGCACCCGTCTTCCTCCAGCAATTCCATCTCCAGGAGATAATCGTTAAGCCAGTCTCGCCGCAGGCCTTCGCCCTAGATCAGCTTGTCGACCACCGCCTCCATGTGGGAGCGGGTGCATGTATCGACGAGCAGGTCGGGCGCCTCGACAAACCCGTCATTCCTGGCCGACGGGTCGGCCAGCTCCTTCTGAAGGAACCCATAGGACCAGACGGTAAGAACGTATCGCTTGCCGTCGTGCATGATCGCCATGTTGAAGAACTCGTTGTCGGCGTCCCACGGTTCGGACGGGTCAAACTCTTCAAACTCAAGCCACAGGTCAAAGTGTTTAGTGCGCATTTTGCATAAACCTTCCTGTTCGAAGTTTCGCGGCGCTCGGTCCGGGGCCTAGCTTTCCAGGAATGCGTCAAACATGCCCGGCAGATTCTCCAGGCTGTGTCGCCTGTACTCGGCGGGGCGTTCGAACGGTTGAATGTCTATGAACCCGACTCTCGTCTCCATGTCGTACTCGCCTATCGCCTGGTCGAGCATAATGAACGCCGCGTGATCGAACAGGCTCTTTCGGGACTCGTCATACCCTTTTACAAATACGGTGAAGCCGGCCTTGTCGCCGTCGGCCTCCACGGCGACCTCTATGTCCGACGGCTCGATTTCCACGGTGTCCATCTTGATCGTCATCGGCGTTCGGCGAGGGCGGAACTTTGTGAACATCCAGCGTTTTAGATCCGGCGCCGAGTCATGCAGCAATTCGACGGTCGGGAAGGCGTCGAGCATTCCGCCTGCACTTATGACAAACTCGCGAACTCCGTCCCTGTCCGGGCCGAACTCGAAAGTCAGATCTCCGTGCACTTTCGACATCTCGCCGGCGAGTTTGTTGAATGTACGTTCGGTATCCCGCTCAAAACTGAACAGCATGTCCTGGTTCTTCTCGAACCATGTCCAGAACCGAGCTTCAGGTGATTTCTTCTTTCGCGACGAGAAAAATGAGAACGCCATGGTCTATTGTACTCCTGTATGTTTCGTTTACTGTAGCCAATAGCCCGCATGATCGCCAATAGGGTTTGGTTTTTGAGCCAACGGTTACTTCGATTCTCTAAGTATGGTTCGGTCCAGCGATCCCTGTTCTATATCAATATGGAATTCCCACAGGGGACCTACGATTCTCACCGGTCCGCCCTCGCCGTCGCCAATTGTCGTGCCCGCATCGTCGGCCAGAAACGGAGTTCCGTTGTCCCAGACAATGGACCAGTAGGGCCCGCCGCTGTCGCCAAACTCCGAGCCGTCGCAGATAGTGCGGCACGCAAACTCAACCGACAGAACCCGTGCCAGTTCGATCAGCCAGTGCTCGTAGTCGACCCCGTCGATTAAGCTGACGCTGACGCCAAGGCCTACCGGAAACTCAGACGGATTCTCGCACACCCACATCAGGACGTCCGCTTGCTGGCGAAGGCTCCCTAAGCACTCAATGTCCGGAACAACAAGCAGTCCGGTCAGGTGTCTGCCGATTCGTTCCTGCAGTTCGGCGACGCTGGCTGACCTTGAAATCGCAATATCCATTGGGCTCTTCTGCGCGCTGCGTCGCGTTCACTTAATTCAGCCCGACGCAAACTGTTAGAATCCGTTTATCTGTGCTATGTGTCCGAAAATGGAGGTCCCGTATTTGCCTCGTTTTCCTTTTCCGGCTTTGTGGAATTCCTTGATCATCGGCAGGGCTATTTCGCCCATCCAGTCAAGCGTGTTGTGCAGGAGTTGGTGGTTCCTCGTGTTGCCGAAGAGCATTTCTTTCAGGCACGCCAGGCCTTCTTTCTCCTTGCTGAGTTTCGTCATGGTCCAGGCGGCCATCATTTTGACTTCTTCGGCTTCGTCGCTCATGGCCTTGGCGATCGCTGCCTGGGCCGGTGCAGCGCTCTTGTCCAGCAGGTGCAGGCCCACGATCGACCAGTAGCGAACGCAGTCGTCTTTATCGCCGAGTCCCTTTACAAACCCCGGCAGGTTCTCCTTGTCGCGTGCCAGCACCAGGTCGGCCAGGTCCAGGTACTTCGCAAGCGGGTAGAGCTTTTCGTTGCGGACCATTTCGTAGATCGTCGTGTTGTTGTCTGCTGCGCGTCGAACTCGCATGGTCTCGGGGATCAGCCCCGAATCGAACAGTTCGAGCTGTTTGGCGCGCAGGGCGGCTTTCAGTTCGGCGATCTTCGCCATGTGCTTCGAATTGTCGATCAGGTTCTTTACGTTGTCGAAGTCCTCGACGGTGTCGTAGAACTCCTCCGACACGCGCGGGCGGAAGAATCGACCGGTGATCTCGTTTGTCTTGCCGTCCCTGTGATGCTTCTCCCATGCCGGAGTGGCCGGGGCCTTCCAGAGATACGCCAGGTACTGACCGGCCGGGGCATACGGCATGTAGTTCTTGTAATACGCGTACTGCTTGCCGCGGATCATTCGCACGCAGTCGTAACGTTCGTCGGCCCGTTCGCGGAAGCCGAGGTGATACTTCGGCTCAGGCTCTATCCCAGAGCCCAGGAAGATTGTTCCCTGCATCGTTTCGGGCGGTGCGCCGCCGGCCAGCGAGACCCATGTCTTGGGCATATCGACGAAGCTGACGATCCGATCGACTGTCGCGCCGGGCTTGTCGGCGGGGTAGAACTGCTTCCACTTTTCCGGAACGCGGACGATCAGCGGGCAGTGAATCCCGCTTGAGTAGACGAACCGCTTGCTGCGGGCCATCACGCCGCCGTGATCGGAGCAGTAGATGATGATCGTGTCTTCGTAGAGCCCGTCGGCCTTCAGCTCGTCGATGCATTTCTTGACCTGGGCGTCCATTCTCTCGACGGCCGCGGCGTACTTGGCGTAGTTCGTGCGGATGACCGGAAGATCCGGATGGTACGAGGCGAGTTTCATTTTGGCAGGGTCCTTGCCCGCTCCGCCGCCGGGGCCGTGTGCGCGGCTTTCGTGCGAGTCGCCGATGTTCACGTTGGCGAAGAACGGCTGGCCGGGCTGGCGGTTCTTCCATCCGTACCTGGATCCACGACTCCTGCGGGGTTTCTTGCCGCCTTTCTTCGCCGCTTTCTTGTCGATCGGTTTGGCGCTTTTCTGCCTCCAGCAGTCGCCGTCGGATCGGCCGCCGATGTTGTAGTCGGTCTTGCCGCCGTTGGAAACGTGGTACCCGACTGTCTTGAGTATGTCGGGATAGTACTTGATCTTGTCGTGCGGGATGGCGTTCCGACTTCGCATCGGCTGGGTGCCGTTTGATATCGCGTACATGCCGGTGATCCAGCACGAGCGGGTCGGCGCGCAGACCGCGGCGTTGTCAAAGCAGTGCGTGTAGCGGAATCCTTCCTTGGCCAACTGATCGATAGCGGGGGTATTTGTGTTCACGCCGCCGTAGCAACTTACCCACGAGATGCCGTTGTCTTCGCTGGTGATCCAGAGAATGTTGGGCTTCTTGGGGCCGCCGGGCGCCGCCAGCATCGATCGGCCGCCAATGCTCAAGGTCGCGGCCGCCGCCGGCAGACCAATCGCCACACTCTTGATAAACTCACGCCGCTTCAATGTCAGTTCTTTCATTACGCAATTGCCTTTCATAGGGACCACACAGTTTAATAACGATGAAGGTCAGGGGCAATTGCGAATTGAGCGAATCGGAACGCTTATGTGGCGTTTTTTTCGGTTTCCGGGAGGGTGGCCATTATTGTTGGCCGTTGTTTGCCGGTGAATTCCGCTCTTCGGTTGCAGTAGGGGCAATAGAAGTGAAGCATGTCCGCCATGGACGACATCGCTCGTTTGCAGATCGGGCAGAATACGGCCTGGAGATATCCGCCTTCGGCGTTTCGCTTGAACAGTACGCCTTTGTGTCCGATGTATTGCCCGTCCATGATTGAAGCTTACGATAAGGAATCTCCGAACGGCAAAATTGAAGTTTTTAAATGTGATATGAAGATCTGTCTGGGCCTTGTTTCTCAGGTTGGCTGCGGCGAAACCATTTGCGAACGGGGGCTGCGGCGCGTTAAGGTGATGGCGGCGCCATGAAAGATATACAATACAATACGATAGTTTCCGCCGTGTGCGACATGTGCATCCGCGGGTGCACTGCGGCCGATCCGCGCGTGCTTGACGCTTTAGCAGCCGGGCGCAACGGCGAGAGCAGCGAACTGGCGGCCACGATTATCTCGCAGATCGAGGAAAACGCTCGGATCGCCGGCGATTCGCAGACGCCGCTTTGCCAGGACACCGGATTGGCGGTATTCTTCGTTTCGGTGGGCGGCGATGTTCGGATTGTCGGTGGGGAGCTTATTGACGCGATAAATCAGGGCGTGCGACAGGGGTATGGCGACGGATATTTGCGAAAGTCCGTTGTGAGCGACCCTGTGCGGCGTGTCAATACCGGCGACAATACGCCGGCGATTGTGCATGTGCGTCTGGTCGCCGGCGACGGCCTGAAGATACGCTACACAGCGAAGGGCGGGGGCAGCGAGAACATGAGCCGCATTGCGATGCTGAAACCGGCTGACGGGATCGAGGGGGTCAAGGATTTCGTCGTCGAGACCGTGGCCAGGGCCGGCGGCAACCCGTGTCCGCCGCTGGTTGTCGGGGTCGGCGTCGGCGGCGACTTCGAGCAGTGCGCGATAATGGCCAAGGAGGCGATATTCCGGCCGCTGGGCGATCCGAGCGAAGATGAGTTTTACGCCGCGGTCGAGACCGAACTGCTGGAGCGGATAAACGCTCTTGGCGTCGGGCCGATGGGGCTGGGCGGCAAGACCACGGCGCTGGCGGTGCACGTGCTGGCCGGACCGTGTCATATCGCCTCGCTTCCGGTCGCCGTGAACATTAACTGCCACTCTTCGCGTCATGAGGAGGTGCTGCTGTGAGCGCACCGTTGCGGATAGATCTGCCCCTTACGCGCGACAAAGCCCGCTCCCTGCGCGCCGGGCAGGTGGTCGAACTGTTCGGCGAAATGTACACCGCCCGCGACGCGGCGCACAAGCGATTGATTGACCTGATCGAATCCGGCGCCGAGCTGCCGGTCGACCTGGCCGACATTACGATCTATTACGTTGGTCCGACCCCCGCGCCGCCCGGAGCGGTTATCGGATCAGTCGGTCCCACCTCGAGCTATCGAATGGACCCCTACGCACCGGTGCTGATCGCACGCGGACAGACCGGTATGATCGGCAAGGGGCCCCGCGGACCGGAAGTGCTTGACGCGATGCGAGAGTACGGAGCGGTCTACTTTGCGGCGGTCGGCGGGGCGGCTGCACTTATCGCCCAGTCGATAACAGCGTATGAAATAGTTGCTTACGAAGATCTTGGCGCCGAAGCTCTGGCCCGGATCACGGTCGAAGGCTTCCCGTGCATTGTCGCCCAGGACAGCGTCGGCGGAGACCTCTACCAGCGTTAACACGCGTGGAATTTAAGACATGGACGCACCATATTTGCAACGCCGTTTCCTGGTCAGCTTCGAGTCTCGCAAGCTGCCCCATATCTTCACCGACGTGCTGGTGGTCGGCTCGGGCGCCGCGGGGATGCGTGCCGCGATCGAGGCCAGTCAGACCGGAAGCGTGATTGTGCTGACCAAGGGCAATATCCTGGAATCGAACACGTACAACGCCCAGGGCGGTCTTGCGGCGGTTCTGGACGCAGCCGACAGCATGGAAAGTCATCTGGCCGACACTCTGGAGGCCGGCAGGGGGATGTGCGACGAGACAATAGTTCGGAAGGTGATCGAGGCTGCTCCGCATCACATTCGCGACATGTACGCCCAGGGCCTTGAGTTCGATTCGATCGACGGTGAGCTGTCGTTGGGGCGGGAGGGCGGACACAAGGCCTCACGAGTAGTCCACGCCGCCGGCGACGCTTCGGGTCGAGTGCTGGTGGAGTTCCTGGCCGACAGGGTTCTCCGCAGTGAAGAGATCAAGGTTTTCGAAGAGTGCTTTGCGATCGATCTGGTGACCGACCCGCCCGAAGGCGGCGCCGGTTCGCGATGTCTCGGAGCCCTTACGTACAATCCGCGTTTCGGCCTGCAGATGATCCACGCACGCCAGACGATTCTCGCCGCTGGGGGAAGCGGAATGCTGTGGCGTGAGACGTCGAACCCGCCTTGTGCGACCGCCGACGCGATAGCCCTTGCGTTCCGGGCAGGCGCCACGATCGCCGATGCGGAAATGATGCAGTTCCACCCGACCACGCTCTATATCGCCGGTTCGTCGCGATCACTGGTGTCCGAGGCGGTTCGGGGCGAGGGGGCGTACCTGGTCGACAGAAACGGCGAGCGTTTCATGCCGGCCCAGCACCCGATGGCCGAACTGGCGCCCCGCGACACGGTAAGCCGGGCGATATTGACCCGCATGCGTGAAACCGGGTCGACGCACGTATTCCTGGACGTTCGTCACATCGGAGGCCAGGCGTTCGCGGCGCGATTCCCGCAGATAGACCAGCAGTGCAGATCGTTCGGAATCGATCCGGGCGGCGACCTTATTCCCGTGCATCCGGCGGCGCATTACATGATCGGCGGAGCGCAGGTCGACATTGAAGGGCGAACGTCGATCGACGGCCTGCTGGCCTGCGGAGAGGCCGCCTGCACCGGTATGCACGGGGCCAACCGCCTGGCGTCAAACAGCCTGACCGAAGCGCTGGTCATGGGCCAGCAGTGCGGGCGATTGGCTGGTCAGATCGCTTCGTCCGACTCGGGCGGAGCCGGAGCGCCCGCCATCGACTGGGAAAACGAAAAATCCGAACGCACCGAGCTTGACCTGGCCGACATTCGCCGTTCGCTCTGCTCGGTGATGTGGCGAAATGTGGGCCTGTTCCGGCGCCAGGGGCGTCTGGAAGAGACCCTTGAGATAATAGCGTTCTGGGGCAGATACGTTCTGGACAAGGAGTTTTACGATCCGGCCGGTTGGGAGGCCCAGAACATGCTGACAGCGTCGTACGTGATCAGCAACTGCGCCCTGCTGCGGACCGAGACGCGCGGGGTTCACTGTCGCGAAGACTTCCCCGACGCCGATCCGACCTGGGCCAGACACCAGACCGCACGAAGAACTTCCGAAAAACTTGTCATAGAATGACCCATATGTATATGCTGTTATAGGAAATCGATCAAAAGCTTGAAAGGAGCCGTTATGGCCATTGTGAAAAGAAAGAATATCGTTCTGTTGCTGGCGCTCAGCGCCATAATCCTTCCCCTGGCAAGCGGGTGCAGCGTCAATCCCGTGACCGGAAAGAACGAACTGATAATGATTCCCCAGTCGCAAGAGATTGCGATGGGCCTCCAGGCCGCTCCCCAGGTCGAAACCCAGTTCGGCGGACCGGTCGCAGACAGCACCCTGCAGTCGTACATACAGCAGGTCGGAAAGAAAGTCGCCTCTAAGGCTGATCGCGATATGCCGTACGATTTCACGGTGGTCAACTCCGAGATCCCCAACGCATTTGCGCTTCCCGGCGGAAAGATATTCATCACCGCCGGGCTGATGTCCAGAATGACCAACGAACGCCAGCTTGCCGCGGTTTTGGGGCACGAAATCGTACACGTTGCGGCTAAGCACGGAGTCAAGGGCATGCAGCGCGGGATTGGCGCCTCGGTGCTGGTTGAAATGGCCGGCGCCGCAGCCGGCGCCGACAAAGCCGCCGCCGCAAAGGCCGCCTCTCAGGTCGCCGCATCCATGGTCACAATGAAATACGGGCGGGGCGACGAATACGAATCTGACAAGTACGGTACGAAGTACATGACCAAGGCCGGCTACAATCCGTGGGGAATGGTCGAACTGCTGACGATCCTGTTGAACCTCTCTAAAAGCGAGCCCGGAGCGTTGCAGGAAATGTTCCAGACCCACCCGCTCAGCAGCAAACGAATCTCGGCTGTTAAGTCGAATATCGCCGGCGACGCGATGTATCGAGGGTTCTCTCCTGCTGCTCCCGACCCGCGAACGGTGCAGTTCCTCGGTATGAAACAGCGATTGATGAGATCGGCGACGTTCAAGACCCCACGCCAGCCCGGACAGTAAACATAGTCCGCCTGACGTCCCCCATGTGGTGCGGGATTGCCTGTTAACCGCACGTAATCAAATACCTATCGCCCCGGTCGGAATAATCCGTTCCGGGGCATTTTTTTCTTGCTTTAGTTCATAACGGGTCTACAATTACCCGTGAATGGCCTGTAACGGTCATTTCACTTTTATGCTCGTGGCGATGTGCATTTCGGGGTCGTTGATTGGCGAAAGGACGTGTCTGTGAATCGGAAACGATCAATTCAACTCGCGGTTGTTGCAGCGGTGGTTATCTTGCTTGTCATCATTGTCTTGTGCATTCGCGGATGCCGAGGCGGGGGTCCTAAAGGTCGTCCCGTAGTTGTCGAGCTGTCGATCAAGGCCGCCGACGAACTGGCGATGGCGATCACTGTTGACGCCGGCAAGGAACTGGCCGGCGAGGTGATCATGGACCCCGACGCGACCGACAAACTGTTCCTGAGCCTCGAACTGATCGCCGCGATCAAGAAAGGCGTCGGCGACCATAGCGTTCAGATGCCCGAAGGGGTAACGGAACTGGACGATATCGGGGCGGTTATTATCGAACGGATCACCTACGCCGGGCAGGCACGCGACGGTGTGGTCAGGCGGATTCGCCTTGCTGCGGACATGCCCGATCCGCCCCTGCGAAGCACGCCGGAAAAAGTCGCGATAGGTATAGACGGCTCGATCTCCTCGCTCTACGACATTATTCCCTGGCCGGCCGAGCTGTCATGGACCCTGGTCGATGACGACAAACTCAAAGTGGTCAGCGGTGAGACCGTACTCGAGCTGGAGGCCGGGCAGAGCGGCCAGTTGGGCCAGGTGTCCGCCGAGATACCGGTGAGCATCGAGGAGGTCGACGACACCGCCGACATTCCCGACGGCGACGATGTCAAACTTCCCACCGTCAAGCGAGACTTAGGCAAGGTCAAGTTCACCGCATCGATTTCAGTCCGATACCTCGGGCGCCTCAAGATCACGGAGGACAAGCAATGAAACTCGTCCGACTCGCTCTAGGCACGCTACTGGCGGGGGTGTTCGTCGCGTCGATCTGCACCGCCGCCAACGGCGTCACAGCCGTGAAATCTTCGGCGCATTTCCGCATTACATACCAAACCGATAAGGCCAGCAGCGCATACGCACAGTTCATTCTCGACGAATCCGAGCGGGCCTGGACGGCGATCTTCACCACGCTGAAGTACAAGCAGCCGCAATGGATGGTCGACAGGATCGCAGCTCGCGGAAAGGTGATGGTGTCGCTTCGAGAGATGGTCTACCTGGGCCTGGCCTCCTACCGCTGGAACGCTGCCAAGGTGATGACCACCGGGAAGATAGAATTCAACTATGAAGCCAAGTTCAAGGACCGAGCGGGAAACACCAACTGGCATCTTTTGCGGGGCACGTGCGCCCACGAACTGTTCCACCTGGTCCAGGGCGCCTACGACATAACCGAATCGAAATGGCTCAAGGAGGCCACCGCGGTCTGGATGGAGGCCCACGCATTCCCCGCCGAGGCCAAGGCCAGCCCGTTGAACTACGGGTTCCGGCGTTTCCTGGGCGACTGGAACCGGCATCGCCGCCGGACCGCCCTGATGGCCGATGGCGACAATCACGAATATGCCGCCTCGATTTTCTTCCACTATCTCACCGAACACGATTCACGAGGTAAGGGGTTGATCAAGGCGCTCTGGATCAAAGCCGGAGCCGTAAACCCGGATTTCCTGGTTTAGGTTTCGTCCTTGGGTATAATAGAGCATCGTTCGACCGCATAAACAAAGGGTTTCCTCAAGATCAAGGGCAGCAAGACTGGAGAATCCAATGGGTGAAAGCGGCAAGGATGCCATTCGCGT
>PVBE011142313.1_pt1 | contig 11155 bp, 13 predicted proteins | sample 1631181 | NCBI WGS metagenome assembly PVBE01 (sample SAMN08397723, study PRJNA350692) | Marine metagenome, whole genome shotgun sequencing project. | isolation source: water | place: Pacific Ocean | collected 2012-04 | reverse complement strand
CGAAAAGGCCGTCGTTCAAGAAAAGGTCGTCACCAAGATCGTCGAAGTGGCGCCGGCGAAGAAGAAGGCGACCGAACTCGCTCTAACGACGGTACGGTTCTACGGTGTGGAAGAGGACAAGATCGTCTTTGATGAGACGTTCAAGATTTTCAAGGACCGATTTGGTGTAACGATCAACCCGACGCTGGTACCCGGAGGCGGCAACGCGTACTACGTCAAGGTTTTGACACAGATCGCCGGCGGAACTCCACCCGACGCTCTGTACATGCACCCCGAGTTCATGGGGAACTTCGCCGGCAAGGGCGCCATCACGCCTGTCGACGAGTTCATCAAGCGCGATGGGCTCGACATGTCGGACTACTACGAAAACATCTTGGAGTACTTTCGTTTCCCATCTCACACGCCAGGGTCCAGGCTGTATGTTCTGCCGTTCTACAGCGGTCCGTCCCTCACGATCGTCAACGCCGACCTGTTCGAGGATAAAGGCGTCAAACTCCCGGAGGAATTCGGAGACGACTGGACCTGGGACACGATTCACGAGGTATCAGCGCAGCTTACGGGAGGGACCGGCGGCGATAAGACCTTCGGATTTGACTCCTTGACCACAAGGTTGAAGGTGCTCGCTCCGATGGTCTGGAACTTCGGCGGCAAGCTGTGGAATGATGACATGACCGCGACTCTTTTGAACGCACCCGCAGCGGTCCAGGCGTTTCAGCAATACGCAGACCTTCAGTTCAAAGAGAAGGTAGCTCCAACCGGTGCCGACCGCGAGGGACTGGCCGGTGGGTTCAGATCTGGACGCGTTGGTATAAGTGCTTGGGGAATCAAAGGTCAGGTTCCGGGTCTAAACGCTCAGCCTTGGAATAAGGCGATGTGGCATGCGCCGTCCGGTCCCGGAGGCGCGTTCGTCCGCAACGGCCCCAACGGATTTGCAATCATGACGACAGCCAAGGCCCCGGACGAGGCCTGGGAGCTCATGAAGTTCACCACGGGCCCCGATTTCTTCGCCGCCTCCAACTCCATTGGCGCGACGCTGCCGATGACGCGCTCGCTAATGCGCGGTCCCGATTTCATCCAGTCGTTGCAGCCTTGGGAGAGTGTCGATATCTATGAGGCGGCGTCCGAGAAGGACCTCGCTCCGCGGATCCCAACGACCTTCAACGAAATCGCCAAGCTGACCGTTGGTCCGGCTCTCGAACTGGCCTTCATAGGGCAGAACACGGCCCAGGAGGCCATGGACGACATTGCGCCCAAGGTCGCCGAGCTGCTGGCGCAGTCTAACGAGGAGCTGTCGGAGTACGGCTACTAGACTCTTGGCCTAGTCGGTCCGACTTCAAGGGCCGGGACTCGAATAGCGCGTTTGAGTGCGCCTGTGGGGTTGCCGTCCACAGGCGCACTCTGTTTCGCGGGTTGTGCGCTCTCGACGCTAGCCGCCTAGCATGTTTTGCGTGCTGAACAGGAGGAGTGGCAAGGTGGACGCTTGGCTGCCGTAACGTCCCGAACCGCTACGACCCGTAGGCGGCGCATTTCCCGGATGGTACTCCGGGAGAACATCGACGCCTATGTTTTTCTGACTCCCTGGCTCGTCGGGCTTTTTGGTTTGATCCTGGGTCCAATGATCGGCTCGATCCTGCTTGCTATGGTCAAGTGGGACATCCTTTCCGATCCCGAGTGGGTCGGTTTAGACAACTTTAGAAAGATCTTCCTAAAGGACGACCTGTTCCTCATTTCGCTGGGCAACACTGTCTTCTACACCTTCATAGCTATCCCGATCTTCCTCGTCGCATCACTACTTCTGGCCGTGGCTTTGAACGAGAAGTTGAAGTTCGTCAACTACTTTCGCACGATGGTCTACCTTCCGGCAGTGACGCCCTCGGTGGCCTTCTCTCTCCTGTGGGTTTGGATTTTCAATCCCGACTTTGGCATCGCCAACCAGTTCCTGGACATCTTCGGCATACCGCCTCAGAACTGGATTTGGGACCCAGTGCAGGCGAAGCCATCGTTCATCTTGATGAATCTGTGGGCGATCGGCCCGACCATGGTGATCTTTCTCGCCGGGCTTCAATCCGTGCCGGAGACGATGTACGAAGCGGCGAGCATCGACGGGGCGAACGCGTTGCACAGGTTCCGGCATATCACGCTCCCGATGATGAGCCCGATCATCTTCTTCAATCTCATCGTCGGGATCATTGGATCGTTCCAGATATTCAATTCGGCGTTCATCATGACGCAGGGTGGACCTGGCAACGCCACACTTTTCTATGTCCTCTATCTTTACAGGCAGGCTTGGGAACTCTTCCATTTCGGCTATGCGTCGGCCTTGGCCTGGATTCTGTTCGTGATCGTTCTGATTTTCACTCTCATTCAGTTCAGACTGGCGCGCCGCTGGGTGTTCTATGAAGGCGACATAAAGACCTAAAAGGAGAATAGTGGCTCAAGGGACGGAAGCGGACAGAGGGTTTCTGGCGGCCTCCCGCCGGACACTCGAGTCGCGGCAGAAGCGGAAACGAATTCTGCACGCTCTTCTTTACGTGGTCCTGACCGCCATCAGCCTCATGGCGTTGGTCCCAATCTTCTACATGATGTCGACGTCATTGAAGGCGCATGGGATGGAATACGAGTGGCCCATGAGGTGGATTCCGGACCCGGTCGTTTGGCAAAACTTCATTGATGCTCACACGGTAATGCCATTCCACCTCTATTATCGAAATACGCTTGTCATCGCAGCTATTTCGACGGTGGGGGCCATGCTTACCGCCACGATGGCGGGGTACGCGTTCGCGCGACTGCGGTTCGTCGGTCGGAATGTCCTCTTCATCTTGACTCTTTCGACAATGATGCTGCCCGGCATCGTCACACTCGTTCCCACCTTCTTGATCTTCAGACAACTAGGCTGGATCAACACGCTCTACCCGATGATCGTGCCGCATGTACTCGGCGGCGGCGCATTCTTCATCTTCTTGAGCAGACAGTTCTTCATGAGCATTCCATATGAACTGGAGGAAGCCGCACGCATCGACGGCGCCGCAAGCTTCCGCATCTATTGGCGGATCATGCTTCCTCTAGCCGGTCCGGTCCTCGCGGTGATCGGAGTATTCAGCTTCGTGTCGAGATGGACGGATTTCCTTGAGGCCCTGGTTTATCTCAACACAGAGAACGTCCGGACCGTGGCGGTGGGCCTCGCCTTGAACAGCGCGCTCTTCGGAGAGAACCGCAACTTCATCATGGCCTCTTCGTTTACGATGGCATTCCCAATCATCATGCTGTTCTTCTTCGCGCAGCGGTACTTCATGCGCGGCATTGTCATGACCGGAATCGCGGGGCGATAGCGAGACAATCAACGAGAGCATCATTCTCGGGGGACCTTCGCTTGATCGGAGTCCCTAGGGTGCGCCAACTCAGAGTAAGGGAGCAGAGATGGAGAGCCGGCCAAAAGTCGCCTTAGTGATCAATCCAGACGTTCTTTACGAGAACGTCGACGAGCGGTTTTTCGAGACCACGGCGGACCGCTTCGACTTCTTGAGGCAGGAAAAGGCACAGCCAGCGGAGAACGAGCTTCGGGACCTGATTCACGCGGCGGATGCCGTCGTCAGTGGCTGGGGAACGCCAGAGATCCCTCCGGATCTTGTGAAGACAGCGCCGAACCTGCGGGTTTGGATACACGCGCAGGGCGGAGTAAAGCAGCTGCCGGTGGATGCCATTATCGAGAAGGGCATTCCGTTCACGAATTCCGCGCGGGCATACGCGCGGACCATGTGCGAAGCGACCATTGGCATGATGCTCGCGCTTGGCTATCACATGCGGTATTCCCACGAGCTCTACACTTACGATCGGACCTCAGATTTCAATCGACAGGAAGTCTTGGGCATCGGGCTCGAGCGAAAGACGGTCGGCATAGTGGGATTGGGTCCGATCGGCGAGCTCATAGCCGAGATGCTGGCCACGTTCAAAGTAAGGATCAAGGCGTACGACCCGTATGTCGATCTAGCGGTGGCGAGACGGGTCGACGCAACATTGGTGGATGACATCGTAGTCCTATTCGAACAGTCCGACATCGTCACGATTCACTGTGGTTGGACCGACGAGACGAACGGCCTCGTGACAAAGAATGCAATGGAGCAACTGGGACCCAGAGGGATCCTGATCTGCAACGCTCGGATGCCCATCGTGGACGAAGATGCGCTGTTCCAATTGGTCAAGGCCCGCGGAATCTATGCGGGGCTAAACATGAGCCCGATGCGCGATGATCTGTGGCTCGATCCGGAGTTGAAGGGCCTGCCCAACCTGCTCATGACTCACGGATCAACAAACGTGTCGGACACGTGGTACGACCAAGTTTCCCGCAATGTCGGAGCGCAACTCATCAGCTTCTTCGACGGCAAAGGCATCTCGCCAGAGCTCACCGCGGAGAAGGTTTCACAGAGCACCTAGCGCACAGCATGCCTGTGGTCACGCAAGAGTTCGAGAATGCCACGTCGCTACCTAGGCATCTTGGCCTGAAAACCGGCGCTTGGTGATGACCGTACGAGACCGCACTAACCCGGCCACAGCGCGCGGAATACCAAGGAAATCGAAAGTGGGGAGGCGACACCGATGAAGTTGCTGATGTTCACGAAGCACTTGCAGCCCCTTCCGGTTGAGCGGATGGCTCAGACTGTCAGCGATCTCGGCTTTGACGGCGTCGATCTAACTGTGCGCGCCAACGGCTCGATACTGCCGGAGCGCGTCGTCGAGGACTTGCCCGAATTGGTATCGGTGCTGTCCGATCATGGACTCGAAATCGGCATGTTCACAACCGGGTTGACTGACGCTTCGGAGCCACACTTCGAGGACACCCTTCGTATGGCGTCGGTGTACGGGGTGGAGCGAATTAAGCTCGGCTATTACCGATACGAGAGCTTCGGCAACCTTGCCGCTCGCATGGAGGAGATTCGGACGCGGTGGAGAGAAATGGTCCCGCTGGCAGAGCGCTATGGCGTGACGATCTGCGTCCACACGCACGCGGGCGACACCATTCCCGCGAGCGGCGAAATACTGTACATAATGCTGAACGACTTCAACCCAGAACACGTCGCGGCGTACGTTGATCCCGGAAATATGGCCTGCGAGGGTCCCGTTTCGGCCTGGAGGATGTCTATAGACCTCCTCGCCGAATGCACAAAACTGGTGGCCATCAAGGACTTCGGTTGGTATGTGGAAAAAGATGCCGAGCGTGGGGTAACTAGGTGGAGCCCGAAGCTGGTCCCGCTCCGAGATGGCATCGTGGACTGGCCACTCGCCTTCGAGTGCCTACGTGCCATCGGCTACGACGGCTACGTTTCGGTGGCCAGCGAGTATCAGGGCCCGTCAAGCTGGCGGGACCTGAGCGTAGAGGAACTGATCGAGCAGACGCGCTTGGATCTGGAGTACTTGCGGCCGATCGTTGAGGGAGCGGCTGCGCCGGCCTAGTCCGCTAGGAATATCTCGTTGCGCTGCACGCCGAGGCCATCGATCTCGGATTCGATCACATCGCCGTTGCGCAAGAAGATCCGGCTGCCCTGACCGGTCTCACCGCAGGCTCCCAGCGACACGACGTCGCCCGGACGCAATTCCATGAAACTGGAGACGAACGAGATGCATTCGGCCACCGAGAACAGCATTTGACCTGCATGGGTCTCAAGTCGCAGTTCACAGTTCACCTTTAGTCGAATCCGGAGATCGTCGGTATCGGGAACCTCGTCCCGCGTTACAAGAAACGGCTCGCAGGGGGCGGTGCCGTCGAAGCAATGGCCTTCATACCATGCAAAGAACCGGCTCCACTCATCGTCCTCGTAGCCGCGGGCTACCCGGAGATCGGCTGCGTACATATCGTTGAATATGGCGTAGCCCGCCACGTGTTCGATCGCGTCGGCGGGATCGAGACGGAATCCCCGACGACCGACGATCGCAGCCAGCTCGATTTCCCAGCCGGGTTCGCCCATCTCGGCGGATAGGAATAATCGGGATGATGCGCCCGTGAGGGAGCCGGGCGGCCGGAGAAACAGCCAGGGAGAAGCTTTGCGATTTCGGTCGTAGCCCTCCAGCCCCCACTCGGCGAGGTGGTCCGCATTGTTCCCGGCCACGCATATGACCTTGGACGGACTGGGAACCGGAGAGGCCAGCGTCAGGCTGGACAGCCCGGGCAGCGCTTCGTTTCCGGCCAAGCCTTCGGGACCAGCTTCGAGTAGCCGTATCAGGGTGGACGGGACCGAGGCGTCGAGCTCGTGAAGCGAGGGGAGACCAGCAACGAGGTCGCCATCTACCACGACACCCGATTCAACGCTGTCTCCCTTCGAGTACGAAACCAGCTTCACATCGGACGCCCCTGAATTGGAACCGGGTAGCTCGGCGGCCAGATTCTATAGGGGTTTCTCGGAATGCCAGCGCCGCAGCCAAGTTCTGCCATCTCCCTCCAACGCACGAGGCGGGATGAACCCCCGGATCAGTCTGGCTTTTCTGATGCGAAGATTCGATTCCGTCGGCCAGACCAATTCTGGCGTGCAACCGTGCGCGGGCGTACTATTCAGAACGTCGCGGCGGCAAGCCGGAGGATGACGAATGGCGGACGTGCGAGTAGCGGTGATCGGGGCTGGTCGCTTTGCGAATATGATGCATTACCCGTCGCTGGCGGACATTCCTGACGCGGATCTGGTGGCGATATGCGATCTCGATTCAGAGCGGCTAAACGAGACGGCGGACAAGTACGAAGTTACCGGCAGGTACTCGAATTACCAGGAGATGATTGTCGAGAAGGATCCCGACGCCGTCTATGTCATCATGCCGCCGAGCCCGATGGTGCCAATAGCGCCTGACGTACTGGCCACCGGACGGCCGGTGTTGGTCGAGAAGCCGCCGGGAATGAAGCTCGCGGAGTCACAAGCTTTGGCGGAAGCCGCGCGCAAGGCCGGGACTTTCGGGATGGTGGCATTCAACCGCTGTTACAGCCCGGTCACTACTGAGGCGCGTCGCCGCCTTGCCCAGATCGGAGACGTCAACCTCGTCGTTGGCGAGTTCCACAAGCCGCCCCATCCCACGGCCTTGGGGGCCGGATCTCACGTGGTTGCCGACGTGATTCACGTAATGGCTCTCCTGCACCATGTGGGCGGGGTTCCTCGTTCGATAAAGATCAACAACCGGAGGATCGGCGACGAAGGCGCCGTCGATCTGGTGACCGCTCTCTTCGACTTTGAATCGGGGATCGCCGGCGTGCTGATCTCAGACTTCGCAAGTGCATCGCGCTATGAACGATTCGAGATCCACACCGTCGGTGGCGCGGCCTATGTTCTGGCTCCGGATACACGCCTGGGCGCATATCCGCGGGCCGCAGCGAAGGCCGAACTTTACTTCGAGGGCAAAGAACTTGAAATGCTCGACGGGTTTGAATTGGCAGGCTTCAGCGAGCCTCATCGTGGGTTCGGCTATTTTGATGAGTCCCGTCACTTCATTGAAAGTGTGAAGGCGGGTAGGAGTCCCGATACCGATCTGGAATTTGGCGTCGCCGTAATGGAGTCCGCTACTCAGATCGACGAGAGCTTGCCTTTTTCCGGCCCAGAGACGGATGCGCGATATGGCCCCCGTCGACATTGAGAGCTGAATAGCTGCAATTCGGCCGGCGGAGCTGGCCGTCTCGCGTGACGACCGCATTCGCGAAGACTGCTGATCTGGTCTGATGGAGGAAGTGGATAATGAAGGTAACTGAGGTCGAAGCGAGGCCGCTCGCGCTCACTAACAGAGTGCCCTATCACTACTCCCGCGGCGTACCTCTTGGCACTAACGTCGTCCTCGTTGAGGTGCGGACCGACGACGGGATCGTGGGCTATGGGGAGTCAACGGGCGATCGGGGAGCGGACGCCGTGGTTGCGCTCATCCAGCACGTGTCCCAGCTCCTGATTGGTAAGTCTCCGTTTGACATCGAGGCTCACACGACGGGCGCCCAACGTTTGGCAAAGCTCGACAATGCGCCGCGCTACGCGAGCCATGCGCTCGCCGGTGTCGAGATGGCGTTGTGGGACATCGTGGGCAAGGCGGTTGGCCAACCCATACACAAACTGCTCGGCGGGGCCGTCCGCGAGGAGATTGACTACTTTGCGTTCTTGCAGGGAGGCACGACCGAGGAACTGGTCGAGAACGCACAGAAGGCCGTCGCGGACGGATACTCGGTGATCTACCTGAAGGCGGGCCTTGGGGAAGTGCGGGACATGCAGAACGTGGCCGTGGTGCGAGAAACGATTGGCGACCTCAGGCTCAGAATCGACGCCAACGAGGCTTGGGACCCAGGCACGGCGATCCGAATGATCAACAAGCTGGCCGAGTACGATCTGGAATTCGTCGAACAGCCGACCCCGGCCCGATCGATAGGGGCGTTGCGACAGGTCAAGGAGTCCGTCAACGTTCCCATAGCGGCGGATCAGTGCGCGTACACGTTAGCCGAAACGTTCGAGGTGTGCGCGCTACGCGCTGCCGACGTATTGGTGATGGGCCCTCATGAGACCGGGGGACTTCTCGGACTCCGGAAGGCGGCGGCTATCGCCGAGGCCGCGGGGATCTCGGTCTGTATTCACGGTCAACAGGACTCTGGAATCTCATCGTGCGCCGAGAACCAGATTGCTGCCACGATCCCCAACCTGACCGACGGGAATCAGATAATGCACCAGGTTCTGGAAGAAGACATCGTTGCGGAGCCCGATCTCACGGTCCGAGAGGGAACACTACCCGTGTTTGATGGGCCTGGACTGGGCATGAAGCTGGATTGGGATTCCGTGGAGCGAGCGGCGGAACGCTACCGGGAACAAGGTCCCTACAACCCCTTCTAACCTCCTGGTGGACGGGCGGCGTCAGGTTCTCCCTCACGCTGGCCGCGTCGCAGCAGGGCCAGCCAGAACACTACCGCCCCCAGCAGCGTTAAGGCCGAACTCAACAAAAAGAACTCGCGAAAGCCAGCCGCCGCAATGAGATATCCGCCGCCGGTGCCCAGAAGCGCCCCGGTGAGGCCGCCTGCGGTGAGACCGGTCTGGCGAGCGGGGAAGACGAAGTCGGCTTCGTCGTAACCGTCGACCGGGGCGCGGGGGTACGTCCTGCCGGCCGAGCAGCGACGACACTTCGTCATGCGCTGGGACTCGCTGATCGCGGAGATGGCGACGGCGTAAGGCCATTGACCGCGAGGAGCTGTGTCGTTGCCGCCTTCGGTGGCCTCAAATCTGACAGAGCCTTTGCCGCCTGCCGCGGAGATGAGAACGGAGGCAGCGCCACCGTTGTCAGGCATTTTTAAAATCATTACAAAGTCATGCTCGCCGAAGCTGTAATACCACGAGACTAGCCTCCCACCGGCGGATTCGAGCAACGAACCGATGCACGCCGTGCGATTCTGCGCGTTCTGCTTCTACGCCTCACAAGCGTCGGATGCGTAGCTGACTTGGGTCATGTAAGAACTGAACGACTCGTACCTCCTTGCGAACTTGGCCGCACATTGCAGAGCCACGGGTTGCACACGTCATGCAGGTAAGTATCCAGAAGGTATCGCTCTTGTTGCGCAACGATTTAAATCAATATATACTGATGTAGTTACTGGCGGGTGATCGTGAGCTTGCATGACAACCTCTGATATCGAGCTTCAAGCCCGGGCGCTGAAGGCGCTCGGAGATCCCGTGCGCTGGCGAATCGCCGCAGCTCTTCGCAGTGAGGAACTCTGTGTCTGCCACTTAACCGAGGATCTGGGAATTTCACAGTCGCTTCTCAGCCATCATTTGCGGGTCTTGGTCCGCGCGGGTCTGGTTGAAGGCGAGCAGTCGTCGTATTGGACCTACTATCGCCTTCGACCAACAGCGTTTTCCCACTTGGCAGATGGCATTTCGACGCTGCTGCACAATCGCCCCCCACGACCTACCAGGCGGCCTTGCCCGCCGCCTGGTAGGTCGGCCCCGGTCGACGAGCTTCCTGACGCTGACCGCAAGGCCCCCCCCGAGCCAAACGCAGGTTAAGGAACCGTTCAACCCGAGGTGACGCGTAAGGGAGTGCGGAGCGTTCGCCGGGTGCAAGTTGGCATCAAATGATGCCAAGGAGGAGAAGCAGTGGTTGGAATAGGTGATGGAATGGGTTTGTGGGTGATCTTCCCGATCATCTTCCTGTTATTCATGCTTCTGATGATGACCCGCATGATGGGCTTCTGGGGTCGCGGTCCGGGGCGCGGTGGTGGAATGGGGTCCATGGGCATGATGGGCGATGACTCCGACGGCGCTACGCCGCGGGTGAAATCACCGACGAGCAGTTCGACGCCATGCGCAGCAGGCTGAAGGGTCGGTAGCTATGAGACGATTCGTGATGTTAGTGATGCTTGGTGCCGCAATGTTGATCTTTACGACGCTTGGAGGCGTGATGTTTATGGCTAAGCGAAAACTGGGCGGGAATGCCGGCTCTGCGATACGGGAATTGGGCGCGGATCTGTGCGACCGTTTTTTGGCGGGTATGCCGGAGTCGTTTCCCCCGAATCGAATGATGGCCAACCTCGATACTGTGAAGGAGCAAAACGCTCGCATCATTGAGCTTCTAGAGGAATCCAGGAAGGCGAAGAAGCCGACGAAGAAGGCCAAGCCGCGGCGGACGAAGCCCGCCTAAGAGCGGCCATCAGGAGTCGGGGCGCATGCAGGTTAGGGGACTAGGGAACGCCGACTGTTCGCCGGGTGCAAGCCGGCATCGTGTAGTGCCGAGGAGGAGACGTAATGGATAGCGGAATGGGTGATGGCATGGGCTTGTGGGTGATATTTCCCATCATCTTTGCAGTCTTCATGCTGGTGATGATATGGGCGGATGCTGGGTTTCGGGGGGTTCGGTCTGGGACGCGTGCGCGGGACGGGACCCATGGGCATGATCGGTGGCGACTCCGATAATTACGGTCAACAAGATGAAACCGCCTTGGACGTGCTGCGAAGACGCTACGCCGCGGGGGAGATCAACGAAGAGCAGTTCGATGCCATGCGCAGCAAGCTGAAGGGACGGTAGCCATGAGACGTTTCATTATGTTGATGATTCTGGGCAGTTCGATCGCGTTGGCGCTGGAAGATCCCATCCACAAGGATTCCCGATTGAACGGAGTGTTGACGTATTTGGATTACGTGTTCACCGGTGCCTTTGTTCTCGAGTT
>PVBE011016151.1_pt1 | contig 11155 bp, 7 predicted proteins | sample 1631181 | NCBI WGS metagenome assembly PVBE01 (sample SAMN08397723, study PRJNA350692) | Marine metagenome, whole genome shotgun sequencing project. | isolation source: water | place: Pacific Ocean | collected 2012-04 | reverse complement strand
TCTACGGACGGGACCACGCGCTGACGGTGGTGCGCGCGGCTATCGAGGACTATGACGAGACATTCGCCGAGTAAGGACCCGCTCCGGAATAGCCTGTCCGCCCCCGCCGCCGCTCCATCCCCGCGTGGCTGCGTTGCATCTCCTCAGAATACTTGTAGTATTCCTCGTCGCCGCGCCTTGCCAGCGAGGCGTTTCGACGCCCGGGTTCGGACAACTTATTCCTGCGCGGGTCCTAACCGACGCGCCATGGCGCGAAGGCTGCGGCGCGTGACAGCGAAAGTGACCCGGGATGTCTGAACGACGGATTGGATTTGTCGGCTGCGGCAACATGGCGAACGCGATCATTCGCGGCGCGCTCGCGTCTGGAGCGCTCCAGCCCGGGCGGGTGCGAATCAGCGACGTCTCCAAAGACTTGCTCGCTCGCCGCGGACGCGAGCATGGCATTACGACGGCGGCCAGCAATCGCGAGCTCGTCGAATGGGCGGACATCATCGTCTTTGCGGTGAAACCGCAGGTCGTGACCGCGGTCTTGGACGATTGCGCTGACGCCGTGTCGAGCGATTCGCTCGTCATTTCCATCGCGGCCGGGGTGCCGGCCCGCGCCTTCGAATCGAAGTTGGCTCCCGGCGCTCGCGTTGTGCGTGTGATGCCGAATACGCCGGCGCTCGCACTCGCGGGGGCGACGGCAATCGCCGCCGGCGCCAACGCAACCGAAGATGATATGGCGGTGACGAAAGCGCTCTTCGATTCGGTGGGGCGAACCGTCATCTTGGATGAATCGCATATCGATGCGGTGACGGGTCTTTCTGGAAGCGGCCCCGCGTACGTGATGCTTGTGATCGAGGCGCTCGCCGATGGCGGGGTCAAAGTGGGACTACCTCGGGATACGGCGCTGCTGCTTGCGGCGCAGACCGTCTATGGGTCGGCCAAGCTCTTGCTCGAACTCGGAGAACATCCGGGGCGGCTCAAGGATATGGTGACGAGTCCAGGAGGAACCACGATCGCGGGAGTTCACGCTCTCGAGCGGGCCGGGTTAAGGCGCGCGCTTATGGATGCGGTGGAGGTCGCGACGGAGCGCAGTCGTGAGCTCGGTGCGCCGCTGCGCGACCGCCACGAGCGCCTCGAGACGGGCAAGAAGGACTAGAAGCCCGCTCTTCACCCGTCCGGCAACGCGGAACCGCCCTTTGCATTTTTTTGAGCGTCAACTCGATGACGGCCTCCGAACTTGCGGAAAACCGCCAACCCGCTGCTAGGATTATCCCATGCCGAGCGCCGAGCGCCGCTACCGTACGCGAGCCCCGATAGAGCTTCGCGTTACCTATCAGCGACTGAACAGTCTGTTTGCCGATTACACGCGGAACATTTCGCGGGGTGGCACCTTCATTGCGACAAACCAGCCGCTAGACGAGGGTACAGAATTTGTATTCGCGCTCGGTGTGCCCCGCATCGAGATGACGTTGCGTCTCATGGGCCGCGTCGTATGGGTCGTTTACCAGCGCGATGCCACGCCGGCGAATCCGGCTGGGATGGGGATCGAGTTCGACTACGCTCACGAGGAGGAGCGGTCCCTTGTCGAATCCGAGATCGAATCCTTGATGAGCGAAGAACTCGGAGAGTCCCTGGCCGCAGGGCTACTGGGTCGCGAGCCAGGCGCAACCGACGCATAGCCTGCTCGCTAGGCCATCGCTACGGCAGCTTCACGGTGTCCGGCATTCGGATCTTCATCGGTCGCTCTTGCGCGACGAGATCCTGTGCGATGCCCACTTCGACGAGATCGATGGCGGGGCTGCTCGCTACTTTCTGGAGTCTCGAGCTTCGCTCGGCGCCGGTCTCGATCATCCCGATGTAGAATTCAGCTTCCGTTTGCTGCACGGTTCCTTGGGCTTCCGCGACCAACTCCGTGGCGCCTACCTTACCTTGTGCCCAGTCGCGCAACTTGGAGGTCCAACCGCCTGCGCCCTGTGCCGCCGAAAACGCTTCTTCGACGGTTCCGTCTGTCCCGGTGCCTTGTTGGCGCTCGAGAAGTAGGAGCCAGAGTGCGGTGTAGATGATGTCCTCGGTGGGCAGGTTCATCTCAATCGCGCGCTGCACTGCGCTTCTAGACATCGCGAGGTCGCCGGTAATGAGTCCGCGCCGCGCCGAATCCATGACGGTGGCCTCGAGCTGCAACGTGTCCCCACGCGACGCCTCAAAGGCACGCTCTCCCGCGCGGCGTGCGGCGCGCCGCTCTCCGTATTGTTCCAAGATGCGTGCGAGCATGCGTTCGGCTGCCGCCCTTTGCGCGCCCGGGTGGGCCGAGTCGCGGGCCTTCAACGCGGCTTTCAGCGAGGCTTCGAGCGTACGCCGCGCTTGCGTGTCGTCCGCGCCCTCGCGGTGCAGCTCGAATGCCATGAGCTGTGCGCGCGCCAGTGCCTGGTAGTTCTGGCCCGCCTCGGCGAGTTCGCTCATGCGTGCGACGGACTGCAGCGCTGCCGCCTGATCCCCCCGCTGGCGGTTGACGCGCGCGAGCAACCAAAAGGACTCCACCGTGGGCAGCAATTCGGCCGAACGCAGCGCCTCTTGGCGCGCCTGGTCTAGGGCCGCTGCGCGGCTCTCGATGGTGGCCATCGCGAAGTACGCGCCCGCCACCGTTTCGGTCAGTTGCATCTCTTTCGCCGCTCGCTCCAGGATGGGCGAGGCGAGCGCAAAGGTGCGCCGGGCGCCGGCACGATCACCGAGCGAATCCTGGCGCATGATGCCGCGCAGCACGAGCGTCAGCGCCGCTGCAAGATGCTCGACGCTAGGGTCGGCCTCCACGGCCGTCGCGAGAACGAGAGGGGTGACCTCGGTCATGCCGAAGTGTTCGAGCATCCACCCGAGCGCGGCGGCGGCACGCATGGATTTCGGCGAGCTCCGGTAGTACGCGACCGCAGCACCCCAGCTCGCCGCGCGAGCCAGAATAGGATCGATTCCCGTCTCAGAAGGCTCCGCTGCGGCGCCGTGATACCACTCAAAGAGGGCGGACCAGCCTTCGGGGTCGTTTCCGCTCGCGGCGAGCTCGAGCCAGGAGCGCAGCGCGCCTGGGACCGTTCGTGACGCTTCGCCCCGCTCGATGGCTGCCAAGGCGCCGCGAGCGTCGCCGTGCCTCAAGTAGAGCGCGACGAGGGCGGCTCCGCCCGACGACAGCGCTCGGTAGGTTTGGATGGCGCGTTCTCGCTCTGCGTGGGTGCGTGCGGGTACGGGATCGAGCCCGGTATCGACCGCATGGTCGATCCATTCGAGCGTGGCATGGCTCGCCGCTTCCAGGCTCTCGTCGGATGGCGCGAGCAAGGACCGATGCGTCTCGAAGCGTTGGCGCATCGAGAGTCCGAGGATCGTGTCGTCCGAGAACTGGCTCATCCACTGGGCCAGCGCCTGCAGATGCTCCTTCGCGTCGTCCTTTTCGGTGCCAGCTGGCACCGAGCGGTCGAGCAGCGTGTAGAGCGCGCTCGCTCCGCCTTCGTTCCCGCCCGAAGCGACTCGCCGCGCGGCTGCGGCCAAAGGTCGATTCTCACCGCCCACCATCGAGGTTTGAAACTCACCGGCTCGCACCAGGTAGAGCGCCCCGGTTACCGCGAGTACGCCTTCGCGCCCATGGCCCGCCTCGAGCCAGTGCTCAGCCCGTTCGAGCTGGCGTCGGACCGTGGCAACGAGCAGCCCCTGATCAGCGCCATTGGTGAGCACCTGATGGACTGCTGGGGCAAACTCGGCGTCCGTCAGATTCCTGACGGGCGTGTCCGCCGCTGGGGCTCTTGGAGTGTCGGCGGGCGGCGGACTACCACAGGCAGCGGCCGCAATGACGAACAGGGCCGCGAGGCCAAGGGTGCGCATGCTGGAGCAGTCTAGCAGCCAGATTGCTTCGGGCCGCTAGCAGAAGCCATCTAGTTCTCGGAAGACGTGTCAGGGCGGGGCGAGTGCCTGGGGCTAGAAGAGAGCTCTTGTGCCCGCGTAGACGCTCCAGATATGGCCGCCCAGTTGACCGCCGGCGGGGATCATGAACCCGAGGAAGGGGTTCAACTCAGCGCTGCCGACCTCGAACCGCGCCCGGAGCTCTGGCATCACAGAAAACTGAAATCGGGACGGTGCCGTCGCGTGTGCCTTCGAGTCAAAGTCGATGGGCCGCACGATATTGTAGACGAAATTGGTGCGGAACCCCGCCGAGTAGTCGTCCAGAAACCAGTAACGGGCTCCCAGCTGACTCACGCTTCGCAGGGCAACGCTATGCAGGTCGAACGCACCGTCCTCAGTCACGGGCTCGTTGAGTTCGCTGCCCGTGTTGAAGAGAACGGTCATCTTGCTCCACGCGAAGGCGTCGTACGCGGGCTTTCGGTAGGCGACTCCCCCCGATACGGAGAGGGGCAGCCGGTTGGGCGTGTAGAGCTCCGGGTGGATCCAGCCCTGTGCCGCGTCCGCAAGTTCCTGGACGACGTTCTGGGCAGCGGCCGTTGTGTCGTGCGGGACCGGGTCAGCGTTTCCCTGGGCGATGGGGATCCCGACGCCGATTCGCACGCCGCCGCCAAACGCGTCCTCATCTCCAAAGTTGAATTGACCTTGGATTTGCGGCGAGCCCCAGGCCTGGCTCGCGACGGAGTCCTTGCCCTCGCGTTGGCTCACCGAGTCGGTGGACCAGGGCACCTGGACGCCGAGCCAAAAGGCTCGGGAGATGTTCCATCGCGCCGACAGTTTCGGGGCGAAGACGAAAGCATCCTCGGTGTAGAAGGCGCCTGGACCGAGTATCGGCACGTTTCCGAAGCCGAAGAACATGTCGAAATCCAGGACGACCGGGTGGTCCGGAACGTCGGATTTCTCGGCCTTTTGTGGGACAGCGGGCGCTGCCGCAGCTCCCGGCACATAGGGCTGGACGGCCTCGCTCTTCTCCGAGTCCGCTGGATCGCTGCCGATAGCTTCCATGTTCCCTTCTACGGGTTCTGGCGGCGTTTCTGCGGCGGCCGTCCCGTCTGCTGCTGCGGGTGCGGCGGCGTCTGGCGTCGCCGCGGGCGCGTCGCTCGGGGTGGCGGGCGGCGTTTGAGCGCCCGCGATCGGCGCGAGAACGGCGGTTGGCAGGGCTATCGTGACGGTGGCAGCTAGGTTTTTTATCGTGCGTCGCATGCGTGGCTCCCCTCGCGTTGGACGCGGACGTTATCATGCAGCCCGCCACCCGCGCTAACGTCGTGAGCGGATTTGCTGATGAACCAGGGCCCCGTCGAACCTGTCCCCGAGCGCCTCGCTGATTTCGAGGTTGTGCACCGCCTTGGCGCTGGCGGGATGGCGGAGGTGTTTCTTGCGAAAAAGCGGGGCGCGGAGAGCACCCACAAGCTGCTCGTCGTCAAGCGCATCCACCCGCAGCATCACGCATCTCAGAGCTTCCGCTCGATGTTCGCTAAGGAGGCTCAGCTCGCCACTCGGCTCAACCATCCAAATATCGTCCAGGTCTACGACTTTCAGGACTACGGGGAGGCCGGGCAGCTCCTCAGCATGGAATACGTCGAGGGGCTCGATCTTCGCCGGCTACAGCGGGCCGCCCGCGCCGCAGGTCGGCGGCTGCCCCCCTATGTGGCCGCCTACCTCATCGCCGAGGTCGCCAAGGGGCTTCACTACGCTCACAACCGTCGCGACGAGTCCGGCAGTCCGTTGCAGATCGTCCACCGGGACGTTTCGCCCCAAAATATCCTCCTCAGCCACGAGGGGTCGGTCAAAATCGCGGATTTCGGGATCGCCACGGCGAACTTGTTCCGAGAGCAACCCGGAACCCTCAAGGGCAAGACCGGCTACATGTCCCCCGAGCAGGCTCGCGGCGAAAACGTCGATCTGCGGTCGGATATCTACTCGCTCGGCGTCGTTTTCCACGAGCTGCTCGCCAATCGCTCCATCCACGGGTCTGTGCGGGATGCGGAGCTGCTCGCAGCGGTTCGCGCCGGGCGCGTGGAGCCGCCCAGCACGTTTGCCCGAGAAGTCCCGCCCGCGCTGGAGGCCGTTGCCATGCGCGCGTTGGCGGCGGACCCTGACGAGCGATATCAGAGCGCGCGCGACATCGCGACGGAGCTCACTCGCGCGCTCTTTGACCGCCAGGAAGTGGTGGACGCCCACACCCTCGAGACGGTCATCGCCGAGCTGGCCCCCCGTGAGATCGCTCCGGACATTCGGGAGCCCGCGCATCAGGCGCCCCGGGACTCGCTTCGAGCGCTCGCCGGCCGCGAGGTTCGCCATGTCGCTCTGGCTTCGTTGAATATCCGCCGGGTTGCGGCTCTCGAGGAGTCCGTCGGGGCGAGCCGTGCCCTACATATCGCACAGCAATTACGCGCGACCTTTGATGAAATAGCGTTCAAGCACCAGGCATTGCTCTCCTGGACCGGCCCCGAACATCCGCAGCGCGCGACAGAGGTTTTGTCTTCGGCCCAAGCCGTCGTCGGGCTCACGGAGCACGCAGCGCGCGCCCCCGTCGATGCGGCTCGGCTCGCGCTCGACGTTCGCGAAGCCGTCGTCGCCGTCGCCGAGGACTTGAGCGCCCCGCTCGCGATCAGTGTCGGGCTGGCCCGAGACATCGCGACCGGTCGCCGTGATAAGAGCGGGCACCTCGTTCAGCACTCGTTACACGCGTCCGCGTCTCGGCTCGCCGAGTTGCTTGGCCAGGAATCGCCAGCCGGCGCGATCTGGGTGGCCGGTGGACTCTACCGCTTGCTTCGGACTGATTTCGTGTGGGGCGACGCGCCGGATGTTCGCACGACCGGCGCCGATGCTGAGGGGCTTCCGGAACAGCTCCGCGTGTACGCGTTGCAACGGCTCTACAGCCCCGAAGAGAAGCTGCGCGAACAAGCGTTGACCGCGCGTGAACTTGTCGGGCGAGATGCCGAACTCGCCGACTTGCATGCGGCCTACCATCGAGCCGTGGGTTCCACGAGAGCCGCGGGAGGCCGAGTCGTGGCGCGCGCTGTGGTGGGGGAGATCGGAATCGGCAAGACGACGCTGGCGTCGACCTTCCTTTCCGAGTTGCCGCCCGATGTTCGCATCCTTCGCGTCGAGTGCTCTCCCGCTCAGACGGAGCTGCCCTTCGCCAATGTGGCCGCGTGGATCCGTGAACTCACGGGTATCGAGGTGGGGCAATCGCTCGAAGAAGCGCGAGCCGCTATCGAGGCGATTCTGGGGCCCCATGTGACTCGTGGAGAGGGCGAAGAGATGACGCAGCGGATGGCGCGGCTCGCGTCGGGTCGCCTGCTTCATGCCGCCGACGAGGCCGAGCATCGCCACAACCGGAAGATGATCGCGCGAGGTCTGCAGATCTTCTTTGCGCGCGCCGCCACGGAGAGCCCGCTGCTGGTCATCGTTGACGGTTTGCAGTGGAGCGATCGACCAAGCCTCGAGCTGATATCCCGCCTCGTACGTCGCCCGGACCCCTTGCCGATCCTGGCGCTCCTGCTGACTCGTCCCGACCAGCGCGTCGATGCGTACATCGAAGGCCTTGTGCGGATCGAGCTCAGTGTCCTCAGTCGCGAAAGCCAGGTTCGCCTGCTCGAGGCGAGGCTTGGTGTTCGCGACGGCGTCGACGAAGCCGCGCAGCTGATGCTTCCGCGAACCGGCGGCAATCCCTACTTCTTGATCGAGATGGTGGACGCGTTCCTCGAGCGCGGGCTTTTGCGACTTGATGACGCGGACGGCGAGAAACCGAGTTCGCTCGTGGTCGCCGACGACCAACAAGTGGCCGAAGCGGTGCTGCCCTCGACGCTCGAGCAACTCATCGCTGACCGCCTCAACGAGCTGGACGCAACGGAGCGCGCGCTGATCGACTGGCTCGCCGTAGCCGACGGCGAACTCTCCTCGGACGACTTGGAAGCTTTGGCCGGCGAGGACGCGACGGAAGCCATTGCGCGACTCTGCGCGCGTGGGCTCTGCGATCGGCGAAAGGACGGCGTCGGAGTCCGCCACCCGGTTACCCGTGAAGTGGCCTACCGCGGACTGGATCCGGCGGAGCGTAGACGACTGCATCGTGCGGTCGGTGAGCGTTGGCATGCGGCCGACACTTATCGCGGTATCCGTGCGGCGCTCGTCGCCGGACACCTGGCGCGCGGCGGCGCCCGGGAGCTGGCGGCCGATCTCTACCTCGAAGCGGCCCGCGCAGCTCGCGCCAGTCACCAGATGCGGACAACGGCGCGGTATTTTCGCCGCGCATTGAACGCGATGCGTCTGGATGACCCGCGATCCCTCGAGGCGTACGATGCGCTGGAGGCTATCGAGCGTTTGCGCGGACGTTGGACTCAGCGCCGCCGCTACCTGGACGCTCTGCGCAGCGCGGCGCGCAAGCTGAGTAACGCGGCTTGGGTATCGACCGCCCACGTACGTACGGCCCGCTTCTATCAAGACGCGGGCCGGCTACAGCCGGCCCTCGAGGCCGCGCATCGCGGCGAGCGCGCGGCCCATCACGCAAGTGACCCCAACGTCGAGGTCCAAGCCCAATGCCTGACGGCGGAGATCCTGCGCGACCTTGGCGATACTCAAGGGGCGCTCAGCGCGAGCGATCGAGCTCTCAAGGTGTCGCAAGCAGCGGACGCCCACATCCCGCTTCGGCTGCGTGCTGAGGTCCTTCGAGCGCGTGGCTCGCTATTGCGGCGCATCGGGCGCGTGCACGAAGCGGTCGACGCACACGCCGAGGCCATCGCGCTGGCTCGTCGATCCGGAGCTCGTCGGTTGGAGGCGCGCTCGAAGAACTCGCTCGCCTTTGCGCTCTTCGTGCTGGGTCGATTCGAAGATGCGATAAGCCTCGCGGTCGACGCGATTCGTATCGATCGCGAGATCGGCGGGCGCATTCAGATCCCGCGCACGCTGAGCAATATCGGGCAATGCTACGCGCGCCTCGGGGACATCCCGCGCGCCATCGCCTACCTCAAGCGAGCGTGTCAAGCGCATGAGCGCTACGGTGATCAAGAAGCCCGCTCGGACACTTGGCTGTGCACGGCGGAGGTGCTCCTCGAGGCTGGAGAGACGGAAGCTGCCCGAACGCTCACGGAGCGCGCCGAGCCTCACATCGATGAGAGCGGAAGCGCCTACGACGCGGTTCACGTTCGGATCCTTCGCGCGTTGCTCGCGCGATCCAGCGGCGATCCGGGAGCAGCCGTCATTCACGCCTACGACGCGCGTCAAACAGCCGAAGCGCACGCCTACGCAGCGTTCCACTTCTACGCTATGGCCGTCGAAGCGATGGCGCGCGTCGACATCGGCGAGCTGCACACCGGCACGCTCCTCGCGACGACGGCGCTCGGCGCGCTCGACGCGCTCCAAGGTTCCGAATACGGAATCGAAACCCGCGCCTATTGTGTCTCCGCGCTCCGCGCCGCCGGCTCCCCGCAGGGTGACGAGTTGATGGCGAGGAGTCGCGCCTACGTCGAGCGCCTCTTGTCGTGGATTAGCGACCCGCGGGTCGAGTCACTCTTCTTGCGCCGCAAACCCGTGGTCACCCTGCTCGGACTCGCTGATGGGGGCGAATTGCGCGCCGGCGCGCCCTAGGGTCGCTGTCGCAACCCTGGCGCGATCCTGGCGCGATCCGGCGGGAGTTTGGCGAGCGCCCGACATCGGGACATCCCGGACCGTTTGTCCGGTCCGTGTCTCGTCAGGGATGGTAGCGTCAGGTCGTGGTCGCGGTCCCGAGAAGACGTCTGGCAATCATTCTCTCCGGAGGAGGCGCACGCGGCGCTTACGAAGCCGGGGTGCTCAGTTTCATATTCGATGAAATGACGCGTCTCCGCGGCACTCCGCCGCGCGTCGATATTCTCTGCGGGACGAGCGTGGGCGCCATCAATAGCGCGTACCTTGCCGCGCACCTCGCCGATCCGACCGTCGGCGTTCGGCGCCTCGTTGATCTCTACGGCGGGCTCAAGCTCGACGACGTTCTCGGTTTCGGGATGAGACAGGTGACGAGCTTGCCGCGGGTGCTGCTCGGCGGCGGGTCGGCCCGGGGCGTTTTTGATGTGCGCCCCATGCTCAACCTCGTCGAACGGGAGATCCCGTGGCGAGCGGTGACTCGAAACATGCGCAAGGGGTTGCTCCAGGCGCTGAGCCTGTCCGCAACGGAGGTGTCTACGGGTCGGACCGTCATCTTCATGCAGACGAGTCCGACGACGACGCTCCCGAGTACCGCGCCACCACGAACGTTGATCCGTTCGGAGCGGGTCGGACCCCAGCATGCGTTGGCTTCGGCGGCCATCCCTCTGCTTTTTCCGCCAGTTCAAATCGGGTCTCAGCTCTACGTGGACGGCGGTGTTCGGCAAAACACGCCTATCGCGCCAGCGATTCGGCTCGGCGCGACCCATGTGCTCGTCATCGGCACGTCGCGGTTGGTTCGGGGAGTTGAGCACCCTCGCACGAACCAGACGCGCTCGCCGGGTGCGACATTCCTCCTTGGAAAGATCCTGAACGCACTGCTTCTCGATCACCTCGACCACGATCTGGCGATTGTCGACCTGCTCAACGACGTTCTCGAGAGCGGCATCGGGGCCTATGGCCCCGAATTCGTCGCAAGGCTGAACGATGCGGCATCGTTGCGAGGAGGGCACCCGCTCGATTTCGTGCGGACGTTGGTGGTGCGGCCCACTGAGCGCGTGGGTAAGCTGGCTGCCGACCACCTGCGTAGCAGCGAGTTTCGCGGAAGCGCCAAAGCCACGCGGTTGATGCTCAGAGCGCTCGATGCGGGGGCGGGCGACGACGCCGACCTCGCGTCCTATCTGCTCTTCGACGGTGGCTTCGCGCGGCGGCTCATGGATTTGGGTAGGGCCGACGCCCGCGCTCGTCGCACCGAGCTGATGGAGTTCTTTGCGGAGGTGGACGAATCTCCGCCGTCTCTGATCCCGGAGGGCGGGGGCGGTGATTGGTCGCTACCGCCACCGGCCGTGGGTTAGCGTCGCTCAGCACTCGCTCAGCGCATCCTCGATCTCACTCGATGCCTTGGCGTCCCCGGTCCGCTTGGCGAGTTCCAGGCCCTGTCCAAGCCATATCCTGGCGCTCTTGGGGTCGCTCTGTTCGAGCAGCACCTGTCCAGCCATCAGGTACATCGCGAGGTAGTCAGGATGTTCCGTCCGCAGCGTTTCGAACGCGCTGAGGGCATCCTTGGGGCGGTCGAGACGCCGGTTTCATGCGTCCGCTGGTATTGGGT
>PVBE011956214.1_pt1 | contig 11156 bp, 7 predicted proteins | sample 1631181 | NCBI WGS metagenome assembly PVBE01 (sample SAMN08397723, study PRJNA350692) | Marine metagenome, whole genome shotgun sequencing project. | isolation source: water | place: Pacific Ocean | collected 2012-04 | reverse complement strand
GTTGTACTCCGCGCACCTTTGCCAGGTGCCGATCTCGGCGACGGTGTGGTTCGCGAACGCGAACCACTGGCTCAAGGAGCAGTTCGAAGTGTCGAATGTCTCACTCAAGTTGACGACGACGAGCCACGCGCAGTTCAAGAAGATCCGGGAGGCGCAACGAGCTGCGGCCAGCGCTGGAACATCGACTCGACGCACGATGAGCGGCGGCAGCCGGCGGACGGTGTCGGGTCGATTGACCAAAGCGATCGGGTGGCCGTACGTCGGGCAACGGTCGGCGGGTCGCGGCACGGCCCCAGGGGGTGGGCGTGGTGGTGGTCGAGGCGGCGGGGTCAACATGACGCCGCGATTGACCGCGAGCATGACGACGGCGGGGCTGACCGGCGTCACGATCTGCCAGGCAGTACTCGGCGCGGCGAAGAAGGGCGGGAAACTCCTCGGCAAGCTCGAGAAGTCGAAGCGGGGTGGGTTTACCTGGATGCTGCACGAGTTCTCGATGCGCATTAACAAGAACAACGGCAAGCACTTCCACTACTACCTCTACGGCCTCGAGCGCGCGTGCGAGATCAATCAGATCGCCTTGCTCGGCAACCGGGATTGGTACTTCGAGGGCGCGAACATCCTCGTCGAGACCCAGATCAAGAGCGGTGGCGGCGGACGTGGCGCCCGCGGACCGGGTGGTCGAGGCGGCATGGGTGGTGGCATGCGAGGCACAAGCGGACCCGGCGGCTTCCAGGGCGCCGGTCTCCCGCAGACCTGCATGGCGATCCTCTTCCTCAAGCAGTCCGCGCCGCCAATGCCGGTCATCACCGGTCGGCGCTAGCTGTCGATCAGGCGTCCGAGGACGTGACAGCCCGATTCACGAACCGCTGGTGCAGTGATTTCCGCACGCCCGGCGCTATTCTCCCGGCGTGGCCAGCATCGACGACGTCGAGATTCGTGACTACCGGCCCGGCGATGGTCCGGGCATCGTGGACTTGCTCAACGAGGTCTTCTCGGAGGACGACGAGCGTTTTGAAGCGCGGACGCGGGCGCAGTGGAGTTGGGTCTACGAGCAGAACCCTGCGGGCAACCAGATCATCGTGGCGCAGGATCGCGACGGACGCATCGTGGGGCACTACGCGTGCATTCCGTACAAGACGGTGGTGCGAGGGGACGAGGTCATCTGCGGTCAAGGCGTGGACTCGATGGTCGCCGGTGATTACCGGCGTGGCCTGAAGGCCGAGGGGTTGTTCCTCCGGACGGCCCGTCGCTACTTCGAGCAATACGGAGTCCCGGAGCAGAACGCGTTCGGGTACGGATTCCCCAACAAGAAGGCGTTCCGAATCGGCGTTCGGCTGCTCAAGTACATCCCGATGCATGCGCCCGTGTCGACACTCGCTCGCAATCTGTTCGACAGGGCGAGCGATGCGGAAGTCGCGGAGGGGGCGGACACCGGCGGCGAGGTCGTCTCGATCGGTCGATTCGGCGACGCCGCCGATCGCCTGTGGGAGCGGTTGCTCCCCGAGGTCGGGATGGGCACGGTGCGCGATGCGCGCTTCCTCAACTGGCGCTACATCGACTGTCCGTTCGCAACGCACAGCGCCTATGGCCTGGTCGACGAATCGGGGGCTCTGCGTGGGGCTTACGTCAGCCGGGTGGACTGGACCGGTCCGCCGATCTTGGCGCTGAGTGAATTCCTCGTGCCGGCTGGGGACGAGAGTGCCGCCATCCGGCTCCTCGCGCACGCGGTGGCACAGGGGCGCGAGAGTGGACAGCAACGCGTCGAGGTATGGTTCCCGCCGACGCACCCGTTGTTCTCTGTTGCCCTCTCCCACGGTTTCGTAGCGGAGGAGAGCCCGTTCAACCTGTGCATCAAGATCTATGACCCAGCGATGGATCCGGATTGGGTGCGCGCGAACTGGTACTTCAGCATCGGCGATACGGACGTGTTCTGAGCAAGTCGCGGGTCGGCAACTGATCCGGATTGGAGGAACCGATATAGTGAGTGACCGGCCACCCTCGGTAGTCGCCCTTCCCCCCCTCCTCGCCATACCCTCCGCAGGAATTCATGCGTCGAACTCTACATGTCATTCTATTCGCTGGACTTCTGACCGCGCCCGTCAGCGCACAGGACAAGGCCCAGGGTGTCAAAGCCTCTGCCAAGCCAGCCAAGACGGCGCCGAAGCCAGCCGCGAAGGCGAAGCCAGCAAAGAAAAAGCTAGCCCCATCCGTCGCCCTGGCCCGCCTCTCAGGCTCCTACGCGGACCTCGCCGAGGGCTCCGCCGACATCACCAGCTTGCTGTTGGGAGGGGGCGGCAAGCCGAAGCCCTTCTACGAGCTGATCGAGAACTTTCGCGAGTTCAGCACGCAGAGTGGCTCGCCGGTGATGCTCCTGGATCTGACCGGGGGATTCAGCATGAACCTCGTCCAGGTCCGCGAGATGGAGCGGTGTCTGCGCGAGGTGCGGAAGTCCGGCAAGAAGATCTACGCCTACCTCGAGAACGCCGGTTCGGTGCAGATGCAGCTCGCGGCGCAGTGTGACCACGTCATCCTCGCCGACATGGGTTTGGTCGAGTTGCCGTCGGTCTCGATCAGCGTCATGTTCATGAAAGACGCCATGGATCTGCTGGGTGTCCAGATGGAGGTGGTGCGCTGCGGTCACTTCAAGGGCGCGGTCGAGCCCTTCGTGCTTTCGAGCATGAGCAAGCACCTCCGCAAGCACTACCTGGCGATGATCGGGAAGATGAACGACGACGTCGTGCGTCGTATCGCGACCGGGCGCGGCCTGACCCACGGCAAGGTCCGGCAGCTTCAGGAGCAGCGACTCATCACCGCGAAGCAGGCCCTCGAAGTCGGCCTCGTCGACGAACTCGTGCCCTGGATTGGCGCGACGAAGGCGTTCGCGAAGATCTCCGGCGGCAAGTCGGTCCGCTTCAAGAGCGCTTTCCAGAAGCCGAAACGCCAGTCGATCAACTTCTTCGCCGTGATGACGAACCTCCTGAACCCGAAGAAGGACAAGGAAGCGGACATCGAAGACGGCCTGGTCGTGTTGCACCTCTCGGGTGGCATCGTGGACGGAACTACCTCAGCCCCCGGCAGCATCGTCTCCGGTCCTACCGTCAAGACCATCAACCAGATCGCCAAGGACAAGAACGCCAAGGCTGTCGTGGTCCGAATCAACTCGCCCGGCGGGTCCGCGACCGCGAGCGAAGCCATCATGCTGGCGTTGAAGAATCTCGCGAAAAAGAAGCCCGTTGTGTTCTCGATGGGCAGTGTCGCCGCGTCCGGTGGCTACTACGTCACCTGCATCGGTCGACCGATCTTCGCCGAGGCCGGTACGATCACCGGTTCGATCGGTGTGTTCAGCATGAAGCCGAGCCTCGGTGCCCTGATGCGGCGCGTCGGCCTGCATGAAGAGATCGTCGGCCTCGATGGCGGTGCCGAGATGATGTCGATGGAGAAGGCCTGGAGCAGCGAGCACAAGGCCGTCCTGCAGAACTTCGTCGACGAGATCTACGACCGGTTCACGGGTCACGTCAGCGCGTCGCGCGGCATGTCCGTCAACGACGTCCTCAAGATCGCTGGCGGTCGCGTCTGGTCCGGCGAGCAGGCGGTGACGAAGGGTCTCGTCGACCACATCGGGGGTCTCGACGCAGCGATGGCGATGGTCGCCAAGCAAGCCAAGCTCGGCAAGAACTACGAAGTGAATCACCTGCCCGAGCCGGTCGACCCGATGGACGCGATGATGCGCAGCCTGGTCGGCGTCAGGGCAGCGTTGCCGAGCTCGACCCTCCAGCTGATCGCCAAGCGGGCCGGAGGTCTGGACAGCGCGTTGCGTATTCTGATGGACGCCCTGACGACGAAGCGCCCGACGCACGTCTGGATGATGATGCCCGAGGGCATCCAGATTCGGTAGAACAGGCGGAAGCGCTCGCGATCGTCCGTAGTCTGGTGCGGCAGATGAAGGATCGATTAGTTCTCGCAAAGTTCCTCAAGAGCATCGGTGGCTTATCTGCGAACCACTCCCGTTCGGCACGTGGTCCTCGACCTCGACGGCACGGTGTACAAGGGCGACCGGGTGTTCCCGGAGACGCGACCGTTCCTGGCGACACTCGACGAGCTTCGCATCGGCTACACGTTTCTCACGAACAACACGAGCAGGGGGACGAGTGACTACGTCGATAAACTCGCCGCCATGGGGGTCGAGGTCGACGCATCGAAGATCCTCACGCCGGTTCCTGCGACCATGAACCATCTTCGGGAACAGGGATGGCGGACCCTGTTCGTTCTCGGGACGACCGCTCTGTGTGCGGAGTTCGCCGCCGCTGGCTTCGTGGTGTTTAGTGAATCCGACGCTGCGAAGCCGGACGCGGTGGTCGTGGGTTTCGACACGGGCTTGACGTACACCGGACTCTGCCGCGCGGCTTGGTGGATCAGCCAGGACTTGCCGTTCGTCGCGACTCATCCGGACTTCGTCTGCCCAACCGACGAGTCCACCGTGCTCGTCGACTGTGGTTCGATCTGCGCGGCCCTCACTGCTGCCACGGGCCGCCCGCCGGATGCGACGTTTGGCAAGCCGGACCCGTCAATGGTCAGGTTCGTGGCGATCAAGTCGGAGGTCGCCGTGACGGAGATAGCGGTCGTGGGCGATCGACTCTATACGGACATCGCGATGGCGAATCGCGCGGGTGCACTCAGCGTACTCGTGCTGACGGGCGAGACGACCGACGAGCAGGTGAAAGAGCTCGACGCTGGCTCGGACGAGGTACCGGACGTCATCTGCAGTTCGCTGGCGACGTTCGAGACGCAGCTGAGATCGTGGCAGGCGTGAGTCACTTCTTGTCGAAGAACTCTTCGAACCCGAATGTGCGGAACGGCTGGTAGGGCGCGTCCCACATGTCCGCCGCGAGGTCGTCGACAGCGATGTCGAGGCTCATCTGGTTGGCGCGGAAGATGATCGTGTGTTCCGTCGTGCCGTGCGCGGCCGTCTGGAGAAGTCGAACCATCTCCTTCGTGCCGATCTTCTTCTCCTGGCGGTTCCACGATTCGACCAGGTGCATCCCGGCTTCGTATCGCCACCGCGACGAGAAGTACGGCGTCTTGCCGAATGCCCGGCCTGGCTTGTCCGCGTGGACGCCGTACTTCAGGAATTGGTTCGTGGCCATGATCATGGTCTTGGCTCGTGGACGCACTTCACCTGGTAGGCGCATGGCGCCGCCGAACCGGTCACCCTCGAACACGAACGCGGGCGATGCCTGATCGCGGAAGGGCAGCGCGAACAGGATGATGCAACCCGGGCCGCAACTTCCGCTGCCGGACGACCGGTGAGCCTTGATCAAGCTGGTGATCGCTTGTGGCACCGCCTCGCCCGAGACGTTCTCGAGAATGAACCGTTGGATCCACGAGATCGGCACCAGGCTGTCCTCGACGGGGCCCGGTCCAGTCTGTCCGGCGTTCTCCATGCTGTAGAGCCCGTCTTCGTTGATCCCGGTGATCGTGCCGACGAACCCGGGCCACATGAGATTGAGGTATCGCTTCTTGGTCTTGTCCTCTTGGTCGACAGCGATAACGACGAAGTGACTCACTGTTGTCTTGCGGACGTCGACCTCTCCGTCCATGTTGCGACCGGCTATGAGGCCGCCCTTGACGTCGGTGCCTTCGGTGTGCGCGCCCCAGAAGGCGTACTGCGTGCAGCTCGATCGCATCGCGCGTGTTTCGATGTAGGCGTTGATCGCGAGGAGGTCCGTGCGATCGAAGTCGCGACCGAGGGAGCGGACCCGCATGTCGATTCTGCTCGCCTTCATGCCAGCGATGACCGCATCGATTTCGGTGAGGAAGGCGGTTGGGTAGCGGAAGTTTGTCTGTAGAAAGGGTACGAACGTCGTCTGGTACTTCTTCGCCGACTTGAACTTGTCTTCGAGAATGTAGAACTCGAAGAAGTCGAGGATCTGTCGACCGAGCAGAGCACCGTGGGCGTGACCGCGCTTCTTCTCGTCGCCGCGGAGGCGAAGGACGGGGAGGCCCTTCACTTTGGTGAGCGTCGAACCCTGTATCGCTCGGTACTGAAACGGCGTGGTCTTGCGCAGCCCGATCTTGATGTTCGCGGACGCCGTGCGCAGATCGATCGGATCGATCCACCCCGATGTCTCCGCGCAAAACCAGCCGAGGGGCTCCGAGGGATCGAATCCGAGCTTGCCGTCGTGATTGACGTCCTGGTAGGCGACCACGCTGTAGTGCCCCGGCGTGAGACCTTTGCACTCGAACTTCCCGTCGTCCGTCAAGAGCTCGTCGGTCGGCGCCAGATGGTAGAAGTCGTGCTTGCTGAGCTTTTGCGCTCGACCTCCTTTCGTCGTGTGCAGTCGGTAGCAGCGTACGACGATCGGGCCGGCGAGGGCGTCTCCCTTGTCCTTGGACGCGCCTGTTACCTCGCCACGGATCGTGAAGGTCTTTCCGGTCGCTCCGTCCTGCGCGACGGGTACTTGAGTGACGATGGTCGCGAGAGCGAGGAAACCAGGGGCGAGGATCATGACTCCAGCAACTCGATATGGCGGCCCAGGTGCTCTGCGACGAGTTCGCAGTGCAGGCCTTCGTGGGTGTTGAGTGCGCCAAGGATGCGCTCCTTGAACGGCGTGCCTCCCTGGCTCTTGCCCGACGTGAGGACGGATCCGTATGTGACGTGCAGGATCTGACGTCCCGCGTCCTCGTCGAGGTAGGCGCGCTCCCATTGGGTGGCTGTTGGTTCCGCCGGCACGTCATCGAGTCGCCCGGAGATGTGGTACGTCGCCCGGTCTGTCTCGAATCGTCCGCGACTGAATGCGACGATCTCCCGGAACAGGTCCGGCTCGGTGCGGCACACGACGCGCAACGCTTCGAGGTAGCTCGTCCCCGCGGTCTTGACGTGGAGGTGTTCCCCGCTGATGCGACCCATGATCGGATACACGCCAAACTTGTCCGAGCCGCTGTGGATGCTCAGTTTGTAGGGGCCGCAGTGCCGGGCGATCGCCGCGTGGACCCGGTAGTGTGCCTCGAACTCTGCGTGGTCGCCGCGATAGTCGATGCCCTTCTCGAAGTCGCCGACGAAGCGCGGTGCGAGGCTGATCACGGAGACGCCGAGACGTCGCAGCTCGAGCCCGATGAAGAGGTGTTCAACGGGCGTCGTCGGAGTGTCGGTTTCGTCGACCGACAGCTCGAGTTCGAATGGCTCGCCCGCCATGGCCGACTCGATGGCAGTCGCCATGACCGTCGCGTGGTGCAGAGCGGCGCCGTACTTCACGACGGCACGACGCAGCGCATCCACGTCATCGAACGTGAGTGCGATGTCGCCCCCCAACTCGATGGTCTTGCCGAGGTAGAGGTCTTCCGCCTGACCTGGAGTGATCGCGTCACCCATGGCCGCGATGCGTCCTTCGAGTTGGTCGCCGGGAAGGTCGTCGGCTTCGCAGTCGACGTGATTCGACGGATCGATCGTGAAGAAACAGAACCCCGTCGAGGCGACCTCCACGATGTCGTCCGGCGTCTGGAGGTGGTCGGCGTCGGCTCCCCACTCGCCGTCGTAGTCCGCCGCCGTGATCGCGTCCCGCGCGCATCGCATCACCTCAAGTGGCGTGCGGTCGGTCCGCTGCATCTCGCGGATCGACTGTTGGGCGAAGATTGGAGTGAACGTCGAGCCGCGTACGGCGGCGATGTGCCCGGGCGTCGCGAGGCCGAGCCGATCACCGAAGCCGAAGGAGCGGCGGAGTCCGAGAGGTTTTGGATCGATCATCATGGGCAGTTCGATACATTGTGACCCGCCGGACTCCTCTTCTCACCCCCTCTCCGCAGAACTCGCACTCGCAAAGCCCAGCCCGATGACGACTCCCTTCATCCAAGAAGACTTCCTGCTCCAGACCGAGCCGGCGCGGCGTCTGTTTCACGAGTATGCTGCGGACCTCCCGATCATCGACTATCACTCGCATCTTCCGCCCGAAGACATCGCGGACGACCGCATCTTCGCGAATCTGACGAGAATCTGGCTCGAGGGGGATCACTACAAGTGGCGGGCGATGCGGGCCAATGGGGTGCCCGAGCGTTTCTGTACCGGAGATGCGTCCGACTACGAGAAGTTCGAGCAGTGGGCAACCACCGTGCCGAAATGCCTGCGCAATCCGCTCTACCACTGGACACACCTTGAGCTCGCCAGGCCGTTTGGCATCCGCGATCGCCTCCTGTCTCCGGACACCGCCGCCAGCGTTTGGAGAGATTGCAACGCAATGCTGTCTGAACCGAGGTTCTCTGCCGCCGGGATCCTCCATCAGATGCGAGTAGAGGTGGTGTGCACGACCGACGACCCTGTCGATGGCTTGCGGCACCACTGCGCCCACTCGCGGAATCCGGTCGCGAAGACACGGATGCTGCCTACGTGGCGTCCGGACAAGGGAATGGCGATCGAGGATCCGGTGACGTTCAACTCGTGGTTGGATCGCCTCACGGTCGCGAGCGACACGCACATTCGCGACTTCGATTCGTATCGTTCTGCGCTGCAGGTGCGCCACGACTTCTTCGACGCGACCGGTTGCCGGCTGTCTGACCATGGGATCGAGACCGTGTACGCGGCGGGCTACACGGACTCGGAGATCGACCGGATCTTTGCCGACGTGCGTGCGGGAAACATCCCGAGTCCGGACGCGGTCGAGAAGTTCAAGTCCGCGATGATGTACGAATTCGGGGTCATGGATCACGCCAGCGGCTGGACTCAACAGTTGCATCTCGGTGCGCTGCGGGGCAACAACTCGCGGATGTTGGAGTTGCTCGGTCCCGATACAGGATTCGACTCGATGGGAGACTGGTCGGTCGCCGTACCGCTCGCCCGGTACCTCGATCGACTCGATCGAACGGACCAATTGCCGCGCACGATCCTCTACAACAACAACCCGCGAGACAACGCCGTGCTGGCGACGATGATCGGTAACTTCCAGGGCGGAGCGCCCGGGAAGATGCAGTTCGGCTCCGCGTGGTGGCATCTCGACCAGTGGGACGGCATGTCCCAGCAGATCGCCGACCTGTCGAACATGGGGCTGTTATCCCGATTCATCGGGATGCTGACGGACAGCCGGAGCTTCCTGTCCTTCACGCGGCATGATTACTTTCGCAGGCTGCTGTGCAATACCCTCGGCGACGACATCGTGCGCGGTGTCGTGCCGCACGACTATGACCTCATCGGCGGACTCGTCCGGGACGTCTGCTACTTCAATGCTTCGAACTACTTCTCTTTCGGCACGTCTACATGAGCAATAACAAAGAAGTCGGCATTGGGATGATCGGCGCGGGATTCCTCGCCCAGACCAGGGCCCGGTGCTACGCGCAGGTCTTCGGGATTCCTTCCCGCATTGTCGCCGTGGCCGCCCGCACTGAGGAGAATGCCACCGGTTACGCGAGCCGTCACGGCGTGCCGAAGTGGTTCTCCGACTACGAAGAGTTGCTGTCTCTGCCAGAAGTTGACGTCGTGGACCTCTGCGTGCCGAACGTGCTGCACCGCTCGATGACCGAAGCAGCTGCCGCGGCGGGCAAGCACGTCGTGTGCACGAAGCCGCTGACGGCGTACGTCGGGCAGGACCTCGGCGAGGACGTGGCGGAAGAAGCCGTGTCGGGACAGGACGCGAGCAGGATGCTCGAGGTCGCTACAGCGGACGCGCAGGCGATGGTCGATGCGTGCGAGAGCCATGACGTGCAATTGATGTACGGCGAGAACTGGATCTACGCGCCGTCGCTTACGAAGGCCGTGCCGCTCATCAAGGCGTCGGGCGGGACGATCCTGGAGATGCGAGGAGGAGAGTGTCACAACGGCTCGCATTCGCCGTTCTCGAAGCGATGGAAGTTCACCGGTGGGGGCGCGCTCCTCCGCATGGGTTCGCACCCGATCGGCGCGATGCTCTACATCAAGCAGCAGGAAGGGCTCGCCCGGGATGGCGTGGCGATCCGACCCGTGGCGGTGAGCGCCGAGGTCGGCGATCTGACTGCGATCGAGTCTGTCAAGCGGGAGGAGACCGGCTGGGTGGTGCGCGACTGGGTCGACGTCGAGAACTGGGGCACGGCGATCCTCACGTTCAGTGATGGCTCTCGCGCCGTGGTGAACGCGTCGGACACGGTGCTCGGCGGCATGGAGAGCCGTCTCGACATCTACATGTCGAACAGCCACCTCAAACTCAACATGAGCCCCAATAACCTGCTCCAGGCGTACGCTCCCGATGACAAGGTCTTCGGAGACGAGTACATCATGGAGAAGGTCAGCACCAGCGCGGGCTGGACCACGCCGATTCCCGGTGAGGACTGGACCTCCGGTCACCTTGCGATGTGCCAGGACTTCATCGAGGCCGCCGCCGAGAATCGTCCCGCGCGATCCGAAGGGCAGCTGGGCGTCGACGTGATCAAGGTCATCTACTCTGCCTATATCGCCGCCTTCGACGGTCGGCGCGTCACGATCGACTAGCCTCCGGATCATGGTCGAGGTCGAAGTCAGAACCGATCTTCATCCCTCGGGCCGCGTTGTCGTCGCCGACGATCGACTGGAGCGATTCGAAGCGACGCTCGCCGCCGGAGATCGCGAATCACCGCAGCGCCTCGTCTACGCCGCGGCCCACGTCGTGATGCAGGAGAGCTACTGGGACGTGGACCACAGCATCCAACGACCCGGTTCCGCCGCCGATGTCCACGAGCACATCGACTGGGATACGACGATGCGATTCCGGCGCCACCTCGACGACCTCGGTTTCTCGGTCGCGGAGGCGATGGACACGGCGCAGCGCTTCAGCCTGGGTTGGATCGGCGCGCGGAAGCTCATCGAAGAGTGCGGCGCGATGCGACTCGCGAACGGATTCGTCGCCGGCGCCGGAACTGATCACCTCGATGACGTGCCGGACGTGAAGACCCTGGTCGACGGGGTCGTGTACCAGGCGTCGCTGATTCGCGCAGCTGGTGGCGAGGTGATCCTCTTGCCCATGAAGCAGCTCACGAAGTGGGAGGCGGACACGGATACCTACGTGGACGTCTACCGCTCGATCATCGATCAGGTCGAAGGACCGATCTACGTTCACTGGCTCGGAGAGATGTTTCTGGCCGAGTTGGCGGGATACTTCCCCGGCGACAGCTTCCTGCGCGTCATGCGCCTCGACCCAGAGAAGGTGCGCGGCGCAAAGCTGTCC
>PVBE011926024.1_pt1 | contig 11156 bp, 4 predicted proteins | sample 1631181 | NCBI WGS metagenome assembly PVBE01 (sample SAMN08397723, study PRJNA350692) | Marine metagenome, whole genome shotgun sequencing project. | isolation source: water | place: Pacific Ocean | collected 2012-04 | reverse complement strand
TGGTCGGCCCACCATTTGCAACAAAATACGGTAGAGAAACCGCAAAACTCTAGTCTAGGCCTAATCGCAGGCGCCAGATCGCTGAGGCTGTCATCCTGAACAAATGCGAAGGATCCCTTTCGTGCGCAGGTCTTCGGCGGAGAAGAGATTCTTCACTTCGTTCAGAATGACGATGACGCGTCTTTATCGAGATTACAACTCGTGCCGGTGGTGTCTTTGAAGGGGGTAAAGGGGACGTTATCAGAGAAAGGCCAGCACTACTTGGAATAACCCCTGTGGAACAAGCAAAACTACGGCGCCGGAACGGCAGAGCCTGATGAATTCTCACCGGCAAAGCCGCTGGCTTTATGATGGGTTAGTGTCTATCGGGGTCGGACTCGCATCGCTCTACTCGATTGCCAGTTCGTAGGCCGCGGCCTCGCGGTCGTTGCGTACGAACAACTTCCCGTTGGCAACGACGGGATGATTCCAAGTCTTTCCCGTCAGCGCTTGTATCGAGGCAATTCGCCGGTGTTTCTCGGGAGTGGCCTCGAGTAGAACGACCTTCCCTCTCTCCGTTAGAACTAACAAGACCGCCATATCCGAGAGGAGTAGCACTTGTCCGCCCATGCGTGCGCCCTTCCACACCCGATCGCCTGTAGACGCGTCTACACAAACGAAACGATGTCCGTCGTAGCCGTAGAGATACGCCTCGTGGTGGACGAAGTCGTTGAAGTAGGGGCGAAAATTCTTGCTTGTCCATTGTTCTTCCACCTTCCAGGAACCCGAGTCGAGGCGGGCCTCGAACAAGCGGGTACCGATCCCCGTGCCAGAGCCCAGAACGATGGAACGTTCACCGATAACTTGGGGTTGAAGTATACGCGGCGCCATGGAGGAGAGCGACCATCGCTCTTCCCACAACACTTCGCCCGTCTCGAGGTTGAAGGACTGCACACCGAGGTTGCTCTCCATGAGCAGTTGCGGGACGCCGTCTATTTTGGCCGTGTGCCCCGAGCTATACCCGTGGCTGCCTTCGCCTTTGTTCCACGCGATTGCGCCGGCAGTGCGGTCGTATGCGATGACGCTCTTGCCCCCGTCCGCGCCCGTAAACTCGATGACGAGTTCGCCGACAACGAGAGGGGATCCGGAAAATCCCCATTGGGGTATTCTCGCGCCCGTGTCTCGTCCGACATCTCTCGTCCAAAGGGTTTTCCCGGTCGCTGCGTCAAGGCATTGAAGAGCGCCGGCGGCCCCTTGGCAATAGAGTTTGCCTTCGACGTAAGTTGGCGTACCGCGCGGCCCGCTTCCCGTAGGGTCGTCGAATCGCGCCTCGACGCCATTGAGCCAGACCTGGTCTCCAGTGGCGGCCTCGTAACACACCACGAGCTCGTGCGCGCCACGTTGTTCTTGGGTGTAGAAATAATTGCCGACAACCGTGAAGGAGGACCAGCCCAAACCTACATCGATCCGCCATAGCTCTCTCGGCGGAGTTGCTTCCCAGTCGGTATCGAACGAGACGCCCGCGAGGGCGCTATCTCGATACGGACCTCGGAACTCGAGCCAATCGCCCGGACCCGACTCCGCGGGTAGCGTGGCCACGCGGTTCGATTGGGGATCGAGGTCGAACTCGGCCGCCATGCCGGAACTGGTGACTGCGGGGTTCCATCGCCACGACAGGACAGGGACGAAAGCTCCGCTCACCTCATCGACGCGCAGGCCAGTGAACAGGGCCCCCATGCAAACGAGCAGACCAACGGGAACCCAGCGTCGTTTCGACCACTCCAGCGGGGTCGAAAGCAACAGCGACAAGACGGTGCCCGTCGTAAACGCCGGTAGCGCGATGATGAGAAAGAACACGGCGAAGACCCCCTGAAAGGCCGTGGGGCCTGCAAGCGCGGCGCAAAAAAGGGCAAGCCCGAGAACACGGTCGCGGCGCGGAACGTTTCCCGTCCACAGCCACCACACAACGAGGCAGATAAGCACAATGACCGGCATGAGCATGAAGCCGATCATTCCGTCGAAATGGGCAGAGCTGAATCGAATCGTCCATCCCGCCACCACCAAGTGCACGGCAACGATAGCGATTGCCGGGAACATTCGCGGCGCGGTCCAAGAATCGGTTGCGTTTCCCATAGTGACTCCTCTCGTGTGCAATTTGAGTTAGCGCCTCAAAGGCTGAAACCTGCGAAGAAGAACAATAAGAATTCCCGGCGTTCGGAAGAGGCTGTGTCGATAGGGGCGAACGCAGCATTAGGACCGCCGGATTATATAGCGGTTTCGAACTGCGAGGGGAACTCACGCCGGAATATCCGGCTGTGCGAAGCACGCGGGATTTCTCCCGAAGGGACTACGGGTTGTGGCCAGGGGATGAGCGAAGCGATTCGGCCGGTCAACCTGACCGCTCGATATGTCTCCGATGGAGATACTGGGCTGAGAAACTCGAAACAAGATTCACCGCCTTGCCAAAGACCCATGGCATCAATTAGCGCCCCGAGACAATCTGGAAATGGGCACGTCGGTCCGCCTGGCGGGATCGCCGCATCTCCTTCGGAGAAGTTCGTATGGAGAAATGCTTACCGGGGGAATCGCTTCGCTCATCCCCCGGCTACATGCCGCCACCCCTTCGGGGCAGGGCTTCTCGTTCGCCTAGGCGCGCCATGTTCCGGGGCAGGGTCTCGTTTGCCCAGGCGCCCACACTGGCAGAAGGCCTACACCTCCGCCGCCATCCGGCTGGCCTGTTCGATGGCCTTCTTGGCGTCGAGTTCTACGGCTTCGTAAGCGCCGCCGACGAGGCTGACGTTCATACCCGCGTCCTTCAGCTCATCGTAGACCGTCCGCAACGGTTCCTGTCCCGCGCAGACGATCACGGTGTCCACATCAAATACGCGCGACTTGCCGTCAATTACGGCGTGCAATCCCTCGTCATCAATCTTCTGGTATTCAATACCCCGAATCATGTTGACGCCGCGCCGCTTCAACGTGATGCGATGCGTCCAACCCGTTGTAAGGCCGAGGCTTCGGCCCATCGACGTCGTTTTGCGTTGCATCAGATACACAGTACGGTCCGCCGCCTCGACGACCGGCTCGACGCCGGTCACGCCGCCCCTGGGGTGATTCTCGAAGTCGATCCCCCACTCTTTGGCGAACACATCGACATCGAGCGAAGCGAGAGGCCCTGCTTGGGTGATCAACTCCGCGACATCAAAACCGATCCCGCCCGCACCGATGATGGCAACGTTCTTGCCCACGAATTTCTTCCCGGTGATAACGTCGATGTATCCGGCGACCTTCGGGTGACCGATTCCTTCGATGTCGGGGATGCGCGGCTCGATACCCGTGGCCACGACGACTTCGTCGAAGCCTTCGTCCTTGAGCGCACGGGCGGTAGCCTTCGTGTTCAGGCGAAGGTCGATCCCAAGGACTTCTATCATGCGCCCGTAGTAGCGAATCGTTTCGGCGAACTCTTCCTTACCGGGAATCCGCTTCGCAAGATTGAACTGCCCGCCAATTTCGGCGGCCGCGTCGAACAACGTCACGCGATGGCCGCGTTGCATCGCAACCGTGGCGTAGGCAAGCCCGGCCGGACCCGCGCCCACGACCGCGATGGATTTGGGCGTTGCGGCCGGATCGTAGTTCAGTAAGGTTTCATAGCAGGCGCGCGGATTGACCATGCAAGTCGATTGCAGACCCTTGAAGGTATGATCCAAGCAGGCCTGATTGCAGGCGATACAAGTGTTGATTTCGTCTTCCCGGCCTTCCGCGGCCTTATTGATCAACTCCGGGTCGGCCAGCATAGGCCGGGCCATGGCCACCAAGTCGGCCTTGCCTTTGGCCAAGACATCCTCCGCCACCTCCGGCATGTTGATGCGGTTGCTGGCGATGATGGGCAGGCCGATTTCCTTCCTAAGCCGCGCCGTCACGGATGTAAACGCCGCACGCGGCACCATCGTTGCGATGGTGGGGACCTGCGCCTCATGCCAGGTGAAGTGGCAATTGATAATCGTGGCGCCTTCCGCTTCGACCGCCTTCGTCAACGTCACGACCTCGTCCCACGACATGCCGCCCTTGAGCATATCCATCGCTGGAACGCGGAAGATCACGATGAACTCTTCCCCCACCGCCTTCCGGACCCGGCGCATCACATCGACAGGAAAGCGCATGCGGTTCTCGAACGATCCGCCCCACTGGTCCGTGCGCCGATTCGTCTTCTCGACGAGAAACGCGCTGAGGAGATAGCCCGCCGAAGAAATAATCTCGACGCCATCGTATCCCGCTTCTTTGGCCAGACTGGCGCAATTGCCGAAATCCCTAAGCTGCTCCTCGATTTCCGATTCATCTAACTCGTGGGGCACATCCTTGGCGATTCGAGACTTCACCGGAGACGGCCCCACGGGGGGCCGCGCCAGCGGGCCGGCGTGAAGGATTTGCATGCAAATCTTGACCGAAGGATCCGCCGTGTGGACAGCGTCCGCGATAAGCCGATGGGTCGCGACGTCCTCGTTGTTGGCGAGCTTAGACCCCATGCCGCCCGGACCGTTCGGCCCGATGCCGCCCGTGATGATCATGCCGACGCCGCCGCGCGCCCGCTCCGCGTAATAGGCCGCCATCCGTTCGTACGCGTCTTCCTGGTTCTCCAGGCCCGTGTGCATCGAACCCATCACGGCGCGATTCTTCAGTTGGGCTGGGCCCGCATCCAGTGGTGTGAACAGGAGGGGATATTTCGTTAGTCCGGATTGTCCGGTTTCGTCTAAGTTTGTTGTAGCCATTCTGCCCCTCTTTTCAATTCGTTTTACGATAACGGAACCGAAGCCTCAAAGCAATTTCCAGAACCCTCGTGCCAATCGGGAGATTGGCATTTCCTCACGTTGTCCTTCCACTTCCAAAGCAGTTTGAAGGTGCCACCCGTGTATTCAAGAGTCTTTGGGATTGGGTAAAATCTACGGTCGGAATGCCCGCCCTTTCGGCCCCAGGTCCGTGGGGAGCATGGCGTAGGCCGTCTCGACCCATTCGCAGAGGAGGCGCCGTGTGTCGCGCGGGTCGATGATCTCTTCTATGCCGAAGGCCTCCGCCGTTCGTAGTGGCGAACGGTACTGCTGGAGGGCATCTTCGATCTCTTTTCGGCGCGCAGCGGGGTCGGGCGAGGCCTCGATGTCGCGCCTGTAGGCCGCTTGGACCCCCCCTTCGATGGGCAGCGAACCCCAATCGCCGGAGGGCCACGCGTAGCGCAGGTTGAGGGCCTGGGAATTGCCGTGCCCCCCGCCGGCGACCCCGTAAACCCGCCGAATAATGATGCAAATCCACGGGACGGTGGCTTGGTACACCGCCGCCAGCGCCCGCGACCCTGCACGCGCCGTCCCCGCCCGTTCCGCCTCCTCTCCGATGAGGAAGCCGGGATTGTCCACGAAGTTGATGATCGGTAGATGGAAGGTGTCGCACAAGTCCACGAAACGCCCCATCAATTCGCTGGCCTGCACATCGACCGCTCCCCCAAGCTCCCTGGGGTCATTCGCCATGACGCCGACGGGGCGTCCGTTCAGCCGCGCGAAGCCTGTCACGAGTGGCTTGGCGTAATTCGGTGCGATCTCGAAGAACGTGCCGGTGTCCAGAATCAGTTCGAGGACCCGGCGGGCGCTATACGTCTTCTTCCGGTTCCTCGGGATGATCGAGAGGAGTTCCTCCTCGCGGCGGTTTGGGTCGTCCTTCGACTCGACGCACGGCGGCAATTCCCACACGTTCGACGGCAGGTAGGAGAGGAATTTCGTGACCATTTCGAATGCTTCCTCTTCCGATTCGACTTCATTGTCTACCGCGCTGCTGCCGTGGGCGTGAATATGGGATCCGCCAAGGTCTTCCTTCGAGATCTTGTGTCCGAGCCCGCGCTCGACTACGGGCGGGCCCGCTACGAAAAGCTGACTGGTGCCTTTGACCATGGCCGAGAAATGGGAGGACGCCACACGAACTGCCCCGAGCCCCGCGACCGGTCCCATGCATATCGAAACCACCGGAACAGTGGCCAAGACCCTAATCACGGTGGCCCAAGTGGCCATTGCGGGAACGTAGGTGCGGCCGATCATCTCCAACGTCTTGACGCTGCCACCGCCACCCGTGCCGTCCACCAGACGCACGATAGGCATGCGCAACTCAAGCGCCATCTTCTCGCTATAGCCCGCCTTGTTGCCCACTGCCCCATCTCCCGCGCCCCCGCGAACAGTGAAATCGTCGCCTCCAACCACGACGCGCCGTCCGGCGATCCGTCCGGTCCCCATCACAAAATTCGACGGCGTAAACTCAACGATTTCGCCTGCCTCGTTATACACCGCCTTCCCCGCCAACGCGCCCGTCTCGTGGAAAGTATCCTCGTCGAGCAGCGCGTCAATCCGTTCGCGAACGGTGAGCCGCCCATTGTCATGCTGGCGGGCCACATTCGCCTTGCCACCCATTTTTTGGGCCAACGCTTCCCTGCGGCGAATTTCATCGATTTCCGGTTCCCAACTCAAAGAGCACCTCCGATCAGTTCATGGGCATTTCGCGTGATTGGACGCGAAGGATAGCTTATGCCGCCGCAATCTGGCATATTTCGCCTGGAAACCTATCCCGAGCGAGATGGGTGATATTGTTAACATATTGTGCAACAATAACTTACATGTGTAACAGCAATTGGTACGCACGTTGCTTTTCCTGGAGTACGCTTCTACCGTGGGTGCGCCCGTGATACGATAGGTACGACGACAATGGAGAAAATAATATTATGGGAAAACACATCAAGGCGGTCGCATGGCTTCATATCGCCACCGCCGTCCTGACAATACTCTTAAAGCTCCTGACTGCGCTTGGCATAGCAGGAGGCGGGATACTCGGCGGCATCAAAACCTTCAATCTCTTTACCGTTCTCTTGAGTCCCTTTGGCGCCTTGCTCTGGTTTGTCTTTGCCGTGGCCCTCTCCCTCCTTGCGCTCCTCGGTGGACGCGGCCTGCTCAACCGCGACAGCTGGTCTAGGCCCCTCATGCTTGTGGTCGGCGCGCTAACGATATTCAGATTCCCCCTCGGGACCGCCCTTGGGGCCTACACGATCTGGACGCTGTGGAGCGCGAAGTCAGACAGCTATTTTGTCGACTACACCCGCTGACCTGGGTGTCTGAACAGCCGTGGGGGCTTACCCAACAGATTTCGACAAAACGACAGTGAAACGCGCCAATATAGTAAGTCTTTAGCCGAACCGTTGTAAATGAGCCGGCACACGTTCGGGGGAAAGCCTCTTCTTCGCGCCTTCGCCCTCTCCTTCGCCACCGGGTTCAACAACGATATTGGCGGGGCCACGCGAGCCACTGTTCACGCCCGTGGCGATGATGGAAGCCGTTGCGGTCGCCAACCGCGATGGCGTCTGCGCTAAGCGTAACCGTGACCGTTGTAGTAGGCGACGGGCATCCAGCGACTAGCGCAACGCACGCGATGATTAGCGATACTCTCAATATGTGCTCTGTCTGTGTTTTCATGTCTTACTGTGCCGATGATTGGCCACTCACTTCAGGGTGCTGGACAATTCAACCGGTCGGCGACAGATCTGTGCTGACTCTATACATTTGCAGGTCGAACCAATACGGCATCAGCGGCGAGCAGGCCGCTGCATGTAGACTCTATCTGAGATACACCAACGCATAGATTCTATTCGCGCTTTGCCTAACGGCTGAATATGTGGTTTTCCAGATATACCCGCTCTCGGGCCTTACTTCCAGATAACACGCCATCGCCACATCCACATAATTCATATAACTTCAATGGTTTAGCAGCAATGTTGCCGAAGGTAGGCGTCTTATATAGTTTCCGTATAACACCCACCGCGTTCTCCCTCATAGGCAGTCCATGGGGCTTTTCACGCCAAGGCCGCCTCAGTGTAGAGGATACGTGTAGACCATAGTAGTTTTCGCATTTTGTGCCCGATGGCCCGCGTCAGACCTTGCCACGAGCGTGAGGATGCGGATCTCAGGCCGTGATTTCGCTTATTAGGGCAGCATGGCACAGAGCCGTCGCTAGCCCCGCGTGGACTAGGGCCTGAACTGCAGTGCTCGCGGAACCAGTCGGGCCGGCTGTGCGATGAGATCGTAGGCGATGTCCACCCACTCGCAGATGTACCGGCGAGTGTCCCTCGGATCGATCATCTCCTCCATCTGGAACTTGTTAAGCGGCCCCACCGGTCCGCGCACACTCTCGATACGCGCATCGAGTTCCGCCCGCAACGCTACCGGATCCTCTGCTTCGGCCAACTGTCGCTTGTACGCTGCCTCGATGCCACCCTCCGGCGGTATGCCGCCTACGTCCGCTGCCGGCCATGCTACGCGCATCGATGGTTGCGACCGCGGCGTAGCGTAATTGTTACCTGCGACGCCGAAGCTGCGGCGCATGACCACCGTGAAGATTGGAACGTTGACCTGTGAGAATGCAACCATCCATTCACCGCCTTTGCGGATGGTGCCCGCGATTTCATGCTCGAGACCCACGGCGAATCCCGGGTTGTCGATAAGGTTGAGAATCGGCACGTGGAACAGATCGCACAGGTCATGATGGCGCGTCAGTTTGTCACAGCCGTCAGCGGTAAGTGCGCCTCCGTTGACGTGTTGGCTGTCGGAGGCGATGACACCAAGTGGATGGCCGTTGAATCGCACGAAGCCCGTTACCTGGTCCGTCCCCCAGTCAGGCCCGATCTCGAAGAAAGAATCCTTGTCTGCCATGAGCCTGATGGCCTTGCGCACGTCAAAGGTCATGGTGCGTTTGCGTGGAATGAGGGTAAACAGTTCCTCATCGCGTCGGTCTACCGGGTCACTCGGGTCCGACGCTAACACCGGAGGTGTGCCATAGACGCTCGAGGGTAGATAGGAAAGGAACCTTTTCACCATCTGCGCGGCTTCTTCCTCGGTCTCCGCAAGGTTATCTACCGAGCCGTTCTTGCAGTGGATATGCCAGCCCCCGAGTTCTTCCTTGGTAATGTCGTAACCCATGGCGTGTGACACGATAGGTGGCCCCGCAACAAACAACTGCGCGATATCGCGGACCATAACCGAGAAGTGTCCCAGCACGGCCTTGGCGGCGCCGATGCCCACCACGCTGCCGAGCAACATATTGACCACCGGAATTGTGGACAACTGCTGCGTATACATGGTGCTGCCGAGGTGCCCCGGCAGGTACGATCCGCCTCCACCGGCCACCCGTGGCCTGCCCGACTTGATGGCGCCCGAGCTCTCTTTTGCGCTGCTGTCGCCTTCCTTTTTTTGTGCCGGCACCATCGCCGCGACGCTGCCCCCCCCCGAGGAGCCGTCCAGCATCCTTACAGAGGGTGCGCGGAGTTCCAGCGAGAGACGATCGAGATAGCTGCTCTTGGCGCCGATCGCCCCATCGGCGTGGCCGCCACGCAAGGTGAAATCGTCGCCGCAGACGATGGCCGTGCGGCCCTCTATCTTGCCCCACCCGCCGACGTGATTGGCGGCGGTAAAGTCTACTATGTCCCCGTACTCGTCATAGGTGGCGAATCCAGTCACGCTGCCGACCTCGCGGAAGGTGCCCTCATCCAGGAGTAGCATGATGCGCTCTCTGCAGGTGAGCTTACCGCGGCTGCGTTGCCGCACCACCCCAGGATCGTTGGATCCTGGCGCCAGTCTTTTCTGAGCAAGATTTTGCAGGGTTGCGACCTCATCCAGCACCGGGCCCCACGTCTGCCCCCCCCTTGGTTGACGTGCGGATTGCTGTCCACCGTCGTCCGCGGCCGGCGCGATTACCGCCACCACCTGTCCGGCAGCGACAGTATCGCCCAGGCTTAGGGGTTGCAGTGCGGTCACTACCCCTGAGCAGGGCGCCGCGATCGTCGTTTCCATCTTCATAGCAGTGACCACCAGGATGGTTTCACCTGCGCTTACCGCATCGCTCTCGGTGACGCTGATTTCGAGCACTGAACTTTCGATCGGGCACTCCACGGTTCGTTCACCATCCCCCACCTGCAGCTTTGGCATTGAAGTAGCTGCGGCAGGCGACCCGGCGGAAGCGATAGCCGGACTCATGCTCGCTATTTGCTGTTCCAGCAGGGCCAGCGCGCCGTTGCCGGCAGTGGAGTCGGATGCGCTGGCGATATCCGGGTGTTCGGCCAGTAACGAAGTTCTGGCATCGCCACCGCGCAGGTCTGGGTGTGCGAGGATGGCTCGCAGTTGCGGCAGGTTGGTAGGCAGACCGCCAATGTGGAATTCCTCCAACGCGCGCAGGGAGCGATCGACGGCCGAGGAGAAGGAGGCAGAGGAGTTGGATGAGCAGATCACTTTGGCCAGCAGCGAATCGAACTGCGGTGGCGGCGTATAGCCGTGGTAGCCGCAAGCATCGACTCGAACGCCCACCCCCGACGGTTCTTTATATGCGGTGATGGTGCCCGCACTCTGCGCTACGACCCGGGCCTGAATGGCGAATCCCCGCGGCGCGCCGACGGCCTTTTGGTCACACAAATCCAACGATGCCAGCGTGGCGCCCGATGCGATCTGGAACTGCGCCTCTACGAGGTCGATACCGGTCACCTGCTCCGTGACGGTATGCTCGACCTGAATGCGTGGATTGCATTCGATGAAAAAGTGTTCACCCGTTTCCGGTGAAATCAGGAACTCCACGGTGCCGGCGTTGACATAGGAAGCCGCTTCGACCAGTTTGATCGCATCGCCGAGGATCTTGTCGCGCAACGCGGGCGCCAATGCTGGCGCGGGCGCCACTTCGATCACTTTCTGGTTGCGCAGTTGCACCGAGCAGTCCCGTTCGTGCAGATGTACAATGTTGCCGTGTGAATCCGCAAGAATCTGCACTTCGATATGGCGTGGCCGCGGGATCAGCTTCTCGATGAAGACGGATCCATCGCCAAAGGCTGCTGTGCCTTCACTGCGGCAGCGCTCAAATGCTTCGCTCATCTCCTCGGTACTATTCACCGTGCGCATGCCGCGACCACCCCCACCCAACGATACTTTTAGCATGACCGGATAGCCAAGGCCTTGCGCCAGTTCAGCCGCCTCACCGGGTGACGTCAACGTGTCGGTGCTGCCTGGCACCACGGGGATGTCCAGCGACTGGGCCAGGGCGCGCGCGCGGATCTTGTCACCAAACAGGGAGAGCGCCGCAGCAGGCGGACCGATGAAGGTGACACCCTCGGCCGCGCATTG
>PVBE011674662.1_pt1 | contig 11156 bp, 16 predicted proteins | sample 1631181 | NCBI WGS metagenome assembly PVBE01 (sample SAMN08397723, study PRJNA350692) | Marine metagenome, whole genome shotgun sequencing project. | isolation source: water | place: Pacific Ocean | collected 2012-04 | reverse complement strand
TCGCCCACCAGGTGTACCTCAGCAAGGCCCAGCAACAGAAGTACGAGATTTAAGCCGAAGACTAAGAACATTAGAAGAACGTTACTCAAATCTACAAACTAAAACTCAAATAACAGAACAAAATATGCTGAGCAGAGATAAAAGAGTCTCAGTTGAAATAAAAACAATAAACCTAGACATAAACGAAATAAAAAAAGAATTACTAGAAGTAAAGGATAAAATCTTAATGTTATTAAAAGAGATTCAATCATTAGCAAAAAAAGAAGAGCTACAAGTTCTCAATAAATACATCAATTTATGGGAACCAATAAACTTTGTTACAAGAAACGAGGTAACTCAAATTATTGAAGAGATTTTAAAAAAGAAATCCTCATCTGATAAATAATCAAAACGTTTATATACATAGGATACAAATTTAAAACAAAGAGGTGATAGTTTAATGGCTTTATTTGGTAAAAAAAAGGAAGGGGGAGCTGCAGCAGGACCACCAATGGACCAAATTATGACTATGAAGCAGCAAGGCATGCCAAATGACCAAATCATCCAGTCCTTACAAGGTCAAGGTTATAATTCTAATCAAATATTTGATGCAATTAATCAAGTAGATGCAGGAGCGCCCCAACCAGGAGCACCGCCAGGAATGCCTCCTCCACCGGGTCAACCAGAAGCCCCCCAACCAGGAGCACCACCAGGAATGCCTCCACCAGGACAAGAAGCATATGGCGCAGAAGAAGCAATGGGTGGAGAATCTAAAGAACAAATTGAAGAGATAGCAGAAGCAATAATAGATGAAAAGTGGAACGATCTACTAAAAAATATAAATAAAATATCCGAGTGGAACCATAAAACAGAAACAAGATTAACAAAAATTGAGACAGAAATTAAAAATCTAAAGGAAAACTTTGACTCATTGCACAAAGGTATTCTCGGTAAGATAACTGAATATGATCAAAACTTAGTCAATGTAGGAACAGAAATAAAAGCAATGGAAAAAGTTTTCCAAAAGATTCTTCCAACATTTACAGATAATGTAAACAAGCTATCAAGAATAACTCAAGGCGTTAAGCCTAAAAAGAAGATTATTTAGAAAATAAGCGTTGCCGTAATTATCGTTTTATTGGAGTTTATCTCTTTTTCAATCTGTATATGGTCCTCTTCTTCGTATTCATCAAGAATACTTAATGTTGTAGTAACATTCTCTCTCCCTAATCCATGTAATAGTAATTTCCCGGTACCATATTTTTTCAATTTTTCAAGTTTAAACCTTACTTCACCACTAAGTTCATCAAATGATTTATAGCGCGTAATGAACACAGTATAAGGCAATGATTTAACGATCTTTACAACTTTTCTTTGATAAAACCTCATATCGAACTCTTCATCTTCCAACATACTAAAGTATAGGTCTTTAAAATGACTATCAAAATAACCTCTACTAACTAAATTACAAATATTATTGCCAAATTGAGGATATCTACGGGCAATATCTTTCTTTAATTCACTTATATCCTCCTTATTCTTAAAAGAATTACGAACCACGAGCGAAGCTTCTAGTGATTTATACATATCAGGTCTTAGTTTGTCTTTATAGAAATTCAATAGTTCCATATCATTTTCTTTTGGAAGATTATTTTTAATCTGTTTAGTTTTCTCAGAAGAATTATCTTTTAAAAATGCATCTTTGTCATCTTGAACTACTCCATCAATAATATTTTCTTTTATTAACCTTCTTTCTTCAGCGGTAGCTCTCTTTAAATCAAGATTTAATTTATTTCCTCCTTCCACTTCTAAAGTATCCTGAGAATTCCTTGTAAAATTAAACAGACTTATATTTATTTCATTATTTGATAGAATATTCTCAAATCTACCTTCAAATATATTTTTTAACTTGTCGAAAAATTTGGGAATTTTCAATCTAATCTTTTTGCAAGTTCAATTAATGAGAATGTGTCAGATTTAACAAAAGCTTCAGAACCTTTAATTATGCCCCCCCACTCATCAACATGTATCTCTTCTCCCTTAGGGGTTAAGACTCTTTGGTCCATATTTTCCTTTTCTACTATAAACCCCTCTTTATCAATAGTTTTTCCATACAACTCTAAAACGTCTTCTCTCGCTTCCTTGCTAAACGTTACATCACTTATTTTCATTTAAACTTGACCTCCATCAAGAGGAAATACCTAATCTTTTATTAATTTTTTTATTCTATCTAACCCTTCCAACCAACAACACTATGGTAAATATAGCTATAACAAATACCATAATCATACCAAGAATTTTAGGATGAAATATTATGTTGCTCGTCTTAGTAAAGTCATAATCCGCACTAGTTTCATTCTCCCCAGGAAGAACTGTTCTCTCCCTTATATAACTCAATGCTCCAACAACTAAAGCAATGATAATTACTACCATAAAAACATTCTTCAAAGGTCCATAAATATCAGCATCTGTTGCTCCAAAAGACTGCAAAGCAACCTTCAAAAGCATAATAAAAACAAAAACTAAAGCTATCCAAGGCGCAATGTATGCAATTGCCCCAGTAACAATTGGCGACAATAAGACAAATATCCCTATAACAAACCCAATCAAGATATTAACAGTTTTATTATCTCCAAAAATCTTAGAAAATGACAAAGTAGCCCACACAGCTAACCAAACAAAAAGAAAAACAAAAATACTAGAAAACTGTTCTAGCCCGGTTAAATCTAAAAATGTAGCCATTTTACCAAGGTAAATTACTTATTAGCTCCTCCTCCCCCTCCACCACCAAAAAAGTCCTGCCATGACTTTCCGAACCTACCAAGTGCATTTGCTTTAGTCTCTCCTTCGTCTTTAGTAATCCACCAGACAATTATGGCAAAGATCAACAGCATTATTACAATCGCTATTGCATCTGGTCCAAAATAATTCTGGAACCAGCTCCATCCAACCCACCATCCAGCAGCTGTACCAAATATGTACAATATTGAGATAAACGCAGCAATTGCAACCCATCCAGATAAGCTTCCGCCCATCCAATTCCTCTCGCCACCTAGTATTCCTACAATTAACAATAACATTACTATAGCAACAATCACTATAGACACTTGCGGTATAGCATCATTTAGTATCTGCACCACATCCATTCCTCTGGGATATATCCCGAGCGCATGCGGAACAACAACCATCAGCGCAATTATCAAAGAGATAACTGCATTAAACCTCTTCTTCTCCTCTCCTAATATTCTTGTTTTTTGCAGTATTGAATATATAATCACAAATATCAACAAGAACGTCAATAGGGTCCTTAACCCTAACTGCTCTAACGATATCAACAAATTATTAAAATTGTATGGATTTACCATTTTCTAAAGCACCTCTCGTTATTTTTTTTCAGATTCTTTTTTTTCGCCTTTACCAGGCTCCTTCATAACAAACATCATAAAAAATACGATGATTAGTATTAAAATTACAGACCCTATAGCATTGCTTGTCTTCCCACCGCTAACTACATCCCAAAACGTCTGCAACCAAGTATCACCTGCAGGCGTCTTTATAGCATTCAAGAAAATTATCACAATACCAATAAACATAATGAACATGAAAAATACTTTCCATCCTCCTTCGAGGAATATAGGATCTCCTTCTCTCATAAAAGACCCAATCAATAACAAGAATAGGACAGACAACATCAGTAAAATAATAACTTGTGAAGAAACAGTTGTTACAATCTCAACTAATCTCGAAGAAGCAATAACCAAAAACGAAATAACGAAAGAAGCCATTGCATTAAGGTTCTTCTTAGTATATTTCTTACCATCTATATCCTCTGTCCCAAAGACCTTAGTCTTCTCAAAGATAGCAAAAACAATCGTAAAAACAAGCAAAAACGGTAAAACTACATCAAATAAACCAATCTCCCCGAAAAAAGAGATTATTCCTCTAAATACCGATTCTGCCATCTTATTCTAATTTTGGACATCTTTATATTTAAACTTTTTGGTTCTTTAAGAACCAAAACGGATTGGAAATCTACGATTTATAAAAATCTACTAAGATTTTTATGACCTAAAAATTTGAAAAATTTTTAGATTTCCAATACTTTGTGTTTTTTAAAACGCAACGGATTGGAAAATTCCCTAAGACTTTTTGGTTTAGAATTATAAATTACAACCTACTAAACAACCTTCCCAGTTACACTTCTAAGCATATGCCCAACAACCTCTAAATCATAAAACTTACCTAACTCCAATCGACCCTTAACACCTGTAATCAAAGGATAAGTTCCCATCTGTCTGCAGAATGTAGTATTACCATCATAAATCTCAGCTCTAACTTTCTTCAAAACTGAACCGGTAGGCAATAATCGCTTCATCATCGCAACATCAATCTTCTGCCTTATCTCATTCCTCCACTTCCAATAATATTTCTTATTCTTTCTCAAAAATTTATTTCCAACACCATCAAACATAGGAGTCCCCTCAAAAATACTAACCTGTCTGATATTAATTCTCCTAAGCAGCAACCCCGAGTCCAAAACTTTCTTCAACCACGAATAATTTGCCTCATGAGTTTTCTTACTCTCTCCCTTCAATCCAAACAATAGATTTATCCCAGGCAAAAACTTAGGCATCCCATCCTCCCCTCTACTCCCTCCAAACTTATTTAATATCTTCACAGCAGAAAAAGCATCCTCCGCTTTACAATTAAGGTCGTTCTCCTTGGCAACAACAGGATCAAAACTCTCAGCACCAAATGCAGCAACATTTCCACTCGTACAATACTTAACAACAGCCTTTGTAATCTCCTCCCCTCGCCTACCCAAAACATTTACAGGATTAACATTATCAATATGCAGCACTTTAATATCTTTACAAACTTTCCTAACCTCTCTAAGCAACTCCTCAGCCTTAGGATAAGAATAAAAACAACTTTGCTTCCCTAGTCTAAAGTATCTACTACCTAACTTATAGAACTCCTTCATCTCATCAATAATATCCCTCTGAGCCCTAAACTCCAACTTAAACTTCAGAGGCTCAGTACAAAAAGAACACTTCCCCCTCTGGCATCCATGCGATGTCTCAATCTCAATCATCTGCAAGCCATTCATCTGCTTAACAATAGAAGCGCCCCGGGTAGCACTATCCTTTATCTCATCATACTTATAATTAAACTCAAAAACTTCGCTAAACGCACTTAAGTCAACTTTCTCAGCAAACTTCCCGCCCTCTAGTTGAGTCCCAAAAACAGCAGGTCCTGTCAGTACTTTCTCACAATTTATCCCATCAATAAGCAAAATAACTTCTTTCAAAGTCCCAGGAACACCAGAAAGATATTTCCCCGGGGTATGAACTCCAAGAACCACAATCAACTTAGTTGTTCCATCTAGAATCTCCCGAATCTTTCCAATATTCTTAGTCAAATTATAAATTTTAATATTCGTCTTCCTTCCAACTTCCTTCTTCCCATCATCCAAATCATAATTCCTAAGAAACCTAAGGTCGTCTATAGTAATGTACTTAACATCTTCACCATCAGCCATAAACTTCCCGGCAAGATATCTAGGATAAACACCTAAATAAGGCGGAACCCCTAATCCGGCAGGCTCATCAGTGTAACAATCCAAAATAGTTATTCCCATACAATTAACAAATAATTCAGAATATAAAAACTTTTATAAACCTACCACTCAATTATACCAATCAAGATGAAAGTAACATGCATTCTCCCAGTATACAACGAAGGAAAAACAGTAGGTAATGTTCTAAAGGTCTTAGTAAACTCAAAAATGTTAGATAATATCTTAATAATAAATGACGGCTCAAAAGACAATTCAGCAAAAGAAGTAAAAAAGTTTAAATCAAAAAAAATAAAATTCGTCAACCTCAAAAAAAACATGGGCAAAGGAAACGCAATTAGAGAGGGAATCAAAGGTCTTAAAACAGATATTGTCTTTATGTGTGATGCAGACTTGATAAGATTCAAAGAACAAAATATTAACGAAATAATCAATCCAGTAATCAAAGGGCAAGTAGAGATGTGCATGGGCATAAAAGACAATCCAGTAAGGGGCTTCACATTCATCTACTACGTATTCCAATTAGCAGGAGAACGAGCTATGAAATACAAAGACTTCAAAAAAATAATGAGCAATCCATTGATAGAAGGGTGGGGCATCGAATCAGTAATTAACCGTTACTACAAAGACCGCAAACTAAAAGTACGACAAGTTGGAATGAAAGGCGTAACCCACATCTTAAGGGCAAAAAAAGAAGGCCTATCATCTCTAATCAGCGAATGTATTCACGTAGCAAAAACCCAGGCAAAGATGATGTTCTCAAAAAATCATAGAACTTAATTTTTCTTCTTCTTATCACTTAAAATTATCTTCATTCCCCTAACACCATATTCAATTGCAGTAGCAACACTAAAGCCAATCGCAATCCAAAGGAAGATCATTTTATAAAAATTAAAGATAAACACTACAACTGTAACTATCTGAAATAGTGTAGTCAACTTACCCAATCTGCTAGCAACCCAAGGTCCTTTCTTCTTAGCAGCAACAATTGCAGAACCTGTCAATGAAACAACATCTCTGAGTACAATCAAAGGTATTGCCCAGATTGGAAAACCAAACTTCAACACTAAAGAAACTAAGGCCAAAGCAATCATAAACTTATCTGCCATCGGATCAATAAACTTTCCAAACCTTGTTTTTTGGTCTAAAGTCCTTGCAGCCCACCCATCAATCATATCAGTAATGGCAACAAATGCAAAAACAACCAACCCAATCCCAGTCTCACCATTCAAAAATAATATTAAAAATACCGGAGAAAAAATAAATCTCAACATAGTCAAAAAATTTGGAATGTTAAAATATTCGCCTTTCATACAAATCATGAATCAATACGTAATATTTAAATATTCCCCATTAGATAACTGCTATAATGGTCCATCCAATCTATAAAAGGACAGTCCTTCCGCTGATAAATCTTTTAGTGAAAAAAGTAGAGGGCATGGAAAATATCCCTGACCCTCCTGCTATTTTAGCTGCCAACCATTCGTCCTATTATGACCCTTTCTTTATCATCAAGCCAGTTTTGAAACAAAAAAACCATAAGGTACATTTTCTTGCAAACCGAGGCCAGATGTTGAAAGTTTTTGGAAAGACAATATCAACAAAATGGGCAGGATGTATCATCCTGGATGACCCCAAAGAGGCTTACAATGCATTACTAGCCCAACTAAAAAAAAGAAAATTCATCGCAATCTTCCCTGAAGGAGGTTTCCCAAAAGACCCATCCAAACAAGACGGAAAAGTAAGGACGAAAGGAAAGTCAGGCGCAATAAGATTATCGCTGGAGACCCAGGCCCCAATAGTACCAATTGCAATAAAAGGAGCTTATGACGTTGCCCCACAAAGAAAGATCATCCCAAAGTTCAAAAAACAAGTCAGAATAAAGTTCGGCAAACCCTACGTAATCAAAACAGACAAAGTAACTAAAGAATTCCTAAAAGAAAAAACAACAGAACTCCTAGACAAGATTAGAAAGTTGCACGACTCTATCTAATATGTCAGAAATACTCTATACTCTGATCATACTCAGAAATGTCTCATTTCTGATATTCATTTTAAAGTAGTAACATTTATATACTCATTCTTACTAAATAATTATATATACATTTAACTAAAGGTGAATAATAGATGCTTAACCCAATATCAGGAGTAAGTCAAACAGGTTTAACAGGAATGGTTACATCTCCAGATTCTACCAGATTTGCAAGAGCTGCACTCGCTTCAGACGCAGCAACCGCAGAGTATACTCCTTACCAAAAAAGAGAAAGGGGAAGAGTAATGACTCAAATCTCTCCACCTCCGAGGCCCGATATGGACCAAAATGCACCAGAAGGGCAACACATAAGGAACATTTACTTAACTTCAGCGGCACAATTAATAGCAGATGGGTATACAAAAGCAGCAGAACCAGTCTTATACATAGTTGGCGGAGAAATAGAAACATTAGGCGGCGTAGTTGACTTAGAACTTTAGATTCTTAATAATTTATATTTAACTTTACTTCTTAACCCAATGAAACAAAGCATTCCTCATAGCCATCAACGGCCCTACAACCTTATAAGAAAGCTTAGCCTCTTTGCCAGCAACAATCACATTTCTATTTTTAACGATATGATCTAAAAATTCTTCAACAGTATTTGCACCTTTACAGCACGTGACTGCATTTCCAACATCCTTTAATCTGTGAGCATCAGAACCAGCAACAAAATGCTTTGACATTTGATTAGCTTTCCTTATAGCCTTCTTATTCTTTCTTCGAAGATTCTTCCCATTAATAACTTCAATTGTCTCGAACAACTTAAACAATTCTTTATTTCTCCTAGTCTTAAACATTATATTAAAAAACTTCTTCAAATAAAATCTGTAAGGATGAGCAATACAAACTAAACATCTATATTTTTTCAAAGTCTCAACAATCTGCACTATATTTAGTCTTGATGAGCCCTGCACATCCCTTTTTCTATTCCCTTGAATATGTTTCCCATAGAAATCCTTCATCTCACTTATCTTATAGAAATAAATCAAGATATCTATCCCTTCCCTTGACCGTAACTCAATCCCTGGAATTATCAACACTCCGTTACTCTTCCTTGCAGCCTCAATACTCCCTTCAATCTTGTTATGGTCAGTTATAGCAAGACCAATCCCTAACTGTCTAGCTTTCTTCAGTAAATCATCAACCTTAACAGCACCATCACAAGAATAATCACTATGAACATGCATATCTACAATACCATAACCTTCGTTATTTAATTTATCAATCTCCGGCTTCTGTTGTAAGGCTTTATTCATTAAGATATTAAAGCCACATTATTTTATAAGTTTTTCTACTTTGGGTAATAATCAGAAACATTTAAAAAAATAACCGTACTCAGATAACCCATGTCAAGCGCAGTAAACTTCATAATTGGCCTTATCTACCTAATGCTTCCAGGGATATTTGCAAATATGGCGCCAATAATAGTTAGAAAACACTTCAAACTATTAGCAACCCCCTTAGACCTAAAAAAAGAATTAAACAAAAAAAGAATTCTGGGAGACAACAAAACATATAGGGGATTAATTTTTGGGATTCTGTTTGCAATAATAATGGCATACATCCAAGCATTTCTCTATAATTATGCTTCATTCCAATCAATAAGCCTAATCAACTACGAGCAGATTAACGCCCCTCTTTTAGGATTCTTAATTGGCTTTGGAGTTTTACTTGGAGATGCAGTTGAAAGCTTCATCAAAAGAAGGTTTAACATCTCACCTGGACAACCATTCATCCCCTGGGACCAAATTGACTCAGCATTAGGAGGAATCATGTTCATCTCATTTATTTATCCCTTAACCTTCACCCAATCAATAACAATAATCCTTTTGGCATTCTTATCATCCATATCCACAACCCATATAGGATTTTATCTAGGGTTTAGAAAAAAGAAATGGTAGCATCGCAACCAAAATAAAATAACTATACTTAAGAACATTCTTAACACTCTCAAATTTTTTCTTGCTGTTAGTCAGTAAAGAACCAGTTGCCATCCCATAAAGAAAGATCAAAGAAGCCTCAGTAATCAAAAACTCTGCATTGATCAAACTCAAATGTAGCACTATCCCAAACAAAGTATAAACAACAAATTGGTTCTCAACCTTATCAATCTTTTTAGCTCTGTACCATATCAAAACCAACAGCACAATTACCATCAAAAAAGAAACCCAAAAATAATTCAACTTAAGATTAAAAAACAGAAAAAACATAACCAAAAACAAAACAACATCCTGCATGATTCTAAAATACTTCTCACCAGGCTTCTTCTCCTCAGGTCCCATAAAAATCAGCAACATACCTGCAAAAAGACCAATATAAGAAATTAAAGCCGTCAAAAAATAATTTAGGAACTGCATTCTAAATCCTTTATCTCTAAAACCCTTCTTTTATGTCTATCTTCGGTACTAGCCTTAGTCTCAAGAAACTTCTTTACAATCCCTTTAGCATCCTTCCCTTCTAAAACTCGAGAACCCAAACACAAAACATTTGCATTATTATGCTTACGAGCAGCCTCAGCAGTGTACTCATCGTGACATAGTGCTGCTCTAATACCATTAACTTTATTTGCAACAATAGACATCCCAATTCCTGAGCCGCAAACCAATATCCCTACACTTTTATCCTTAGCAACATCAGTTGCAACCTTATGCCCATAGCTCGGGTAATCGACTGACTCTTCAGAATCGGTACCATAATCCTTAACTTTGTGCTTCAAACCCTTCAAGAATTCTTTTATCTCTTCCTTCAATTTAAATCCAGCGTGGTCAGATCCAATTATTATTTTCATTCCATTCAATTGTAAACCTAAAGCACTATTTAAATTCATCGGATTTCTTAATTTTATTTATTAATAGTATTTTTAATTTTGTTATTTATTTATTTTCTATTAATTTTTCACTTTCCCATTTATTTAACCTTATTGGGTTTTTATTGATTAATTAGTTTCAATTTTTAGTAACAATTTATTTTCATTGAATTTCAACTATTCCAACCCCAACCCATCCAACTTCGTTACCAGTCCAGGAACAAAATCATAATCATCAAACTCCCCTAATTTAACCCACTTAAAATCAACATTCTCATGACACAACTTAACATCATCATTATCCGTCTCACAAAGATAAACTGCAATCACCCATCTCTTCTCCCCATCAATAACTTCCATTATCTTACCAGTCTTTACAATTTTTGCATCTAGTCCAGTCTCCTCTTTAATCTCCCTAAGAACATTATCTTCGCCAGTCTCAAACTCTTGAGTAAAACCAGAACAAAAACTCCATTTATTCGGATAATTATAGTCATTTGGAGCTTTTTTCAGTATCAGTATCTTATCCTTAAACTTCAAAACACCAGTAACAACAAAATAAGTTTTCATATAAATCTAGAACTCAATTCACAATAAAAATCTTACTAATCCTCTCTAATATACATTATGAAAACATTTATATACCAGTTTTTCAAATATTGAGCTTGAAGTAGGTATATTAGTACATATTACAGTAAAAAAGAGGTGGAATTAATGAAAAAGTACATTTTAGTCGTTACATTACTCTTAATAATTGG
>PVBE011500475.1_pt1 | contig 11156 bp, 9 predicted proteins | sample 1631181 | NCBI WGS metagenome assembly PVBE01 (sample SAMN08397723, study PRJNA350692) | Marine metagenome, whole genome shotgun sequencing project. | isolation source: water | place: Pacific Ocean | collected 2012-04 | reverse complement strand
GATGTTCCGATTGCCTCGAGCACCGATTTTGTCTTGTCAGCGCTCAAAACGTACTTTCCGCGAAGTGACTCGTACAAGGAGGCTTGACCAATACCCGCCTTTTTAGCGGTTTCTACCACGCTAAGTGGGCTTTCCTTGATCAAGGTCCGAATTTCCTGCAGGTAGTGCATTGAGAGCACTATGATCTGTGTCAATCCCCTCGTCAACTCAAGAGTAAGCGTAATAATACATAAAGCAAACAGCACACGTAATACATAGGCTATCCGGATCCTTGAAAAGAGGCGTTCCTTTGCTTTTCCTCATCCATTGCAAGGTGCTCGAATTCGTCGCCTATGGTGAACGATTATTGACCCAATACATGCCCCTGGACCCCCCGTCTGATTGCGATCTCGATTTCCAGTCCGCGGGAGGCATCCGAATCATCAAAATGGAGCGCTGCATTACTCATTTTCACCCCATTTTGCCCATTTTTTCTATTTCATTCCGATTAGGGTCCCAATTTTCCACAAAAAACACGGTTTCCCATGAAAACTTTTGAAAGAATTGGACTTGTAGACAGGGCAGTGATATTAGTTCTAGTTCGGCATGCCCAAAGCAACCAAAAGACTATGTGAATGGAACAGACCGGCCATCGAGGTGGCAGTGGATTTGCTGGTTGAGGGATGGGGACGGGACGCCCCCCTCGACCTGAGCGACTTGCTCATCCTGACGCAGACCAAAGGAGCTGGGCGGCGCCTCCGTTTGGCATTGGCTCGCCGCGCCGACGAGGCAGGGCATGGGGTTTTCCCACCTCGTTTTTCAACCCCGTCCTTGCTCTTCGCCCCACCGGTTGGCGCCCTGGTGGCTTCGGAGGTGGCTTGTCTTCTGAAGTGGGAGCAGGTGGTCAAGGAAGCGGATCTGGTGGAGTTCCGATTCTTGTTTCCCAAACCACCCGCGGAGAAGCCTGACGCCTGGGCTCGAACCGTGGCCAAGTCGCTTCATAAGTTGCGTCGCACCTTGTCGGAGGGAGATTTGGACTGTGGCAAGGTGGCGAGCAAGGAGGCCCTCGTGCTCCACGACCTGGACCGCTGGCAGGATCTCGCCGAGCTGGAGAAACTTTATCGGGCCCGACTGGCCGAGGTTGGGAGTGACGACCCGTTCGATGCAAAACGACAAGCTGCCGGATCACCTGTTCTCCCCGAGGGGATCGGTCGGGTATTGGTCCTTGGTGTTTCTGGTTTTCCGGGTTTGGTTGAGACCGCCTTGGAGCGACTCGTCGAGAGGGACGTGCCGGTGGAGATAGTTGCCTACGGGCCGTCCGAGGGGCGCTTCACCGATCTTTTCGACGATTGGGGCCGACCACGCCGGGAGTCATGGGAAAAACGGCCCGTTCCCCTGCTTGACGACCAACTGTTCCTATTCCCCGACGAGGGAGCCCAGGCCCGAGCCATCGTGGAAACACTGGGAGTCTATGGGGACGATTCCGCCGGTCGAGTCGCCCTGGGCGTGGTCGATGCCGAGATGAAGTCATTTCTCCAGCAGTTCTCCGAGGAGGAGGACTGCCCCCTTGCTTTTTCCGATCCCGAGGGACTGTCCTCGGCCAGGACTGCGTTATACGCCCTCCTTTCGGCCTTGGCCGGATTGGCGGCCAATCCTTCCTATCGCCAAGCGGTCGCCTTTCTGCGCTTCCCCGAGGTTCGCGCATGGTTGGTCAGCGAGGGTGTCGAGATCGATGAGAATGACCTGTTCATGCAGTTGGACGAACTCCTGGTTAAGCGCATTCCCGTCACCCTGCAAGATGCGGTGGGCTTGGCTTCCGGCGATTTGCGCAAATCCCTGGAAAGGCTTGCCCAATTAGTGGCCGAGCTGGGCAACCAACCCTTCGCGGCCACTTTGCGGAGCTTTATCATCGGGGCGACCAAGGGGCGAGAGTTCGACCCGGGAGTGGCGAGCGATCTCTCCTACCTGTCGCTTGCCCCGACCATCACAGAGGTCCTGGACGATCTCGAGTCGGTCGGCTCGGTGTCCGTGGACTCTGCGTTTCCGCTGCTCCTCGATTGTTTGCGCAACCAGCGGATCACTCAAGATTTCGATCCATCCGCCCATCCGATGCAGGGCTGGCTGGAATTGCCGTGGGAGGATGCGCCTCGATTGCTTTTGGCTGGATTCAATGAGGGTTGTGTCCCCGAACCCATGCCAGGGGATGCCTTTCTGCCCGAGAACCTTCGGCGGGAACTTGGCTTGTGGACGAGCGAGGATCGCTTCGCCCGCGACGCTTACCTGCTTCAATGGCTGCTGGCCTCTCGCGTGAAGAATGGTCGGGTCGAGGTTTTGCTTGGCAAGTGGGGGAGCGGAGGAAATCCGCTGAAGCCCTCGCGGCTTCTTTTTCTTTGTGACCCGGACGACGAGAGCGCCTTGTCTTCACGGGCCAAGGGCCTCTTTCGCGAATGCGCTCCCAGCGAGAAAAATCCGGCTTGGCGATTTGCCTGGCGACTTCATCCGGGAGAAGTGGTTCCAGCGACCAAGATCTCGGTCACCGGATTCTCGGCCTTCCTCTCCTGTCCCTACCGCTATCATTTGAAGCAAAACCTAGGGATGGATAGTTTTGATCCGGCCAAGAAGGAATGGAACGCGATGGATTTCGGGAACGTTGTCCATTACGTCTTGCAAAAATTCGGCGACCGCAAGGAAGTCAGCGAGTCGGATGACCCCGAGGTGATTCGGTCTTTCTTCGGCGAGGAATTGGACAAGGTGTTCGCGAGGAAATTCGGGAGTTCGCCCGGATTGCCTTTGCTCCAGCAAAAGGACACGGTTTGGCGACGCCTTTCACACGCCGCCGAGGCCCAGGCGATCGAGCGTTCGCTGGGCTGGGTGCCGATTGCAGCCGAGAGCAGAATGTTTGCGGACCTCGATGGGGTGCAGGTGCGGGGACGCATCGATCGCATCGATCAGCACGAGGAAACCGGTGCCTTTCGGGTGCTCGACTACAAGACCTCGGGCAGTTTGCCGGCGGAAGCTCACTGGGCTCCGGCCGGGGTCGATCCCGGGCAGTACCCCGAGTATTGCCGCTTCGAGCTGCCACGTCCCAAGGGGAACCCGTTGCCCAAGCGCTGGACGAACCTGCAGCTACCCCTCTACCGGTGGTGGGCCGAAGCTCAGCCCGAGTTTGTCGGCAAGGAGATTTCCGTCGGCTATTTCCTCTTGCCCGCCGAGGAGGAGAAGATCGGGGTGGCCCTTTGGACGGAACTGGACGATGCATTGATGGCGTCGGCCATGGGTTGCGCCAAGGGGGTGGTGGCCGAGTTGCGGACAGGCTGGGCGGGGAGTCCGCGGTCGAAGGTGACTTACGAGGACTTCGCGGAAATATTTTTTCATGATCCCGCGGAGGCCACTGTTCCCCTCGGGGCCAAGGAGGTTCTGAAATGAGCAAGCTGATTCCGCGGCGCGAACTGATCACTGCATCCGCTGGGAGCGGGAAGACCTTTCAGTTGACCGACCGCTACGTCGGCTTGCTCCTCGGCGGCGAGGATCCCGAGAGCATCGTGGCCCTCACTTTTTCCCGGAAGGCGGCGGGTGAGTTCTTCGACGCTATATTGACCAAGCTGGCGACGGCGGCTTCCGACGAAGAGGAGAGGGCTTCCCTCAACCGGCGCCTCGCAACCGATGCCGATGCCGCGACCTATCGGGCCAAGCTAGCGAGCTTGCTCTCCGTCATGCACAAGTTGACCCTTGGCACGCTGGACTCCTTTTTTCACAAGATTTTGTCTCGGTTCCCCATGGAGCATGGACTGGGCGGGGATTTCGGTATCCTCGACGAGAGCAGCTTCCAGTTGCAGTTGGGCCGGGCCTTGGAGGTGCTTTTCCAAAGGGGTCGGTCTTCCCCGGAGCTGGGTGACAATTTGGCAACGGCCTTTCGAGCTGCCTGCGCGGGTTCGGATGACCGGGCCTTCGCCGGCTGGCTGGTTTCCTTGGCGGATCAATATCGCAGTCTCCGCAGTTTGTGTCCCGAGGAGGATCGCTGGGGGGACCCGAAGGTCATCTGGGCCGAGGGGGCTCCATGGCTGGAAGGGGACGACGAATCCTTTGCGGCCGACTTGGACGCTTGCCGGGAAAAGCTCTCGAGGAACGACCTCTCCGACCCCACCTTCACCCCGGCGGAACTGGCGGCCTGGGGCAAGGTGTTCGATTCCCTGGAAGCTTGGCGCCCCGGCGAGGCAATCGGCCCATCTCCCGTGTTGCGGGCAAGAATCTTCGAGGCCTTTCGCGACTGGACGGGAGGCAAGGTGGAAGTACTCAAGAAGCCTTCCACCGACGAGTACTTCGTCCTCGATGAGCGCTTTGCCCGCCCTCTTTCCCGTGTGGTCCGCAACCTGTTGCGACGAGAGTTTTCACGGCGCATGACCCGTACCCGGGGAGCCTACGGTGGCCTCTCCGCGAACGAGTGGGTCTACGATGAATGGGTTCGGCGGCGGGGCGGATTGACCTTCGCCGACTTGCCTCTTCTTCTCGGGCATGCCGATCCTCTTGACAGGATGCAGGTCGAGTATCGCCTGGACGGCACCTACCGGCATTGGATGCTGGACGAGTTTCAAGACACCTCGCCGGCTCAGTGGCGAGTCTTGGAAAACCTCGTGGATGAAGCGATTCGGGACGAATCCAAGGCCCGCGCCTTCTTTTGCGTGGGCGACGTCAAGCAGGCCATTTATGGCTGGCGCGGGGGCGACTCCCGCCTTTTCGACGTCTTGCGCAAGAGATACGAGGGGCATTTGTCGGAGGATGGCCTGAACGAGTCCTGGCGCTCCGGGCCCGACGTGCTGGGGGCAGTCAACGAGGTGTTCGGCGGCACCGGGCTTTTCGGGGTGTCGTCATCCCGTTGGGAGAAGGAGTGGAAAGAGCACGAGCCATCTGAATTGACCCGAGATCTTCCCGGTCAAGTGGCTTGGTGGACCACGGACGACGCGGAGACCCGTAACCGGAACTTGGTCGAGTTGCTTCGTGAAATTGACCCGGTTCGTCGCGGGTTGCGCTGCGCCATCCTCACGCAAAAGAAGCAGACGGGGCGAGCGGTGGCGGATTTGATTCGCCGTGAGTTGCCCGAGGTGCCGGTGGAGAACGAGGTCGGGGCCAAACCGGGCGAGGACAATCCGTTTTCGGTCGCCTTGCTTTCCTTGTTTCGGGCGGCCGCCCATCCGCTCGACCATTTTTCCCGCGGTCACGTGGGGATGACCCCATTGGGCGACTTGCTGGCCCCCGACAACGAGGAGGACCAGTGGAAAGCGTCCTTGTTGGAGATATTGGCCCGTGTACAGGCCGAGGGGTTTGAGTCCGTGGCCCGGGATTGGGGAGGACGGGCCTTGGCCTTGGTCGAGCCCGAGGCGAGGGAGTTTTGCCGGGTGCGCCTGGGGCATTTCACTGAACTGGCCCGCAAGTACGACGAGACCGGCTCCCGCGACCTGGATGCCTTCGTGGAATACGTTCGCGGCCATGAGTCGACTCGAGGCGCTTCCGAGAAAAGCGTGCGCGTAATGACCATTCATCGGGCCAAGGGCCTGACCTTCGATCTCGTCATCCTGCCCGAACTGGAGGGTGACTCGCTCAACTCCCTGAGGAGAGCGCCGCAGGACACCTTGACCCTGCACGTCCAAACTGCCGAGAGCGGGGACAAGATCGACTGGGTGCTCGATCGGCCGTCCCAATTCTTCGTCGACGCCGATGCCACCCTTGCCCGAGTCATGGAGGGCGCTCGGAACGAGGCTTGTTTTGAGAACTTGTGCAAACTCTACGTTGCCATGACCCGCCCCCGTCAAGGGCTCTATCTGTTCTCGCCTCCTCTCCCCGAGAATTCCAAGTCGATGAACTACCTGCGTCTGCTGCGCGACACCCTGGACGAAGGCGAGGCCTCTTGCCGCGAAGAAACGAGCAAGCTTTTTGACGGGATTCAGGGCGAATTGGCCCATGCCCGAGGCACCCCCGGTTGGTTCAAGGTGGATCAGGAACCGGCAGGGGAGCCAGTTGAGGGAGTCAACCTTTGGGGCCGGTCGCCGGACGAGTTTCCAGTGTCTTCCCTTGCCCAGGCAACCATGAGACGGCCTTCCGCAGGCAAGAGGCGCCCCGTGACCGGGATCTCGCTTTTCGGGGAGGGGCGGACCAACGCCTTGAAACTGGGCTCCGAGGTCCATGCCTTGTTCGAGGCCATGGAGTGGATTGATGAACAAACCATGGAAGCGCTTCTTGCTGAAACGGCTGCCTCGGCCGAGGCCATTCGGGAGGTGCGTCGTTGTCTTGAAAACGACGAAACCCGAGCCGTCTTGACCAAGCCTGAGGGAGAAACCATGGTCTGGCGGGAAAAAAGTTTCTGCATGATGCTGGACGGGCGGATGGTTTCCGGAACCTTTGACCGCGTCGTCTTGCGGCGGGGCTCCGACGATTCATGGAGCGCCGCCGAGATCATCGACTTCAAGACGGATCAAGGCGTGGAGAACGAGGCTGGCTTGCAAGCCGCGATCGAGTCTCATCGCTCCCAACTCGAACTTTACCGGCAAGCCTTGGCTCGGCTGACTGGCCTGTCGGAGACCAAGGTGATTTGCCAATTGCTCTTCACCCGGGTTCCTTGCGTGGCGACGCTTTAGCGGAGCACTTGTCTTGGCCTGGACATCTCAGTCAACCCGGGGCAGGAAACGAGCGTAGAGTGCCTTGGGAGCCTCGTCGAAATACCTGAACATGGCGGGGCAGAGCCAACCTTCCAAGTCGAATTTATCGGTTCGATACCAGTTGCCCCCGTCTCCCTCGCGCAGCCAATCCAGCTTGAGGTCGTAATCGGGGAAGGGGCCGCTCGAAAAGATGAGCCTGAATCCCTCCTTCGCGTTGGTGATGCCCTTGGCCTCGATGGCTCGCTCGATCACTGTGTCGGCGCCTCCCACGAAAGGTTCCTTGTTCAGTCCGACGTCCTCGTCGTCGAATACCCACATTCCTTGGTGGAAATAGGGGAAAATCACTTGAATGGCGTTGGGCATGGGGATGGGGCATGCTCGGGTAAGATGGAGAATTCCTTCTAGCTCCACTCGAGCATGCGCTCGATCGGGACTTGGGCCTGGACCCGGACGTCTTCCGGGATCTCGATGGCGGGTTCCAGGGAGCGGAGGGCGGCGAGCAGATTCTCGATGGTGTTCATCTTCATGAACCGGCAGTCGTTGCAGGCGCATTGGTCGGTCGGGCCGGCCACGAATGTTTTCTCGGGAAGGTCTCGCGCCAAGCGATGCATCATGCCGGTCTCCGTCAGCACGATGAAGGCGTCGGACGGATGGTCGCGGCAAAAGGAGATCATTTTCTCCGTGCTGCACACTTCGTCCGCTAGTTCGCGGACGGTCCGCACGCATTCGGGATGGGCCACCACCGGGGCGTCCGGAAAGTCGAGGCGGCAGCGCTCGATCGATTGCTTGGTAAAGAGGACGTGGGCGTAGCAACTGCCCGGCCAAAGGCGCATGGGGCGCCCGGTCTGATCCGTCACCCACTGGCCCAGATTCTGGTCGGGGACGAAGAGAATTTCACGGTCGGCCGGGACTTGCTCGATGATTTTCACGGCGTTGCCGCTGGTGCAGATGACGTCGGAAAGAGCCTTTACGGCGGCTGAGCAGTTGACGTAGGCGACGACGTAAAGGTCCGGATTCTCTTCCTTGTAGGCGGCCAGTTTCTCGGCCGGGCAGGAGTCGGAAAGCGAGCAACCGGCCTCCAGCTCGGGGAGGACGACTGTTTTGTCGGGGCTGAGGATCTTGGCCGTCTCGGCCATGAAGTGGACGCCGCAGAACACGATGACCTCGGCGTCGGTGTCGGCTGCTTGGTAGGAGAGCCCGAGGGAGTCGCCCACGTAGTCGGCGACGCGCTGGATAGGTTCGACTTGGTAGTTGTGGGCGAGGAGCACGGCGTTGCGCTCTTCCTTGAGGCGGATGATTTCCTCTTGCGCGGCAGTGAGAGGTTTTTCCCCTGCTTGGTGCTGGAACACGAGGGGATCGAAGGCTGGGGCCGCGACTTCAGGCATGGGGTGGCTCAGTGGTTCTCGGGCACTTGGATTTCTCGTCATGTCCCGGACATTCAGCGTGGACTTGCAGGCGCTGCGTCTTGACGTCCAGCCCCAAGTTTTCCGATACCGTCTTGCCGTACCATTCCATGAACGGGGCGTCTACCTCGAATATTTTTTCGCAATCGACGCAAATGACTTGGGCCTTGAAGTTTTCCGAGTCCCGGTTGACGGCGTAGAACTTGGAATCGCGCCCCACGTCGACTTCCCGGATGACGCTGCTCTCGGAGAGAAGGGGCAGGCTGCGATAGACGGTGGCCCGAGAGACGGATTTGTCTATCTTGCGAGCTTTATCAAGAAGGTCTTCGGCGGTGAAGTGATCGGACAAATCAAAGACTGCCTCAAAAATGCTGCGCCTTTGCCCGGTTACGCGCAAGCCTTTGCTTAATATGAATTTGCGAAAGCTTTCCCAAGGCTGATCCAGCCGTTTTTTAGTTTTGGATGCCATGTCGTTCAGTTGCTCCGGAAAGGGAAACCACAAGCTAACGCAGGGTATTCGATGCGTCAATTCTATTGAGACGTCAATTGAGAATGAAGAAAGATCAGTCGAGCTCGGCCAAGGCATCGTGGTATTGGCGGACGCCGTCCTCGTTGAAGCAGCAAAAGATGATTTCGTCCAAGGTGGTTGGATCGGCCTGGAGGAAGGCGAGCGCTTCCCGCGTGGCTATGCGGCAGGCTTGCTCGAAGGGGAAACGGTAGACACCGCAACTGATGGCGGGGAAGGCGATTGTCCGCAGGCCGTGTTCGACCGTGAGGGCGAGGCTTGTTTGATAGCAGGAGGCGAGGAGTTGGGGTTCGCCGTGGTTGCCGTCGTTCCATACGGGACCCACCGTGTGGATGACGTGTTTCGCCGGCAGGCCGTAACCTTTGGTGATCTTGGCCTGGCCCGTTTCGCAACCGCCGAGGGTCATGCATTCTTCCAGCAGGGCGGGGCCGGCGGCTCGATGGATGGCGCCGTCGACGCCGCCTCCGCCGAGCAAGGTTTTGTTGGCGGCGTTTACGATGGCGTCCACTTGGAGGCGTGTGAGGTCACCCTCGGTGATGGTGATTTTATTGCTGATCGGTTTCATTACGTCTTGGCTTTTTCGGAGGGTTTGCAAGAACGGGAGGTGTTTTTCTTCAATCTGAGTTTTTTCAAGCCGTCATGGGTGTAAAGGTAAATGGTCAACTAATTCCCGGCTGGGTCATCGAACGGCAGGCGGAGGCCCTGTACGAGCAAGTCGCGGCGGGGATGCCAGGCAAGCCGCCTCAAGTCGTTCGCTTGGCGGCCTTGGACGTGGCGAGGGACCGGCTCGTCGACCAATCCCTCATGGCGGAGGAAAGCAAGCGCCGAAAATATCCCGTCGATCGTGTGGCGGTGGATAAGGAAATCAAGGCATGGATACGGGAGAACGGGGGCAAGAAAGCCTTTCAAAGAAATGACAATCCACTGATCCGCGATCGTGACGACTTGCGCCGCGAAATCGAGAACAGGCAGCGTTTCAACCAACTCTTGGAGGAGGAGTCCCATAGCGAGCCCCCACCGGAGAATGAAATTCGTCGTTTTTACGATGAGAACCCGACCCGCTTCGAGGAGGATGAGCGCGTCCATGCCTCGCACATGCTCAAGCGCGTCCAGTCGCCGGAAGAGGACGAAGCGGCCCGGATCGCCATGACGGTGGCCCGTGAGAAACTGAATGGAGGAGCCGACTTCGTGGAAATGGTCCGCGCTTGCTCCGATTGCCCGGAGCGCGACGGTGATCTCGGTTGGTTCGGGCGCGGCCAGATGGTGCCCCCATTCGAGCAGGCGGTCTTCGGTCTGAAGCCGGACGAGTTGGCAGGCCCGTTCCGGACGGACTTCGGATGGCACCTGGCGAAATTGCACGAGCGCGAGGAACCGACCACCAAATCATTCGAGGAAGCGAGCGAGGGAATTCGAAACTTTCTTCACGAGCGCCGCAAGGATGCCGTCTTCGACGCTTTCCTGGACGGGCTCAAGGAGAAAGCCGTCATCGAGGAGGTTCCCGATGGGGACTGAACCGGATATCCCATGAGCGACTCAACCATTTCCCTGACTGGCCGCGAGCGGCGTGCCTTGAAGTCCCAAGCCAAGACCTTGCCCGTGGCCGTGAAGTTCGGGCGCAAAGGATTGACCGAGACCGCGCTGCGGGAACTCTCCCGTAGTCTCGACTTGGGTGGTGGCCTGAGCAAGGTGTCCTTCGCCGGGGATCGCGAGGAACGGGCTGCCCAAGTGGCTGAGATCGAGGAAACGCTGGGTGCGGTTTGCTTGGCCTCGGTGGGGAAGACGGCGGCCTTTCATCGGCCGGTTGGGAAATAAAGGAGAGCGTTCTCGCTCGCCGGGTCACTTGATCGAGCCGACCTTTTCCTCGAATCCGTGCTTGTTCTTCCGGTACAGGTCGTAGCCGCCCCGGCTGTTTTTTCGCAAACTGCCGACCTTTTCCTCGAAGCCGCGCTTGTTTTTTTCGTAAATGTCCTGGCGTTTGTCGGTCGCTCTCCGGATGGAACCGGTCTTTTCCTCGAACCCATGCTTGTTTTTCTCGTAAACGTCGATTCGGCCGCGGGCGGCGGATCGAAGCGACCCGGTTTTCTCCTCGAACCCATGTTTGTTTTTCTCGTAAACGTCGATCCGACCGCGAGTGGTGGGCCGAAGAGAACCGCTTTTCTCCTCGAAGCCATTGTCGTTCTTGCGGTAGGTGGAATAGCGTCCGTTCGGACTCGGGCGAATCGTCCCGCTCTTCTTTTGGAATCCATTCGGGTCTTTTCGGTAGGTGGTCCCGGAACCGGACGAGGCTTTCTTGCCGTCCTCCTTCTTGTTTTGCAGGGCTTGGAAAAAGTAGACGACGTCTTGGTCGCCGCCTTGCAAGCAGGGCAGGTCGAGCAGGGCGGAGAGCAGGATGATTCCCATGCATTTCATTTTCTTCACCTCGCTCAACTTATTCCAGTTTGCCCCATCCGTCAAACGGGGCGGGCTTGACCGCGCCCCGCGATGGCTCGCTCACTTGGCGAAATTTTCCTCGAAGGCTTGCTCTCCTCGATTGTCGCCGATCAGTATGATTTCCCCGTTTTCTGGAAAAACGTCGTCGGGGGATGGCGTTATGATTGG
>PVBE011010598.1_pt1 | contig 11156 bp, 9 predicted proteins | sample 1631181 | NCBI WGS metagenome assembly PVBE01 (sample SAMN08397723, study PRJNA350692) | Marine metagenome, whole genome shotgun sequencing project. | isolation source: water | place: Pacific Ocean | collected 2012-04 | reverse complement strand
GGCACTCTTTAACCGCCTGGGCGATCTCATCGGGCTGTTCGGGCAGCGCCGGATTGGCCTCCTTGCCTTGAAAATTACTGGTCGGTGCGACGGTGAGAATTACCTTACGGGCCATTTTGTCCCTCCCCTGTTTTAATTGCGTAAATTACAAAATATTGTTCACTTAGTAAGTATACTTATATTATGATGATAAATTAATTCTTGAGTCAAGACGAGGGCGGAGGCCGGAACCCTCGTCCGGTTGGTGCAGGGTTCTGGATGTCTATTTAACGTTGCTTATTTTCCAATAGTTTGCGATTTAAGCGCATTCGTCGGTAGAATCAGAGAACACGATATCGGACTCTTTAGTTATGAAAAGAAATTCAACAATGAAAAAAAATCGCAAGCTTCCCCCCTTGACCGTGGATTCTGAAAACGAGGACCTGTTGGAGCTTTATGAGCGGGCCGGATTTTTGATCCGCCGATGCCATCAGGTTATTGAGGCTTATTTCACTGAATTTTGTAACGGCCACAACATTACCTCGGTCCAGTTTGCGGCCATGATGATCCTTCGGCGGCGGCCCGGTATCGATCAGGCCACCTTGTCGGATTTGGTCGCCTTCGACCGTGCGACGACGGGTGACGTGGTCGCTCGTCTGGTCCGGAAAGGTCTGGTGCGCCGCCGCGTTTCCAACGACGACCAGCGTAAGAAACTTCTGTCCCTGACCAGCAAAGGAAAAAAGACACTCACTCAAATACATCCCCTGGTGGAGAAAGCGCAGGAGACTTTCCTGGAACCGCTTAGCGCCAAGGACTGGGAAAATCTGAAGGAAGTGTTGCTCACGCTGGCGGCTCCCGACTACCAGAAATAATTTATCAAGCCGCGACTGGCTTCTATAAATTGACTTGAATAATAAAATATGTATCCTTATCAATTAACGGATGCTTTGTTCCGAGGGGGGAGTCAAAAACGGGTTAGTCCGATCATCAAATATATATTTACCGTGCGTTTTAAAGAGTGCAAACACCTTCTCATTTGGAGTCTTAAGGGCTGTCCGATAGGGGAGCCGCGGAGAACGGTCCCACGGAACGAAATGCCGAAATTCGAGTGTAAAGTGGAATAGGGAGACCGAAGATGAAACTCGATACCAAAGTGAATTGGCTGGTAAGCCGGTTGGCGCGCCGAGTTACGATGAGCCTAATCGTCGCCTTAGGCCTGATGGCGGCTCCTCAGCCGGGCCTAGCAGCCGAAACCGTTAAAATGACCATTGTGGCCGGCCATCCGCCGGTATTGCTGTGGGTGAAGCATTTCCGGGATACCCTGATCCCAACCGCCAACAGCGAATTGGCCAAAAGCGGTAAATATAAAATTCAATGGACCCAGGCCTACGCCGGCACTTTGGCAAAGGTGGGCGAGGAGTTGGAAACCATTCAACAAGGTCTCGCCGATATTGGTGGAGCTTGGAACCTTTTCGATCCTGCCAAACTGCCGTTGCAGAATGTCGGCTATATGTCGCCCTTCAACGAAGCTAGCCCGGAGACCGTGACCGAAATCGTTGAAGGTTTGCAGAAAAAAATCCCCGCGTTTGGCGCTCAATGGACCAAGTATAACCAAGTCTATCTGGGTGGCGGAATTGCGGCCGATTCCTATCACCTATGGTCTAACTATCCGATCAAGAAACTGGCCGATCTGAAAGGCCATAAATTCGGCGCACCCGGACCGGCGGTCAACTGGTTTAAGGGTACCGGTGGGGTCGGCGTGTCGGCCAACCTGACGCTCTATTTCAATGACATCAAAACCGGTGTTTATGACGGGGTGATGGTATTCGCCACGGCGGCGATGCCGCAAAAGCTGGACACGGTGGCACCCTATATCACAATCTCGAATATCGGTACGGGTTATGCCGGTGGCGTAACCGCCAATCAGGACCGTTGGAAAAAGCTGCCGGGCGAAGTCAAAGCTGCCATCATGACCGGTGTTGGCGCCTACAAGACGGCGTTTTACAAGGAACTGGACAAGCGTATAAAGGCCAGCTTCGCCATCATGAAAAAGCGCGGCGCCAAGATTGCCCAATTGCCCGCCGGTGATCGCGTCAAATGGGCCAAGACGGTTCCCAATGTTGCCAAGGGATGGGCCGCCGGCTTGACCAAGAAAGGCCTGCCGGGACGCCAGGTTCTCGAAGGCTATATGAACGAGTTGCGGGCCAGAGGCGCCAAGCCCGTGCGCGATTGGGACAAAGAATAGATTAAACCGCCCAATGGCCGACGGAAGTCCACCCGACCTGCCTTCAACCAATCCTGAAGACGCGGGTCGGGAGGAATATGTCGGCCTGTTTTCCTTCGCCCGCCTGATCGAATTATCCAACAGCGTCGGCACGGTGCTGATACTCGGCCTGCTGGTGTTAATCAACATCGACATCGGCGGGCGGGCTTTTTTCAATGCCCCGGTGAGCGGCGTACCCGAGATGGTGCGACTGTCCATTGTCGCCATCGTGTTTCTGCAAGCGGCTCATACCCTCAAGGTCGGCCGGTTGACCCGGGCCGATGTCATTATTAATAGGGTGGCCGCCAAATGGCCCCGGCTCAGCGCCACCTTGGGAGTGCTCTACAACATCACCGGCGCAGCCCTGTTTCTGATCATTTTGAAAGCCGTCTATCCAGCTTTTGTTTTGGCGTGGCGGGATGATCTGTTTATTGGTGCCTTGGGCGATTTTACCGCGCCCACCTGGCCGACCAAACTGATTATTCTGATCGGCTGTGTGCTGGTGGCTATTCAGTTTCTCATCTTCGCCTGGTGTGAAGCGCAAAAAATATTTCAAGGGGATCGGGAAGAAGGATGAGCGGCATCGAAATTGGCCTCATTTCTCTGGCCGTCATGGTGATCATGATTTTCGCCGGTATGTATGTGCCGGTGGTGCTGGCGCTGGTATCATTCATCAGCGTTTGGGTTATGCGTGGCGATATCGATCTGGCGGTCAAGCTGCTGGGTTTGGCAACCGAGAATAGCCTGTCCAGTTACCTGTTTGGCGTGGTGCCGCTGTTCGTTCTGATGGGGTTGCTGGTCAGCGTTTCGGAAATAGGCAAGGACACGTTTGAGATCGCCGATTGGGCCTTTGGCCGTTTGAAGGGCGGGCTCGGCATTGCCACCGTGGCCGCCAATGCGGTATTCGCCTCGATCACCGGTATTTCCATTGCCTCGGCAGCGGTGTTCACCAAAGTTGCGGTGCCGGAAATGTTGCGCTTCGGCTACACGCCGCGCTTCGCGGTCGGCGTGGTGGCGGGATCCTCTGTGCTGGGCATGTTGATTCCGCCGAGTCTCTTGATGATTGTCTATGGCCTACTGGCGGATATATCGATCGGCGATCTGTTCATCGCCGGCATTATTCCCGGTGCTGTGCTGGCGCTGGTATTCGCCATCGGCATCATCTTCATGGCGACCCGTTTTCCGGTTCAAGTCGGCGGCCATCACTCAGCGGCCGACACGCCGCCACCGATGACCCTCAAGGCTTTCATCTCTAAGATTTCGCCGGTCGTCATTTTGGTAATCCTGGTATTGGGCGGTATTTACGGCGGCGTTTTCACACCTACCGAGGCCGGCGCCGCCGGCGCCCTCGGGGCTCTGGTCCTGGCCCTCGCCAAGCACCGCCTCGATTGGGCGACCTTCTGGCGGGTGCTGGTCGAGACCGGCCATGTCACCGCGTCGGTTCTTTTGCTGGTGCTGGGCGCCACCATATATAGCCGCATGCTGGCTTTGTCCGGCCTGCCGGCTTTTTTCGGCCAATGGATGGCCGGTGCCGGCTTTGAATTTTATTGGCTGATCGCCGTTTTTGTCATCACTGTCATCCTTATGGGTACGGTGCTCGATTCGATCTCGATCATGCTGGTGCTGTTGCCGCTGATCTTTCCGGTGCTGATCGGTATGGAGGTTAATCTGGTTTGGTTTGGCATCGTCACCATCATCGCCGTCGAGATTGGCTTACTGACACCGCCCTTCGGTTTGGCGGTCTATATCATCAAATCAACCCTCGACGATGACCGCATCACGTTGATGGATATTTTCGCCGGTGCCTTTCCGTTCGCGGTGATGATGCTGCTGGTTCTGGTGCTGATTATCGCTATACCCTGGCTGAGCTTGGCGCTACTTTGAGGCGCCATTCGACAAAGGAGAAAACCATGGTTAACTACATCCGCCGCGTCGTCACTGGTCATAACGCCGACGGTAAGTCTTGTATCGCCCGTGACGGCAACGCCACGTCAATTTTGGAAGCCGAAGCCGTACCCGGTCTGGTGTGCCATGATTTCTGGGAAACCACCGCGACGCCGGCGGACAATACTGGCGACCAGGACGCCGCCGACCGACCGGTCCATCTGGAGCCGCCCGCCAACGGCTCGATTTTCCGCATTGTCGATTTTCCACCCGACGCCAGTTGGCAGGACAATCTGGAAGGTGTCAGAGAATCCTTCGAAGCCATGGACGCCGGCCACGCCTCCGACGGTGACAGCGACGATCCGATGATGCACAAGACTCCATCGGTGGATTATGCCATCGTCCTGGAGGGCGAGATTTGGGCCGTTATGGAAAAAGGCGAGACCTGCCTCAAAGCCGGTGAGGTCCTGGTCCAGCGCGGCACCAACCATTCCTGGAGCGTCCGCACTGACCAACCGGCCCGCGTCGCCTTTGTCCTGGTGGGGGCGCATCCGGTCTAAAATATCCTACTTGACTTCAGCGCCGCCAGAACGGCTTGTCCGTCTCCCTGAAGGCATCACGGTGGGTGACGCCGATATCATCCAGCAGCCGGTTGTCGAGGTCCCTACAATACCTCCTTAAAAACTAGTTGAGTTAACAAAGGGCGTCCACCTTGTGACTAGCTGAAGCTGTCCGTCATCAAAACAATTGGTCCGCCTGAGGCAGGTTTCCTAGAAGAGGATCTAGCTCATCTTGGTTTGATATTAAGTCGCTTGGCGTTGATGTATCAAGCGGCAGTGCGAATTTCTCCAGCCGCATTATCCACGGTTAAAAGCATCTCATAAAATTGTATCTCGGGCTCAACACCATAAAGCTCTATAATACGGTCGCGCCATACACCTCCATAATAAATTTTTTCGGCCGCTTCCCGTGTTTCCCAAAGATAAATTCCTGCACCCTTGCCTTCGTCACTGAAACAAAAATATTTTTGGATAAGGCCGTCCATGCTCTGATAAAGTGGCGCAATTCTCTCAAAGGTTTCTGACGCTTTTTGACGGTCAACATCAGAAGGTAAATCAAACTGAACAACTGCTGTTATCATGTAAATATCCTTTCAAGTAACCCGAACACAGTACTCTCTAAACGCCTCATCTGTCATCTCAATTCAGGAGAGTAGGGGAGAACTAGTTAAACGCCGAGCAAGTTTCAGTGGATTTGATGTGATGAGACGCTTGATGTTAATTTTAGTCGTAACAGGTTTGGTTTTTGTATTTGAAGGAATCGACCCTGCATTCGCACGTTATCACCGTGACGCTCCGTTAGGTGGGTTTTCCATATGGCAAATATTAGTTGGAGGCTTCCTGCTACTGGTAATTATTGGGGTTTTTGCTGGTGGAAGTGGACGAAGTAAGGAAGGGTATCCATAGAAATTATTGGTAGATGGAAATTGTTTCAAACATCTCATCGACCTCCGTGTTAGTTACACCAAAAGAAGGGATAAACAGCTTGAGTGAAATTTTTTATTTCATGATCGGCATTCTACAGGATTTAGCTGTATAAATCTTTGATGCAGGTCAACGAAATCAGCATATCGGTTTGTCTTCTTGACAACAAACCTTCTGAAATTTGAGAAAAAGTCCATTATCCGGACAAGTTCATTGATGTCGGTCAATTTGGTGTCACGGACTTTCAGATATTGATATCATACGAAAGTTTAGATGAGTGAGAACACTGTGAACCCAGCAACCATGGACCAGATACCATTCGCCAAGGTACATTTCGCCAAGCGCGATTTGACTATCAACCGTCGTGCAGATGGATCAATAATTCTTCAGACCAAAATTCCGCTCGGCGCCTACCCTCAGCAGCTTTCGGACTACCTTAGACGGTGGGCCCGCACTGATCCCGACCGCAAATTTTTGGTCGAGCGCGACCCGGCTGGAGCGTGGCGGTCAATTACTTATGGCGAAGCCACGAGCGCCGCCGATAGTATCTCACAAGCGCTGATTAATTTGGGAATTTGTTCAGCCAAAAATAAAACCAGCCCGCCCGTCGTCACCCTCGGCGGCAATTCAATCCAAATGGCGCTGCTTTCCCTCGGAGCAATGCAGATCGGCGTGCCTTTCGCCCCTATCTCACCTAGCTACTCCGTGATGAGTAAGGATTTCAGTAAGCTTAAATACATTATTGATCTGATTGACCCGGCATTGGTCTATGTGCCCGAAGCCGATCCTTTCAAGAATGCGCTAGAGGCTGTGATGGAGCCAAATGTGCAGTTTGTTTCCTGTGACGGTGCACCAGGTTTTATACCGTTTGCCGATCTCACCAAAGGAACCCCGGGATCTGAATTCACCCAAGCATATAACGCCGTAACCGTTGACTCGATTGCCAAATATCTGTTCACCTCAGGCTCCACCGGTATGCCGAAAGCCGTTATCACCACACAGCGTATGTTGTCTTCCAACGCGACGGCAGTGTGTCAGCTCCTGCCAGTTTTAGAAGACCATCCGCCAATCATCGTTGACTGGCTGCCTTGGAATCATGTCGCTGCCGGCAATTTAAACTTTAATGTTATCCTGCGGTGCGGCGGCACTTACTACCTCGACAACGGGCAACCCAAACCGGGCGAATTTGAAACTACCATTAACAATCTCAAAGATATTCAGCCTACCTATATGCAGAACGTGCCGCTCGTCTATGAACGCCTCGTCCCCTATCTCGAAGAAAATGACGAGTTTGCCCGACACCTGTTTGGCAGGATGGATTTTATGCTCTATGCGGCAGCGCCGATGCTGGCACCGGTGCAGCAGCGGTTGGATGCAGTCAGCGCTAAAGCTGTCGGTAAGCGTATTCCATTTATCTCGTCGCTAGGTGCGACTGAAACCGCACCGGCCTGCATTATGTGTCATTGGCCTTCCGAGGTGTCGGGAAATCTCGGACTGCCGATGCCGGGTGTCGACATTAAGCTGGTACCGAATGCCGGCAAGATGGAAATGTGCGTCAGCGGACCAAATGTGACTAGCGGATATTTAGGCAATGAGCAGGCAACAAAGACCGCCTTTGATGACGAAGGTTTTTATTGTATGGGCGATGCGGTCAAGTTTGTTGATTCTGATAAGCCTGAAGAAGGCTTGCAGTTTGACGGCCGCATTAGCGAAAATTTCAAACTAACCTCAGGCACTTGGGTGCAAACGGGAGAAGTGCGGATCGGCGCCATCAGTGCAATTTCTCCACTTGGTCAAGATGCTGCTGTGACTGGTGATATGCGTGTTGAGATCGGCCTGCTGCTTTTTCTTAATCAAGCAGAATGCGTTAAAGCTTTCGATCTATCACCCAATGTTACTTTGGCCGAATTGGCGGAGAACTCTGATCTCAGAGCCCACCTCAAGGAAAAACTTGTGGCCTATAATCAAGAGCAAAAAGGCAGTAGCCGCCGGATTGCCCGCCTGATGATTATGACCGAACTCCCATCAGTTCAGAATAATGAAATTACCGATAAGGGTTATCTTAATCAGATGGCGACTCTCACCGCTCGCCAGTCCTTGGTCGAGCAACTTTATGACAACAATCAGAATAATCCGGCGGTAGTTGTTATTTCGTAGCTGTCAGCAAGTCACCCGTCTTGCTGGCAAGTCGTTGGAGTATTACCGAATGTTAAAGTTTGTAATATTTCCTTTCAGTATCTTGATATCAATCCGTAAATCACAATATCCATAATAATAGGGTAATGGCGAATTGTTAATTTCGCAACGTAACCAATATGTTCCAAGGGCGTTGGTGTTAGACAATATCCACAAAGTACACAATATATTAGACATCTGGAGAAATTAATGAGAACGATCCACCTGGGACCGTGGCTAATTATCGTAGGAGTGCTGGTCCTCGCTTTAACCCCGTTGCCTTACCCAAGATCACTGACGGCGATAACATCCGTATAGGAAGCACCCGCATTAGATTTCACAACATCGATGCACCAGAGGCAAAACAAACCTGCACCATTAATGATAAAGAATGGCGTTGCGGCTGGGAGGCCACGAATGCTCTGGCGAATATTGTCGGCGCAAACATTGGGTGACTTGCTCAAAGCGTGACACGGATCGAACCGGACGTGTAGTCGCAGTGTGCATGGCTGGGCCGTTCAATCCTTAATAATTTAGAATGAATTATAATATTTCGTCATCTCGTCAGTTAACGAGGAAAGAGAAATCTACCAGTGGCGGTTTGGATTTGCTAAAAATCGGGAATAAGGTCATTCAGGTCGTTGGGCAAATGAACCACTTCACCAGTGCGGGCGGACAGGTCCATGGCCATCGTTAAAAGTAAGTTTCGATGTCCTTCTTCGGCCGTTGCGTGAGGAGACTTTCCGCCACGTGTGACGCGCGTGAACCAAGATAAAGTCTCGTCGCGGTTAGCGCCCCAAAGCTGGCCATCTAAGTAACTACCTGGTGGGTAGCTTTCAAGAAAATCTACGTAGCGGTTAACGTCAGGGTCATAGCCGTCTGGATTATAACCGTGACCAATTGGATTATTCGTCGCCATAATTAAGTCTCGATGAGTATCCTCAATATCAATGACCCCCTCACTTCCAACGATGCCAATTTCTAGACCGTAAACAGAACCCGGCCAAACCTCGGGTAATGCCCAGCTGATGCTCATGCTAAAAATTGTGCCATCATCCATGGTGAAGACGCCGAAAGTAGAATCCTTCGTGCCCCAATCTGAAAGTGTTTTATCAACTGACTGCGCATAGACGGAAATGGGTTTTTTACCTTCCAAAAACCACAAGGACATATCTAGACTGTGGGTTCCGGAAACTACCATTGGCGTCAGATTATGCCGTTGATTTGTTTTTCGGATGGTGGCCATCGGTACCATCCTATTCATGAAGGCGCGAGTGACCACTGAATGAACGTCGCCAATCTGTCCATTTTGGAGACGTTCTTTTACAGTTAAATAACGGCGATTGAACCGAACTGTATAGCCAATACTCGCATCGACATTATTATCCTGAATCATTTTAAGTATTTTTGCCGATTCTAAGGATTCTGTGGCTAAGGGCTTTTCAATTAGTAAATATTTTACTCCAGCCTCAATCGCTGCAGCAACGGGATCAAAATGCCGATTTTCATCGGTGATGATCATAACGGCGTTGACTTCAGGGCGATTTACCAATTCTTCCATATTGGTCGTAAAAAAATCTGCGTTGATATCGTTAGCGAGCGTGCGGCCAAATTCTTCACGAATATCACAGAGACCTAGCCATTTCACCCCGGGAAAGTCCCGTGCAATTTGTGATCTAAATCGCGCAATAACGCCGCAGCCGATAATAGCCAATCCGATTTCATCTAGTGGCTTTCTCATGTGACGTCTCTATAAATTATTAAACAATATTCACTCACTTACATAACTGGAAGCTATTGTCGGCGATCAAAATTAATTTCCTTCACTTGCATCTACTTTCGGCCAAATTCGCTGACCGATGCTGGGGCTACCCGGCGCATGCTGGGTATAAAGGACAACACGGTTGGTCCATTCTCCATCGGTGAAGGCCAGCGATTCGTGTCCCATGAAATGCTCTTCATGACTTTCTCTGGAGGTAAATTCGTATATCACCACGTGCTTTGCCCAACCAGCAACCGTGAGCATCTTTCTCGCCCTGATGGCTCCGGTCATTCGAGCGATAGCCGGAAAGCGATAGTCGGCATACCAAGATACCAAATCAAATTCTTCTTCGACCGAACGTACGCAAAAATGCCCGAGTTGAATAAATGGAGCAGGTGTGGAACACGTTGTACGTGACCCAAATTCCGGGCCATTTACCCGCGCCTGTTCGGCTGTTACGACCGCGCGGAGGTTTTGGGGCAAGGACATCATTTCCTTCTCCGTAGCGTCCGAGCATTTGATATCATCGAAATTTGGTTTGAAGAAATAATGGGGTGATCCAGCTGCTATCATCATGGCAAATTGAGATCCGGTCGGAATGGACTCACTTGGATCTGGGCGACCTATAAAGTCAGAAAGTTTCTGGATCATTGCATCCGTTTTGATAATTTCGTAATGCGCGACCCAAATGACCCCAGCTCGGCTTTGAATTTTCGGTAAGTAGATTTCATGGAGCCAAGATAAATACTCATCTCGTCGACTTTCAGGTAAGTCATACCAGCAAATTCTAATACTTTGATCCACAATATATCGCCTCAATATTTACGAAAAAACACTATTTATTAAACAATATGTCACAAGGGCGTTGATGTTAGACATATCTCCAAAGTAGTTTTGGTTGTGGCTGTTTTTGACATACAGCCGAATCGTATGTGAAATATTCAATGCATCAAGCTAAAAATAATCGATTAATGCCAGGTTTTACCTACTCGGTCGCGGCTCCGACCACGATCCCTTCGAGCCACGCGGACTGTATCGATCCGACCATCGCCAGGTGATCCCGGTTGGAATAAAGGCTCATGTGGTTGACGCCCTCGATAACTTCGAGGGTCTTGTTCGGGTTGGTGATGCTGTTGAAGGCCTCGACTTCGAGATCGTGGGAGGTGATGTTATCGCCCTCGGCGACGGTCATCAATACTGGCGTATCGATGATCCGACGGCAATAGGGTTCGACGTCGTAGTTGATCAACAATTCGAGGGATTCGATGGTATTCCAATGTTCGTGGCGTGGCGCCTCGGACTGTTTGATGGTGTTGAATACCTCGTGAATGGTCGGGAACGGCCAAACGCTGTCTTCGCTGTTCGGATCGAGCGCCGAAAACGCCATGGCGCCACCCGGCTCGCCGCGATAGCGGCGTTCGCGGTCATCGGCCACCAGTTTCATCATATCGGTAAACCGGCGTTCGCCATGGCATCGGCGCATGGTTGGAAAACCGAAGACCACCGGAATGGTTGAAATGGCGAATTTCACCCGTGGATCGATGCCGGCGGTGATCAGCACGTGGCCACCGCTGTACGATATTCCCCAGATGCCGGTGCGGGTGGGATC
>PVBE010339753.1_pt1 | contig 11156 bp, 9 predicted proteins | sample 1631181 | NCBI WGS metagenome assembly PVBE01 (sample SAMN08397723, study PRJNA350692) | Marine metagenome, whole genome shotgun sequencing project. | isolation source: water | place: Pacific Ocean | collected 2012-04 | reverse complement strand
CTGACACCATCATTAGTCCAAGAATAACCATGACTATCTTACCTACATTAGGTTTACGTTTCTTTGACATATAACTGTTCTCCGAGCATTATCTTCAGCCATGAATGCCCTCCCACTACCAGTATACGCTAGTCAGCCGTTGGATGTGCTGGGGGCGTGGTGATGGGGTGTTTAGCGTGACAGAACGATGATGGAACTCATACCCAATCCCATGCCCAGTAGTTTTGTTGCGGTCACTGGCTCGCGATAGAAAACGAGCGATAGAGTGACAGCCACAAGCATGCCCAGGCCAGAAATCGGAAAAAGAACGCTCCCCTCACCGCCCATTCTAAACGCAAGTATCAGTGAATAAAGACCTATTGCCCCAATAGCACCCGAAGCCACCCCAAGCCAGGTCATCTTGGGAGACAAATCAAGTGGATGTCTCTGCGCTAAGTGAATGACGATGGCGAGAACGCCAAAGCCGACAGTTTGAAAAAGCATGAAACTTGGTGTGTAGACTTGATTTACACCTGCGACCTTGGAAAAAAAATTGATGACGCCGCCGCAAACGAGGGTTGCAAGGGCAAGCATAATTGGTATATTCATGTTATCTCCAATATTTGTGTGTGATTTTTGGTATAATACCACTACACTTTACCAACAAAAAAGCAGGCCGTGCAGGTGCGCAAACACCCGCACGACCCTAACCCAAACGCTGTACTAGCAGCGAAGGGCTGAGCCAGATTCTATCAGACCTACTGCCAGCAGCGTAGGTCTTTTTTGTTGCCTAGACAACGGAGGTGACATATGAGTACCAGAGCAGCACTGTACGCCAGAGTATCCGGTGATGACCATGATGAAGCATCGAAGCTAGATGCTCAGATTGCCATGTGTCGGGAGTACGCCGGGAAGCAGGGCTACACCATCCTGCACGAATTCCAAGAGGATAAGTATTCATCGGGGGCAGACCTTGACCTACCCCACTTGAACGAAGTCCTTGAGTTGGCTAGGGATGGTGGGTTCGATGTGCTGGTATGCAGGGAGCTGGATAGGCTGGCGCGGGATTTGGCTAAGCAGTTGTTCATCGAAGATGAACTGAAGCGTTCTGGCGTTCGGATTGAGTACGCGCTGGAGAACTATGACGACAGCCCGGAAGGCGGGCTGATGAAGCACGTTCGGGCAAGCGTTGCCGAATACGAGCGCATCAAGATTGCCCAGCGTACCCGCCGTGGCAAGCGTAGCAGCGTCAAGGCCGGGAACGTCACCTGCTGCGGAGCGCCGCCCTATGGGTACAGGGAAGCCACTGTGGATGGCAAGCGCACGCTGGTAGTACATGAAGAAGAAGCGGTAGTCGTTCGCATGATGTACCAGCTGTATCTAAAAGGCAACGGCAAGGGCAAGAAATTCGGCTGTAAGGGGATAGCCCAGCGCCTGACTGACCGCAAGATTCCAAGCCATTCCGACAAGGGGAACACCATCAATAACAAGATGGTGAGCGGGTATGGTGACTGGAGTCACATGGAGGTGTTGCGGATGCTGAAAGTGCCGGTGTACAAGGGCGAGTGGCAGTACGGCAAGCGAACGGAGAACCCCATCACTGTACCAGTACCACGGATAATCAGTGACGAAGATTGGGAAGCTGCGCAGGCAATCCGCAAGAAGAATCACAGGGTGCGTGAACTTCCGGGAGATTACGATTTCCTACTTGGCGGCATTTCGTACTGCTCTGTATGTGGTAAGCGTATGCAACTGAACAGTTCCAGATGCCAGAAAAAACCGCTTTACTACTACAAGCACCCGCAGACACGCCGCACCGACAACGGCCACCGCTGTGCTGGACACGGCTATTACCCCGCTAAGGCCGTGGATGATGCGGTGTGGGGATATGCGAGCAGGATACTATCTGACCCCGCTATTCTGGCCGATGCCTTCAAGGAATATGGTGAACGGTTGCAGTCTGGCGATAGCCCGACCCGCGCCAAGTTGGAAGCAGCGAAGAGGCGGGTAGCCAATGGCGAGCGCAAGTTGTCGCGGCTGCTAGACCTGTATCTGGATGATGCGATCAGCAAGAAGCAATATGCCGCACGGAAGAAGCCGTTGGATATTCAGCTGGAGGGGCATTCGGAAGATGTAGATGCGCTATCTCAAGAATTGGAACAATCTACGAAACTGGAGGAACACATGATGTCACTAACGAAGTTTGCAGAAGCCGCAGCCGCAGGGCTGGGAAAAGATGTGAGTATCAACCACAGGCGCGAAGTTGTGAAGCGGTTAGGGCTGCAGGCAGAATTCGCGAAGCAAGGCTGCAAGAAGTACGCGGATGCGGTTTTTTGTTTTGCTGATAATGTTAGAGTTAAGGAACACGCTACGTGAAGCGCAACTATCACGTTTCACGTTTTACGTTTCACTCCCCCACCCGCCGCCGCCAGGCGTGTGGATGCTGACAACGTCGCCTGCCCGCGCCGTGAAACGCGTTTTTCCGGGTAACTCCTTTTCCGCGCCGGCGCGCAGCAGCATATTGCGACCGCTTTTTCCCGGCTGGCCGCCCTCTAGACCGTACGGGCGCGATTGCCGCCGATCGGACAGGAGGGTCACCTGCGCCCCATCGAGCAGTTCAATCTCGCGAATGATGCCATCCCCGCCACGGTGGCATCCCGCTCCACCCGAGCCGCGGCGCACTTCATAGCTCCGCACGCGCAAAGGGTAGGCGTACTCCAACGCTTCGACCGGCGTGTTCAGAGTGTTGGTCATGTGCGTGTGGATGGCATGCGCGCCGTCTTTTCCCGGGCCGGCGCCCATGCCACCGCCCACCGTCTCATAATACGCGAAAGGGCGCGGCGGATTGGCGCGGGCATCGAGGCCGCCGACCGTCAGATTGTTCATCGTGCCCTGGCTGGCTGCGGGCACACGTTCGGGCGTCGCTTGCGCCAGCGCGCCCAGCAGCACATCGGTGATGCGCTGCGAGGTTTCGACATTGCCGCCGGCCACCGCCGCGGGTGGGCGCGCGTTGACCACGGTACCTTCCGGAGCGATGATGCGGATGGGCGCCAGGCAGCCGCTATTGGCAGGAATATCTAACCCGAGCAGGCAGCGAAAGACGTACATAGTGGCGGCGACAGTTATGGCGCGGGTGGCGTTAATGCTGCCCCGGCATTGCGGAGCGGTTCCGGAGAAATCCACCGTGGCCGCGTCGCCATCAATGGTCACCGCCACCCTGATTTCGACCGCTTCAGGATTGACGCCGTCATCATCCATGCAATCGCTGAACCTATACACACCGTCGGGCATTGCAGCAATCAGCCACCGCGTCATGCGCTCGGAGTAGTGCAGCAAGCCGCGCATTGCGGCGCTCACCTCGCCTGCTCCGTAGCGCGCGATAAGCTCGCTCATGCGCTTCACCCCCGTGCGGTTGGCAGCTATTTGGGCACGTATGTCGCCGGAGCGTTCCTGCGGGGTGCGCACATTCGCCAGCAGCATATCCAACAAGGCCTGATTGCTCTCTCCACGTTGCACCAGTTTGAGCGGCGGTATCACCAGGCCCTCCTCGAAAAGCTCGCTGGCAAGCGGCATCGAACCGGGGGAGACGCCGCCCACATCGGCGTGGTGGGCACGGTTGGCGACAAGCGCGATCAATTCTCCGGCGGCAAACACGGGCGTGATCACGGTGATATCGGGCAGATGCGTGCCGCCCTGAAATGGGTCATTCATGATGACTACGTCGCCCAGCGAGAACTGCAACGCACGCATGCACGCCTGCACCGAAAGCGGCATCGCGCCCAGGTGTACCGGCATGTGCGCCGCCTGAGCAGCCATGTTGCCGGCAGGGTCGAAGAGCGCGCACGAGAAATCGCGCCGCTCCTTGATATTGGGAGAATAAGCGCTGCGGCGCAACGCCGCGCCCATCTCCGCGGCTACGGAGCCGAGCAAATGCTTGAAGATTTCAAGCTTTATCGGGTCTCGCAGAAAAGCCGCCGTCACTCTATTCGCTCCCGTGGCCTTCGGACGCCGCGATTTCAAGCACCAGATTCCGCCACGAATCGACCGTGGCTGCGTCGCCCTCCGCAATCAGCACAGTGGTGTCGGCATAGGTCACCACGGCCGGACCGGAGACTATCTGCCCCGGCCGCAACGCTTCCCCAGCGTAGAACGACGTCTCGACAATGCCGTCGGAGAAGACCACCGGCCTGTGCTCACTCAGCGCCGCGGTCGCGTCGGCAGGCCCGACCCAAGCGCGCGGTAAGGGTACCGGCCCGACCGGGCCCACAGCACGCAGGCGTAGGTTGACGATTTCCAGTGCTGCCTCCACATCACTGTGACCGTATGCCTTTGCGTGCGCGCGGTGATACTCGGCCTGATAATCGGCGCACAGCGGCACAGTCAGTTCATAAGACTGCCCCAGATAGCGCACGTCCAGTTCACACTCCAGTTGCACGCTCTCCGCCGTAAAGCTCTCGCCAGCCATATCCCTCAGCGCGCGCCGCTCCAGCGGCGCAAACAGTCTCCCCAGCTCCGCGTGAGGAGTTCCCCCGCCAAGCATCACAGTCTGGACATAATCCTTGACCACATCCGCGCTGAGCATTCCCAGTGCGGATAGAGTGGAAGCTCCGCGGGGAACCAGCGCTCTACGCATGCCCAAGGCTCGCGCCAGCGCACCAGCGTGCAAACCTCCAGCGCCGCCGAACGCGACCAATGTGAAATCGCGCGGGTCGTAGCCACGCTCCACCGAGATAACGCGCAGTGCGCGCTGCATGTGGGCGTTAACCACCTCAATCACGCCTAAGGCTGCCGTCTGGGCGGGCATGAACCCGGGTGCAGGCTCCAGCCCGGCCTGCTGCGCCAGGCGCTCCAGCGCAGCCGCTGCTGCAACTCTCTTTAGCGCCATCTGCCCGCCAAGGAAGTGCTCGGGCGCGAGTCGGCCCAGCACCAGGTTCGCGTCGGTGACCGTCGGCTGCTGCCCTCCTTTTCCATAGCAGGCAGGTCCCGGGTCCCCGGCGGCGCTCTGCGGTCCGACACGCAGCGCGCCGCCGGGGTCAACATGCGCGATGGATCCACCTCCCGCGCCGACGGCGTGAATATCGATGACCGGGATGCTAATCGGCAGGCCACCGACTTCAGTTTCGCTCGTCACGCGGATATCGCCCTGTGAGAGCGACACATCGGTTGAAGTGCCGCCCATATCGAAGGTGACCACCTGCCGGAAGCCAGCTTTGCGCGCCACGTAGATCGCCCCGACCACGCCACCGGCCGGGCCGGAGAGAATGGAACGCACGGCCTCGGCGCGCGCGCGGCTGGCGCCAATGCTGCCGCCGTTGGACTGCATGATGCGGAAACTGGCAGCTTTGGCGCTCAACTTGCTTTCCAAGCGGCCAATGTACCCGCTGAGAACGGGCGTCACGTACGCGTTGACGGCAGTGGTGCTGGCGCGTTCGTACTCGCGAAACTCCGGTAGAATCTCGCTGGAGATGGAGACAAGGAAGCCCGCCGCGCGCAGCGCCGTGGCGATGCGCTGCTCGTGATCGGGATACAAAAACGAAAACAGCATGCAAACGGCGACCGCCTGTATGTGCTTCGCTTTCAGCGCCGCAATCAGCGCGGGAATCTCGTCTTCGGCGAGCGGCTGCAACACCTGCCCGCTGCAATCGACGCGCTCGGTGATTTCATAGCAGCGCTCCGAGGGGATCAGCGGCGCTGGACGGCCGCTGAACAAATCGTATATTCCCGCGCGGTCCTGGCGCGCGATGGCGAGCAGGTCGCCGAAGCCACGCGTGGTGACCAGCGCGGTGCGCGCGCCTTTGCGCTCCAACAGCGCATTGGTGGCCACGGTGGAGCCATGCACGATAGTGGCTATCGGGTAACCTGCCTGAGACAAACCCTGCAGCACAGCACCCTCCGGCGCGTGCGGGGTGGAAAGAAACTTGTAGCTGTGCAACTCACTGCTGGTTTCATCGTAGAGGACGAAGTCGGTGAACGTTCCGCCGATGTCGACGCCAAGGCGCAATGCACGCTCATCCATAGTCCATACTATAGCCCACGCAGCCTGCGTTTGACAATGTCTTCGTGCGAATGGGATAATGCTTTGCGCGCATGATGGACAGGAACGCTTTCTACATACTCTCCCTCGGCTGCGCCAAAAACACAGTTGACAGCGAGAGCATGGCACAGCTTCTGCACGAAGCGGGCTACATCAGGACAGAGAACCCTGAGCAAGCCGAGGCCCTGATAGTGAACACCTGTGGTTTCATCGGCCCAGCGCGCGATGAATCGCTGCAGGCGCTGCGCGAACTGGCAACCGACAAGCGAGCCGGCCAACAACTTATCGCGACCGGGTGCCTTTCACAGCGCTTTGGCGCACGACTCATCCAGGATGTACCGGGCATTGACGGCATCCTTGGCACACGGCGCTGGATGGACATTGTCCAATTGGCACGCCGACTGCGCCGCAGAAAAAACGCCAGGCCGATTTACCATTTGCCCGAATCACGAACGGTGGGCGGCGACGAACACGGCGCGCCGCGTGTGGCCATGCAAGGCGGAAGCGCCTATCTGAAGATCGCTGACGGTTGTCGCCGCCCATGCGCCTTCTGCGCCATCCCGCTCATCAAAGGCGCGCACGTCAGCCGGCTGCCCGAATCAATAATCGCTGACACACGGCGCCTGCAGGCCATGGGAGTGAATGAATTGGTGCTCATCTCTCAGGACACCACTGACTATGGAAATGATTTGGGGATGAAGAATGGCCTGGCGCAGCTGCTTGCTAAGCTGGTGGTGGCTGTGCCCGACATTCCATGGATTCGCATCATGTATGCGTATCCCGGTTACGTCAGCGATGAACTTATCGAGACCATGGCACGACATGCGCAAATATTGCCCTATCTCGATATGCCCTTACAGCACGGTCACCGCGAGACGCTGCGGCGCATGAAACGCCCGGCCAATCTAGACTGGGTACGCGGCGCAATTCGGAAAATGCGCGCCGCAATGCCCGCGCTCGCCATCCGCTCGACCTTCATTGTGGGCTATCCGGGTGAGACAGAGGCGGAATTCCAGACCCTGTTGGACTTCGTTGGCGCACTAAAGTTTGACCGCGTGGGCGCTTTCGCATTTTCCTTCGAGCCCGGCACGGCCAGCGAGCCGTTGGGCGATCCGATTCCGCAGCCGGTCAAGGCTGAACGCCTGCGCAGACTGATGGAGTTGCAGGAGCGCATATCGCTGCAAAAGAATCAGGAGTTCGTCGGCCAGACGCACGACGTGCTCATTGAGGGCATCGGGGATGATTTGAGCGTGGGCCGCAGCTACCGCGACGCGCCGGAGATTGACGGGGTGGTGATTGTGGAGAGCGAACTGGCAGTGGGTGAAATAGCGCCGGCGCGCATCACCGGAGCGCTGGCGCACGACCTGACCGGCATCCGGCTCTAATCCGGCAGCACATGGTGCGCCGCCACGCTCGCCATCAGGGTTGCGCCAACCGTCAGCGAGCGCTCGTCAAAGTCAAATCTGGGGTGGTGATGGGGATAATCCAGTCCGCGCTCACCGTTTGCTGACCCGACGACGAAAAAGCAGCCCGGAATATCGGCCATGAATTCGCCAAAGTCCTCCGACCCAGCCGTGCGTTCATCGTCCGCGACCGCGGTCACGCCGGGTACACGTCGCGCCAGTTCCTGAACCAGCAGTGCTGCATCGGCGTCATTGACAACGGGCCGATACCCAGAGCCAAATGTCGCCTCCGCCCGACAGCCCATTGCGGAGGCGACATTTTCCAAAATCTGGGTGATGCGGCGTTTCACTCTGTCGCAAACTGCGTTTCGAAAGAAACGCAGCGTCCCGGCAAGGCGCACCTCACCCGGGATTACATTGTATGTGTCGCCGCCATTGATTTGCGTCACGCTCACCACTGCAGATTCTAGTGGAGGCACGTTGCGGGAAACGACCGTCTGTAATGCGACCACAATATGCGCCGCTGCCACAACTGGGTCGTGCGTCTGATGAGGCGAGGCAGCGTGGCCGCCATCCCCGCTGACCACGCACTCCCAATCGCAACTTCCGGCCAGCATTTCGCCTTCTGTCGCGCCCACCCAGCCAAAAGGACGTTCGTTCCATAAATGCAAACCAAAGGCAAAATCAGGGCGCGGTTCACGCAGGGCTCCATCCGCGATCATTGCCGCTGCGCCGCAACCGCCCTCTTCCGCCGGTTGAAAGACGAATTTCAGCGCGCCCCGCAGGCGCTCGTGCTGCTGCGCCAGCATCCCCGCCACGGTTAGGCCAATGGCTGTATGTCCATCGTGGCCGCAGGCGTGCATCACCCCGGGTTGCGTGGAAACATAATCCGTGTCGTTTTCCTCTTGAATGGGGAGAGCATCCATGTCGAAGCGCAGCAGCACGGTCGGGCCGGGTCTCTCCGCCCCGAGCAGGCCCACCACGCCCGTCTTTCCTACACCGGTATGCACTTCCATGCCAAGCTCGCCGAGCTGACGCGCCACGATGGACGCGGTGCGCACCTCCTGATATGCGAGTTCCGGGTGACGGTGGAAATCGCGCCGCTGCGCGATCGACTCGCCCTCGAGATTCTTGGCGGCTGCAAAAAAATCGCGTACTGTGACGAGGGCCTCCTCAGTCGCCCCGCGTCGGGCAGCTGCAGCCGCCGGAAGGGTGTCGCGAGCAATGGACAGCCGCTTTCGCTTTCAGGGCCTCGTACTCTTTCCACGGGACAATGTCTTCTCGCCGCACATCATAATAGCGTCCGTCCACGTCCACAGTAGCCGTGTCCGCGAGCGGTTTCAGGGCGACCACTCGACCGGCGCCGTGAGGCGTACCGACTTGTTTTTTTATTTTTGGCAGCTGCTTGCGAGCCTCCAGATATTGATCGTACTCATAAAGCAGGCAACAGCGCAAGCGTCCGCACATGCCACTGATGTTATCCGGGTTGAGAGAGATTCCCTGCGCTTTGGCCATCTTGATGGTGATCGGGTTGAATTCGGTCAGAAAGGTGCGGCAGCAAAGTTGCCCGCTGCACGCACCGATGCCGCCGAGCAGCTTGGCAACATCACGCTGGCCGATTTTCACCATCTCCACATCGCAATCCGGGAAGGCTTTGCGCAACTCGGAGAGCATCCGGCCGACGCCGCTGCTTTTTTCCGCGATTATGGAATAGTAAAAGGTCAGCTTGGAACCGTCGAAATTGTATTCCGCCCGATGGTACCTGACACCTTTGAGTTTCAAATCAGCGGCCACGCGCCTGCAAGAGGCAAGAGCTTCGGGCGCCTGCACCTGCCACGCTTGCTGCTGCACCAGGTCCCTTGGTGCGGCCATGCGCACAATCTTTTTCAGCTTTCGCCCACCCTTTTTGGTTGAGGGCTCGGAAAGAACCTTCGCCACTTCTCCCATCTGAATGCCACGCCGCGTGTTCACAATCACGCGGTCGCCCGCCGCAAGCTGCGGATGGCCACTGGCATCAAAATGGTACATTTTGCCGACCCAATTGAAGCACACTCCTACCACCGGATTAGCCAGGGATGTTGTCACAGACATATTATTCAATCACTTCTATCGGGATGGAATCCGCCTGCCGCTGCCGAGATTGCGCGCCAGCTTTTTCGGCGATGGTCGCCGCGATTTTCCTTAGCGCCGCCGCGGGTTCTGACTCCGGCTGCGCGACCACAATCGGCGCGCCGGCGTCGCCCCCCACCCGCACTGCCGGATCAAGCGGTATCTGCCCCACAAATGCCACGCCCGCATCTTCCGCAAGCTGCTCGCCGCCGCCCTGCCCGAACACATCCATTTGCGAGCCATCCGGCATGGAGAGATAACTCATGTTTTCAATCACGCCAAGCACCGGAACCTGCAACTGCCGGAAAAGCTCCAGCCCGCGGCGGGCATCCGCCAACGACACTGCCTGTGGCAGCGTCACGATGAAACCTCCGCTGAGAGAGAGCGTCTGCGCCACACTGAGCTGCGCGTCGCCCGTGCCAGGGGGAAGATCGACAATCAAAAAGTCGAGCTTGCCCCAGTCAACATCGTCCACAAACTGGCGAATGGCCGAGTGCAACATCGGGCCGCGCCAGGCCAGCGGCTGTTGCGCGCCGACCAGCAAGCCCATGCTGACCACCTTCACCCCGTGCGCGACCGCCGGAATCATTGTCTTGCCACGCGGCGGGGGAAGCTTGTCCACCCCGAGCATAATATGGCAGTTCGGGCCGTAAACGTCCGCATCCAACAGGCCCACAGCCGCGCCATCTTGCGCCAGAACAATGGCCACATTGACCGCCACCGTTGATTTGCCCACGCCGCCCTTGCCGGAGGCAATCGCCAGCGAGCATCCGAATCGTGGAGAGGATTCCGTCTCAGACTTCATACTGCTTCACCTTGAACCGCACCGAACGAGCGGGCCGCTTCGCCCTCTTTTTTCCCGTTAGCCACAGATATGCCTGCACATCATCGCAAGCCTGCCGGAACTCCGCCATCAAATCGTCATCGCTGCCTTTGTAGCGGCGGGTGGCCTGCTGCGCGCACACGGTGCAGCCGAGCCGCGCCCGGTGCGAGCCGGCATGGCAAGTCATACAGCCGTCAAGCCGAATCATCATCAGCGAAAAGCCGAGCCCATCCAATGACCCCTCCGGCTGTGAGCATACTAAGTTCACCAGCTCGTCCCAGCGCTCGCCACGCAGCCCCTCGAGAGCGGGGATTACGCGGGCGGGGAAGAGCAATTCCGCGTCAGGCTGATACATTTATGAAAAGCATTTTCAGTGCCAGTTGAAAGCGGCGTGGGAGCCCGGAGCGCAAATCAAGCGGCAGCCGCTTTACTGTCCGCGCCCACACTTTTCTTCTTGGCAGCGGCGGCCTTGCGCGCTGCTTTCTTTGCATCTTCCTCAGCGCGGGCATTCTCCTCATCCACGTACTCCGTAGGACGGATGCCCGCGTAATACTCCACTGGTTTGTCCAAACGATCCTTGTCGAATATGTGCGCTTCGATGCGTTCGTAGGACGCCAGTTCATAATCGTGATCCATTTTTATCGCGTCGAACGGGCAGTACTCGGCGCAATAGCCGCAGTTCATGCAAATGTCAATGTCGATGAAAAACCTGGTGGGCGTGGGTATCGGCCGACCGGTCTCCGGGTCGGATGAGCGCTCAATCCAGATGCACTGCGGCGGGCACACTTTCGCGCAGATGCCGCAGGAT
>PVBE012136294.1_pt1 | contig 11157 bp, 12 predicted proteins | sample 1631181 | NCBI WGS metagenome assembly PVBE01 (sample SAMN08397723, study PRJNA350692) | Marine metagenome, whole genome shotgun sequencing project. | isolation source: water | place: Pacific Ocean | collected 2012-04 | reverse complement strand
TTTCTCAAATCATAACTACTTAAAATCCCTTTTAATATATTTTTTCTTTCAACAACTATTAAACTTCGACCTCCGAACTGATTAATTTTTCTAATTGCTTTTCTGGTTAAAGCATTGTGATCTATAAAAAATTTTTTCATATTTTTATCTCCGTATCAAAATTTGCTAGACTGATTTTATTATCTAAAGATTTTTTTCTAGATATTTCAAGTCCAGTACCTAAAAAATTAAATAAATTTGCCGTTACAATCCCTGAAATATCTTTGTATTTTAAGCCTTGAAAAATATGTTCTGCTTTTCCTGCTCCGCCCATCAATAATAAAGACTTATTTTTTATATTAGCTGGTATCTTGTTTATAATTCTAAAATCAAGACCATTTCCTGTTCCATCATCCTCAATAGAATTTAAAATAATTTCACCACATGGAATATTATTATAATAATTCTCAAAAAAAGATGATAATTTAATTTTATATTCTGACCCACCTTTAATATAAATTTTATCATCTTCATTCTCTTCTGACCTTAGGTAGTCAATCATTATACTAATTGCTTGCTCACCATAAATATCTGAAATATTTTTCATTAGAGCACTATCAAAAACAGATGTGTTTAAAAGTATTTTATCAGCTCCATTTAAAAAACACATACTGGCATCCTCTACTGTTCTTATTCCTCCACCCAAAGTTATAGGAACAAATATTTTTTTTCGAAGTTGTGCAATATCTAGAAAAAAAATTTCTTTATCTTTTTTTGTTGGATTTTTTTTCACAAGTAAACAAATTAATTCATCTATATAATTACAAGTTACACCAAATCCAAAATTATTTACTAGCCAACTGACATTACCTACTCTTTGAAGCTTAAAGTTTCTACTTAAAAAGAAAAATCCATCTTGGTATAATAATGCAAATATAATCCTTTTTTTAATCAATTTTTTAACTCTATAAAATTTTTTATAAGTTTTAGTCCGCTATTATGGCTTTTTTCTGGATGAAACTGTGAGCCAAAAATATTTTCTTTTTCAATAAATGATATAAACTCCTCCCCATATATTGTTTTTGATTTAATACTGTCATCTGTTGTATCGGTCACCCTATATGAATGTACAAAATAAAATGGTGAATTATTTTTTATACCATTCCAAATTGGAGTATTATTATGTGTGACTTCATTAAATCCCATATGGGGTATAGGTAAATTGTTGTTTTTATTAAATAATTGAAAAGAACCCTTGATCAAACCTAATCCATTAGAATCCTCACTTTCATCACTTTTTTCAAATAATAATTGCATTCCAATACAAATGCCCATTAAGTATTTTCCTTCTTTGCTAAATTGTCTAAGTTTTTCAGGCCAATTTTTTTTTTTTAAATTATTTGCTAATTTTCCAAACGAGCCTACGCCAGGCAAGATTAAGTGAGAAAAGTTATTTGCTTCATTTGTATTTGAAATCAATTTTGCATCAAATTCTAAATAATTAATTGCATTACAGATAGACCCTAAATTTCCAGCTCCATAGTCAATAACTCCAACTTTTTTTTTAAAATCACTTAATTTCAAATTTCGGAACCCACTTATTTTTTTTTTCAAATAAATCTTTGTTTGCCCATTTATCCATATTATTTAAAAAATCTGACATGCTCATTTTATAATAATCACAATATTCCTCAAATAAGCTCTCTGGATACATGTCGTCATATAATTTGATTAATTGAACTGCTTGTTCTCTTGTCATTGACCCTCTTCTAATATCAATTGCTGCATCTTGTGTTGTCCTTCCAAAACCAAATTTTAAATACATGAAATAAACGTGTAATGCATAAATTTTTTGATCAACTTGTGCGAAATTTGTATACGTGCCCTCATTTAAAGTTTCGTTTTCTGTTAGTCCACAATATCTTTTTGCAATTTGATAGTTTCTGTATGGATCCCAATTTTCATAAAATCCATAATGAGTCATTTGTAATTTTAATTTTTTTAACTCTTCTTTGTTCGGAAATCTAAACCAATAAAGTTCTTTTTCATTTAGTCCAGATTTTTTTAAGATTTTATCATAACCCCCCTCTAAGTACGCAGATTTCATATAATCAACATCGTATATGCCGTTATTAATGTGCTTAGCATCTCCACCATATTCGACTTCTCCATCCTCAGAATAAAAAACTAAAGGTACATTAAATTGAACAGCTACTCTAAGAACGGCTGTGTGAACAGATATTAACCATCCATAATAGGGAAAACCCATATCAGTAAGTCCAATTTTATTTAATTTTCTCATAGCTTCAACATCAGGTGAAACAAGAAGATGATTGTACCCACTCTGTACAAAGTTATTTAAATTTTTTATGCCAATGTTAGTTTCGGTAATTGGTCTTATTGTTACTGTCAAAGGGTTCATGTTGAATTTATGTTTAAGATTATAAGAAACATAAGAACCATCTTTGCCACCGCTAACAGCAGTTATACAATCAAAAGGTTTATCTTTAGATCGATTTTTATTTAACAATTCCTCGAGAAGCTTTTTTCTTTCGTTCCAATCTAAATCTTTTTTTTGTTCTAACCATCTACAGGCTGAGCAAAATCCCCTTTCATCAAAAGTGACCCTGGGCCTAGTAGACATCACAACACAGTTTTTACACCAAAAAACATTACTCATTTTTTAAAAGTTTTTTCCTAAGTAAGAGCTATTGTAGGTTCCTTCGCACGATTTAAAACGTTTAATTATTCTCAAAAATTCATTCATTTTCCATTTATCGTTTTGAAAAAAATTATTTTTCACAAAATCTTCATTATAAATTTCCTTAAGTCTTTTGTGTAAAAATTCATTAAATTTAACCTGTATATCATCGAATTGTATTTCAGTATTATTCAAATGATTTTGATTATTTATAAAAAAAAAATACTCTTTAATCGCATCTAATAATTCTTCTTCAGAATTTTCTTTGAAAATAATATCTTTAATATCTGTTTCAGAGTGATGATAATTTATTTTAAGTTTAGCAAAATCTTTTATATTTAACTTATTTCCATTTTTTTTATCTATTATTGTTTTAAAAAGGGCTCTTTCATTTTTTTTTTTTGGAAAACTAGGAAATAGATCATACATATTTGTTAACAATGCAGGTTTATTAAATAAGTAAGCTGTATCCATTGTACCAGAGAGTGTTCCTACATAAAATTCACATTCTTTTATAAGAAATAAATCCATTAATTCTGATTTAATATTTGAGTAAGGAATATCAAAAAATTTTTTGTTGGATAAATTTACTTTTGGAGCTGGTTGGTCTCCCAATCTAAAAACATAATAATCTTTGCTTATTAAAAAATTTATCAACTCAATATAATTGTTAACATCAGAATTTCTATATTCTCTTCTTCCAACGTCATTATAATATTTATTATCTCTTACATGTAAGCACACAAAGTTTTTATGTTTTACTCCATTAGATCTTAATAATTTGTAGCATTCTTCTTTCTGTTTAAATTCTAGATCAGCTGTAGAGTCTTTAATACTTAAAGGAGTTATTTGATTATAATTTAATATTTTTTTTGAAGTATATAGGTCCCTGCTTCCTAAAAATGCAAATCTAAAACTTTCCCCTAAATCGATATTTGCAAAATTTTTTAAAAAAATTGCAAAAGACCTTCTCAAAATAAACTCGATTTGAATAAAAAAATCTACTATCTTGTAAAAAAAATTTTTCTTTCTTTCTTGGTCATTTAAAATTATGGAGTCAAATAATTTATTGTTACAAACGCTATATCCTAAAAACTTTTGAAAATATCTAGTTTTAAATATTAATATTTTTTTACCTGACCTTTTTGCATGAGCGGCAGCTTGAGCAATATGCTCTGATGCATTACCGATACTATAGACTAAAGGCGTGCATATATAATATGGAAATTTTTTATTTGAATTTAAATAATTTATTATTTTAAAAAACATTTAGTATTATTTGTGATTTGGTTTTTACTAGAAAATAATTTCAGGATTTTTTATTATTTCATTCCACCATCTATACTTACTATAGAGCCATTCATAAAATTATTTTTTGTGGAAATAATAAGATTAATAAAGTCGATAAGATCTTCAGTTTTGCCTATTTTTTCAACTGCAATATATTTTTTCACCAATTCGTTTACTTGATTAGGTTTTTGAATAGTTGCTTTAAACCAATTATTATTTTTAGCAGCTACGATACTTGTTTTGATACAATTAATTAAAATATTATGTTTACCAAATACTACTGCACTTTTTTTCACATAATTTTCCAACAAAGCTTTTGAGACTGAGTAAGTAATTGAAGTCTTGGGATCATCCACAGCTGTTGTGGAAAAAAATAAAATTCGCCCAAATTTATTTTTTATCATTCTTTTGAGAAAGTAATTATTTATTAATATATGTTTTAAAATATTTAAATTAAGAGATTTATTCCATAGCTTCATATCGTAAGGGTATTCTTTAATACCAAAAGATCCGCCTACTGAATTAATTATTACATCTGCTTTTACCTCATTTTTATTTAAGACTTTAAGTATTTCTTTGTCGGGCATTAATAAATCTAGTTTGATAAATTTAATTTTTCTATTTTTAATTATGTTTTTTGGAATATTCTTCAAACTCTTTTTATTATTATAAGTTGCAAATATATTATAATTTTCTTTTAAAAAGGTATTTAAAGAACTCATCATAATACCTGATGTCGAACCAACTATAAGTAAATTCTTCATAAATTTTTTAGCAACTTTTTTTTAAAATCCTTTAAAGAAATTTTAATATTTTTTCTTGCAGACTCATTGCATGCTTCCATTAATATCCAAGTATCTATTGAAGCTTCCTGTAAATCTTTGTTTTTATTTTTTGACATTAAGGCTGAATAAAATGCATCAAATTGTTTTTTTTCATCATCTATTAAATTGTTATCTAGATCTTTTAAATAATTGTCTTCTACGACTTGACCCTTTTTGAAAACGCTGACTCTGCCACCTTCTCTTTTTATATCACCTTTTTCACCATGAATGATCCATTGACCGCTCCATCTTGAAGCAAAACCGTATGGATTACCGTGAGCAGCTCTAGTTCCTGAATAAGTAAATGGAACTTTACCAGGATACTCAAACACACATTGACCGCCAGAGGTACCGAATATTCCAATTTGTCCGATTTCTCTATCTTTTCTTTTATGAACATATGAGGTCACATAGTCTGGCAAACCCTTTATTGCAACTAGCTGGCTAAGTTGATGACATGCCAGGGCTAAGAAAAACATCCCTTCTTTTTTAACCTCAATATGAGTAGGCTTTTGACTTAAATTTTGTCTCCCCCAACAAATACACTGGCCCCCGATCATTTTTCCTATACCGTTTTTTTCATCCATCAATTCCTTCATTTTTAGCGCCGCTTCATTCCATTGATTATTAAAACCTTGTAACAACATAAGATTTTTTTTTCTTTTGTAGACTTTTAATATTTTTTTTAATTCTTTTTGGTTTACTGCTATTGGTTTTACACAATAAGTATTTAGATTATTCTGTAAACTTTCAATCACAAGATTTGAATGTTTGTCAGCTGCAACAAAAATAAAACAAGCTGAAGCTTTTTTACTTGCAATAGCTTTTTTAATACTTGAGAAAACATTATTGTGCAAATTTAGTTTCTTAGTTTGTTCAATAGAACTTAATTTCTTTTTTGCTTCAGAAACATTTATGTCTACACAAGCTATTGGTAAAAAATTTGTTTTCTCAATTAAGATCTGTAATCTTTGTAATCCAAATTTTCCACATCCTACAAAAATAGATGGTATTTTCATTTTATTTTTTTAAGCGTTAAGAATAGAAACTTTTTCAGCAAATTCTGGTGAGATTAGCTCCTCACCTTTTACTTCATCCCATACATTGCAATTTACACAAATTGATATATCTTTCTTATTTCCGTCTAAATGCAGTTTTCTTCGGGCATTCATAATTTTTGATTTCCAAAGTTCTCTTATAGAATTTTTCATAACATTGCCTGTTGGGTATTTATTGTTATAATCAACATTGCAAAGAGGCACATCTCCATTTGCAAAAAATACCATCAAAGACCAAAGAGCTACGCAAGGTAAATTAGGTTCATAACTTTTTTCAACTGACTTATAGCCATCTAACTGACCTCCCCAGTTGAAGATATTATGATAATATATTCTGTCTACCTCTGAAGCATATTTTTTCCAGAAATTATAGTAATCATCAAATTCATTATAATTGCTCTCTTGTCTTATCATCCTTGTCCATACTCTGCATTTCGGATTAATTTTATCCCTTAATTCTAAAAACTTAATGGCATTATCTCTTACTTGTTCAAATTTCAATCTTACTCTAATTTTTTCATAAACCTCTTTTTTAAGACTGTCTATTGAAAATATAACCATTCCAAGTCCAGCTTCTAACAAATCTCTGGATGTTTTCTCGTTTAACAATGCAACGTTAGTCGCAATTGATGTTTCCTTTATTCCGTTTTTAAAAAACTTATTTATCCTTTGGGGCATTTTTTTATCAATTAATGGTTCACCATCTCTGTACAGACTAACTCTTTTAACAAACTCTTTGTTCTCGATAATCTCATCACTTATTTTATTAAATACATTATCTCTCATTACAGGATAATTTCTTTCCCAATCATTTATTGTACACATTGGACATCTTGCGTTACAGGCATTAACAGTTTCGATTTCTACATACTTTGGAAATTCTAATAAATTTCGAAATTTAGATTTGCTGTCTATTCTACGACTTAAATATGATTCTAATTTACTCATTTGTTTATCGACCTTGATACTGTATTTTTAATTTTCTTAATAAATGTTTCTTTGTTTCTTAAATTTTTAATCCAAATCGGAAAAATACTGTCGTTTTTCTTCAAAAAAGGGCCTGTTTTACTCTCATGATAAATTACATATTTTGTAACTGGCGTCATAGTGTGAAAAATATTTAAAGGTGTTCTGAAAATATCATTTTTTTTAATTTACAAATTTTTTTTATTTCACCATTATTTTTAAACAAGATACATGCCATAGAGCCTTTAATTATATGATAGGTTTCACCTTTCTTTAGATGTTTGTGTGGTAAGTAAAAATTTCTTTTTTGCTGCAAAATAATCATATCATGATGCTTTGATTTTTTTGAAGTGTGCAGGCAAATTCTTACGTCTTTTTTTTCTTTATAGTAGTATTTCTCAAGAAATTTAACATATTTTAAATTAAAAACCTCGCTTTCTTTGGTGAAGAAAAAAGATTTTGATTTAGCTTTTTTATCTTCTTTTAAGTATTTTATTTTTGACATTGTTTTTAGCAATTACATTTTTCGCAACAATATTAATTTTTTTCAATTTAAAATTTATTACTTTTTTTAATTTGTTTATATTCATTGATACATTTAAAGGTCTTTTATCAAAAGTATCAATCTCTTTAAGTGATGTTTTTTTAATTTTTATCTGTGATTTAATTTTTCTACCTAATATATTTAATATGATATTTATACAATCATATCTTGATAGCCTTTCAGGCCCTCCAACATTAAAAACTCCTTTGATTTTTTTTTTTAAAAATAAATTAATTATTTTTTTTAAATCTTTTACATATAAAGGGCTAAATTTTTGATCTGGTGCTATTAAAAAATTATTATTGCCATTAATAAGTTTTTTCAAAACGCTGGAAATTAAGGTCTTATCATTGATGTTATCTCCATATGTTTTTGCAATTCTTAAAATACAATAATTATTTGTTTTTGTTTTAATGTAATTTTCAACAATACGCTTTTGTTTACCATAAAGATTAACTGGTTTGACATAACTTCTCTCATTGTAGTTGCCATTTCGACCATCAAAAATATATTCTGATGAAAAAAAAATAAAAAATATATTTTTTTCAATTAATTTATCAATTAATTCTTTTGTTTTGATTACATTTAAAAGATTTGAATATTTTTCTTTTTTTAAACATTCATCCGGATCTGAAATTGCTGAAAGCAAAACTACTCTGTCAATATTATATTTTTTTATTAAATAATTAATATCATCTTTTAACAAATTGAATTTTTTTCCACTTTGAATTTTATTTTTATTATATGTTTTGATAGAATTCTTATTGGAAATTATTTTGCCTATTTTGCCTGAACCACCAATTATTAATGGTCTCATAAATATTAATATTTTCTATTGAAAATAAATGAATTCGTAATCTCCCTTGTACCCAAAGTGTTTATAGATCCAAATCCATTCCTCTTTACTGAAAAAAGACTCACAAGTCAAAGCCCAACATTGAAGGTTGAACAATTCTTTCTCATTTCTATAACTTTCTAACATTACATACCCTTGTTTACCTACACGCTCAATTTCTTTCAGCGCTACCTTAAGCTCAAAAATTTCTAAGTTATGTAAACATCCTAAAGATATAACTAAGTCAAATTGCTTATCTTTAAATGGATAAGGATTCTGAGCTCGATGAATAAATAAATCTTTACTAACTATTTTTTTAGCACTTGCTAAACCATGTTTTGAAATATCAAATCCTGAAATCTTTAAATGAGGCAATAGTAATTTCATTTCATAAAGCAAAAAAGCTTTACCGCAACCTACATCTAATACGCTCGAGTCATTATTCAAATTATAATTTTTTATAAGCAATTCTGCTACTGGTTTCCATCGACCAGGCATATACTTATAACCTCCATATCCATAACGACGATTTCCATCCCAATAATCAAATTCATATTCTTTTGCTTTAAGCATACAATTTACTTTGTCATCTACCATTCGATCAATGTAAGATCTGCTTGTTGCCTGATGTAGAGCAGTTACATAATTTACTAGTTTGCCCATAATTTTTTCAATTTATTTTGATAACAATGCGTCCTGCTTTTCCGCTTCGGAATAATTCTATCGCCTTGTTTATATCTGTTAATTTAAATTCATGAGTAATTAAATTTTCTAAAGTCATTTTTTTTTGATTTATTAAACGAATGTAACGAGGGATATCAATATCAGGAATAGAATCTCCTCCGTGGGAACCGGTTAATATTTTTTTAAAATGAAGAGGTAAAGAATATATTGATATTTTATTATTCGGAACTCCCACAAGGATAGTTTTACCGTGAGATGCTGTTAATTCATAAGCTTTTTCAATAACTTTGGGATTTCCAGTTGTTTCGATTGCTACGTCAGCACCTTTGTCACCAACAATATTGTAAATTTTATTTTTTATATTATCTAAATTATCGGTAATACCATGAGTTAATCCAAACTTTTTACCCATATCAATTTTATGATCATAAAGATCTATGCCGACAATTGGATATGCAGAAACCATAGAGGCAGCTTGAGCAACATTAAGGCCTACTCCACCAACGCCAAAAATCAAAATAGATTGTCCAATCTTAATTTTGGCATCATTATTAACTACTCCGAAAGCAGAAGTTACCGAACAACCAAATAATGGTGCTATACGCATGTCGAAGCTCTTCGGTATTACGGTTAATCTATTTTCAGACACGATAGTTTTTTCACTAAATGTTGTTACCCAACCAGAATTTACTTTTTTTCCATTCCACAAATATTGTGGGGTAACACTTTCTATACCAGCGCTTTTTCTCCAGTGAAGAACTACATGATCTCCGGATTTTACTGTAGTGACTCCTTCTCCGATTTTTTCAACAATTCCTGATCCTTCATGCCCCAAGAGATGAGGTAAAAATTTATCAAGTCCCTTTACTGCATCAATTTCATTTATTTGTGCTCCACATATACCGCTGTAACAAACTTTTACTAAAACCTGACCAAATTCTAATTTTGCTGGTAAATCTATTTCTGCTACTATTAGCGGTTTTTTGCTTTCAACTAATATTGCTGATTTCATTATATTTTTCTAATTGTATTTTGATAAATAAAGTTTACCAATTTTTACCAATCGTTGCATCACTTTTAAGACTTATAAAAGTTGGATCATTCGTTTTATAGCTTTGATAAACGGCAGATTCAGTTTCGTCACTGTTCCTCGGAAAAAAAGTCTTTATATTTTTGAAAAGTTTCATAAGTTTTTCTCCATCAAGTTCTGCGTGACTTGGACCAAGAGTTGGATAATCTGCAAAGCCCACGAGATTTACATTTACATTTTGTTGATCAATATCCAGTTTAATTTGTTCAAAAGGTCTTTCTATAAGAAAAGGAGTGATAGTATAAACCCAAGGCTTTAAACCTTCCAAAGCCATACCTGATGCAAAACTTATTATACTCTGCTCGCAAATACCTAGATTAAAAAATTTCTTAGGATTATCCTTTCTAAAATCGTCAAAAACACAGTAACCAATGTCTCCAACAATTAACACTATCTTTTCGTCTTTTTTTGCTAACTCGTTTATAGCTTTTCCAAAACGTCTTCTCATATAATGCCCAGTTTCTTTTTTCCTATTTCTATCTCTTTTTCTTGAAGTTTTCTTGCATGCCAAACTGGATCATTTTCGAATTCCTTAATACCTTTAGATTTAATTGTATTAATAATAATTGCCAGTGTTTTTCCCTTCTTATATTGTTTTTTAAAACATGTAATCAACGATTTGAATGAATGACCATCTTTCACTTCAGCACAGTTCCAATTAAATGCTTTAAATTTACTTGATAAATCTTCGAGGGGCAAAACATCCTTTAATCTAGATAGCGCTTGGATTTTATTATAATCAACTATAACCACAAGATTATCTAATTTGTGTTTTGAGCCAATTAATAAAGACTCCCAAGTAGTGCCTTCCTGACATTCTCCATCGCTCATCATCACATAAACTTTACCAGGAATTTTTTGTTTTTTTCTAGCAAATGCCATACCTGTTGCAATAGGAAATCCGTGCCCTAAACTTCCAGTTGTGCAATGTATTCCGTTTTTGACATCTAGCTCTAAATGTGTAGTTAATTTAGGATTTAAACCTCTGTCCTGAAGCAAAATGCATAACGGGTAAGAAGCGTGAGCTTTACTAAGAATAAATTTATCATTTTTCTTCATTATAACTTCATAGAGAGCTAAAAGTATTTCAATTATAGAAAAACTACCTCCTAGATGAGCTTCTCCTTTTTTAATAAAAGCAAGAAAAGTATCTTGTCTAAGTTTTTTTGCTTTATTTTTTAGTTTT
>PVBE011842621.1_pt1 | contig 11157 bp, 13 predicted proteins | sample 1631181 | NCBI WGS metagenome assembly PVBE01 (sample SAMN08397723, study PRJNA350692) | Marine metagenome, whole genome shotgun sequencing project. | isolation source: water | place: Pacific Ocean | collected 2012-04 | reverse complement strand
TGCTTTCTGTTTAAGGACACTATTGATGATGTGTTGAAAATCATTGACTATATAATGTGTACTTGCAGCGAAATGGATTTACAAACAAAGACACCTGAAGAAATATTCGAGGAATACAATGATAATAGAATTAGTAAAGGACTTAGAAGATGTATAATTATGAAGAAATAAAACAATCTTTAGAAGAATCCAAAGCTGAGATTGAGAGGTGGCTGGAGGAACTTGAAAATAATCAAAAGGATTTACTTAAATTTTATAAGAAGGGGAATAAACGAGCTGGAATTAGGTTGAGAAGATGGTTAAAAAGAACTAGAGACGAAATTCATGCTTTAAGACAAGATATATACAGGCTTTATAAAGAAAGAGAAATTTTCAAAGGAACTGAATTTGACAAAGACTACAAAAGAACAAAATATAATAAGTTTACCTCAGAGTAATTGTGAAGACTGTATACTTTATAATCATGACAGCCATAATCCTCATAATTATTGGGGGAACCTGTCTAATCCAGATGTATTGTTTATCGGAGAAGCACCAGGAAAAAATGAAAAACTTACAGGCAAAGCGTTCCAAGGACGTGCGGGTAAACTCCTCCAAAAAAAACTAAAAGAAATTGGAATTACTAATTTTGCCGTTTGTAATGTAGTTTGTTGTAGACCCGAAGCTGAAGATCCAATATCTAAACGTATTAGAGATAGAAAACCCACTGCTACTGAAATTAGATATTGTTCTGATAATCTAGATGCTATTATAAATCATATAAAACCTAAATATATAGCAGCATTAGGAGCTACCGCTATGCAAAGGATGAAAATTAAAGGCGGTATTACCACTAATAGAGGAATTGTTACTGAAACTCCTTATGGACCAGTACTCCCAATTTTTCATCCAGCTTATATTCTAAGGTCACCTCAATATATAGTTGAATTTGAAAGAGATTTAAATACTCTTAAAGATGTAATTGATGGTAAAACTCAAATTGATAAACCTCAAGGGGATTATTACATTTTAGAAGAATTAGATGATTTAGAAATTTTAGAAAAGACTATGAGAACAGCTAAGGCTTTTGCTTTTGATATTGAAACAACCGGATTAGAGTTTCATAAGGACCAGATTTTAGGGATAGGGTTTTGTGCTAAACAAGGTGAGGCTTATTATGTACCCCTTATAGTTGATAAAGATTATTTTTGGGGTCAGTATCAAGCCCAAGCTGTAGATATACTAAAAAATATTATGGATGACCCTAAACCAAAAAAAATAGCTCACAATGGTAAATTTGATATAAAATTTATTCAATATCACTGGGACATACAAGTTAAAAACTTTTGGATAGATACAATGTTACTCCATTATGTATTAGATGAAAACAAAAAGCACGGACTAAAAGAATTAGCGGGCTACTATTTTCCAGAAATGAAAAATTATGATGGAGAATTGAGAAGTGCTATGAGTATTAAGGATAGAGATGATAATGTTTTTTCCGCTGTATCTTTAGATGTATTGGGCAGGTACTGCGCTATGGATTGTGAAAGTACTTTCAGATTAGCAAAGGTTTTGCTCCCCGAACTAAAAGGTAAATTGAAAAAAATATTCTTTAATCTTTATATGCCTCTTTCTAAAGTCTATATAGAATCAGAATTATTAGGTACTAAGATAGATTGGGATTATGTAGCTGACCTAATTGTGGGCTATGATATTAAAGCTGGAAAACTATTAGCAGATATCTATAAAATTACAGGTAGAGAGTTTAATCTGAATTCTCCTCAGCAGCTTTCAGCAATACTTTTTGATGAAATGAAGCTCCCCAGTATTATGAAAACTGCTTCAGGAAAACCCTCTACCTCAGAAATGGCTTTGAAAAGTATTCCAAAAAAGAAAGGTGGGGAGATTATAGATAAAATAATAGAATATAGGAAGTTAACAAAAATGTTAACTACATATCTTAGGCCTATGGAGCATAGGATAGATGAAAACAATAGAATTCACCCCTCTTTTTTACTCCACGGTACAGTAACAGGTAGAATTTCTTCCAAAAATCCTAATATACAAAATATCCCAAGAGACCCTATAATTAAAGGTATGTTTATTCCAGAAAAGGGCTATAATTTTGTTGAAATGGACTTTTCTCAAGCAGAATTGAGAGTTATGGCTTACTATTCTAAAGATAAAGAAATGACAGCTCAATATACAGCTGGAGAGGATATACATTTAGGAACTGCCTCATTTATTTTCAAGTTGCCTCCTGCCGAAATAAGTAAAAGGCAACGGAAGATTGCAAAATTAGTAAATTTTGGGTATTTATACGGAGCCTCAGCTAGAAAAGCTCATCAATCTATTTCTGAAAAACTACAAGGTGATGAAATTAGTATCACTTTACGAGAAGCAGAAAAATTTAGACGGGACTTTTTTGTGAAGTATACAGGAATTGATAGATTTATAAAGAAAGTTAAAAGACATATAATGGTTAAAAAGACAATAGTAAGTTGTTTTGGTAGAACTAGAAGATTGCCTCAAGTAGAGAGCCCTTATGAAGAAAAAAAGCAAGAGGCATTAAGACAAGGTTTAAACGCTCTTATACAAGGTACTGCTTCAGACTTGACTCAATTAGCTTTAGTACAAATACACAAATTTTTAATACCTTATAAATCTAGGTTTTTATTTACTGTGCATGATGCAATTGTTCTCGAGGTTCATAAAAGTGAAAAGCACATTTTGACTAAATTAAAACAAATAATGGAACAATCAAGAAAACCATTCAATTTCCCTATAGAAGCAGATATATCAGTGTTTAAGAACAGGTGGGGTAACGATTGATGAAAATAGGTCAAGAAAATAAGAAAAAATTAGTTTATGATAAAGAAGAATTTATTGACCCCAGTTTTTTCAAAATCCAATTTGAAATTAATGGAAAGGTTTTTAAGAAAGCTGTTGATGGGCTTTTAGCTTTTGAAGTTGAAAACTTAGATGATTTAACGGATGAAGATCTAGATAAGGCTTTGGATAATTGCTCGTATTATAGATTTACTTTTTTAGCTGCGGGGGCTGAAATAGAAACTAAAATGGCCAAGGTAACCCGAGAATTTACTGCTTGGTATGGTAACTTAACTGAAGAAATTAGACGGAATATTATGCATGAAAGAAAAGAGATCAGAGAAAAAGAAAGTGTGCCTAATAGTTGGTTTGGTTCTATAACTAAAGCAGAAATAGAAAATAAAATTTTAATTACTCCAGAATATGCTGAAATTTTCAACGACTATCAAGACCGCTTAGAGGCTATGGCTAAACAAAAGAAACTTTTATTTGGTCTAAGAGACATACTTCAAGATAGAGGTGGTCACTTACAGTCTTTAGGGAAAAGGAGGCTAGAAAATAGGAAATTTTCTTTCGGTGTAAGAGATCATGGGTAATCAAAGATTTTTAAATAAATTAAACGCTTGGAATATAATGACTAAAATGGGTAAGAAGAGGGTTAGACTCTCTACTCTAGAAGCAGGAGACTATTTTATATTTCCTAATCTTTATGGAGGTTTAATAGGGACTTTAATTGAATGTGGCATTAATGCTACGGTGAAGTGGGTCAATCATCCCGAAAAACCTAAAGGAAAAAAAGAAGTTATATCTTCAGACTCAGGGGTATTTAGATATTATGAAAATAACAATAACGATTAACGAATCTATAAGAGTTGCCCCTTATGAGGTGGTAAAACCGAGTATTTCAATAGAGTATGAGGTACCCAGAGGAGTTACTGATATTAGTGAATTCTATAAAGAAAAGTACAGGGAAGTCAAAAGAATTTGGAATATGCACTTATATAATCAATTATACAGTACGTCTAAGCGTCATGCTTCGGAAGACTTATTTGAATTTGCTCAAGACTTAATTCTGGGAAAAGAAAAATTTCCAACATTTGTATTAAAAGAAAACTCTAACAAAAAAGGAGAGAAAAACGATGCAAAACCAACTAAGAAGTAGTTTAACTACTATTGAAAAAGCTATGGAGCATATTGAACTAGATATGCCCAAGGCTGAAAAAGGGGTAGCTAAGGCTGCTCGTAGAATCCGGAAAGAGCTGCAAGTCATAGTAAAAGCTTGCAAAGCCGGTAGGATTGCAGCACTTGAAGTTATTAAAAGCAAGTAAGGAGTAAAAACATGCAACTAGGACAACCTACGTACCTTAAAAACACCAACGATGGTGGAGGATTAACCAGGGTCAGAGTTAATGAAGGGGACAATATTCATAGAGTTCTCTTTGGACCAGTAAGACAATCCCTGGTTTATTATCCAACCCTGGTGGAAGACCAAGAGACCGGAGAAATGGTACAAAGAATGAAAATTCTCCGGAGACCAAAAGAGGGATGCCCTCTTGATGTATTAGCTAGTTTGGAAAAAAGGATAAGATCTTCTAGAGGAGAGAAATTCACTAAATCCTCTTTAGATCCCAGTACAAAATGGCTATACCTTGTTATGAACAAGGAAAGTGAAGACTATCCCAAAGTAGAAATAGCTGAATATCCATATACAGTTTATAAAGAACTGGTGGAATTGGAATCAGCTACAGCCATAAAAGATAAATCCAAATTAAGACATGGACTAATCTTTATGTGGGATGCTGTTATTACCAAATCTATAGATCCTTCAAAGAGTAGACAATTTGGTACTAGCTATAGTGTTCAGGTAGACCCAGACAATAAGTTTTCTGGTAAAGTTCCTGTTTCCTACTTAGGTATAAATGCTACTGAGCTAGCAGAAAAGATGGACTTGAAAAAGTTCTTCACTGAAGAAGAATACATATCAATCAATGAATCCAAATTGGATTTGGAAGAACAAGCAGTTCCTGATTCAGCAGAAGATATGAAACAGAAACTAGCTGAATTTCCAATCTACCTGGGAGCAACTAACCCTAATGGGAGCTATAGGTTTCCATCAATAGAACAGTTTCAAACCCAATTAGAAAAAATGGGTCTGGATTTCCTAGAAGGTGATACTGAAAGACCTACTCCAAAGAAGCTAAGTTCGGGAGATAAAAAGGATAATCAAATCTCTTTTGGAGATGATATGGAAGTTGAACCAGTTCAAGAAGTAGTTGAGGAAAAAGAAGTAGTTGAGGAAAAACCAACTAAAGCCGTTAAAGAAGATTCGGAAGAAGATGAAGAATTCCCCGAATGGTAGACTCAACTTCCAAAGCTATTGATGAAGCTCTAGGTCTATTAGGTGAATCTGGAACTTTAGCCTCTGAACGTAAGAAACTAGAAGTTATCCCCACAGATATAGACGACCTCAATGAGAAAGTTTTAGGCTGCGGGGGTATTCCTCGGGGTAGAATAATAGAATTATATTCTAAGCCCTCTGTTGGGAAATCCACACTTGCTTATTGGATGATAGGACAAGTTCAAAAACAAGGTGGAGTAGGAGCTCTATTTGATGCCGAAGGTGCCTATCTAAGGGATTATGGAGAATCTTGTGGAATTGATAATAGTAAATTAATTCTACCCGAGTTTAATTTAGGGGAAGATGCTTTATACAAACTAAAACTACTGTTAGCCTCTAACACTTGTGACGTAATTGTAGTTGACTCAATGCCTGCTCTTCAGCCAGGAAAGATATCTGAACAAATAGACGCTTCCTCAATGAAGATGAATATGCGCCTGGAGAGAGCTAAAATGTATACTATCTTCTTTAATGACTTAATGGGAGGTTTTCAAGTTAAACCGCCTGGTAAGGGGACTAGGTTCCTAAAGAAGGAGGATGGTACTACCGTCCATAAGATTTATGAAACCAAAACCAATTTAATTTTCATAAATCATGCTAAAGATAAAATAGGAGTTATGTTTGGAGAAAGAACATATACCCCTGGCGGGGATGCAATTAATTTTGCTTCTTCAATTCGCATAGGATTGAGTTATATGAAAAAGTCTAAGCAAAAAGGTGAAGATGGCCAGTCTAAGTGGAAGATTGTTAGAATAAGAACTCCCAAAAATAAATTAGCCCCACCTTTAAATGAAATAGACTTAAAAATGTTTAGAACAGGAGCTATAGAACAATTAAAAACAAAAGAAAAAAATGATGATGTTGAATAAAGAGCATTTAATATATGAAGCTTTTGAAAACTATAAGCTTACCAAGAAACAAGTTGCAGCTATAAAAAGTACAGTAGATGGTTACATTGAGTTAATTAAAGTATCCAAAGACAAAGTACCTGCTGATAAAGAGGTTAAAATCTTGGTTGATTTAATCAAAAGCAATTTAGTTAATACTTTGAATGTATTAGAGATGAACTAATGGCTAGCAGTAAAGAAAAAATAGACTCTTTAAAAGGGAAGGTGGTAGAATTTCCTTGGTGGGATCCGCATAAAGAACTTAAGGACCCCATTAAACTACAGATTTCTATGCCCACCTATAGTAACTCTATCAATATTCTTCAAGATTCTGGTTTAAGGCAGGCTCTTATGACTTCTGCCTTTAAAGATAAAATGAAACCAGAATTTAATTTTTTGGGAAGTGATAGTTTAATACCTAGAGCCCGAGACAAAATGGCTGCCCAGTTCTTAGAAGGTGATTGTGAATGGCAACTTCAACTTGATAATGATATCATTTTTCCTCACGGCTTTGGGCCTGAGTTAGCCGCTTTTTATTCTAACTGGATGGATAAAGATATTTTTGACCTCTTTTTAAATGAAGGAGTATTTAGGGCTGCTCTAAATATGAATGCTATTGATGAAATATTAAGGAGTGGGATTCAAGATGGAAAAACTATAGTGGGAGGCTTTTACTTTTGGAGAGGGGGGTCCCACAACTTCAATGAAGCTGCAAGTATTATACCTTACAATGAAGAGGGGGGATTTGATATTGAATTTAAGCTACGCCCTGATAATTATATTGAAACTGATAAATTAGCTACGGGCTTTTTATTAGTACACAGGAGTGTTTATGAAGATATTAAGGAAAATTATCCGGAATTAGAATATCACGCACCTAATGTTATTCCAGGTAAATCTGCATTTGCTTTTTATAATCCCTCAGTTACAGAAGAAGAAAGGTCTACCAAAGATGGCATAGAAAATTTCAGATTTTATAGGTCTGAAGATTATGCTTTTGCTTATAGAGCTAAAATGGTAGACCATAAACCTTGTTTAAATATGAATATTTTATTGGGTCACTTAGGCACTCATATTTATTCTTGGTTTGATAGACCGGCTCTTCAAAAAATATTATTAGAAACTTTTGAGCATCCTCAACATTTCATGGAGAGAGTAAAAAATGAAGAATAAAATTATTTTATTAGTGTTAACTAGTTTATTAATGGGTCAAGATGATCTATCTATTTATACTACCCCGGAGATATTAGATTTCTCCGTAACAGAGGATCTAAGAGGAGAAACTTATTACCTTAGCGATCTTAAAGGTACCGAAATAATTATAGAGCGCTACTTCATTCGTGACAGAGAAATTATTACGGTAGAAAGTAATAATCCTAGAACCTTAAATCTATTAGAGTCATTAACAGAGTTTGATGATATACAAACTGATAATGCTGTATTAAGAGAAACAATTTGGAGATTAGATGAGTTTAACAGCGGTAATTACTTCAGATATACACCTGAAGACTACGGACAAGTACGCCAAGATACTACCCTCTGGGATTAATTCCAGACTACAAGACAGACTAGATCACTTAACTAAGTCAGTCAATTTTGCTATAGAGAAAAAGGTAGACTATTGGCTTTGCCTTGGGGATGTATTTGATAAGATAAATCCCGCAGAAATTTTACGTCAAAAGTTTGTTCAAGTATTAGCCCCTCTAATAAAAAATAAAATACCTATAATTATTCTCATAGGCAATCATGATACTGATTATAAAGTATATTCTTTCATGACTGAAACAGATTTATTAAATACGTTAGAAACGGATGCCCTTACTATTATTTCTGAGCCTACTCAATTAATTTTAAAAGGGATAGAATGCCTTTTTATTCCTTTTATACCTGACGAACAAGTAGCAGAACAATTAAGAAAATATAAAAATCAAGTAGTATTTGGCCACTTTGGAGTAGATGGGGCTTTAATTAGTGGGACAGAATATGTTTTAAGTATTGGTCTTAGTCATAAACTTTTTAATCACCATAGATTTACCTTTTTAGGCCATTACCATAAAGCTCAAACAGCAAAAAAATGGATGTATATAGGTAGTATTGCTAAAGTAGATTATGGAGAAAGGAATGATAAAAAAGGTTTTGTTTATTTAGAAGCCACCAAAGAAAAAATAACTCATCAATTTATTGATGTTAAAGATAGAGTATTTTTTCAATATACAATTTATGAAAATGAGGATCCCGAGTTTAAAGAATTACAGAATTGGCAAAATTTAAAAGGTCAAATAGTTAAACTAATTTTTGTGGGTGAAGAAGATTGGTACTTAAGATTTAATATGGGGGAAATTAGGAGTAAAATATTAAAGCTCCACAGGGCTCACAAGCTATTTATAGAACATAGGACTATATATGAATCTAGAATTAGAGTACCGGAGATTGATGCTTCTACTACTTGGAATGAGGGAGTAGAAGTTTATTGTAAAAAGAATAAAAGGCCGGATATGATAGACTTAGGAAAAAGTATTTTAAGTGAAATAATCACATGATTTTACAAAAAGTATCAATAGATAGTTTTGGAGTCTTTGGTCAAGATGTGGAAATGGATTTTGAACGTTATTCCAATGACACTAAAATATTAATTATAGGAGAAAATAATGATGCAGCAGGGGCAGACTCTAATGGGGCAGGCAAAACGACTCTTCTTAATGCTATCTCATGGGGTATTTTTGGTCGTACTCCTACTGATAACACTGGTTCTAGTGTTGTGCATCGCGGTATGGGAAAGTGTACTGTATCTTTACAGTTGGTTGATTCTGAAGATAGAGAAATAATTATTAAACGGAGTCGAAAAACTGAGGGAGGTCATACTTTACAATGGTTTATTGATAAAGAGCCCCAGACTAAAAGAACTATGGTAGCCACCCAGAAAAATTTGTTGAACTACTTTGGTATTTTAGAAAGTAATACTGAATATTATAATGATTTTTTGAATACTACCTATTTTAGTATTGAAGCAGTTAAAGCTTTTGCTGGTAAAAGGAGTACTTCTAGAGATAGAATGGATCTCATAGGAAGATTTCTAAATTTAGAATTATTAGATAAGTGTACCTCTAAAGCTAAAGTTTATTCTAATAATGTAAAAAGTAAAATAAACACTGTAGAAGGTCAAATTGAATTCTTACAAAATAAATTGACTGCTGAAGCGGATGTTCAAAGATTAAAAAGTGAAATCAATGATGCTAAAGTTCAAATAAAGACTTATCAACAAGAAACTAAAGAATTAAAAAAACAAGTAGAAGTTCTAGCCAAGATTAAAGATCTTCAAGAACAGTTAGTAGATCTTACTCTTATGAAGGAAAGGACTGCTACCGATTTAGAAACAATTATATCTATATATGCAAACCAACAAAAGGGATTTGAAGAAAAGCTCTCTAAACGAGACGAGATTAAACAAAATATTGAAAATCAAGAACAAATATTGATTTCAAAAAACGTGCACGATTTGCCAGCAAATATCAACAAATTAGAGCAAGAATTGAGTTCTTGTACTAACAAAAATGTTGTAATAGAACAAAAAGTATTAATCATTGAAAATCAATTAGAAAATCACCTTGAATGTCCAGATTGTCAAAGTCAGCTAATGTTCCAGGATGATGAGTTAACTTCTTTCAATAAAACCTCTCTTTCTAAGAAATCTAAGGATCTTAAAAATAAACAGACTATTTTTATAAAAGAACATAATAAGATAAAAAAAGAACTTGATGATCTATATGATGATGAAAAAGAAAATAGGCGTTTAGAATATGAAATAAAAACAGGTTATAAAGAATTAGCAGAATTAAATGAAATTCCCGAAAAAATAAAACTATTAAAAGAAGAAAAGAAAGAAAAGAAAACAGCTACTTTAAAATATCTAAAAGGATTAGAAAAAAAGAAAATCGGGCTAGAGTTAAAAATTAAAAAATATCCTCCAGAAGATTTAGAATTATATGGTGATATTATATCCACTATTGAAGTAAATGAAGGAGCCCTTGAAAACTTAAAAGATACAATAGCCAGAAATCAAACTAGAATTGAGGCCTTTGATAAAGATGTAAAAGATTTAGATAAGTTAAAAGAACAAGAGGATGGATTATTAGCTCAGTTTGCTGATTATCAATTCTGGGTTGAAGGGTTCCCTTCAATAAGGCGTTGGATGATTGAATCCTTTTTACCATCATTTGAAGAACAAACTAATTCCTATTTAAACAAGATGGAAGTGGGAATGAGAGTTAGGTTTGATACTCTTACAGAGAAAAAATCTAAAAAAGGTGAATTCAAAGAAGAGTTTGATTTATCTATTATTGATGAACAAAATAAGAAAAGAGCTTTAGAAACTTATTCCGGAGGAGAAACTAAAAGAATAGGAGTTTGTGTAGGATTTGCTCTTAGAGAATTAACCTTAAATAAAGGTTATTCTAATTTTAGTTTCCTTTTAATGGACGAAGTGATTGACTCACTAGATGAAACGGGAATTGGTGAATTTTTTAATTTATTAGATAATATTACTGGACTTAAATTATTAATAACTCACAATAGCGATCTTAAGAGTAGATTTTCTAATGTTGTTAGAATAGCTAAAACTGATGGGAAATCTACAATCCACCAAACGTAGGAGGTTAAAATGGCAAGTAAAAATAAAACAAAAAAAAGAAAGGTTACACCAAGACGGAAAGAAGACGACCGTAGACGAGAAACAAAAACAGGCCTATTTTGGGATGGTACGATAGATTTTTGGGATGGTAATCTTCCTACTGAATCTCCATATTGGGATAAAGTTATAAGCGGTTGGAAAAAGTTTTTCGAATCACCATTCAAGAAGGAGAAATAAAATGGCAAGGAAAAAGAAAAAAGTAAAAGAAGAAGCCCCTATTATGGGTCATAGCCCACATGACCCTGGCGACGAGAATGATAATCCTGCTTCATTAAGAGCAAAAACTATCATCCCTTTAGAAGGTAAGGGTATGGGTATAGTATCCAAGGAGAAGATTAATGCAGAAGAAGCTAATAAGTTCCAAAAATTATGCT
>PVBE011165831.1_pt1 | contig 11157 bp, 9 predicted proteins | sample 1631181 | NCBI WGS metagenome assembly PVBE01 (sample SAMN08397723, study PRJNA350692) | Marine metagenome, whole genome shotgun sequencing project. | isolation source: water | place: Pacific Ocean | collected 2012-04 | reverse complement strand
GACCTCAGCAGTGATGCCCTCGATGCAATCCTTGGCCACCTGCAATCCCTCGGCTGACATGGAGTATACCAAAACGCGGCCGTCGTCCTCGATGTTGATCTCGCAACCGGACTCCTCGACAATTCGCTTGATGTTCTTGCCGCCCGGCCCGATCAACTCGCCAATCTTCGACGGATCGATAGGGATGGTAACGATGCGCGGCGCGTACGGGCTCATCTCTTCACGCTCCTTGGACAAGCAGCCGTTCATATTGGAGAGAATCGCGGTGCGGGCCGTCTTGGCCTTGGCGATGGCCTCCTCCATGATCGACTGAGGGATGCCTTGCAACTTGAGGTCGAGTTGGAATCCGGTGATACCCTGGTCGGTTCCAGCGATTTTGCAGTCCATGTCGCAGAAGGCATCTTCCCAGCCGATGATGTCAGTGAGCAGCTTGTAATCCTCGATCTCCTTATTGTCGTTGGTGCGCGTGCAGAGGCCGATGCTGATGCCGGCCACGGAGCGCTTCAGCGGGACACCCGCATCGAGCAGCGCCAGCGTGCCGCTGCAGACAGCGGCCATCGACGTGGAGCCGTTGGACTCCATGATCTCCGCTGTGATGCGCACCGCGTACGGGAAGTCCTCGATGTTCGGGATGACCGGGGCGATGGATCGCTCAGCCAGTGCGCCGTGACCAATCTCGCGGCGGCCCGGGCCCATGATGCGACCGGTTTCGCCGACGGAGAAATGCGGGAAGTTATAGTGCAGCATGAACCGCTTTTCGCTCGGGCCGCCGGTGTAGGCGTCGTACGACTGCGTGTCATCGGTTGTGCCAAGCGTGACGAGCGACAGGCCCTGGGTTTCGCCCCGGGAGAACAGGCCGGAGCCGTGAGTGCGAGGGATCATGCCTGCCTCGCTGGTGAGTAGGCGCATGTCGTCGAAGCCGCGGCCATCGAGCCGCTTGCCATCGTCTAGCACGAGCTTTCGCACGGCGGCCTTTTGGATGCTGTAAAACGCCTCGCCGACCATGAAGCCGGTGATGGCTTCCTCACCAAATTTCTCGGTGAGTTTCTCCGCCATCTCGTCCTTGAGGGCGTTGCACGCAGCCTCGCGCTCGAGCTTGGCCTGAATGAGCAGCGCGTCGGTGATGCGATCCGAAATAATCGCCTCCGCCTCCGCCATAACGTCCGGCGCGACCACTCGCGGGATGAACTCGCGCTTGGCCTTGCCAACTGCAGCACAAAGCTCCTTCTGTGCCTCGATGAGCGGCGCTACCGACTCCTGGCCGAACTTCAGCGCCTCGAGAAAATCGGCTTCCGCGATCTCATCGGCTGCGCCCTCGAACATGACCATGTTCGACTCGTTGCCAACGTAAACCAGATCAAGGTCGCTCGACTCCATCTGCTCGTGGGTCGGATTGGCAACGAACGCGCCATCGATGCGGCCGACGCGAACTGCACCGATCGGCCCGGCAAACGGCAGATCGCTGATCATCAGCGCCGCCGAGGCTCCGTTCATCGAAAGGATGTCCGAGTCGTTCTCCCCGTCTGCGCTAAGCAGCAGGGTCTGGACCTGCACCTCGTTGAAATACCCCTTGGGGAACAACGGCCGGATCGGGCGATCCGTGACGCGGCAGGTGAGGATTTCCTTCTCGGAGGGGCGGCCTTCGCGCTTGAAGAATCCTCCGGGAAAACGACCGGCTGCAGCGGCCTTTTCACGGTAATCGACCGTGAGCGGGAAAAAGTCCAGACCCGGACGGGGCTTGGATGAACCGCAGGCTGCGACCAGGACGATGGTGTCTCCGAGTTGGACGGTTACTGAGCCGTCCGCTTGTTTGGCTATTTTGCCGGATTCAATATGAATCTCTGCGCCGCCAACGTTGGCGGTTACTTTGTGTGACATGTTTATCTTTCTGTACTGTCACACTCGCCGGCACGGAGAACTTCATTCAATCTCCCAAGCGGCAAGGGGGCTGAATGAAATACTCAGAACCAACGAGCGCGACGATTCACGCGACTCAGTCTCGGACAACAGTGGATCGGGCCGCGATTTCCAATCCGCCGGAGGGATACTTTCCTCCGGCATGGCGTTGCCAAAAAATCATTGAAAGGAGGGACCGAACCGGCCCATGCGACTTTTAGTGCCTCAACTTGAGGCGCTGGGTCAGTGAGCGATACCGATTGGCGTCGTGGCGGTGGACATAGTCCAGCAGGCGGCGACGCCGTCCCACCATCATGAGCAGGCCGCGCCGCGAGGCGTGATCCTTCTTGTTGCCCTTCAGGTGCTCGGTCAAGTGGTTGATCCGCTGCGTCAACAACGCGATCTGGACATCCGCGGAGCCGGTGTCCGTCTCATGAAGGCGATATCCTTCGATTGTGCTGGCCTTCTCTTCCATTCCTATCAGTCTCTTTTGCCTCTCTCCTCTTCTCGAAAAGGCGGGGCAACGTACCAGCAAAAACCGTGTTGTAAAGCACTTTAATCCTGTTTTTTACGATTATTAGCCACGCCCATCCTGCCCGTTTGGCCAAGCGGGGCGCCGTTTTGCCCTGCGCTCGGCCGAAACGCAACATTGACCACCGCCAAACGGATCCTACACTCCGCCCCGTGCCATTCAAGCGATTGACACTGTGCGGGTTGCTTCTCTTGACCGTTTCGGTCAAGGGCGAGAGCCTTGTCTCCGATTATTCCATCTGGAAGTACATCGAGGGCAAAGCTGAGGCCTCCACCCCCCCCACTGCTTGGCGGAAATTAGCTTTCGACGACGCCCATTGGAAAGAGGGCCGCTCCGGGTTCAGCATCGGTTTTGGCGACTACGATGCCCCCACACAGCTTTGGGGCATGCCCCGCGTTTACCCGTCGCTGTTCCTCCGCAAAAAGTTCACCTTGGCGAATACCGACTGGATTCAGTCGCTGGTGATGCGGGTCGACTATGACGACGGCTTCGTTGCCTACCTCAACGGCACCGAGGTGGCACGGCGCGGCTTGGCCGGCGAGCCGGATCAGCCGGTGCCGTTCGACGCCCCCGCCGCTGTCCACTCGCGCGGTAATCCGGAACTGATCGACCTCGCTCCGTACAAGTTACTGCTCCAACCGGGTGAAAACATCCTTACCGTGCAGGCACACAACTCCACGGTCATGAGCAGTTGGTTCGCCTTTCACGTCGAGTTGCTGGCCAACATCGTGCGCGGGCCGTTCATCTCGGCCACCACCGACACCGACACAAAGATCGCCTGGAGCACGCTACACCCGACCACCTCGATCATCGAGTATGGCCCCACCCTCGCGCTTGGAAAACGGGTGGTGAGCGAAACATCGGTGACCAACCATGTGCTGCAAATCACCGGTCTCGAGCCGCACACCGAATACCACTACCGGGTCGGCGGCGTGGCGGAGGACACACCACGCTACTCCCGGCTCGCTGCATTCCAGACGCTAAAGCCAAGCGGCCCGGTCAAGCTGCTGCTGCTGGGCGACACCGGCCGGGGGAACCTGATACAGCACAAGATCGCCACGCTGCTCCGCAACGAAGAGCCGGACGCCGTCATGATCGCCGGCGACATCGTGTATCCGAGCTTCACAACGAAATACGAGGAATACCGCCACTTCAGCGTGTACAAGGAGCACATGAAATCGACGCCGTACTTCACCGCGATCGGCAACCACGACCTCTACGACGGCGACTCAGCCTACCTCAACGCCTTTCACCTGCCGACGAACAACCTCCTCTCGCTTGGCTTGAAAAACCCGACGGTGGAATATCCATTTTCCGGCACGGAACATTTTTACTCATTTGACGTCGGCGACGCACACGTCTCGGTGCTCTACAACCCATGGTATGCGTTCCACAACTTTTCCAAGGACACGAACCAAATCCACTGGCTCACTAACGATTTAGCCACCACCTCCAAGCCGTGGAAATTCCTGCTGACGCACTTCCCCTCAGCCTCCTCGAGTACGCACGGCTGGAGCAGTTACGATGGCAATGGTGTGCCAGACGCACTCGATTTCGGGAACACGATTTATCCGATCGTCGCGAAGTACGGCGTTGACCTCATGCTGGCCGGCCACTCGCATGCGTTCGAGAAACACAATCCGGTCGCCGGCTGCATCTCAGTCGTCAGCGGCGCAGGCGGTGCCAGCCCGTATACATTTTACCGCTACTTCCCCGGCTCGTCGCAATATTGGTCGCGCAACAACGCCGCGCGCATCTCGATCAACGGCGAACAACTCAGGCTTGAAGCACTCGATCCCGACGGCGAAGTATTCGACTGGTTCGTCGTGAACCGCAGGATGCCTGAACGCGAGGCATGGCCGGCGGCCTGGCACACGCCACTCATTGAGACGCAGCCTGCCAACGACACACTCGGCAACCTCAACGGGCAGACGTTTGACTTGATCGGCGAGCCGATCCCCACCGTCCACGGCGGAAGCGCCAACCTTGGCCAAGTGCACGTCAACAACGACCGCACCCACGTTTACATCGGCTTCGAGCAGGCGATGATTCATTCCGGCCAGAATGTTTTCCTGTTCATCGAGTCGCCCAAGCGAGACGGCGTCACCGACCTCGCCGGACTGGGCGACGGCAAGGTGGACTTCAACGGCGAGGGTGCCGACGGGCTCGACTACCTGCAAAACCTCACCTTCTCCAACTTCAAGCCAAGCGTCGCGGCGATCCTCGGCGACGAGCGGGCCGACCGACAAGCCCGACTCCTTGGCCGACCCGGATTCACCATCAAGGTGCGCACCGGCGAGAACCCGGAGGACTTCACCCTTGCACCCTTCCCGCTTGGCCAAGGCGTGTTCCACCTTGATCAGGCATTCACTGACGTGGCCGGCGCAAGGCTTCAGCAGTTCAACCGCTCACCGCAGCAGTTCAGCCAACCGGAGGAAGTCGATGCCAGCTTCATCGAGGCTGCCATCCCTTACACAGCTCTTGGCGATCTGAAGCCGGGCGACGAAATCAGCATCGGTGCCGTCGTCGGCACCAAGGTCGTTTATGGCAACCAGTACCGCCAACTCGACACCGCCCATCTCGGCAAAAGCTTGAAGACCGGGAAAGATCTCATTTTCAACCTGAATGTTTACCAACTCGAGAGCTTAAAAGTGCGCCTGGCCATCGACCCCGACCCGGACAACGACGGGCTAACCACCGCCCACGAACGCGAACTCGGCACCAACCCGGCCAAGCGCGACAGTGACGGCGACCTGCTGCCCGACGGCTGGGAAGTCGCCCGCGGCCTCGACCCCCTGAAGCACGACGGCGACGCAGCGTTGGCTCACGACCCTGACGGTGATGGCATGAGCAATGCCGACGAACTCACGGCCGGCACCGACCCACTCGATGGCGAATCCTATTTCACGCTGCAGGTTGAATCGACCGCTGACGGCATCCGCCTCCACTGGCGCGCGATCCCCGGAGCCGTCTACCAGATCATCACCGCCACGCAGGCGGCCGGACCGTACCAGGCACTTGGCCAAGAGCAACAGCTCGAGGGCGACGCCGCTGCCTGGATGGAGTTGCCCCTTCCCGCCGCTCAACTCAACCAGCCGGCCTCATATTTCCGACTGCAAGTGTCCCCCAAAGAATGAAACATACATTAACCCACAAACTTGGCCAGACGCTGGGGCTCGCCGCACTGCTGTTGGCCGCAAGTTGCGAGAAAGACAAACCCAACATGCCACCAAGCGTAGTCACCCAAAAACCGCCGATCGAAACCGCGGCTGGCCAGGCACAGCCGAGGCTTAAGACGATCATGCTGTACCTTGGCGCGGCAGAGTTGACCGTCGAGATCGCCGACGAAAACCACGAGCGCCAAGCCGGCATGATGCACCGCACGACAATGCAGGAGAACGAGGGCATGCTCTTCGTCTTCCCCTACCCGCACCAGAGCGGCTTTTGGATGAAAAACACCATTGTGCCACTGTCGATCGCCTACATCGACCGCGCAAGTCGGGTGGTCGAGATCTACGACCTGCAACCCAGCAACACCAAGCCGGTCGAGTCCCGCTCCGACCGCATCCAGTACGCGCTCGAGGTCAACCAAGGCTGGTTTGCCAAAAACGGCATCAAGCCCGGCGCCATCATCGCCACCGATCAGGGTTCGCTAGCCGTTTCGGTCAAGGGAAAGTGAACTCGCAGCATTGACTCAAAACTTGTTTTTGGCAGAATCTCGGCCGGATGATTGACGACATCACAAAAGTCCTCGAAAACTGGGACTACCGCCTTGGCCGCGTGGACGCACGCCGAGTCAAAGGCGAGGATGGCGCTGAGAAACTGCAGCTGCGGATCGACCTCGGCCTGCTGCAGATGAATGCCCAGTTCCGCCCCGACGGCAAGCGGCCGTACGGGCATCCCACCTTGCTCGACCACTTTCTGTCCCGCCTCGAAAAACACCGCACCAAACACGGCGACGAGGATGACAACTTCAGCATCAACCCTGACGAATGCGCCAAGCTCCAGCAGGAAGCCATCCAGTACCACCACCGGAGCATCTGCAACTTCGAGTTGGAAGACTTCGGAGCCGTCGAGCGCGACACCGAGCACATCCTCGAGTTGCTCGACTTTGTGCAGGACTACGCCGAGAAGGAGGAAATCGGCCAGAGCTTTCAGCAATTTCGGCCGCAAACAATCATGATGCAGATTCGGGCCATCGGCACCGAGTTGATCGCCGAGAATAACTACGATGCTGCCATCGACGAGATCAGCACTGCGATAGAGGAACTAAACCTGTTCTACACCGAGATGGGCAGGGAGGAACTGGTGGACAGCAGCATTGAAGTTCACTCCCTGCGCGAATGGCTCGGCGACGTCGAGACTGAAGCCGCCGAGAAAAGGCCGATTACTCCGCGCGAAAAACTTCAGCACAAGCTCAGCAAAGCCATCGATCAGGAAGAATACGAGACCGCCGCCAAGCTGCGCGATCAACTCGGCAAACTAAAGGACTGATCCCGTACACAGGGGTTTTGGCCAAGCCGAACCACGAAAGTGGCGACACCGGCAAAAACAAGCCTGTTCATTCTGCCCATCCGTGTTCCAGTTCAACTTCTCCAAATCCGTGTTCATCCGTGTAATCTGTGTCTCTTTTTCGCGGTCCTTCGCAGTTAAAAGAACTTGCCCGCTCGTGGGCCTTCCCCGAAGCTTCCCGCCACCTCGGAAGCACCATGAGCGCAGACGCAAAAATACAGGAACTTGGCCTTGAATTGCCGCCTGCCCCGGCACCGATGGGTGTTTACAAACCGATCGTCATCACCGGCGACCTCGCTTATCTCTCCGGCCACGGGCCGGTGCAGTCCGACGGCACACTGATGGCCGGCCGCATCGGCGCTGACCTCGATCTCGACGCCGGCTACCGATCCGCCCGGCAGGTTGGCCTCACGATGCTCGCCACGCTCCGAGCCAACCTCGGCAGCCTCGACCGCGTCAAGCGTGTCATCAAGGTGCTCGGCATGGTGAACTCCACGCCCGACTTCCCCGACCATCCGAAAGTCATCAACGGCTGCAGCGAGTTGTTTGCCGAAGTTTGGGGCGAGGAAAACGGCGTCGGCGCACGCAGCGCTATCGGCATGGGATCGTTGCCAGGCAACATTCCAACCGAGATCGAAGCCATCTTCGAGATCGACTGATCTCCGGCATGGCGGACGACTGGCACACACTCGCCGACCCGGGCGAAATCTCCTCGCCCGCGCTCCTCGTTTACCCCAAGCGCATCGAGGAAAACATACGCCGCACAATTGCCGCCGTTGGCCAAGCGGAGCGACTGCGTCCGCACGTCAAGACCCACAAGATGGCCGAACTCGTTCAAATGCAACTCAAGGCCGGCATTACCAAGTTCAAGTGCGCCACCATCGCCGAGGCGGAAATGCTTGGCCAAGCGGGCGCCAAAGACGTGCTGATGGCCAACCAGCCGGTCGGCCCGGGAATCAACCGCTTGCTTAGCTTGGCCGGCTGGTTTCGCGACGTTCGTTTTTCCACCATCAGCGATGATGCCGAGACCGTCGGCAACCTGGCCGCAGCCGCCCAGGCGACCGGCATCACCTTGCCGGTCTGGCTCGACATTGACGGCGGGATGGGCCGCACCGGCATTGCGCCCGGCCAAGCCGCCATCACGCTATACAAACTCATCGACCAACTGCCCGGCGTCGAGCTGGCGGGACTGCATCTTTACGACGGACACCTGCATGACAGTAACCCGGCCAAGCGCTTGGCCAAGTGGCAAACTATGATGGACGAAGTGCGATCATTCCGCGCCGGCCTTGAGACCGCCGGGCTGCCAGTACCAAGCGTGGTCGGAGGCGGTACGCCGACGTTTCCGTTTCACGCACTGCACACCGACCACGAATGCAGCCCCGGTACAACAACACTGTGGGACTTCGGCTATCGAGACAACTACGCCGATCTCGATTACCAGAATGCCGCTGTTCTGCTGACGCGCGTGACCAGCAAACCGGGCAGCGACAGCATCACGCTCGACCTCGGCTACAAAGCCGTTGCTTCGGAACAACCCCATCCGCGAGTGCAGTTCATCGGCCTCGCCGAAGCCGAAGCCGTTTTGCACAGCGAGGAGCACCTGACCCTGCACTCGACAGAGGCGGGACGCTACAAAGTCGGCGACTGCCTGTACGGCATTCCGAGGCACATTTGCCCAACTGTCGCACTGTACGAGCGAGCGCACGTGGTCCGAAGCGGCAAACTCGCCGCCCAGTGGCAGGTCGCCGCCCGTTCCCGCAAACTCACCTACTGAAAACCGATGAACGAGCCTTCCAACGCCGAGACTCGCAGTCTGCGCCAAAGCCGCCGCGAGCTGTGGCTCATCCTGCTGGCCTGGATGGGATGCGCGCTCTGGGTGATCGGCTACTGCGCGGCCAACGGTTATGACCTCGCACCGGAGAATGTGTCCACCGTGCTCGGCTTTCCGGGGTGGGTGTTTTGGGGAGTCGTGACGCCGTGGATGGTGGCCAACGCATTCTCGTTTTGGTTCTGCTTGCGCTTCCTGAAAAATGACGAGGACGAGGAACCCGCGCCGTGAACGAAACCACCGCCAACTCGGCCCTCGTCAGCTTCGCGATCTATCTGTTGGGGGTCTTTGTGCTGGCCTGGCTCTCGAGCCGTGTCCGGCAGAAGAAGGAGTTCGTTGGGGAATATTTCCTCGGTAGTCGCAGCCTTGGTCTCTGGGCATTCGCGCTGACGTTCGCGGCGACGAGCTCGTCCGGCGGCAGTTTCATGGGCTTCCCGTCGCTGATTTACACACACGGCTGGGTGTTGGCTCTATGGATCGCCAGCTACATGCTGGTGCCAATCGTCGGCATGGGACTGCTCGGCAAGCGCATCAACCGGCTCGCCCGCCAATCCGGTGCGGTAACGGTTCCCGACCTCATCAAGACGCGTTTTCGCTCCGAGTCGGTTGGCCTGATCGCCACGCTGCTCGTCCTCTTTTTCATGTTTTTTTATCTGCTCGCGCAATTCAAGGCCGGCAGCAAAATCATGACCACCCTGCTGCAGGACGTTGCCATCTACCAAACAGCCGTCAACGCCGTCGCTGGCGCGATCGACGGCATACCGTGGGTTGGCAGCGCGGAACCAGACTACGTGCTGTGCCTGCTGGTGTTTGCGTTCTCGGTGATCGTTTACACGGCGTTTGGCGGCTTCCGCGCGGTGGTATGGACCGATGTGATGCAGGGCATCGTCATGTGCGTCGGCGTGATCATTCTGCTGTTCCTCACGCTTGGCCAAGTCGGCGGACTCACGAATGCCACCGAGCAACTCAAAGAGATGACGCCACCCGAGAACGGCACCGGCGTCATCACGATTGGCCAGGAGCAGGCCAAGCCGGTGACACTGCGCAAGGGCGGTTGGCTGCGCCTGGCCGACGACGGCGTCGCCCGTCTGGCCGAACAGGTCAGCTTGGCCAAGGGCGACATCCGCGTCGAGGCCAAGCTGCTCCGGATCACCACCCCGGCAGAGATTGAGCGGATCGTGCCAACCGAGTTTGATTTCGCCGTGAGCACCACATTCATGGCAGACAAAACCAAGGGCTACGGCAGCGGACGCAAGGGTGTTTATGTCAGCGCGCCGGGACCGCATCCGGAGAAGAAAGACGGCTTCCTCAACGTCTGGATTGCGATCAGCTTCTTTTTCTTCTGGGCATTCGGTGGTGCGGGGCAGCCGAGCAACATGGTTCGCCTAATGGCGTTTAACGGCACAAACGTCCTGCGCAACGCCATCCTCGCGGTATCGGTCTATTACACGGTCATTTATTTGCTGCTGGTGGTGATTTTCTGCTGCGGCCGGATTCTGCTGCCCGGGATGGAGGTGGACTCGGACCGCATCATGCCGGAGCTTGCTGCCAAGGTCACCGGTGATGCCGGCGTGCCTTGGCTGGCTGGCCTCCTGCTCGCTGCGCCGTTTGCGGCGGTGATGTCCAGCGTGGACAGCTTTTTGTTGATGGTTTCCTCTGCCGTGGTGCGAGATATTTACCAAAACCGGATCAACCCCGGCGCCAGCGAAAGTCAGCTGAAGCGGCTTTCCTACCTCGTCACAGCTGTGGTGGGAACACTGGCCATGCTCGCCGTGCTCAATCCGCCGCAATACCTGCAGGACCTAATCGTGTTTGCTACAAGCGGCTTGGCCGGCTGTTTCCTGATGCCGATGCTGCTGGGGTTGTATTGGCCCAGAATGACGGCGCAAGGCGCGATCGCCGGGATGTTGGGCGGTCTGGGCTGCCATTTGTCCCTTTATATCGCCGGGTACGCGGTAAACGGCAAATTTGAAGCCTACAAGTTTCCGATTCTGGAATTCGACCCATTCATCTGGTCGCTGACCGTCTCTGGCCTGCTTGGCTGGCTGGTCTCGCTCGGTTCTGGGCACGAGCCGGAAAATAGCTAAAAAAGTTGCCATTCCATCGCCTCGAAAGTAGCATGCCTCGTCTTTTTGGACCGATAACTGTCATGAATGCGAAACAAAAAAACGGATTTACTCTCATTGAACTGCTGGTGGTCATTGCGATTATCGCTATTCTAGTCGATGCTGAAAAGGTGCTATAAGTCAACAAGGGCAGTTGTCATGAGGGGAAAAGAGGTGTCACAAATTGCAAGGAAAGCTTTCCGTCGGGGACAAAACCTTGCAAAGTAGAGCACCAGATGAAGCCGCAACAAGAGGTCTCAACGGGATATCAGGGCGATTTC
>PVBE010803172.1_pt1 | contig 11157 bp, 10 predicted proteins | sample 1631181 | NCBI WGS metagenome assembly PVBE01 (sample SAMN08397723, study PRJNA350692) | Marine metagenome, whole genome shotgun sequencing project. | isolation source: water | place: Pacific Ocean | collected 2012-04 | reverse complement strand
TACTGCTCAGTTGGCAACGGTTCGATGTCCCACCGAATCGCACTTGCTGGGGGAGCGATACAGGTGGGCTCATCGCGTTTGTTTCGTTTGCTCACTGCCCTTTGCCTGCCGTGCGCTGAGCAACCAAGTCCCGTACGAGTGCTCTGATCTCGGCATCGGACTGCCCCTGGATCAAGGCCTCGTTCACGGCCGTGATTTCTCGGGCAGGCCAGCCGCTGACACGGACTCCGATCTTCACGGGCCTAGGTAGGAGACCGGCCGCGATCCGCATGTAGACGGCAGCGCGTCTGAGGCCAGTGAGGGCTTCGACCTGGGGCCGTCTGAGCAGGGTGGAATCTATTGAGTGTTGCGTGAGGCTGTTTGTGTCTGTTGTCATACCCCTTTCCGGTGAAATTCCAGCAGCGCAATTGGTTTTTGAGCGCAAAAACCAGATAACCCCTTATTCCACAGGGTGATGAAAATTTCTGGGTTTTCTTACGAGGTCCGCTGGAATTCCAGCAGAGGAGTACTACTTGAAGTTCGTTCCTACACCGATGGTGAACGTTGCGGTGTAGGTGCGTGTGTGTTTGTCGTACGGGAGCGGATCAGAGTCACTTATCTCGATACCCTCGCTCGTGAGATACGCACGAAGCTTCTTGCGCATTTCACTCATTCGGATCTCGACATGCCTCCGATCCTCAAACGAGGTGGACCGCGTCCCGTTGCCCTCCGCCAGGAGGCGGAGGGCGTCCCACGCCTTTGTGGGTCTCTGTGCGTGGCGATCCCAGAACCCCGCGTCCTGTAGTTCCTCACAGTTGCATGACGACAACATACGATCGCCGATCTTCATCTGCACTCGGTTGTCGCTGAGGAACGTGATCGTCAGATCCTTCCAGTCAGCCTGGACACGCTCGGCCTTGGGTGCCGAAGGGGTCGGCTTCTCCTCGGCCAACTCCTTGTTCAGCGTCTCGGCCAAGTCCTCCACGTCCTCCCGTCGTAACCCAAGGGTGCATGCGTCAGGGATCGCCGAGTAATGGAAGTCTAGGGCTTCCAACACGAAGTCTGATGGAGACGGTGGTCGTAGTTGGCGCTGGACTCGGTCTCGCTCCACCCAGGCCCCATCGATGCCCACTACGGGGACATTCTGGTTGATCTCATGTTCGACCTGCTGTCTCCCAGGCTCGCCGCGCGCCCCCTCTGTCATCAACTCCCAGAGCCCACGCTCCATGATGTGTCGGCCCTGGCAATCCGGCGTGCCGCTCGGAACGTACACGACAAACGGCACACCTCTATCGAGGGCACAGTGTAAGGCGTCCGCGGAGCTCAGCTTCGTGCCAGTCTTCTCCGATAGCTCCTGCGCGGCCTCGTCCTTGTCCAACCAACGTTTGAACTTCCAGCCGTCCGAATTCATGGGCGTCCACCGGGAGCCGTCAGAGTCTGCACGCCAGCAGTGTAATGCGGGCGGAGCGGGGGGAGAAGTGGGGGGTGTCTAGGCCGTCGTCTCGGTGCGTAGTGCGTCCAGATAGTCCGCCCACGCCTGCATCATTTTCTTGCGCTCCGGGAGGTTTTTCGTTCTGTTGTAGGCCGTTCCCAATGCGTCCGGAACGCGGTGGGCGAGTTGGTGCTCGATCACCGGCGGCGGAAAATGAAGCTGCTCGTCCAGGCACGTCCTCGCCATCGCCCGAAAGCCGTGGACCGACATGGTTTCTTTGGGGATACCCATGGCACGCATCGCGGCCGCGAGAGCGTTTTCACTCATCGGCCGTCCGTTCCTCGGCCCCGGAAAGACCCACTCCTGGTGGCCGGTGTGGGGATGCAGCGCACGGAGGATGGCAACGGCTTGCTCTGACAAGGGCACAATGAGATCGGTCTTCGTTTTCGAGACGACGAAGCGCCACTCGCAAGCATCGAGGTTGACGTCTGCCCACTTCGCTTGCCGCAACTCTCCTGGCCGAACGAAGACGAGGGGGGCCAGACGCAGCGCGCTCATAACAACCCGGGTTCCCTCATACCCGTGGATCTTCCGTAAGAACGGTCTGATCTCCTTGGGATCGGTGATGGCAGCGAAATGCGTGGGGGTCACTGGAGTGAGCGCAGGGCGAACTGCCGCGCTAGGGTCGCCTGTGATGCGCCCCGTCGCGATGGCGTGGCGACAGACTTGCCGAACCACCATCAAAACCCGACTCGCGGTCTCGTACTTCTCTTGGTCTTGGATCGGTTTGAGCGCCGCCAAGATATCCTGGGCTCTGACAGCTGCGATCGACTGCGCTCCAAGTGTCGGGAAGGCATATTTTTCCAGCCGCATCAGCACCATGGCGGCGTGGCGCGGTGCCCAACTCGGGAGCCGTGATTCGTAAAACTCACGAGCGACCGTCTCGAAATTATCGGCCGTGTCGTCCGCATGTGTGGCCTTCCGTTTATCAACCGGGTTCACGCCATTGGCGACGAGTTGACGGGCCTCGTCGCGCCTTCGACGGGCCTCTTTGAGGCTGACAGCGGGGTAGACACCGAGAGAGAGCAGCTTGGGTTTGCCCCCAAAACGGTATCGGAACCTCCACCACCGCGCCCCGGTCGGTTGGATAAGCACGGACAACCCACCGGTGTCGGAGATCGATCGCGGCTTCAGGCCAGTCTTAGCGTGTCGGAGAGTGTTTTCCGTGAGTGGCATGTGTATAACTACAGGGCATTCGCACCGTATCTAGCGGTGATCCCAACGAAGTTATACGAAAGTTATACACATTTCATCTTAGCTGTCAATGGACTCGACTGGATGTGCTGAGACAGTAACACCATAAAAGTGCTTATAAATAGGTGCTATAATTGGAGTATCTAGACGTTGCTGGATATAGCTGGAAAATAAAATGGCGGAGAGGGTGGGATTCGAACCCACGTGCCGGTTACCCGACAAGACGCTTTCGAGGCGCCCCCGTTACGACCACTTCGGTACCTCTCCATGAAACGAGAAAGAGCCACCCCGGGCGGGCCTGAAGGCCCTTGCTACAAAGGGGCGATATTCCTGGCGTCAGCCTGCGCGGCGCTTCTCAAAAAACGCCTGGATCAGCTCCCGGCATTCTCGCTCGAGCAACCCGTCAACCACTTCGACGCGGTGATTCAACGACGGGTCGTCGAGCACCTGCATAGCCGACCGCACCGCCCCGGCCTTGGGCTCGGGTGCTCCGTAAACCAGCCGACCGATACGCGCATGCACGATGGCGCCGGCACACATCAAGCACGGCTCGACGGTGACGTAGAGCGTCGCACCGGACAGCCGGTAGTTGCCGACGGTCTTGGCCGCATCGCGGAGCGCCACGATCTCGGCATGGGCCGTCGGATCGACCTCCTGAATCGGCTGGTTCGAGCCACGTCCGACGACCTCGCCATCGAGCACGACGACGGCACCGACCGGCACTTCGTCTCGGGCAAGCGCCCGGCCTGCCTCGACGATCGCCTCGCGCATGAATCGATCGTCGCCCGTGCCGTCTGTCTGGGTTACCGACACCTCTCGTTTATATCGTAACTGATTGTGGCTCTCGAGCCGTACGGACTGGCGCGATCGAGTCTCGGTCGGCGCCGTACATGCGAACGGGGCGCGCCGGTCACCCGGCCGCCCCGTCGCCATGCCCGCAGACCGTGTGCCGTTACTGCGTCGGGCTCTCGTCGATCCACACCCGGATGTTGCTGTCCGCCTCGATCACCCGGACCATCTCGCCACGCAGGCCACTGAGCTCCCGGATGGCGGCCCTGACATTGAGGGTGTCGCCGTCGCCCGAGAGCAGGGCGTCGACCACAGGCACCGGAATCTCGACTCGTACGTCCTCTGAGTCGCTCCCTTCCCGGGGGGTCACGTTGACATGGATGGTATCGCCCTCGCGCGCAATCCGCACGTCCCGTCCCTCATGCTGGATGGTGGCAAACTCGGCATCACCCACGTCGCGCAGCTCCTGCCACATTCCACGAATGGCCGCTACCGGCACCTCGTTGTCGGAGCCGAGCTGAAGCTGCCCGTCGGCCACGAGCGCTTCCGGTGCCAGCGCCAGGGCTGCCTCGATGGCCGCCAGCGGCAGGTTGAGGTTCATGTTCGTGCCGCTCTCACCGGTAACCTCGACGTGAATCCACGGTTCCGCCTCCTGCTGGGCTGCTGACACGCCGGTCGTGCCGGCCGAGGCAACAAGGGTTGCCATTGTCATCAGAAGCGCCCTGGACCAGAAACTCTGTGCTCTCATCAGTTGGTTCCCCCACACCGGTGCCCGGATGCCGGAAGCCCGGAACCCGCCCGTCTGTCCCCTGCCCGGTGTATACGGCCGTCCCACCAGAAAGGTTCAGTCAGACGATATAATTTCGCCGCTCTTATGCGTATCTCAACACCGGTCGTGCTGGCGGGGCTCCTCGCGGTGGCCCAGGCCGACCCGGCCCACGCCCAGGACCGGATTTCCTTCGGCGTCGACATGACGTTTTATGGCGACAACACCGAGTTCTTCAACCCGTGGAGCGAGGGGGAAACGCTGCTGGGCACCGAAGGCCGGCTCTTCCTGGACGTCGATCTGAACGAGCGCGTGACGGTGCGCGGCGGGTTGTTCGGCGACCACCGGTTCGGCGACGACGACAACTTCCAGATCGTGCGGCCGGTTCTGGCCCTGCACGTGAAGAACGAGTTCACCCGCTTTGTGATCGGATCGATCGAGAGCGGGACCAGGCAGGTGGGTCTGGGTCCGGACAGAGAGGGACCGCACGGGCTGCTGCCGCCGCTGCAGCGGGAATCGCTGGCGTTCAGCCGGCCGGACGAGGCTGGGTTGCAGTGGACGGTCGACCTGGACCGGTTCGAGCATGAGGTCTGGATCAACTGGCAGCAGCTGAACACCGAACAGAACCGGGAGCTGTTCGACACCGGTGTTCGGGGACGGATTGGTGTCGACCTGGGCCTACCGGCCTGGGTGAGCTATGAGTTCCACCTGGTGCATCAAGGCGGACAGCTGTTCGATTCGGGCCCGGTGGGAGACAGCTGGGCCGGCGGACCTGGGCTGACGGTGGAGCTGCCGACCGGCGTCTTCGACCGGCAGACAGCCGAGATACACGGCCTGGTGTCGCGCGACGTGCCAGACCGCGCGACGGAGAACGACGCGGACACCGGTTTCGGTCTGTTCACGCGTTATGCGGCCGAAAAGGCCGGCTGGCGCGCGCATGTCATCGCCTGGCGCGCCCGCGACTTCGTCAAGCGCGAGGGCGACGACAACTATGGCTCGCTACGCGAGGATGGTCGTCTGACCAGCCTGCGGCACTACTTCGAGACCGGGCTCACACGGACCTATTATCCAGCCGAGGAAGTCGGTCTCGAGTTCTCCGCCCGCTTTCATCGTGTGGACACCTATCAGGACTACTCGTTTCGGATTCTGGCCAAGGTGGACTTCACCATGCCACTAAGAGTTCCCGCGCGCCGCCCGTAGACGTCGGCGAAGCGCTGCAGCCGCTCGCGGCTTTGGGCTTTGGGCCCAGGGATATTGCCTAAATGACCGGTTCGTCGGTAGTCGAACGCCTAGAGGGCGCCGACAAAACGGCTGGCCAACTCGTCGGCTGTCACGCGATTCCAGGTCTCGTTGACGCCGATCAGGAAGGTGCCGCCCGCCCGCGGCGCGCCCAGATCGACCTCACGCTCGGCGAGGCGCCGACGGAACCCAGCCGCGTCGGAGCCGCCGACACCCAGCACGAAGAGGTTGGTTCCCCCCACAATCCGTGCGACCGTGAACGCGTCATGTTGGGCGACCTGCTCGATGAAGGCCTCCGACACGGCGACCGCTTCGCGAAAGCGGTCGACGAAGCCGGGCAGGTAGTGCAGCGCGACCGCGGCAAACGGCCAGACGCCGGGCAGCCCGGCCCCGAACATGCGTCGCGTGTGATACATGTCGTCGAGCAGGGCGCGCGGCCCCGCGAGAATCGCACCCGACACCGCGTTGAAGTACTTGTAGAGCGACACGTACACGGTGTCGAACGGGCGCGCGTACTCGGCTACGTCCACATCGGTATAGGCGCTCTGCAAGAACAGCCGGGCGCCGTCGAGGTGCAGCCCGATCCCCTCCCCTCGCGCGAAGTCGGTCACCCTTTCCAGCTCTGCCTGGTCGAACGTCTCGCCCGAACGTCGCCGCACCGGGGTCTCGATCGAGATCACCGACACGGGCCGCGCCACACGCCCGCTTGCTGTCCGGTCGAGGACCTCCCTCACCTCCTCGAGCGTGAAGGTCGCCCTGCCCGGCCCCAGCGGCATCACGTTGATCGCGCTCAGCGTCTGGACACAGTCGCCCGAGTCGTTGAACAGGTGGCTCTCGGCCTGAAGAATCGCGCGGCCGCCAGCGGCCCTGGCCAGTGCGCGCACCGCGAGCTGGTTGGCCAAGGTGCCGGTCGGCATGAACACGGCACGCTCCTTCCCGAGCATGGCCGCACACTGCTCCTCCAACACTTGGACCGTCCCGCCATTCGAGTAGGAGTCGCGGTCGATGCGGCCCTCCTCGGCGAGCTGGGTCAGCAGCCGCCCCTGGTCGGCTGCCGTCAGCCCGAGCCCGTCCCCGGTCAGCTGGACCCGCGTCGATGCCGGCTCGAACGAGCCTCCCACTCCGCGAGCACCACCCTGGGCCCGTGCGATACCAGGCTCGAGCAATCCGGCCCCGAGGCCCAGTGCGCCCGTCTGCAGGAACCGCCGTCGGTCGATGCTGTTCATGATACCCGCCTCCTGGACAGCCGCCTGCGTCATCGGCAGGGCGTCGGATACGCGAGTGCGCATGCCTGTGACTGAACGAATCGCTTGATTATAGATCTCCGGGCGTCGACAGCCGTGTCCCGGCTGAAGCATCATAGAAGTCTGCGAAGTCTGGGGCATTGGGCATATGAGTCAAAAACTGCGCATGCTTGCGGTGGTTGCGCTTTGCTGCGTCACCGTGGTGTCGGCGCAGCCCAGCTCAGGCACCTGGGGACGACGCAACCTCCGCTTCGATAGCCGCCGGGTCAGCTTCGTGCGGCTGGCATGGACAAGAGGCACCTTCGGCGGACCGGTCTACGGTCAGGGCATCAATTTCTGGCTGCACGAGTTCCCGAGAGCCGAGCAGAACCTGATGCAGGTGCTCGGCGACTTCACGTTGGTCGATGCCCGGATCGACGGCAGCCTGAATCTCACGTTGGACGATCCCAACCTCTTCAACTATCCGATTGCCATGATGTGGGAGCCCGGTTTCTGGGTGATGACCGATGAGCAGGCCGCAAGCCTGCGCGCCTACCTGCGGAAGGGCGGCTTCGTGATCTTCAACGACTTCGAGACCCGCCAGTGGGAGAACTTCGAGGGACAGCTGCGCCGCGTGCTCCCGGACGCGCAGTTGATCTCGTTGGACGGAAAGCACCCCATCTTCAACTCGTTCTTTCGCATCGACCGGATCGACGCGCCCAACCCAATCAACCACCACCTGGGCGGCTTCGTGCCGGAGTATTTCGGGGTGTTCGAGGACAACGATCCCACCGGGCGGCTCATGGCAATCGTCAACTACAACACCAACCTCGGGGAATTCTGGCAGCTGGCCGGAACCGGCCTCTTACCGTTCGAGGCCGAGAACACCGGGTTCCAGATTGGCGTCAATTACATGATGTACGGGCTGACGCACTAGTGCAGTGCGTCCGAAATAAGAGCCATGACTTCGCGCGGGGCATCCCGCCTGGCGGCGTTGCTCCTCGGTCACAAATGCCCAATTTGCTCCCTCGTCGCGCCTGGCCAGCCGGGCGCCGCGCCACGAATTAATACCCCCTATTTCGGACGCACTACACTAGCTGGACCGAAACTGCATTTGATGGACATGCACTTGTCGCAAGCCGAGCATACCCATGAACTTATCCATGAATACGGGAGACGCCGTTCGCGACGAGATCGAGCCAGGCGTGGTGCGGGGCGAGTGGTGGCATCGGCTCGAGGACGGCCGCTTCCAGTGCGACCTCTGTCCGCGATTCTGCAAGCTGCACGAGGGTCAAAAAGCCTTCTGCTTCGTCCGCGAAGCCCGAGATAGCGAGATCGTGCTCACGAGTTACGGCCGCGCGACCAGCTACTGCATCGACCCGATCGAGAAAAAGCCGCTGAATCATTTCTACCCGGGGTCCAGCGTCCTGTCATTTGGCACGGCCGGCTGCAATCTCGGCTGCCGCTTCTGTCAGAACTGGGACATCTCAAAGGCTCGGGAAGAGCGGATTCTGTCCTCGACGGCGTCTCCGCGCGCGGTTGCCGAAGCCGCAGCAGAAGCGGCATGCACAAGCATCGCGTTCACATACAACGATCCGATCATCTTCGCCGAGTACGCCATCGATTGCGCCAAAGCAGCGCAGGCCCGCGGCATCAAGACGGTCGCGGTATCGAGTGGCTACATCACGCCGGAGGCCCGGCGAGACTTCTACGCGCACATCGACGCGGCAAATGTCGACCTCAAGGCGTTTACCGAAACTTTCTACCACGAGATCGCCTTCGCTCACCTCGCACCGGTGCTCGAGACGCTCAGGTGGCTGAAACACGAGACGGCCGTCTGGCTCGAGGTCACGACGCTGCTCATCCCTGGGCACAACGACTCGGTCGAAGAGGTCGAGCAGCTCTGTTCGTGGTTCGCGGAGAACCTCGGTCCCGAGGTCCCGCTTCACTTCTCCGCGTTTCACCCGGACTTCAAGATGACAGACGTTGCCTCGACACCGGCGGCCACGCTGAGCCGCGCCCGCGACCAGGCCAGGCGGGCCGGGCTGCAACACGTCTACACCGGCAACATCCGGGACGTCGATGGCCAGTCCAGCTACTGTCGCCAATGCGAGCAGCGGGTCATCGGTCGGGACCGATACGACATCACCGCATGGCACCTCGATGCAGCTGGTCGATGCGACGCCTGCGGCTCGGTGCTGGCCGGACGGTTCGATCCAGAACCGGGCCAGTGGGGAATGAAGCGCCAGCCCGTGTTCTTCCGTCCGAATGTCCGCAGGTGAGAGTCGCGCGCTCCGGCACAGTCTGACCAGTTCGCATGACGTGGGACACTAGTGCCGCCGGCAGAGGATCGGTCACTCTTGCGACGAGCGCGATGATGCAGAGCGGCGGCATGCTGAAACCGGTCGTTGGGCTGTTGGCCGGGGTCGCCTATGTCATCCTCCTGGTTCGCTGGTTCCACGACCCGGGACAACCGTCCTCGGACGGTTTGCTGCTACGAAGTCGCATTGTCTGGCCTTTCGTTGTCCTGTTCGCAGGCCTCTTGGGCGCTTGGGCGTACCTGTGCCGCGAGCGGGGCGCTGTATTGGTCCGGGAGCTTCGCCGGGCGCTGGCGCTCGATCGGACCGACCGGGCGATTCTGGCTGTCGCCTTGACCCTTGCGGCCGTTTACCAGTTACCGTCGTTCTTCTACCCGGCCGGCGTATTGGACTCCGATTCGGTGCTGCCGGGCATCATCGCCAAGCACATCGCCGAGGGTCGCCCACCGCCCGCGTTCATCTACACGTTGGCATACGGAGGCACTTTCGCGAGCCATGTGCTGGCGCTCTTCTACACGATCACCACGCCGAGCGTTGTGGGCCTGGTCGTCTTGACGCGCGTCTACTATTTCCTCTTCATCGCGATCGAGTTCGCCGTTCTCAGGGTAAGCCTCGGTCGCACGGTTGCCACGTTTACGGTGCTCTTTCTGGCGGTGCCCCCGCATTTCCTGCTCACGCAGCTCACCTACACGGAGCTGGTGGAAATACTCGCAGTCGGCTCGGCGCTGAGCGCCATTCTCGCAGCTCGCGCCGCCGGCCATCTCTCCGACAACGCCTGGTACGGCGTTGCGGGGTTGCTGCTGGGCATCGGGTTCTGGACCCAACCGCTCGTCATGACCGCCGGCGTGGCGGGTGCGGCGACGGTCCTGTATTTCAAGGGCGTCGCGCACATGTTCGGCAGGTTCGCCCCGTACTTTCTCGGCGGCGTCACGCTGGGCCTCATGCCCGGTCTGGTCGGATGGGGACGCGACGCGCTGCGATTCACCAGCTGGTTCCTCGGTGCTGACGGCGACGGGGGAACCCCACAGAGCGCCCTCGCCGCGACGATGGCAACCGCCACGGTCGGCATTCGCACGCTGTTCGGTAGCTACCGGTTTGCGCCGCTCGGCACCGTGATGGCGCTCGTCGTGGCCGCCGCTGTGCTCGGTCCAGCAGCCTGGGCCGTCGTCACGGCGTTGCGATCTGCGAAGACCGACTCGGAGACGGCAGACCCGCAGACTCGCCTCCGGGCCGCCGTCCTCATGGTCCTCGGCCTCGGCGTCATCATCCATCTCGTCATGTTCGTGTTCTCGCCGTTCAACGATCTGGTCTTCCCGCCGCGCTACCTGCTGCCGCTGTACGTGGGCACACCGGCGCTTCTTGCGTGGTACGTGTTCAACCTGATGCGCCGCACCCGGCCCTGGCTCGCACACGTCGCCGTCGGCACGGTGATGATCGGCCTGACGGCTGCAGGTCTCCCGGACTCCTTTGGCTGGTTCGACGACCTGCGCGATCGCCACGACGGCATGCGGAGGTCGCACGAGGTCTTGCTGATGTGGGGCGTCCGTTATTGCGAAGCGCCGTATTGGGACGCGTACTGGCTCACCTTCTACAGCCTCGAAGAGATTATCTGCATGCCGCTCGAGCTGCAGCGCGACCCGTACTACGAAGCGGTCGTGATGGCCCGCAGCAAGGGCCCCTACCCTCACCTCGTGTCCAGCCCGGGTCTCGACTGGCTTCCCCGCACGCGCGCGGGGCTCGTGCAACAAGACATCGGCCATCTGTACTTCCAAACGCCGCTCTTTGAGGTGATCGTCCTGTATCCGGCGAAATAGGAACGTCTGGGTAGGGGCAGACGCCGCAGGCCCCAGGACGGCGTCGGTGGAAAAGGAAGTCAGGCTTCCATCGGCAGGCCCGCGTGCAGAACAGCTTCTTCCGGTAGAAGTCGAACGTCGGAGACGCCCGATATTCTCGAGGCTCGGGGGGCCGGGCGTCTGGGTCGAGTGTGGGGGTTATGTCAACGACGGGGCCCTAAGGCTTCCTCTTAGGTAGGATCTTTAGAACTGCTTTGTTTTAAGAGCTTTACAGTGTTCACCGGGGTCTGGTTGCTAGAATTGGTGTTGCGACGACCACTCAAGCAACGGAGGCCCCCGATGAACAGACGCCAGTTTACCAAGT